>Ga0255338_1001423_pt1 | contig 45587 bp, 41 predicted proteins | sample MeOH1_35cm_T4_19_FD_203715 | JGI IMG/M metagenome (GOLD analysis project Ga0255338, IMG submission 203715) | Sandy soil microbial communities from University of British Columbia, Vancouver, Canada - MeOH1_35cm_T4_195 | ecosystem: Engineered > Artificial ecosystem > Sand microcosm > Unclassified ...
GCACGGTCATGATCGCGGGCAGGCGCGCGGCCTTTTCCTCGGCGCGCATCATGCGCTCATGGCGAAACTCGGCGGACAGCACCCGAAGGGCGGACGCCAGCGGCGTGCCGTATTTCTCGGTCTGGATCATGGTCGTCACCACGCCCTTCACCGCATCCAGCTTGACGCGGGTGGCAAGATTCTCGAACGCCATGCGCCGTTCGGTGAGGAAGCTGAGTTCGATCGCCGTCAGGTGGAATTCATCGCCCAGTTCCGGATAGGCCTTGCCCAGTTCGCGGGCGACGCGGCTGAAGGCGGCGTCGACGGTCAGGCCCGCCTCGGCGCAGATCACCAGCAGGTCGAGCGCGTCGGGCAGTCCCTTGCGGATCGCGGCGGAGCGCTTCTGGATCTTGTTGTCGATAAAGATGTCGGGCGCCTTATAGGACAGCAGCAGCGCGCCTGCGAAGGCCATGAAGCGCTTGGCGCCGCCCCATTCCGGGAAGATGCCCACGGCATAGAGCAGCAGCGCCGCCATGCCGCCGATCACGATCGGCAGGATCATGCGGCCGAAGATCACCGCGACGGCCCAGTCCTTCGACCGGATGCCGGCCTGCGCCAGTTTGATCTGCGCGTCCTTGAGCTGATCGTCCTGCAAGACTTTCAGGCTGGAGAGCAGCGACCGCATCTGGTCGGTCGCCTGATTCTTCTTCACCAGCTTGGCGCGGCGGCGGCCGGTGGAGGCGGTGATGCCCGCCTTCAACTGCTCGCGCCGTTCGTTCAATGCCTTGACGCGCTTCGCCATCGGGTCGCGCACGGTCATCACCGCATAGAGCGCGAAAAGGGTCGCCAGCGTCGCCAGCGCGGCCAGCAGCGTGCCGAAATCGGTGGCGGTCAGACCGAACAGGGTGCCGGCGGGGACGGGAACATTTTCCATCTGGTCGGCTTCCTCGTCAGATCTCGAAGTTGATCATCTGTGCCATGATGAAGGCGCCGATCGCCATCCAGCACATGCCGCCGATGCCGATGACCTGCATGGTCGAAAGGCCGAATATTCCCGCCGGATCGGGCGTGAAGAAGGGCGACATATAGTTGTAGTTGATATAGCAGATCAGGCCGAAGACCAGGAACGGCAACACGCCGATGATATAGGCGGATGCCTTGGATTCCGATGACATGGCGCGGATCTTGAGCTTCATCTGCGAACGCTGGCGCAACACGGTGGCAAGGTTGGACAGGGTTTCGGCCAGGTTGCCGCCCGTCTCGCGCTGGATCGCCAGGCTGATCACGAAGAACTGAAATTCCGGCGTGCCCAGCCGGTCGGCGGTTTCCTGAAGCGCCTGGTCCATGCTCTTGCCGATCTTGATCCGCTCCGTGATCATCTTGAATTCCTCGCCCACCGGGCCGGGAACTTCGCTGGACACCACGTTCAGGGTTTCCGCAATAGGAAGGCCCGAGCGCAGACCGCGGGTCAGCAGTTCCAGCGCGTCCGGGAATTTGGCGTTGAACTTCTGCACGCGGCCCTTGATCAACCGGCTGACCCACATATGCGGCAGGCCCAGCCCGGCGGCGAGGCCCAGCATCACCGCAAATAGCGGCGGGAAGCCCCGCAGCATCAGCAGGGCGCACAGGACCAGGAATATGACCGCGCAGGAGGTCATATATTGGCTGACCGTCCATTTCTTGCCGGTCATGCGGATGCGCTTGGCCAGATTTTCCGGATTGGGCACCAGCGACACCAGCATCGTCGATTCGGTGCCGACGGGGCGGTTGGAAATCGCCTTGCGCATGCGCGCTTCCAGAATCGCGTCGGTGGAATCGCTGTGCCGTCCGCGGATCAGCTCCATGCGGCGTTTGCGCGCCTTGTCGGGCGAGGGGCCGCCAAAGGCCATGGCGACGAGGCCCAGCAAGGTTGCGAGCAGCACCGCGATCAGGATGAAATTGCCGTTCATGTGCCTGCCCGTTCCAAATCCGGTTCCGTCAAAGGAGTGACGCCGCGTTCAAGCGGCGTGACCCGTTCCGTTCAGGCCGAAGCCTTGTCCTTGCGGCGCGAGGGGATCATGCTCTTGAGATCGGTGATCTTGCCGAGCAGGGAATTCCCCTTCTTGGCCGGGAGAGCGCCGTTTTCCGCCGCTTCGCCTTCCTCCGCCGCGCCCAATACGCTGTCGAGCAGCATGGTGCAGGCGGCGCCGACCTTGCTGCCCTTCGCGGTTTCCGCCAGCGTCTTGCCGAGCTTGGCCGCCTGCGACGCGACCTTGATGTCGAACGGGATGAGGATGTCGACCTTGCGTTCGATCGACTGTTCGAAATCCTTGCGGCTGATTTCCGGCGAGCCGGGATGGACGCGGTTGGCGACCACCAGCACGCGGGACTGCGGCGCATTGGTCTTGAGCCAGGACAGGATGCGGATCGAATCGCGCGCCGCCGCCAGCGTCAGTTCGGTGACGACCACGGTGACGTTCACGTCGCTCATCAGATGCGGATGCTGGATCAGCATGGCGCGCGGCAGATCGATGACACTGCATTCGAAGGCGGCGCGGAACTCCTCCAGCAACTGGTAGAAGGCGCCGCCATCGGTCAGCAGCGGCTGGCTGATCGGCGCTTCGGCCGACAGGATCGCCAGCGTGTCGCTCGCGCGGACCATGGCGCGTTCGATGAACAGCCCGTCGATACGGCTGGGATTTTCGATCGCGTCGGTCAGGCCGCGGCCCGGCTCCAGGTCCATCGCCAGCGCATTGGTGCCGAAATGGACGTCGAGGTCGAGCAGCGCGGTCGGCCGCTTCTTCTTGTCGCTCAGCAGCCAGGCGAGGGAGGTGGCGAGGCTGGACGCGCCCACGCCGCCACGCGTGCCGATGACTGCCGTGGTCATGTGCGGGCGTTCCGGCCCAGCGTCGCGGGGTGCGAAGAACACCGCCTGCGCCTGCGCCAGCGCGTCGCGCAACTGATCGGCGCCGAAGGGCTTGAGCAGATAGTCCTGAATGCCGCTCGCCAGCAGGTCGCGATAGAGGCGCACGTCATTGACCTGACCCGCCGCGATGACGACCGTGCCGGGTTCGCACACTTCCGCCAGGCTGTTGATGTCATTGAGCGGATCGCCGCTTTCCGACATGTCGATGAACAATATCTGCGGCGAAGCGGTGATCGACAGGCTCTGCACTGCGTTGCGCATGCCGCCCTTGTTCACTTTTTCCGGCGCCCAACCCATTTCGGCTGCGACCACGCGCAGCAGATCGAAGCTGTGATCGTCGCAGACGAAGGCGTGGAAGGGGTCACGCTGGCCGGACGCGCCGGGTTTCCAGGGTGCGTTCATATTACTTGCCTCCCGACAGGGTCTTGAGGTCGCCAGAGCCGGTCGGCGCCTTTTCGCGATAGGTGGAAATCGCCCGGTTGGACGTGGCGGTGCGCAGGTCGCTGTCGGTGGTCTGGCCGCGAACCAGATCTTCCGGATTGGCGATCATCGCCGCCAGATTGCCGTTCACGCCGCAGCCGAAATTGGTCGAGGCGCCCAATTGGATGTCGGTTTCCGGCTTGTCCGACCAGTTGGGGCAGCCCGGCACGCTGGCGGTGGCGCGGCGCACGATCAGGCGGACGGCGCCCTGCGGCGCGGTGCCGGCGATGGCAGAGCCGTCCTCGCCCACCAGCATGCCGTGGCGGGCGACGACATCGGCTATGCCTTCGCGCAGGGCAGGGCTGTAATAAGCTGTGTCCGTCGCCACGGCGACCTGGTCGCCATAGCCAAGACCGATGGAAACGAACCAGTCGTCCAGGCGGCGGGCCTCCGAAACGGTCAGGCCGCCGTCGGGGCCGGCCTGCACGTCATAGGTGAAGGCGTTGTGGCTGACGACCGGCTGGCGCACTGATTCCACGCCGCGATTGGCGGCCTGGTCGGTCTGGCAAGCGGCCAGCGGCAATGCCATCAGGGCCAGAGCGCCGAGGCGGACACCGAAGCGGACGGGGGTTTTGCGAGACTGGAAAGTCATGTCTTTCGTCCTTCGGATCAGAAGCTGAAGCCCGGTGCGGCGTCCTTCGAACGCTTTCCGGAGTCTCGGGCGGCGATGGGCGGCAGAGCGGCCGATGTCTGCGGGCCAGGTGCGGGCACGGGGCCGTTAGGCGCGCGACTTGGCATCGGCGCGCGGGCGCCGCTGATGCCGTCATGCATCTGCTGCAGGAACAGGCCCTGGCCTTCATTGGCGTTGCGGAACCCATCGGTCGGCAGGCGCACGTCGGATGCGTTGATCGGCTTCACCAGATAAGGGGTGACGACGATGACCAGCTCTGTCTCGTGGCGCTGGAAACTGCGCGATTTGAACAGGCTGCCCAGGATCGGCAGGTTGCCGATGCCGGGAACCTTGTTGATATTGTTTGCGGTATCGTTGTTGAGCAGGCCAGCGATCATGAAGGCCTGGCCCGAACCCAGTTCCACCGTGGTTTCGGCTGTTCGGCTTTTCAGCGCAGGGACGCTGGAATTGACGGAGAAGTCGAGGCTCGATACGGTCGGGCGCACGCGAAGCGAGATGCGGCCATCGGCCAGCACGGTCGGCGTGAAGGCCAGTTGCACGCCATATTGCTTGAACTCGATGCTGTTGCCTTGCGTGCCGTTGCTGACCGTATAGGGATATTCGCCGCCGGCCAGGAAGCTGGCGGTTTCGCCCGAAAGCGATGTCAGATTGGGTTGGGCGAGGGTGGTGGCAAGACCGCTCGATTCCGCGAGGTCCAGCACGGCGCCAATATCCAGGCCCAGCACGCGCGCGACACCGCCAAGGCTATAACCGCCATCCGCGGTGAAGTTGAATGTCCCCCCCCCACCACTGTTGAAGGTGAGCGCATCGCGAGTGCCGCCGCCGATACCGCCCGCCCACTTGCCTCCACTGATGTCTTGCGATTTCCAGTTCATGCCGATCTTGTGCCCGACATCCTTGCTCACTTCGGCGATCTTGACCTGAAGGTTGACCTGAAGCGGCGTCGCGGTGCGCAGGCGGCTGACCACCGTCACATCCTTGCCGACAAAGGCCTGGGTCAGCCGTTCGGCCTCCGCCGCATCTTCCGGCGCGGCGATCGTGCCGGTCAGCAGGACCATGCCGTTCATCTTGTTGACCGCGATATCCGCGTTCGGCATCGCCAGCTTCAGCATCTGGTCGACGCTGGTCAGGTTGTTGCCGACGCGCACCGTGCCGGAAAACAGCACCTTGCCGTTGGTCGCCGTCACGAACACTGTGGTTTCGCCGGCCGCTTTCGCGATCAGGTAGAGCTGGTTCTGCGAACGGACATGGACGTCGACGACATTGGGATCTCCAATGACCACATCCGACATCTTGGCCGATAGGTTGATGACCTTGCTGCCGCCCACGGAGAGCAGGATCGCATTGTCCTGCATGGAGGCAGGCGCAGCGTTGAGCGCGGTGGTCGGCGCGGCGGCGGCAACCGCCAGGCCGATCGCGATGGCCGGGCCGAGCAGCGGCTTGGCAGCGAGGATTGAGAGTGCGTGCGGCTTAACCGCACTGGCGTGAACAGCGAACCCCTTCATCTTACTTCCCCCCGACCGGAACGACGGTCACACTGGTGCCGCGGGCGATGCGGATCACCGGGCCCTGGCCCACGGCAGCCATGGAGGGCGCGCCGCCCATGGGAACGCCGCCTGCGGGCATGGTCTGCAAAGGCTTGGCGGGGACGCTGCTGCGCTGGTAGCGCGAAACGTCGGCGCCGGTGGAATAGGTGCTGCCCTTGTCGACCGGGCGGGCCGAGAGGCTGGCGAGCAGCTTCTTTTCGGCATTGGGATTGCTGGCAGTGGACAAGTCGACATCGCTGCCCGCAATGGCGGCGTCCAGTTCCGACGAATTGTCTGCCAGCGAGCGCAGCGTGAGCGAAAGCGAGCCGATGGTCTGGGCGACCGCGATCTTCTCGGCAATCTTGGGCGTCACTTCGATGGTGACGTTGGAATAGGTCTGGACCACAGGCTTGCCGTCGGCGCCCAGCGCGTCCATGCGCTGGTCGGTGGCGAGCACCCGCAGATTGCGCAGGATCGTTTCGGACACCTTGAGCGGTTCGCCATCGCCACCGCCGCTGACACTCTGCGTCAGCATCAGGTCGACGCGGTCACCCGGAAAGACGAAGCCCGCGACCGAATTCTGCGCCGACACCGGCACGGTCACGGCACGCATGCCCGGCCCTAGCGCCGCGGCCAGGAAGCCGCGCTCACCCGGCTTGATCACCGAGCCCAGCGTCATCGGCTGGCCGGCGGAAATGGCGGTGCGGATGACGCTGCCCACCAGTTTCTGCGGATCGGACTGGCCCTTGATATAATAGGCCTGTTCGATAAGATCCTTGGGCCAGGGCTGGAAACGGAAGCTTTCCGCGTCCAGGATGGTGCCTACCGGCAGCGCCTTGGTTGCGACCAGCACATGGGGTTGGTCCGCCTCGACGGGCATGGACGACGCGCCGGCCTGAGGCGTGCCCGACGAACTCAGCATGTTGCGTGCGAGCAAGGCTGTAGTGATCGCTATGATAAGCGCCCCCACCAACAGCACGATCTTCTTGGCATCCATGATGAAATTCGCCTCCCTCAATCAGACGAGTTGCGTCTGAGCCCCCGATATTCACGCAAATTGGTTAATATATCGTTCGCCAAGCAACCAAAGCGCGGCGAACGAGATCGCAATGCCATAGGGGATTTGCGGCTGGCCCAGCCGCCGGGTCATGCGATGGTGCACGACAGTCACGATGGTGACGACGCCCCCCAGCACCGCCATCAGCATCAGCATCGACAGGGTCGCCTGCCATGGGAACCAGAGCGCCAGCGCGCCCAGCAGCTTCACGTCGCCGCCGCCCATGCAGCCAAAAGAGAATAGCACGGCAAAGGCGATGAACACGATCAGGGCTGCCAGCAGTTGCACCGCTATGCCCGGCCACAGCGGCAGACCGCAGGCCAGCCACCAGAGCGGCGCCAGCGCGGCCACCGTCAGGTTCAGCCGGTTGGAGATGATGCGTGACCGCAAATCGGTGACAGACGCCACGATCAGCAGCAGTGCCAAGGCGCCGATCAGCGCCATTCTGAAAATATCCCCCGTCATGGATTCGAAACTGTAGACCCGATGGCTTACCAAAGCGTAACCATGCCGCCGATGGATTCGCCCCGCTCCGTTCCAGCCCTGTTTGATCGCCGTGCCTGGCCGATGGACGGACGGCTCGATTACTGGACTGCGCCCGACGGCTGGCCGCTGCGTCGCTATCGGCTGGGCGATGGCGCGCGCGGCCGGATGCTGGTGCTGGGCGGCCGGGGCGACATGATCGAGAAATATCTCGAAGTGATCCACCATTGGGCCGGGCGCGGTTGGGCCGTGACCAGCTTCGACTGGCGAGGGCAGGGTGGCTCGGGGCGGCTGACCAACGATCCGCTCTGCGGGCATATCGGGGATTTTGGGCAATGGATCGCTGACCTCAACGCCTTTGCCGCCGACTGGAATGCGCAAGGAGAGGGGCCGGCGGTGATCGTCGCGCACAGCATGGGCGGCCATCTGCTGCTGCGCGCGTTGGCTGAAGGAATGGGGGCGGAGGGGATGGCGCCGCCCGATGCGGCCGTGACGGTCGCGCCGATGATGGGGGTGCATAGCGCGCCCTTGCCGCGCTGGCTGGCGGCGGCGATTGCCGAAGCGATGTGCGCTTTGGGTTTTGCCGAGAAGCAGGCCTGGACGCAGAAGGAAGAGTCGGAGCGACAGCGGCACATGCGGCAAAAGCGGCTGACGCATGATCCGGAGCGCTATGCCGATGAGCTGTGGTGGCGCGACCATAGCCGGGACGTGGCGCTGGGGCCGCCAAGCTGGAAATGGGTGGAGCAGGCGTTGCATTCGACGCATGCGCTGGAGCGGGGGCGAGGGATCGAGGGGATTGCCGTGCCTTTGTTGATCCTGGCGGCGCAGACCGACCGGCTCGTTTCGACGCCAGCCATAAGACGGATCGCGGCTCGAATTCCGGGCGCGCGGTTGCACGTCTATGGGCGCGAGGCCGCGCATGAAATCCTGCGGGAGCTGGATCCGGTGCGGCTGGATGCGCTGGCGCGGATCGACGGCTTTCTGGATGAAGTTGCCCGGAACTGGACCAACGCGTGATGAACCGGCCGGATATCGTCATTGTCGGCGGCGGGATCGCCGGGGCGAGCCTTGGCGCGGTGCTGGCGGAACATGCCCGCGTGCTGATGCTGGAGATGGAGGCCAGCGCCGGCTATCATGCCACTGGGCGGTCGGTCGCTTTCTGGGAGGAAAGCTATGGCGGCCTAGCGGTTCAGCCGCTGACCACGGCATCCGGGCCGATGCTGGCTGCGTCCGATCCGGAATTTTCCAACACTTCCTTTCTGACGCCACGTCGCACACTGCATGTCGGTCGGGCGGGCGATGCGGCGGCGCGGGACCGGCTGCTGGAGCAATTTGGCGGCAGGGTGGCCTTGCACATGGTCGACCCGGCTTTGCTGGTGCCGGGACTAAGGCCGGAATGGACATTGGGGGTGCTGGAGCCGGGGGTGTGCGACATTGACGTGGCCGCGCTGCATCAGGCCTGGCTGCGTCAGTTCCGGCGCTTGGGCGGCGAAATACGGCTGGCGACGGCGTTGCGGCGGGCCGAGGCGCGGAACGGCGGCTGGCGGATCGAAACGGATGAGGGCGCGATCGACTGCGGCGTCATCGTCAATGCGGCGGGCGCCTGGGCGGACGATGTTGCCAGAGCCTGCGGGGTGGCGCCGATCGGCATCGCGCCGCTGCGGCGGACGGTGGTGCAGTTGCGGGTGCCTGCCATGCCCTCCGCCGATCTGCCGTTGGTGATGGACCTCGCCTCGCAATTTTATTTCAAGCCGGAGGGGCAGGGGCGCGTCTGGCTGACGCCCCATGATGAGGAACCCTCGCTGCCTTGCGATGCCGCACCTGAGGAACTGGCCGTGGCGGAGGCGATTGCGCGGTTCGAGGCGGTGGTGGATTGGCCGGTGGAGGCGGTGGAGCGCAAATGGGCGGGGCTGCGCAGCTTTTCCCGCGATCGGGCGCCGGTCTATGGTTTCGATCCGGCGGCGCGGGGTTTTTTCTGGTTCGCGGGACAGGGAGGATTCGGCATCCAGACCTCTCCCGCCGCCGCCTTGCTGGCGGCTGGCCTGCTTCGGGGCGATGCGCCGTCACGGGCAGTTGCCAGCATCGATGCCGCGCCCTATTCTCCTTCCCGGTTTCGGTAACGCAACAGCCGGCGCCAGGAACGCGATCGAATCCATCCCGAAAAATGGCCCCGGCGCGGCATTTGCAGAAGCGGAATAGGCCTTCGGAACTTTGGATTACCCGGCTTTGTCGGCATGCCGTCCCACGGCCTGCCGGCTCGCCAAACCCATCATCGCAAAGCCCGCGATCGATGCGATGATATTGGCGCTCGCCGCTCCGATCGTCCCATAGACCGGCAGCAAGGCCGCCTGCATCCCCAGCAGCAGCGCCGTCGAGATCAGCGTGATGCGCAGGGAGAGGCTGGCCCGGTCGGTCGCCATTAGCAGCGGGCGGTAGCTCACGCCAACCAGATCGATGCAGGCCGCGACGCCCAGCAACAGCAGCAGGGGATAGGCGGGAAGAAATTCCTTGCCCGCAATCAACCCCAGCAGAGGATGCCCGACGGTCAGGATGAGGGCGATGATGACCGCGCCCGCGATCAGCGCCAACCTGTTGGTCCGCCGGAACAATGTGCCCAGCGCTTCATGGCCATGGCTCGAATGCGTGCGGCTCAATTCCACGAAGATGCTGCGCGACAGCAGGCTGGAAATCTTGGTCAGCGAATTGGCGAGCTGATTGGCAAGCCGGTACAGGCCCGCCCCTGCCGGACCCACGAACAGGCCGACCACCAGCACGGCCACCTGCTGGCCCACGGAAGACAGGGTCGTCTGTAAATTGGTCGCGGTCAGAAAGCCGACAATGCCGGGATTTTCCGCGCGGGCATCCCAGGCGCTGCCCGTCCGCCAGCTTCCCAGTTTCTCCCCCCCCACGTGCAGCGCCAGCCCCCAATAGCTGACCGCGCACAGCAGTTCCGCCGCGCCCCAGGCGATCAGGAAGCCTGTCACGTCGGGCATCAGCACCCAGGCCAGCCCCGCGCCGATCATGCGCCCGACGGGGATCATCGTTTCGGCAAAGGCGCCGGAATCGAAGCGGTCGAACAGCCGGAGCACGCCAGTCGGACTGGACCGGATGGTGATCATCATCACCATGCAGAAGATCCAGGCCTGCCACCCCATGGCGGCCGACAATTCCATCAGCGATCCGAAGGCGAGGATGATGAAGGCCGCGATCAGCCCGCCCGCCACGGCGGAGGCCAGGTCGATCAGGATGCAGAAGCGCAGCACCCGGTTCAGCGCGTCGCCATTGCCGCCTGCCAGATGCGGCTGGCCGTAGCGTACCACGATCTGCCAGCTGTCGAAGCTCACCAGCGTCTTGATGACGTTGGCGGCGCTCAGCACCAGCGCGAACCGGCCGAAATCCGCCACGCCCAGGGTCCGCGTGACGATGGCCAGATAGGCAAGGCTGAGCACCGCGCCCACGCCCTTGCCGCCCAGCAGCCAGCCGGTGTTCGCCAGAATGCGGGCGAAGCCTTCCTGAGCGCCACCCGATCCGCGCTTGCTCGTCACTTGAGTTCCGGCCTTTCCCTGGCGCGCCGACCGACCGGCGCGCGCCTATCTAGGATCGGCCAGGGTGCGATGCAACACACGCTGTTCCTGGCGTTCCATTTGCGTTAAGGGGGCGCCCCATGACGATTTCCAAAGCCATCATCCTTTCCGCAGGCCAGGGCTCGCGTCTGCTTCCGCTGACCCGCGACGTGCCCAAATGCATGATCGACTTCAACGGCCGGACCCTCATCAGTTGGCAGGTCGCCGCGCTGGTGGCTAATGGCGTGACCGATATCGTCGTCGTCACCGGCTTCCGCACCGAGCGGGTAGAGGATCATGCGCTGCAACTCTATCGCGACACGGGCGCTCGCATTCGCACCGTGTTCAACCCCTTTTTCCAGGTGGCGGACAATCTGGGCACTTGCTGGATCGTGCGGGAGGAGATGGACGGCGACTTCATCATCCTGAACGGCGATACCATCGTTTCGGACGAGATCGTGGGCAAGCTGATCGACGGAGCGGAGGACGCCATCACCGTTACCGTCGACGTCAAGCATGGCGACTATGACGATGACGACATGAAGGTGAACCGGGACAAGACGGGCCGCCTGCATGCGATCGGCAAGCGGCTGCTGCCGCACGACACCAATGCCGAATCCATCGGCATGCTGGCTTTCCGGGGCGAAGGGCCGGCGATCTTCCGCAATCAGATCGATCAGATGATGCGCACCCCCGAAGGCGTGGAGCGCTGGTATCTGCGCGCCATCGACATCATCGCCAAGGGCAACCGCGTCGGCACCGTCTCGATCGAGGGGCTGGACTGGCAGGAAGTCGACTTCCCGCAGGATGTGGAGGCGGCGAAGGCGCTCACCGCCCGCTGGCTGGCCGAGGGCCGTTACGCGAAATAGGGCTTGAGCCAGGCAACGAGCGCGGCGATCTGCTCAGCATCGAGCTTCACCGCGCTGGCGAGGTCGGGCTGCCCCGGCCATCCGGCGTCTGCGATCGCAAGGCCCGCATGATCGCGCCTGCCCTCATGGCGGGGCAGCACATGGAAATGGACATGCGGGTCCACCATCATCAGCATCAGATAATTGATCCTGGCATAGCCTACCGCCTGCCCGAGCGCGCTCTCGATCGCCTTGGTCACGGTCGCCAGTTCGGCATGCGCTTCCGGCGGCAGGTCGCCAAAGGCGGTGGCGTCGGACTTCGCCGCCAGCACCAGCGACCCCAGCGTCGGTTGGGCGGGGCGCAGCAACACCACCCAATGCGCGAACTCTGCGATCAGGGTGGCGGGAAAACCGAATTTCTCGATGGTCGGGTTCATGTTCTGGCCTCCATCCAACTGACTATGGGCTGTCCGGAGCGCTTCACGCCATAGGCCTGCATCAGCCGCACGGCATGAACGGCCAGCGACAGGATGGTCCACCAGGCGAGAGCGATCAGCCCGATATCGGGCCGCCCGGCCAGCAGCGCCACGAACAGGATCACCATATTCGGATTGCGCCGCGCGGTGATCAGGCGGAACCAGCTGTCGAACCGGCCCCAGACATGCATGTCCATCCCGAAATCCTTGATGAACATCCCCTCGATCAACCGTTGCAGCACATAGCCCGCGATCACCGCCGCCATGACCAGCGCGAAGGTCTGCGTCGACAGCGCCAGCCCCCAGGCCGACAGCCCCACGCCCCAGAAATACCACCAGAAGGGCGGATGGACGAGGTCGACGCCATGGTCCGCCACATTGCCCCATTTGGACGAGGTGATGGTGCAGCGGGCAAGCTTTCCATCCACCGTATCGAGCACCATGAAGACGAACCCGGCGAGCATGCCCGTCCAGTAAAGCCCCTGCGCGAAGAACCAGGTCGCCGCCACGCAGAGCGTCGCGCCGATTGCCGTCACCATATTGGGCGTCATGCCGATCGAGGCCGCCAGCCGCGTCAGCCACAGCGCCAGTTCGGGCCAGAGATATTTGGTGAGGAGGTCCGTGACGCCCTTATAGGCGCCAAAATAGCTGCGCCGCTCAATCTCCCGCCGGGTCGTGGAGGTCAGTTCCTTGACGAAGGGCTGCTCCAGCTTGCGCAGTTGCCGGTTGTAGAGCTTCCGCCCGTCGGACAGGTCTACGACATGCGCAGCCTTCAGCGGATCGCTGCCCGCAGGCACCTGTCCGACGACCGGCGCGGCGCCCCAGACGAAGACCGTCCCCGGCTCCTCCAGCACCAGCCGCAGCAGCATGGGGTCGAAGGCATAGCCGAGGTTGAACAGAAGCTCATGGCCCTCCGCCAACAGGCTGCCGTTCCGCGCGGCGCTTTCGGCCATGCGGCGGCAGCGTTCGGCATTGGACATGCCCCAGATGCGGGTCGCATTGTCGCCCAGCAGCCGCACCGGCCCCAAAGCGGTCGTGATCGTCTGCGTCATGCGGCGGCCGTCCTTTCGGATTTCCGGGCAAAATCCAGGATGAGGTCGGCCTGCCGCTCCGAGGCGGGGGTGGGGGATTGGTCGATGGAATCGGACATGGCCGCTTCCTGAGCATCAACGAACGCCGCTTGCAAGCCCGCGGCGCGCTCCAGCGCCTGGGGCAATGCCCCCATATCCTCGATAACCGGCCCCAGCCGCCAGTGCGCGAAGGTCTCATCGCCGCGCCAGTCGCACCGTTCGAGGTTCAGGAAGATGCATGGGCGAGGTTCGAGAAGGAACTCGTAGACCTGGCTCGATACGTCACCCAGATAGACATCCGCACTCATGGTGTAGCTCATGTCGATCGAATGGCGGCTGCCCATGTCGACGCGGATATGCGGGGCAGTGGTCCGGATGGGAGCGGCGCGCGCGGCGAGCTTGGTATGCGGGGCGATGATGACGTTCCAGCCCTCCAGCGCCTCCAGCGTGGCGAGCACCTCCTGTCCATGCCGCACCCATGACGAAAGCTTTGCATCGAAATGGGGATTGTAGAGCAGCACCGGCCGGTCATTGTCGAAGAAACGCTGTCGCGGCGCCTTCAGCTCGAACTTGGCATAGCCGCCGACGGCGCAATTGTCCGGCGTGCAAAGACCCCGGCTGATCATGCGCCGCCGGTCCTTTTCTCCACCCACCAGGGTCAGGTCGAAGGCGGCATGGCGCGCCTTGTAGCCGCCCTCGCGGTCGCCCGCGCCATGTTTGATGAGCGCCATGCGCGAGGAAAAACCCGGCACCTTGCGCAACCAGCCGCTCGATATCTCGGTCGTGACCAGCAAGGGATAGCGGCGGATGGTCGAATAGTTGAGCGCCAGCGTCAAAAGCCGCGAAGGCTGCCGGAACAGCGAGTCGGGCGGGAAGGGTGGACGGCGCAGGCGCACGAGGTGGAGCGCCCCGTCAGGATCGTAGCTCGCCGCCAGGTCCAGAATGCTGGCGGACGGCGAAAGCACATGCACCTTGACCCCTGCCCGGCGCGACAACACAAGCGCAGCGGGCAGCCAGTGGTAGATTTGATGGGCTTCGGCAATGGCCAGAAAGGCTATGTCGGTCGGCAAAGGCGGGCTCTCCAGGATGTGCTGCGCCGTAACGACAGAAACGGCTTCAAATCAAGCAAGCCCGTTTTTGCATTGCGTCAGTGCTGGACCTTTGCAGATTTTTTGTTATGCGCAACGCCGACTGAAGGATCATCCGAAGAGGCGTGACGAGCAATGGCCGAATTTGCGTTGCCCAAGAACAGCAAGATCAGCGCCAAGGGCGTAACCCACAAGGCGCCTGAGGGCGCCACCAACGTCAAGAGCTTCAAGGTCTATCGCTACGACCCCGACTCCGGCCAGAATCCGCGCTACGACACGTTCGAAATCGATCTCGACAATTGCGGCCCGATGGTTCTGGACGCGCTGCTGAAGATCAAGAATGAATATGATCCGACGCTGACCTTCCGCCGCTCCTGCCGCGAGGGCATTTGCGGTTCCTGCTCCATGAACATGAATGGCCGCAACGGCCTGGCCTGCACCACCTCGATCGAGGAATGTTCGGGCAAGGAAGTGCGCGTCACGCCGCTGCCGCACATGGACGTGATCAAGGATCTGGTGCCCGACTTCACGCATTTCTACGCGCAGTATAATTCGATCAAGCCCTGGCTGCAAACCGTCAGCCCGCCGCCGAGCGGCAAGGAGCGGCTCCAGTCGCCCGCCGACCGCGAAAAGCTGGATGGCCTTTACGAGTGCATCCTGTGCGCCTGCTGCTCGACGAGCTGCCCCAGCTACTGGTGGAACAGCGACAAGTTCCTGGGTCCGGCGATCCTGCTACAGGCCTATCGCTGGCTGGCCGACAGCCGCGACGAATATACCGGCGAGCGTCTGGACGAGCTGGAAGATCCGTTCCGTCTCTATCGCTGCCACACCATCATGAACTGCGCGAATGTCTGCCCCAAGGGTCTGAGCCCGGCCAAGGCGATCGCGGAAACCAAGAAGATGATGGTCGAGCGGCAGCTCTGACAGGGTGAGCGACGGAGCGGGTCATCTAAGCCCCGTGGCCGATGGGCCATGGGCTGGCTGGCTGTCCTGGACCGACACGGTGCCGGGGACGTTCCTCGACTCGGCCGTCGGCACCAGCTATTCGCGCAGCGATGCGGCTGGCAAGGCGAAGGTCATGCTGGAAAGCCTGCCCTCGCACGCCAATCGGCTGGGTGCGCTGCACGGCGGCTTTCTCGCAGCTTTTGCCGATCATGCCTATTTTGCCGCGCTGGCGGCGATTGGCCGTCCGGAACAGGCGGCTGCGGTGACCGTTGACCTTTCCATGCAATATTGCGGTTCAGGCAAGATAGGGCCGCATCTGTGCGCGGAAGTCGAGTTGCTGCGCGAGACGGGGCGCCTGATGTTCCTGCGCCTGACCATTTCCCAGAATGATGAGCTGATCGCGGCATCGACCGCGACCGTGCGCAAGGCGTCTGTCGCGAAGTGACCAGCATCATCGCCCGATATGACGCGCTCGTCGCGGCAGGCGAATTGCGGCCCGATCCTGATCAACGGGCGGCGGCGGAGCGACTCGACCGTTTGCAGCAGGAACTGGAAGCGGCGCCGCCACGCGGCTCGACCCTGTGGAAGCTGCTCCGCAAGGCGCCGGAACCCCCGCGCGGCCTTTATATGTGGGGCGGCGTCGGGCGCGGCAAATCGATGCTGATGGACCTGTTTTTCGACACGGTTCATGTCCAGCGCAAGAAACGCGCTCATTTCCACGAATTCATGCTCGAAGTGCATGCCCGGCTTGCCGAAGCGCGCAAGTCGGAGACGGGCGATCCGATCCCGCCGGTGGTCGACTCGCTGGCGGAGGAAGCGCGGCTGCTTTGCTTTGACGAGATGGTCGTCAACAATATGGCCGACGCCGCCATCATGTCGCGGCTGTTCACGGGCTTGCTGGAAAAGCGGGTGACGATCGTCACCACCTCCAATCGCGAGCCGGACGAGCTCTACAAAAACGGTCTCAACCGCCAGCTTTTCCTGCCCTTCATCGATCTGATCAAGGCGAAGCTGGACGTCATGACGCTGAATGGGCCGACCGATTATCGGCTCGACCGTCTGGGCGACGCGCTGCTCTGGCACGCGCCCAATGGCCCGGAGGCGACCAAGGCGCTGTCCGAGGCTTTTTTCCGCCTGACCGACTATCCGGTCGAGGATCGCGCCAAAGTTCCGGCCGAAGACATCAAGGTGCAGGGCGGGCGCACGCTGCATGTGCCCAAGAGCCTGAAGGGCGTGGCCGTCTTCTCCTTCAAGCGCCTCTGCGCCGAGGCGCGCGGCGCGCCCGATTATCTGGCGATCGCACGCAAATATCATAGCGTCATCATCGTCGGCATCCCACTGCTGGGGCCGGAAAAGCGCAATGAGGCTGCGCGCTTCGTGACGCTGATCGATGCGCTGTACGAATATAAGGTGAAGTTGCTCGCCTCCGCCGATGCGGAGCCTGGGCGGCTTTATCCGGAAGGCGACGGCGCATTTGAATTTGAGCGCACCGTATCACGCCTGATGGAAATGCAGTCGGACGACTATCTGGCCTTGGGTCACGGCGAGAAATAATCCCGGCATAGCGCACGTCCGTTCATCTCGTAACAATCTATTATCAGGAAAAAGAGCCCGCACGCTCCCTCGAAGGGAAGCGTGCGGCAGGTGGCCGCTGTGGGGAAGGGCCATGCGCCAGGGTAGGAGCGCTTGGGCGACAGAGGCAAAAAGCGCCTTTAATGAAACTGCGAATGAATTGCAAAGATAATTTGAAATCAGCGCTTTTGCGCGGTTGAAACCTCGGGCAGATAGGCCTAAGCGCGTCGGCAATTCCGGTTTTCATGGCTTGGAGGATGATGACATATGGCCCGTAAGAAGATCGCGCTTATCGGCGCTGGCAATATCGGTGGTACCCTCGCGCATCTCGCGGCTCTCAAGGGGCTTGGTGACATCGTCCTCTTCGACGTCGTTGAAGGCGTGCCGCAGGGCAAGGCGCTCGATCTGTCGCAGTGCGCTTCGGTCGAGGGCTTCGATGCCAAGATCACCGGATCGAACGACTATGCCGATATCAAGGACGCCGATGTCATCATCGTCACCGCCGGCGTCGCCCGCAAGCCGGGCATGAGCCGCGACGACCTGCTGGGCATCAACCTCAAGGTCATGAAGGCCGTGGGCGAGGGCATCGCCGCCAACGCGCCCAACGCTTTCGTCATCTGCATCACCAACCCGCTCGACGCCATGGTGTGGGCGCTGCGCGAATTTTCGGGCCTGCCGCACAACAAGGTCGTCGGCATGGCGGGCGTTCTCGACTCGTCGCGCTTCAATCATTTCCTGGCGGAAGAATTCAATGTGTCGGCCAAGGACGTCACCAGCTTCGTGCTGGGCGGCCACGGCGACACGATGGTCCCGGTGATCGAATATTCGACCGTCGCGGGCATCCCCGTCCCCGACCTCATCAAGCAGGGCCGTTCCACCAAGGAGCGCATCGATGCCATCGTCCAGCGCACCCGTTCGGGCGGCGGCGAGATCGTCGCGCTGCTGAAGACCGGTTCGGCCTTCTATGCGCCCGCTACCAGCGCGATCGCCATGGCTGAAGCCTATCTGGGCGACAAGAAGCGCCTGCTGCCCTGCGCCGCGAACCTGACCGGCCAATATGGCGTCGACAATCTCTATGTCGGCGTGCCTGTAATCATCGGCAAGGACGGCGTCGAGCAGGTCGTCGAGATCGAACTGGACGACGAGGCCAAGGCGAACCTTCAGGTGTCGGTGGACGCCGTCAAGGAATTGCTGGAAGCCTGCAAGGGCATCGATCCCTCGCTGGCCTGATCCTTTCCAAGAGCTGCACCAGTCCGTCCCAGGTGAGTGCGCACCCTGGGGCGGCCTGCCTTTAGACTCAAAGTGCCACGTCCACAGAAGATAAAGGGACTGACATGTCCATTCTGGTGAACAAGAACACCAAGGTCATCACCCAGGGTATGACTGGTGCCACCGGTACCTTCCACACCGAAACCGCGCTTGCCTATGGCACGCAGATGGTCGGCGGCGTCACGCCCGGCAAGGGCGGCACGACCCACATCGGTCTGCCCATGTTCGACACCGTGGCCGAAGCCAAGTCGAAGACCGGCGCCGACGCCTCTGTCATCTATGTTCCGCCGCCGTTCGCGGCCGACTCGATCCTGGAAGCGATCGACGCGGAAATCCCGCTGATCGTCTGCATAACCGAAGGCATTCCGGTGCTCGACATGGTGAAGGTGAAGCGCTCCCTGTCGGGTAGCAAGTCGCGCCTGATCGGCCCGAACTGCCCCGGCCTGCTGACGCCGGGCGAATGCAAGATCGGCATCATGCCCGGCAACATCTTCTCGAAGGGCAGCGTCGGCGTCGTGTCGCGTTCGGGCACGCTCACCTATGAAGCGGTGTTCCAGACCACCAATGCGGGCCTGGGCCAGACGACCGCTGTCGGCATTGGCGGCGATCCGGTCAACGGCACCAACTTCATCGACGTGCTGGAGCTGTTCCTGGCCGACGACGCCACCGAATCGATCATCATGATCGGTGAAATCGGCGGCGACGCGGAAGAACAGGCTGCCCAGTTCCTGATCGACGAAGCCAAGAAGGGCCGCAAGAAGCCGATGGCCGGCTTCATCGCGGGCCGCACGGCGCCTCCGGGCCGCCGCATGGGCCATGCCGGCGCGATCGTGTCGGGCGGCAAGGGCGACGCGGAAAGCAAGATCGCGGCGATGGAAGCGGCCGGCATCAAGGTCGCCGCCAGCCCGTCCGAACTGGGCACGACCCTGCTGGAAGTGCTGAAGGGCTGATCGCTCCAGACAAGGCGGCCGGGCTGCACCCCGGCCGCTTGTTACCCCGCTCCGCGACTGCACGCGGTCGGCATGGGACATGAAAAATGGGTTACGAGAATCAGGATTTTCCTCTCCCGGCAGATGACGCCGAACGCGGGCCGAGCTGGGCGCGCAGAAACTGGCCGCCGATCGATACCGACGACCTGACCGGGGCGCTTGACCCTACGCAGATGCAGGTGGCCGTGAAGGCTGCCGCCAAGGCTTCGGGCAAGGCGGTTTCGGACGCCGATGCCGTTGGCGCCGCCGACGACGCGATCCGCGCGCAGATGCTGATCCGCACCTATCGCGTGCGCGGTCATCTGGCTGCCAATCTCGACCCGCTAGGCCTGACCCAACGTGACCTGCCTGCCGACCTGACGCCGGAATATCACGGCCTGACCGATCTGGACAAGAAGATCTATCTGGGCGGCACGCTGGGCGTGCAATATGCGACCGTTCGCGAGATCGTGGCGATCCTGCGCGCCAATTATTGCGGCAATGTCGGCCTGGAATATATGCACATCGCTGACGTGGAGGAGCGCCGCTTCCTCCAGGATCGCCTGGAAGGCAAAGACAAGGAAATCCACTTCACGCCGGAAGGCAAGAAGGCGATCCTGGCCAAGGTGATCCACGCCGAACAATATGAGAAGTTCCTGGGCCGCAAATATGTCGGCACCAAGCGCTTCGGCCTGGACGGCGGCGAATCGATGATCCCGGCGCTGGAAGCCATCATCAAATATGGCGGCGCGCAGGGCGTGCGCGAGATCGTCTACGGCATGGCCCATCGCGGCCGCCTGAACGTGCTCGCCAATGTGATGGCCAAGGGCTTTCGCGTCATCTTCCACGAATTTTCGGGCGGCACCGCCAATCCCGAGGATGTCGGCGGTTCGGGCGACGTGAAATATCACCTCGGCACCTCGACCGACCGGGAATTCGACGGCGTCAAGGTTCACATGTCGCTGGTCCCCAATCCCTCGCACCTGGAAACCGTCGATCCGGTGGTGCTGGGCAAGGTCCGCGCGCAGCAGACTTTCCGTGACGACCTGACCCGGCATGAGCAGGTGTTGCCCGTGCTGATCCATGGCGACGCGGCTTTCGCAGGTCAGGGCATCGTTTGGGAATGCCTCGGCTTCTCGGGCGTTTCCGGCTATAATACCGGCGGTTGCATCCACTTCATCGTCAACAACCAGATCGGTTTCACGACCTCACCACAATTCTCGCGCGGGTCGCCCTATCCCAGCGATGTCGCGAAGGGCGTTCAGGCGCCGATCCTGCACATCAACGGCGACGATCCGGAAGCCGTCACCTTCGCGTGCAAGCTGGCGATGGAATATCGCCAGACCTTCCATCGCGACATCGTGATCGACATGTGGTGCTATCGCCGCTTCGGTCACAATGAGGGCGACGAGCCTTCCTTCACTCAGCCGCAGATGTACGCGAAGATCCGCCAGCATCCGCCGGTCAGCGACGTTTATTCGGCGCGCCTGAAGGCGGAGGGCGTGGTCGACGATGATTTCGTCAATCAGGTGACGGGCGATTTCGTCAATCATCTGGAGGAAGAGTTCGAGGCGGCAAAGAGCTACAAGCCCAACAAGGCCGACTGGTTCGCCGGTCGCTGGTCGGGCCTGCACAAGCCGGCCGACGCCGAAACCACTCGCCAGAGCGTTGAGTCCGCGATCAACCAGAAACTGTTCGACAGCCTGGGCAAGACGCTGACGACGATCCCGGAAGGCCATAACGTCCACAAGACGTTGAAGCGCGTGATCGACGCCAAGGCGGAGATGTTCAAGACCGGCGAGAATTTCGACTGGGCGACCGGCGAGGCCTTGGCTTTCGGTTCGCTGCTGTCGGAAGGCTATGGCGTCCGCCTGTCGGGTCAGGACTCCGGGCGCGGCACTTTCAGCCAGCGTCACGCCGTCTGGACCGACCAGGATACGGAGAACAAGTACATCCCGCTCTCGACCGTGCCGCATGGCCGTTTCGAGGTGCTGGACTCGCCGCTCTCCGAATATGGCGTGCTCGGCTTCGAATATGGCTTCGCGCTGGCGGACCCGAAGAGCCTGGTGCTTTGGGAAGCGCAGTTCGGTGATTTCGCCAACGGCGCGCAGATCATCTTCGACCAGTATATCGCTTCGTCGGAGACCAAGTGGCTGCGGTCCAACGGCCTGGTCTGCCTGCTGCCGCATGGCTATGAAGGGCAGGGTCCGGAACATAGCTCGGCCCGTCTGGAGCGTTATCTCCAGCTTTGCGCGGAAGGAAATATCCAGGTCGCGAACATCACGACCCCGGCCAATTATTTCCACGTCCTGCGCCGTCAGATGCTGCGGCCTTTCCGCAAGCCGCTCATCATTATGGCGCCCAAGTCGCTGCTGCGTCACAAGTCGGCGGTCAGCAAGGCTGAGGACTTCCTGGGCGAAACGCACTTCAAGCGCATCCTGTCGGACCCCAATGCGGCGCCCGACCAGGATACCAGGCGGCTGGTTCTATGTTCCGGCAAGGTCTTCTACGACCTGATGGAAGCCCGGGACGCCGCTGGCGACACGGACGTGCAGATCGTTCGCATCGAACAGATCTACCCGTTCGCGACCGAGGCTCTTGCAAAGCGCATCGAGCGCATGACGAAGCTGGAGCATGTCGTCTGGTGTCAGGAGGAACCGCGCAACAACGGCGCCTGGTTCTTCGTGGAGCCTTATATCGAGGAAGCGCTGGCCCAGGCCGGCAAGGCGCCGATGCGCGCTCGCTATGCCGGTCGCAAGGCCTCGGCGTCGCCCGCAACGGGCCTCGCCAAGCGCCATGTGGCCGAACAGGGCGCCCTTGTTGCCGATGCGCTGGGTCACAGCGTCCGTGAAGAAATCCGTCGCCAGAAGAAAGGCTGAACAAGCTCATGGCCACCGAAGTCAAAGTCCCCACGCTGGGCGAATCCGTTACCGAAGCAACCGTTGGTCAGTGGCTCAAGAAGCCCGGTGAGGCCGTAAAGGCCGACGAGCCCATCGTGTCCCTGGAAACCGACAAGGTCGCGGTCGACGTGCCCGCGCCGGTTGCGGGCGTGCTGGGCGACATCGTTGCCAAGGAAGGCGACACGGTCGAGGTCGGCGCGCTGCTGGCCTATGTGAATGCGGGCGCGGGCGCTGCGGCTGCTCCTGCCGCAGCGCCCGCCGCCAAGGCAGAGGCTGCTGCAACGGCGCCTGCGGCTTCGGTTGCGGCGCCTGTCGCTTCCGATGAGGATGAGGGCGGCAATCTGACCCTGTCGCCGGCGGTTCGCCGTCTGGTGCTGGAACATGGCCTTGACCCGAGTAAGATCAAGGGCACCGGCAAGGATGGCCGCCTGACCAAGGACGATGTCGTCGCTGCTGCGGCTGCGGGCACCGCCAAGGCTGCGGCTTCGGCTCCTGCCGCAGCGCCTGCCGCCGCCGCTCCCGCCGCCGGTCCGAGCCGTGCGCAGGAACGCGTCAAGATGACCCGCCTGCGCCAGACGGTCGCCAAGCGGCTCAAGGAAGCGCAGAACAACGCCGCGTTGCTCACCACCTACAACGACGTCGATATGACCAATGTCATCGAGGCCCGCGCAAAGTATAAGGACCTGTTCGAGAAGAAGCACGGCGTCCGTCTGGGCTTCATGGGCTTCTTCACCAAGGCTGTCTGCATGGCGCTGCGGGACATTCCCGGCGTCAACGCGCAGATCGAGGGCGACGAGATCGTCTATAACGACTTTGCCGATATCTCGGTGGCCGTGTCGGCTCCGAACGGCCTGGTCGTGCCCGTGATCCGCAATGCGGAGAGCCTGAGCGTTGCCGAGATCGAGAAGACCATCGGCAGCTTCGGCAAGAAGGCCAAGGATGGCACGCTCACCATGGAAGATATGAAGGGCGGCACCTTCACCATCTCCAATGGAGGCGTCTTCGGTTCGCTGCTGTCCAGCCCGATCATCAACCCGCCGCAGTCGGCGGTGCTGGGCCTCCACCGCATCGAGGACCGTCCGGTCGTCCGCGACGGCCAGATCGTCATCCGTCCGATGATGTATCTGGCGCTCAGCTATGATCATCGCCTGATCGACGGTCGCGAAGCGGTGACCTTCCTCGTCGCGGTGAAGAATGCGATCGAAGATCCGACCCGCCTGTTGATCGACCTGTAAGGTTCGTCCATTCATCCCGTTCGGGCTGCGCCTGTCGAAGCCCCGTCCTTTTTTATGGGACGAAAGAAGTAATGCCCTTTGACAGGTTGGACCGAGGCAGATGACTCGGTCCAAGGGCGAACGGAGATTGTTATGGCTGACTTCGACTATGACGTCCTTATAATCGGCGCGGGTCCGGGCGGCTATGTCGCCGCGATCCGTGCGGCGCAGCTTGGCCTCAAGACCGCCTGCGCCGAAAGCCGCGAGACGCTGGGCGGCACCTGCCTCAATGTCGGCTGCATCCCGTCCAAGGCGCTGCTGCACGCTTCGGAACTGTATGAGGAAGCCGCGAACGGCGCGCTCGCCAAGCTGGGCGTGAAGATCGACAAGATGAGCCTGGACCTCGACACCATGCAGGGCCAGCGCAAGGAAGCGGTGAAGGGCCTGACCGGCGGCATCGAGTATCTGTTCAAGAAGAACAAGGTCGATTGGCTGAAAGGTCTGGCGACCTTCACCGGCGCCAACACGGTGGAAGTCGCGGGCAGGAAGGTGACGGCGAAGAATATCGTCATCGCCTCCGGTTCGTCGGTCACGCCGCTTGCCGGAGTCGCGGTCGACAATAAGGGCGGCAAGATCGTCGATTCGACCGGCGCGCTGGAACTGGACAAGGTTCCGGGGCATCTGGTTGTCGTCGGCGGCGGCGTCATCGGGCTGGAACTGGGTTCGGTCTGGCGTCGCGTCGGCGCGAAGGTGACCGTGGTCGAGTTTCTCGACCAGATCCTGCCCGGCATGGACGGCGAAGTCCGCAAGGAAGCGAACAAGATCTTCAAGAAGCAGGGCTTCGAGTATAAGCTCGGCACGAAGGTCACGGGCGCGGAAGTCGGCAAGAAGGGCGTGACCCTGACCGTCGAGCCTGCTGCTGGTGGCGCGGCGGAGACGATCGAAGCCGATGTCGTGCTGGTGTCGATCGGCCGCCGTCCGAACACCGAAGGTCTGGGCCTCGACAAGATCGGCCTGGAGTTGAATGCGCGTGGTCAGATCGAAACCGATCATGATTTCGCGACCAAGATTCCGGGCGTCTGGGCGATCGGTGACGTCATTCCGGGGCCGATGCTCGCGCACAAGGCCGAGGATGAAGGCATTGCCGTTGCGGAGAATATCGCCGGCCTGACCGGCATCGTAAACCATGACGTGATTCCTTCGGTGGTTTATACCAAGCCGGAGATCGCGGGCGTCGGCCTCACCGAAGAAGCGGCCAAGGAAAAGGGCGCGATCAAGGTCGGCAAATTCCCGATGATGGCGAACAGCCGCGCCAAGACCAATCATGAGCCGGATGGCTTCGTGAAGGTGATTGCCGATGCCGAGACCGACAAGGTGCTGGGCGTGTGGATCATCGCTTCGGTCGCGGGCACGATGATCGCGCAGGCGGCGCAGGCGATGGAATTCGGCGCGTCGAGCGAAGACATTGCCTATACCTGTCACGCGCATCCGACGCACAGCGAGGCGATCAAGGAGGCGGCGATGGCCGTGACCGGCAAGCCGATCCATATGTGATCGGCGCCTGCTTCGCGCGAGAATGAGGAGGCTGCCCTTTTGGGGCGGCCTTTTTCATTTTGAAGCCAGGTGAGGCTGGCGCTTTAGGGTGTGAGGGAATTCAGTTCAGGGTGAGGTGAAAATGGTGAATTTCGAGAAGCTCGAAACGAGTCACGTGCCTCGTTTCGACGCAGCGTGCTCATGCAGGTGAGGACCCGAAGCACGGAAAGCCGCCATTTGCAGGCCGCCATGGGCTGAATCCCCACGCGCCCTATGCGTTGCAAGCCCGGGATTGCGGATCGACGGTAGCTGTGCCCGGTGCCGATAGCGCCCGCCGCACGCAAACCCGGTTGCGGCCGCGCGTCTTGGCTTCATAGAGCGCCGCGTCGGCCCGCGCGATGGCGTCATGGATCGAGGCATCGCCGCGCTGGGCGGTCGACAGGCCGAAGCTGGCCGTGAGAGGATGCGACAGGCCGAATTGGTCAGCGACGTCTTGTGCAATGCTCTGGCGAATGTCATTGGCGATCCCGGCCGCCCGGGCTGCATGGGTATCGGGCAGGAACAGCACGAATTCCTCGCCACCGAAGCGGGCCGTGACAGCGCCGGCGGGCGCAAACTGGGCCAATATCCGGGCCAGCGCGACGATCACGCGGTCGCCCAGGGCGTGGCCATGGACATCGTTGATCGTCTTGAAATGATCGATGTCGCAGACGATAAGGCTGCCCTGTGTCGGCAGCCCGCGTATTCGTTGGCTGATGGCATCGTCAAAGCCCCGCCGATTGAGCAGGCCGGAAAGCGGATCGTAAAGCGCATCGCGTTGATAGCGGGTGAGCAAATCGAGCATGTTCGCCGCAAGCGCCGCCAGAGCGAGGAAAAGACCGAAGATGCAGGCCAGCGCCTGCATCAGAAAGGCATAGTCGCTGCTCTGGAAGCTGCCGCCCGACAAGGTCAGCGGCACAGTGCTGCCCCGTGCCAGATTATCCAGCGCGACCAGCACCGTTGCGCCGAACAGGATGCGGTCGGACCATGTGCCGAGATGATCCTTGCCCGCGACCAGCGGCAGGCCAATCAGCAGGAAGCAGCCGAAATCGGACGCCACCAGTTCGAGGGGCAGATTGCCCAGCGCAAGGGCGACGGCGCAGAGCAGTAACGACAGAGCCCAGATTGCGATCCGCGCCCGCAGCAGCCAGTTCGGCCGCCAGCGCTCCAGCAAGGCCTGGCTGAACAGCAGGAAGCCGCTGGCGAACAGCAGGTCCGCCACGAAACCCCAGACGGGACTGGGGACCAGCGCGAAGCCTGCCGGTACGGCAAAACCGCCCGCCACGCAGATATAGGCGCCGCTCCAATATCCGGCGGCTCGCACGCGCAGGCTCCAGACAAAGCCGAAAACCACGCCGAAGCTTGCCATCATGACGGGCAGGAAGAAGGCGAAATTCTCTCCCACGCTGCTGTGCCTGTTCCTTTTACGGATCGAAAATATGCGCGCCGGTCCGTCTTGCACGCCGGGCAAGCGGTATAAGCTGATCCTTAACAAATATTTCCGGATCGGATGAGATGTTAGTCCGATTTGGATGAAATTTGCGGTAGTTAGGTCAGAAACCGGGACGCCGCTTTTCGCGGAAGGCCGTTACCCCCTCGCAGAAATCGGGGAGGGTGAAGGCGTCGCGGAACATGGCCAATGTGACGGCGTCGTCATCGGCCTGCCCATCCAGGATGCGGCGGATGATCGCCTTGGACGAGCGGATCGAATGCTGGGCATTGGCCGCCATAAGACGGGCCAGTTCTGTCGCTGCCTCCAGCGGGACTGGCGTTATCTGGTCAATGAGGCCGATGGCGAGCGCTTCCTGCGCATCGTGCAGCGCGGCGGTGAACAGGATGCGCTTGGCCCGCGCCGGTCCGACCAGATCGACCAGCAGTTTCGTGTCGAACAACGAATAGACGATGCCGAGCTTGGCCGGGGTGATTCCCAGGCGCGCAGCGGGGGAGGCGATCCGCAGGTCGCAGGCGATGGCAAGCCCGCATCCGCCCCCGATGGCATCGCCGTCTATGGCGGCGATGACCGGCTTTTCGGCATGGGCCAGGGCATATTGGGTGGACCGGATCGCTGCCTGATTGGCGATGCGCCAGTTTTCCTCGCCTGAATGGAGCGCGAATTCGTGAATATCCGCCCCCGCGCAGAACAGGCCGGGGGCAGCGGATGTCAGGATCAGCACGCGGATCGCGTCGTCGGCCATAGCCTCCTGCACCAGTTGCGGCAATCGCTCCCACATCGCCTGGTTCATGGCATTATGCTGCCGGGGCCGGTCGATCAGCAGCGTGGCGATCGCGCCGTCGCGTTCCAGCCGGAGGGTCATTCCGGCCAGCGTCCCAACAGCGGCAGCAACTCGTCATAATGGTGGATGACGGCGTCCGCCTCCAGATCCTCCACCGGGCCGTCGAGGAAGCCGAAGCTGACGGCGACGCTGGGGATGCCCGCATTGCGCGCGCCGGCGATGTCGTTGATCGTGTCGCCCAGGAAGATCGTCCGTCCGCCGCCCGCGCGCTCGATCATGGCGTGGATCGGCGCGGGATCGGGCTTCGCGATGCCGACCGTGTCACCGCCGACGACGCTGGCGAAGCGTTCCGACAGGCCGATCTGATGCAGCAGCGGAATGGTGAAGCGCTCCGCCTTGTTGGTGCAGATGGCGAGCTTCACGCCCGCCGCCTCCAGCGCGTCCATCGCCGCGATCAGGCCGGGATAGGGCAGGGAATGGATCGCCAGATTCTGCTCATAATAATCGAGCAGGATCGGCAGCATCCTGGCCAGCATGGCCTCGTCATAACCGCCCGAGGCGTCGAGCGCCCGCTGGAGCATCACCTTCGCACCCTTGCCGACGAAGGGGTGGATCGCCTCTACCGGGAAGGGCGGGCGGCCGTCGGTGGCGATGGCGTAGTTGACGGCGGCGGCCAGGTCGCCGCTGGTATCGAGCAGCGTGCCGTCAAGGTCGAAGCCGACAATGTCGAAGGGGATGGATGCCATGCCCGGCTCATGCCGCCTCAGCGGTGGCAAAGGCAAGTCAAACGTGGCAGAGAGCGCTCAGATTCTTGGCCTCTTTTCGTGAAGGATGCCCCCCGTGACTGCCAGCCGCCCCCTCGCTGTGATCATCCTTGCCGCCGGGCAGGGCACACGCATGAAGTCCGCCAAGCATAAGGTGCTCCACCCCGTAGCAGGGCGGCCCATGCTGCTGCATCTGCTCGCCAGCATAGCCGAATTGCAGCCCGAACGGCAGGTCGTGGTTGTCGGCGCGGGCCGTGAGCAGGTGGAAAAGGCGGTCGAGGGCAGCGGCGCCGTCATCGCCGTGCAGGAACAGCAGCAGGGCACTGGCCATGCCGTGGCGCAGGCGCATGATGCGCTGGCCGGTTTCGCGGGGGATATATTGATCCTGTATGGCGATGTGCCGCTGGTCCGGACCGAAACCATGCGGACCATGCTGGAGCGCCTGAATTGGGGCGACGAGCCGCGCGCCGTGGTCCTGGGCTTCCGTCCGGAAGATGCGGCGGCTTACGGCCGGATCATCGCCCGGGAGCAGGGCGTCATCGAGAAGATGGTCGAATATAAGGACGCCAATGCCCAGGAACGGGCGGTGACGCTCTGCAATTCGGGGCTGATGGCGGTGCGCTCGACCGATCTGTTCGTGCTGCTCGACCAGATCGGCAACGACAATGCGGCGGGCGAATATTATCTGCCGGACATCGTCATGCTGCCCGGCGCGCAAAGCGCGGTGATCGAGGCGGAGGCCTGGGAAGTGGCGGGCGTCAACAGCCGCGCCGAACTGGCGGGCGTGGAAGCCGTCTGGCAGGACCGCCGCCGTGCCGAGGCGATGCGCGAGGGCGCGACGCTGATCGCGCCGGAAACGGTGTTCTTCGCCCATGACACCGTGCTGGGCCGCGACGTGGTGATCGAACCGAATGTCGTGTTCGCCCCCGGCGTGACCGTGGCGGATAATGTGACCATCCATGCCTTCTCCCATCTGGAGGGCGCGACCATCGGCGCCGGCGCGGAGATCGGGCCCTATGCCCGGCTGCGCCCCGGCGCGAAGATCGGCGTCAAGGCCAAGGTCGGCAATTTCGTGGAGGTGAAGAAGGCCGAACTGGGCGAGGGCGCCAAGGCCAACCACCTGTCCTATATCGGTGACGCCAGCGTCGGGGCGGGCGCCAATATCGGCGCGGGCACCATCACCTGCAATTATGACGGCTTCTTCAAATATAAGACGGAGATCGGGGCGGGCGCTTTCATCGGCTCCAACAGCGCGCTGGTGGCGCCGGTCAAGATCGGGGACGGCGCGATCGTTGCGGCGGGCAGCGTCGTGACGCAGGCGGTGGATGCCGATGCCCTCTGCCTCGTCCGGCCCAGGCAGGAAGCGAAGCCGGGCTGGGCGGCGCGCTTCCGGGCGAAGATGCAGGCGCGCAAAGCATCCAAGTGAAGGGTCTTTTGCGCAAGCGGCGCTGGCTTGCGGCGCTGCTGTTCCTGCTGCTGCCGTCGGTCGGAGCGATATTCTGGCTCGTCGCCAATGCGCGGGCCATGCCGGTCGTGCGGCGGCTGGATGTCACGCTGCCCTTTCCGGCGGATGCGCCGCGCCGCCCGGTGACGGTGGCGCTGATGACCGACAGCCATTTGTCGGGGCCGGACAACAGCCCCGAACGCATGGCGCGGATCGTCGCGCAGGTGAATGGCCTGAGGCCCGATCTGATCGTGCTGGGCGGCGATTATATCGGTGATGACAAGGGCGGGGCGACCTATGGTCCCGTGCAAAGCATCGCTCCTTTCGCCGCTTTGCGCGCGCCGCTGGGCGTGGTCGCGGTGCTGGGCAATCACGATGCCCGCAAGCATGCGCTGATCAGCCGCCGCCAGTGGGGCGTCCTGTTCGCCCGGATCGGCATCCGCCTGCTCGACAATCAGGCCGTGCGCCGGGGGCCGCTGGCGATTGGCGGATTGCGCGACATCTATACCGGCCGGCCCGACCTTCCGAAGACGCTGGACGCGATGCAGGCAGTTGGGGGCGCGCCGCTGATGTTGTCCCATGGACCGGATGCCTTTCCGCTGCTGCCCGACCGGCCGATGCTGACGCTGGTGGGACATACCCATTGCGGGCAGGTGGCCCTGCCCTTTGCGGGCATCGTCTATGTGCCGTCACGCTATGGTAAGCGCTATGCCTGCGGGGTGTATCGGGAGGGCGCCCGAACCCTGGTCGTTTCAGCGGGGCTCGGCACCAGCGGCCTGCCGATCCGGATGCTTGCCGCCCCGGATGTCTGGCTGATTACAATTCATCCACGATGATGCTGCCCCCTGTCACGGGCGGCGTGAACGTGGCATAGGCGGCATAAGCATATAGTTTTCACGGCTTTGGGACTGACTATCCATGTGCGGTATCATCGGAATCATCGGCAAGGACGACGTGGCGGAACGGCTGGTCGAAGGACTCAAGCGCCTCGAATATCGCGGCTATGACAGCGCGGGCGTCGCCACCGTCCATGACGAGATGATCGACCGCCGTCGCGCCGAGGGCAAGCTGGCCAATCTGGTGAAGGAGCTGGAAAAGGCGCCGCTGCCCGGCACGACCGGCATCGCCCACACCCGCTGGGCGACCCATGGCGCGCCGACGACGAGCAATGCCCACCCCCACGCCACGAAGGAAGTGGCGCTGGTGCACAATGGCATTATCGAGAATTTCAAGCCGCTGCGTGAGGAGTTGATCGCGCGGGGCCGCGTGTTCGACAGCCAGACCGATACGGAGGTCGTCGCCCATCTGGTGAGCGAGCTGGTCGAGCAGGGCGCCTCGCCGCGCGATGCCGTGGCGCAGGTGTTGCCGCGCCTGCATGGCGCCTTCGCGCTGGCGATCCTGTTCCGTAGCCATCCCGAGATGCTGGTCGGGGCCCGTCTGGGTTCGCCGCTGGTGGTGGGCTATGGCGAGGGGGAGACCTATCTCGGCTCGGATGCCTTGGCTCTGGCGCCGCTCACCCAGCGCATCGCCTATCTGGAGGAAGGCGACTGGGTCGTCATCACCAGGGATGGTGCGGAGATTTTCGACAAGGACAACAACCCCGTCGAACGCCCCATCACCATTTCCGGCGTCACCGGCGAGCTGATCTCCAAGGGCAATCACCGCCACTATATGCTCAAGGAGATCTATGAGCAGCCGGTGGTCGTCGCGCAGACGCTGCGTTCCTATTTGCAGCGGATGGAGGACCGGGTGTCGTTGCCGATCCCGGATTTTGATCTGGGGTCGATCCGCCGCGTCACCATCGTTGCCTGCGGGACCAGCTTCTACGCGGGCATGGTCGCCAAATATTGGATCGAACAATTTGCCCGCGTGCCTGTCGACATCGATGTGGCAAGCGAGTTCCGATACCGCAATCCGGTGATGGAAGAGGGCGGTTTGATGATCGTCATCAGCCAGTCGGGCGAGACCGCCGACACGCTGGCGGCGCTGCGTCACGCCAGGGCCGAGGGACAGAAGATCGCCGCCGTCGTCAATGTGCCGACCAGCACCATGGCGCGGGAGGCCGACCTGCTGCTGCCGACCCATGCCGGACCGGAAATCGGCGTGGCGTCGACCAAGGCCTTTACCTGCCAACTGGCGGTGCTGGCCGCCTTCGCCGCCAATCTGGCCCGCGCCAAGGGACGGCTGGACGCGAAGGCGGAGAAGGAGCTTGTCCGTCACCTTGCCGAGGCGCCCGCCGCGCTCAACGCCGCGCTCGCCTATGATGAATCGATAGAGGCGATGGCGCATCTGGTCGCGGGTGCCCGCGACGTGCTCTATCTGGGGCGCGGGCCGGACTATCCGCTGGCGCTGGAAGGGGCGCTGAAGCTCAAGGAAATCAGCTATATCCATGCCGAGGGCTATGCCGCCGGCGAGATGAAGCATGGCCCGATCGCGCTGATCGACGACAAGGTGCCGGTGATCGTGCTGGCGCCGAGCGGACCTTTGTTCGAAAAGACCGTCAGCAACATGCAGGAAGTGCAGGCGCGCGGCGGCAAGGTGGTGCTGATCTCCGACTATGACGGGGTGCAGGCGGCGGGCGAGGGCTGCATGGCGACGATCACCATGCCCAAGGTGCACCCGCTGATCGCGCCGATGGTCTATGCCGTGCCGGTGCAATTGCTCGCCTATCATGTCGCCGTGGCCAAGGGCACCGACGTCGATCAGCCGAGGAACCTCGCCAAGTCGGTGACGGTCGAGTGAGCCAACGTCCGCAGCGCTGTGCGGAGCCTAGGGCGGAAGAGGGGTTGTAGGACGGTAACCAATGGGACGGCCGGTTTCGACCACTTGTTGCCGGTCGATAGGTTCTGCCTCGTTCCAGATAGCGGACATCGCATCTCGACGTTATGCTCCGCTCATGGGAACACTGATGTTGGAACATGGCACTGCGGACTATCAGTGGGCTACTGACGTGGCCTTCGATGGTGTCCGCCTCGAAATCCTCTCACCCGAAGGCGACATGCTATTCGATGTCAGTGTTCCAGAAGGCGGATCGATCACCGTAAACACCTTCGGGAAGGAGGTCGCGGCCGATGTCGTCATTGCAGCAATCGAAATCGCGCTAGGCGCACGGTAGCCGCTACCGAGCAGAGCCTGACTTGAAGCCTACTCGACATATCGCCCGTTAGTTGACGTCCCTGATTGCCCCGCAAGTCTGCCCGGCATCAAGACGGAGCCAAGTGTGCATATGGCCCGTGACGTATCCCCATTGCGCCTGCGAGCCATCCCGGCACCTGACTTCAATTGTCCCTTCAATCCGTGGGGCGGAATAAAAAATGCCGAAAGGAAGAACGTGCATCGACTGGATGCGGGGGGTGCTGCCGCCAGTCGTGATAGCAGCAGAGGCAATCTGCCCAGACTTATCTATGACGACAGCCGATCCCATGATCCAAAAACCAATATATGTAAGCAGCGCAAGGAGCGCTGCGACCGATATACTCCAAATCACTCCGGTTTTAGGCCATTGCATCTCTGGAAGATATGTCAGCTTTCCAAGATTTGGAACCGAAACCAGACTGTTGTAAATCCACCCAAGGCCGGACTCGCACCACAATCAGCCGCCACCCGGCGCATTATGCCCGCCCGCCGGCACCGGCCCGCCGCTCGGTGCATGGGCGTGGTCGGGATTGCTATCCCAGTCGATATGATAGAGGTCGAACCGCCGGTCGCGCAGGTTGCGCACCGTGCCCTCTGCCCGTGCCCAGCTGAGGTCGGCCAGGTTCACGTCCGCCATGGTCAGTGTCTCGACATTTTCGGTCGATTCCGCCGCTATTCCGTCCCGCGCGAAGGGCAGGTCGCAGGGCGTCAGGATCGCGCTCTGGGCATATTGGATGTCCATATTGTCCACGTTCGGCAGATTGCCGACATTGCCCGACATGACGACATAGCATTGGTTCTCGATTGCGCGGGCCTGCGCGCAATAGCGCACGCGCATATAGCCCAGCCGCGAGTCGGTGCAGAAGGGCACGAAGATGATCCGGGCGCCCTGGTCGACCAGCCGCCGCGCCAGTTCCGGAAATTCGCTGTCGTAGCAGATGAGGACGCCGATCGGCCCGCAGTCCGTCTGGATCACGTCCAGCGAGTCGCCGCCCTTGATATTCCACCAAAAGGCTTCGTTGGGCGTCGGGTGAATTTTCTCCTGCCTATGCAGCGACCCGTCGCGCAGGGCGACATAGGCGATGTTCTGGATGTCGCCATCGTCGGCGCGCGTCGGATGAGAGCCGCCGATGATGTTGATATTATATTCCAGCGCCATCCGCTCCAGCTCCCTGGTCAGGCGGGGGGTGTAGCCGGTCAGCTTGTCGATCGCTTCGACGGGGGACAGCTTCTTCGTTTCGTAGGAGATGAGCGGCAAGGTGAACAGCTCGGGGAAGACGATGAAGTCGGAGCGATAATCCGCCGCGACATCGACGAAATATTCGATGTTGCGGATGAACTCGTCGAAATCCTTCACGGCGCGGGCCTGTAACTGGCAGGTGGCGAGGCGGACGCTTTCGACGCCTCGTGGCACCCGCATTTCGGGCGCTTCGTCAGGATCGACATAGGGATTGCGCCAGACCAGATGGGCGGCATGTCCGTCGGACTGCTTGTCCTCCGGCAGGTAATTTTCCAGCACGCCCAGCGGTTCGAACTGGTTCTTGAGCTGGAAGCTGATCACCTGATCGCGGATCTTGCCGTGCACGACCTTGTCCAAATAGTCGGCCGGACCCTGGACGCGCCGTTTCGCGCGGGCATAGCCGGGCATCCGGCCAGCGATGACGATGCCGTGCAGGTCCAGTTCTTCGGCCAGTTCCTTGCGTTCGTCATAGAGGCGCTGGCCGATGCGCAGGCCGCGCAGCTTGGGGTCGACGGCCATTTCATAGCCATAGAGCCATTCGCCCGCCGCGCTGTGCCGCGTGCCGAAGCCGTTGGCGGTGATCTCCTCCCAGTCATGAGGGGAAAAGGCCATCGCCTTGCTGACGCGCATGGTCGCGCAATAGCCCACGACCTTAGTGTCGTAGAGCGCGACGAAGCAGCCGGTCGGGAAATTGTTGATCTGGCCGCGCAGCGTGGCCAGCGAATAATTGGGGAGGCCCGGATAGACGCGGGCGATCAGCCGCTGAATGCCGCGCACGTCCGCCGGGACCGCAGCCCGAACTTCCAGTCGTTTCTTGGCGGTCGTCGTCATCAAACATCTCCGGCCTCATGGAAAAGGCGACGCCGTGCTGCGGCGCCGCCTCGTTCCGTTACCGTATTGAACCGCGGAAAGGCAGATCAGTTCCGCCAGATTATTTCCGTCAGTTTACTGCCACTGGCCCATGGCGGTTTCGAGGTTCGCGCGGATCGCCTCGAAGAACTGCTCGGTGGTCATCCAGGCCTGCTCCGGACCGATCAGCAGGGCCAGATCCTTGGTCATCGCGCCGCTTTCGACGGTTTCGATGCAGACCTTTTCCAGCGTTTCGGCAAATTTGGTGACTTCCGGCGTCTCGTCGAACTTGCCGCGATAGCTGAGGCCCTGGGTCCAGGCGAAGATCGAGGCGATCGGGTTGGTCGAGGTCGCCTTGCCCTGCTGATGCTGGCGATAGTGGCGGGTGACGGTGCCGTGCGCTGCTTCGGCTTCGACCGTCTTGCCATCGGGCGAGAGCAGCACGGAGGTCATCAGGCCGAGCGAGCCGAAGCCCTGCGCCACCGTGTCCGACTGGACGTCGCCGTCATAATTCTTGCACGCCCAGACGAACTTGCCGCTCCACTTGAGCGCGGAGGCGACCATGTCGTCGATCAGGCGGTGCTCGTACACCGCGCCCGCCGCCTTGAACTGGTCGGCGAATTCATTGTCGAACACTTCCTGGAACAGATCCTTGAAGCGGCCGTCATAGGCCTTGAGGATGGTGTTCTTGGTCGACAGGTAGAGCGGCCAGCCGCGGCCGAGCGCATAGTTCATGCTGGCGCGGGCGAAGTCGCGGATCGAATCGTCCAGATTGTACATGCCCATGGCGACGCCGGAGCTGGGGAAGTTGAAGACGTCTTTCTCGATCTTCTCGCCATTGGCGCCGTCCCACACCATGCGCAGCTTGCCCGGGCCGGGGACCAGGAAGTCGGTGGCGCGATACTGGTCGCCGAACGCATGGCGGCCGATGACGATGGGGTCCGTCCAGCCGGGCACCAGCCGGGGCACGTTGCGGATGACGATCGGCTCGCGGAACACCACGCCGCCCAGGATGTTGCGGATGGTGCCGTTGGGCGACTTCCACATTTCCTTGAGGCCGAATTCCTCGACGCGGGCTTCGTCGGGGGTGATGGTGGCGCACTTCACGCCGACGCCATGTTCCTTGATCGCGTTGGCGGAATCGATGGTGATCTGGTCGTTGGTCTCGTCGCGCTTCTCGACGCCCAGGTCGTAATATTTAAGGTCGATGTCGAGATAGGGGAGGATCAGGCGCTCACGGATCCATTCCCAGATGATCCGGGTCATTTCGTCGCCGTCGATCTCCACGACGGGGTTTTTCACCTTGATCTTTGCCATAGCGCCTGTTCGCCTTCTTCGTTCGGGTGGAATTTGCGAAACGCCGTAGGCAAAGCGGCGGCAATGTTCAACTGTCCAGTGCATTGGGCAATGGCGTTTGCGAGGCAGGATCATTTCATGGGTCTTCGGACGGTATCGGACGTTGTCACTGCAAGTGACTGTGCCTAAAGACGGTGCCCATGGAAAATGACGAACTGACCGTCGCGCTGGGCGGCAATGTGAAATGGCGATTTCCCTCGGTTCACCCTGAGGGCGTCAAATTCGGCCTGATCGCGGCGGCCATAACGGCGCTGCTGTTCCTGGTCGGCTGGGAAATTCCCGGCTGGCTGATGGTGATGGTGACGATCTGGGTGCTGGCCTTCTTCCGCGATCCGGTCCGCGCCGTGCCGCAGGACGAGCGCGCCATCGTCGCGCCGGCCGACGGGCTGGTGACGCTGATCCAGCGCGTGCCGCCGCCACGCGAGATGGCGGGCGTCGAAGGGCTGGGCGATCAGCCGATGATCCGCGTGTCGATCTTCATGAGCGTGTTCGACGTGCACATCAACCGCACGCCGATCGGCGGGACGGTGAAGTCGGTCGTCTATATTTCGGGCAAGTTCCTGAACGCCGATCTCGACAAGGCGAGCGAGGATAATGAGCGCCAGCATATATTGGTCGAGCGGCATGACGGGGTGCGCATCGGTTTCACGCAGATCGCGGGCCTTGTGGCGCGGAGGATCGTGCCGTTCGTGAAGCCGGGCGATATGGTCGCCGCAGGACAGCGCATCGGCCTGATCCGCTTCGGCAGCCGGGTCGACGTCTATCTGCCCGCCGGAACCGCGCCGCGCGTGGTGCTGGGACAGCGCACTGTGGCGGGAGAGACGATCCTTGGCCAGATGGGCGACATGCGCGCGATTTCCGGGATTCAACAATAATGCGACAGCGTCGCACCATCCCGCGCGGCCTGCGCCGGGGAATTACCCTGCGGATGGTGGCGCCCAACGCCGTGACGGCGATGGCGCTGTGCTTCGGCCTGACCGGCGTGCGCTACGGCATTTCGGGCGAGTGGGAGAGGGCGGTGCTTTCCATCCTCATCGCCGGAGTGCTGGACGGACTGGATGGTCGCATCGCCCGGCTGTTGCGGGGAGAAAGCCGCTTCGGCGCGGAACTGGATTCGCTGTCGGATTCCATCGCTTTCGGCGTGGCGCCCGCGCTGGTCCTTTATCTCTGGTCGCTCCATGCCATGCCGAAATTCGGCTGGATCTTCGCGCTTGCTCATGCGCTCTCCTGCGCGCTGCGGCTGGCGCGCTTCAATGCCAATATCGATGCCGACGTGCAGCCGCATAAATCGGCTGGTTTCCTCACCGGCGTCCCCGCTCCGGCTGGCGCAGGGCTGGCCTTCGTGCCGCTCTATCTCTGGCTGGTGACGGGCGAGCCGCTGTTCAGGGAATGGTATGTGGTGGCGCCCTGGACGGCCTTCTCCGCCTTTCTGATGATCTCCAACATCGCGACCTATAGCTGGTCGGCGCTTCGTCTGCGCAAGCGGATCAGGCTGGAGGCGATCGCTCTTGCCGGGCTGCTGGCTGCGTTGCTGATCACCGATCCCTGGCTGACGCTGCTGGCCCTTTGCGCCTTCTACCTCGCCCTCATCCCCTTCGGCATGATGTCCTATGCCAAGGCATGTCGTCAGCGAGTGAGCGAAGGACAGTAATCCTCACGCAGCCAGAACGGCTGCCGTGAAGGCGGGGACTGTCGGCCGTTTGGAAGGAACGGCGCGGCGGCGGCTGATCCGCAAGCGATAGACCGGCACCTCCTGCGGGATCGGCTCGAACGTCAGCGCCGCGACGATCTTGTCATGATAAAGCGCGAACATGCCGATGATGGTGCCTGCGGCCAGCAGGAACGATCCGATGAAAACAAGTGCTGCGATCAGTGCGAACATAAGCAGCTCACTTTCTGTCTTGCCATTTGCACGGCTTGGTTCACTATAGGCCAGCAAACGGCTCAAATCCGCCCTTTGTTCCCTATGTTCTTCTTATGTTCCACCCGGAATGGAGAGTCAACCCCTTGCATTGGCTTTCGTGCACGGCTAAAGGCGCGCCCATTCCACATGGGAATCGACATATCCGGTGCTGCGGCGTGACGCTCAGTTCCTGATTCCCAGAGGTGTAACCGGAAGGAGAACTATTATGGCGGCCCCTGTCGTCACCATGCACCAATTGATCGAGGCTGGCGCCCATTTTGGCCACCAGACCCACCGCTGGAACCCGCGCATGAAGCCGTACATCTTCGGCGAGCGCAACGGCATCCACATCCTTGACCTGTCGCAGACCGTGCCGCTGTTCGGCCGCGCGCTGGACTTCGTGTCGGCGACCGTCGCCGCCGGCGGCAAGGTGCTCTTCGTCGGCACCAAGCGCCAGGCGCAGGACCCGATCGCTGAAGCCGCCCGCAAGTCGGGCCAGCATTTCGTCAACCACCGCTGGCTGGGCGGCATGCTCACCAACTGGAAGACCATTTCGGGCTCGATCAAGCGTCTGAAGACCCTGGAAGAGAAGCTGTCGGGCGACACCCACGGCTTCACCAAGAAAGAAGTCCTTCAGATGACCCGCGAGCGCGAGAAGCTCGAACTGTCGCTGGGCGGCATCCGCGACATGAACGGCATCCCCGATGTCATGTTCGTGATCGACGCCAACAAGGAAGAGCTGGCGATCAAGGAAGCCAACACGCTGGGCATCCCGGTCGTTGCGATCCTCGATTCGAACGTCTCGCCCGATGGCATCGCCTTTCCGGTCCCCGCGAACGATGACGCCAGCCGCGCGATTCGCCTCTACTGCGACGCGATCGCCACCGCCGCCACCAAGGGCAACCGCGGCGCGCAGCAGGCTTCGGGCGTCGACCTGGGCGCTCTGGACGAGCCCGAGGTCGAAGAGGTCGTCGCTCAGGCCTGATAGCGGTCTTCGAACTGCAAGATTGACAGGCTAGGGCGCGCTCCGATGGAACGCGCCCTAGCGCTTATTTGAAACATCGAAACATTTAGGAGCCGAAACATGGCCGAGATTACCGCTGCCGCCGTCAAGGAACTGCGCGACCGTTCGGGCGCGGGCATGATGGATTGCAAGAAGGCGCTCACCGAAGCCAATGGCGACATCGAAGCCGCGACCGACTGGCTGCGCGCCAAGGGTCTGGCCGCCGCGCAGAAGAAGTCGAGCCGCACGGCTGCCGAAGGTCTGGTCGGCGTGGCCGTCGCCGGCACCAAGGGCGTCGCCGTCGAAGTGAACAGCGAAACCGACTTCGTCGCCAAGAACGACCAGTTCCAGGATTTCGTCCGCACCACCGCGCAAGTCGCGCTGAACAGCGGCGTTGCCGATGCCGAAGCCCTGGGCGCGCAGGCGCACCCGGCTGGCGGCACCATTTCGGAAAAGCTGGTCGCGAACATCGCCACCATCGGCGAAAACCAGACCCTGCGCCGCGTCGGCCAGGTCGAAGTGAGCCAGGGTGTGGTTGTTCCCTATGTCCACAATGCGGCTGCTCCGGGCCTTGGCAAGATCGGCGTTCTGGTCGCGCTGGAAGGCGATGCGCCGGCCGACGTTCTGGAGCCGCTGGGCAAGCAGATCGCGATGCACATCGCCGCTGCCTTCCCGCTGGCCCTGTCGGCTGCCGACATCGATCCGGCCCTGCTGGAGCGTGAGCGCGCCATCGCCGCTGAAAAGGCCGCCGAATCGGGCAAGCCTGCTGAAATCGTCGCCAAGATGGTCGACGGCGCGGTCGCCAAATTCGCCAAGGAGCAGGCTCTGCTCTCGCAGCTGTTCGTGATGGACAACAAGACCCCGGTTGCTGACGTCGTTGCCAAGGCGGCGAAGGATGCCGGTGCGTCGATCACGCTGAAGAACTATGTCCGCTTCCAGCTCGGCGAAGGCATCGAGAAGGAAACGAGCGACTTCGCGGCGGAAGTCGCGGCTGCCGCCGGCGTCTGATCTGACAGGAGGTTCGCTTCGGACGATGACGGGAGGCGGAGGCTTCTCGACAAGTCCGGGGGGAACGCTAAGGAAGCGAGGGGCTTCAAAAGCCTGCTTCACATAATGGCGCGCGCTGCTTAAGGTGCGCGCCATTTCCTTGCCCGATAAGATGGGCCCGCTTATAAATGGAATATTGCCCGGCATGACCCGACCCGCCTTCAAGCGCATCTTGTTGAAACTCTCGGGCGAAGTGCTGATGGGGCAGGGGCAGTTCGGCATCGAGCCGGAGACCGTGAACCGCGTCGCGGGCGAAATCGCGGCGGCCAAGGATGCCGGTTTCGAACTATGCGTGGTCGTCGGCGGCGGCAATATCTTTCGGGGCCTGGCGGGCGCGGCCAAGGGCTTCGACCGGGCGAGCGCCGATTATATGGGCATGCTTGCCACCGTCATGAACGCGCTGGCGGTGCAGAATGCGCTGGAGAAGCTGGGATACGACACTCGCGTCCAGTCCGCCATTCCCATGGCTTCGGTCTGCGAACCCTATATCCGGCGCAAGGCGGTGCGGCACATGGAGAAGGGCCGGATCGTCATCTTCGCGGCGGGCACCGGCAGTCCCTATTTCACCACCGACACTACGGCGGCGCTGCGCGCGGCGGAAATGAATTGCGACGCGCTGTTCAAGGGCACCAGCGTCGATGGCATCTATAATGCCGATCCGAAGAATGTGCCGGATGCCGCGCGCTATGAAGAAATCAGCTTCGACCGCGTGCTGAACGATAATCTCAAGGTCATGGATGCGAGCGCCATTGCGCTCTGCCGCGAAAACAATATTCCCATCGTCGTGTTCAACATCCGCGAAACCGGCAATCTGGCCAAGGTGCTGGCCGGTGACGGTGTGGCGACGATCGTGCAAAATCAGGAGCGCTGAAACAAAATGGCTCAATATGACAAGGCCGACCTTGAACGCCGCATGCACGGCGCCGTCGAGTCGCTGAAAGGCGATCTTGCCGGCCTGCGCACCGGTCGCGCCAATATCCAGTTGCTCGATCCGGTGACGGTCGAGGTCTATGGCGCGCATATGCCGCTCAACCAGGTGGCGACCGTTTCGGCGCCCGAACCGCGCATGCTGTCGGTGCAGGTGTGGGACAAGAGCAATGTCGGCCCTTGCGACAAGGCGATCCGTTCGGCGGGTCTTGGCCTCAACCCGATCGTCGATGGCCAGACGCTGCGCCTGCCGATCCCTGACCTGACCGAGGAGCGCCGCAAGGAACTCGCCAAGCTCGCCAGCAAATATGCCGAAGGCGCCCGCATCGCCGTCCGCAATGTCCGTCGCGACGGCATGGACAGCCTGAAGGCCGACGAGAAGAAGGGCGAAATCAGCGAAGACGAGCGCAAACGCCTGGAAACCGAGGTCCAGAAGCTGACCGACGGCACGATCGCGGACATCGATGCGGTGACGGCGGCGAAGGAGAAGGAAATTCTCGGTCAGTGAGCCGGGACCTTCCGCCCTCTCTCATGGCGCAATCGACCATCTGATGGCCAGCCAAGCCAAACCCGATCTGACCAGCGGCGCGCCAGCTCATGGCGCGCGCCACGTCGCCATCATCATGGACGGCAATGGCCGTTGGGCAAAGAAGCGTTTCCTGCCCCGCATCGCCGGCCATCGCGCCGGAGTGGAGGCGGTGCGCCGGGTCGCCCGCGCAGCACAGGAGCTGGGGCTGGAATGCCTGACGCTCTACGCCTTTTCCTCCGAAAACTGGAAACGCCCGGCGAGCGAGGTGGCGGACCTGATGGGGCTGTTGCGGCATTTCATCCAGGCCGATCTGGACGAATTCCACGCCAATGGCGTGCGGCTGCGGATCATCGGCAATTATCAGGCGCTCGATCCGTCGCTGGTCGACCTGATCGAAAGTGCGGTGGCGCGCACCGCCGGGAACAGCGGTCCGATCATCGCCATCGCGCTCAATTATGGGGCGCAGGATGAACTGGTGCGGATGGCGCAGACCCTGGCGCGCCGTGTGGCGGCGGGCGAGATCGCGGCGGAGGAGATCGGCATCAGTGATGTCGATGCCGCGCTCTACACCGCCGATCTGCCGCCGCTCGACCTCATGATCCGGACCTCGGGCGAGCAGCGGCTCAGCAATTTCATGCTGTGGCAGGCCGCCTATGCGGAGCTTTATTTCACCGACACGCTGTGGCCGGATTTCGACGGGCGGGCCTTGGCTGCTGCGCTGGATGCCTTCCGCTTGAGGGACCGCCGTTTCGGCGGGCTGTGACGCGCATGTCGAGCGAGCTTCGGACCCGCGCGATCGTCGGCGCCATCCTCATTTTCGTGGCGCTGGGCGCGCTTTTTGCCGGCGGTTTTCTCTTCTGGCTGTTGCTGGTCGTGGCGGGCGTGCTGATGCAGGGGGAGTGGGGCGATCTGACGAGCGCGACGCCGGAAAACCGCAAGCTGGCGATGTTCGCCGTGTCGGTGCCGCTCGCGATTCTCTGTCCGGTCGCGGCAGGGGTGTCCTGGCTGGCCTTCGGGCTGATGGCGGCCGCCTTTTTCTTCGTCGCGCTGATCGGCCGGTCGGTAAGGCTGGCGCTGGGCGTGCCCTACATCGTCCTGCCAGTGATGGCCCTGCTGTACCTCCGCGCTCAGGTGCCGCCGAACCCTTCGGGCTTGCTGCTGACCCTCTGGGCCCTCGCATTGGTCTGGGCGACCGACATCGGCGCTTATTTCGCAGGCCGTTCCATCGGCGGGCCAAAGCTGGCCCCCCGCATCAGCCCGTCCAAGACCTGGTCGGGCCTGGGAGGCGGCGTGCTGGCGGCGCTGCTCGTCGGTTTCCTGCTCTATCGTTTTGCCGGGTTGCCGGTGCAGCTTGCGGCGGCCAGCGGCCTGCTGGCGGTGGCGGCGCAATTGGGCGACCTGCTGGAAAGCTGGATGAAGCGCCGCGCAGGGGTGAAGGATAGCGGTACGCTGCTCCCCGGCCATGGCGGGGTGATGGACCGGCTGGACGGCGTGGTTGCGGCGGCGCCTTTGGCGGCGATCTGCTATATGATGCTGGCGCTGCCCTGATGAAGACGATTTCGATCTTTGGCGCGACCGGATCGGTCGGCATGTCGACGCTGGATCTGGTCCAGCGCGACCCCGACGCCTATCGGGTCGTCGCGCTTACGGCGCATAGCGACGTGGCGGGTCTCGCCGCGGCTGCGCGGCAGAGCAATGCCAAACTCGCCGTCATCGGCCATGACGCCCATTATGAAGCGTTGAAGGACGCGCTGCGCGGTTCCGGCGTGGAAGCGGCGGCGGGAGAGCGCGCGCTGGTCGACGCTGCACAGGCGGGCGCGGACTGGAGCATGGCCGCGATCGTCGGCTGCGCGGGCCTGCGCCCGACCATGGCGGCGCTGAAGGCCGGTGGCACGGTGGCGTTGGCGAACAAGGAATCGCTGGTGTCGGCGGGCGCGCTGATGATGGACGCGGTGGCGGCGTCGGGCGCCACGCTGCTCCCGGTCGACAGCGAGCATAATGCGATATTCCAATGCCTTGCCGGAAGCCGTTGGGAAGATGTGGCAAGGATCACCCTGACGGCCAGCGGCGGTCCCTTCCGCACCCGTAGCCGGGAGGAGATGCGCGGCATCACCCCGGCACAGGCGGTCGCTCATCCCAATTGGTCGATGGGCGCGAAGATCAGTGTCGACAGCGCCACGATGATGAACAAGGGGCTGGAACTGATCGAGGCGGCGCATCTCTTCCCCGTCGGGCTCGACCGGATCGAGATACTCGTCCATCCGCAATCGGTCATCCACTCCATGGTCGAATTTCGCGACCGTTCCACCCTGGCGCAGCTCGGCTCGCCCGACATGCGCATTCCGATCGCCCATGCGCTCGCCTGGCCGGAGCGGATCGCCACGCCCTGTCAGCCCCTGGACTTGGCGCGGATCGGGCGGCTGGATTTCGAGGCGCCCGATGAGGTGCGCTTCCCCGCGCTGCGCCTGACGCGGCAGGTGGCGCAGGAAGGCGGGGCCGCCCCCGCCATATTGAACGCCGCCAATGAGGTCGCGGTGGCGGCCTTCCTTAAAGGCGCCATCGGCTTCCTTGATATCGCCATGATTGTGGAGGATGTCCTGAACCGCTATAGCGCGCCTGTGCCCCGCCAGATCGACGACGTGCTGGCGGCGGATGCGCAGGCGCGTAATATGGCGGGCCTAGTGATGGAAAGATTGATCGCTTGATCCAGAATCCCGGTTTCCTGCTGACTATATTCGCTTTTGTCGCAGTCATCGGACCGCTCGTCTTCGTGCATGAGTTGGGCCATTATCTGGTGGGCCGCTGGTGTGGGGTGAAGGCGGAGGCGTTTTCCATCGGCTTCGGTCCGGAAATCGCCGCCTGGGTCGACAAGCGCGGGACACGCTGGCGTATCGGCGCGCTGCCTTTGGGCGGCTATGTGCGCTTCAAGGGCGACATGAACGCCGCGAGCCAGGTCGATCCGCGCTGGCTGGAAATGCCCGCCGCCGAGCGGGCGCAGAGCTTCCCGGCCAAGCCGCTGTGGCAGCGCGCGGCGATCGTCGCGGCCGGCCCGGCGATCAATTTCCTCTTCGCCATCCTGATCCTCGCCACCTTCGCCTTCGTCCATGGCGAAAGCCGCACGCCTGCCGTCGCCGGGCAGGTGCAGCCGGGCAGCGCTGCCGCCGCGGCGGGCATCGTCGCGGGCGACCGCATCGTCTCGCTCAACGGGCGGGAAATGGCGACCTTCGACGACATCCGGCTGTTCGCGCAGATTCGTCCGGGCGAACCCGTGACCATCGTGATCGACCGCAAGGGCAAGCTGTTCGAAAAGCAGGGCAAGGTCGGCGCGGTCCAGGAGGATGACGGCTTCGGCAACAAGTTTCGCATCGGCCGTTTGGGGCTGGCGCCGGGCGATCCGGTGATCGAGCCGGTCAGTCTCGTCCGCGCGCCCGTCGTCGCGATCGAGCGTACCGGGCAGATCATTCGCACCATGGTCGAAACCCTGGGGCAGATCGTCGGCGGTGGCAGATCGGTCAAGGAATTGGGCGGGCCGCTCAAGATCGCGGAGGTCTCGGGTCAGGCGGCGACGCTGGGAATTGAGAGCTTCGTCTTCTTCATGGCCCTCATCTCAATTAATTTGGGGTTCATCAACCTCTTGCCAATCCCCATGCTGGATGGCGGTCATCTGCTGTTCTATGGGGTGGAGGCAATACAGCGGCGGCCCGTCAGCCCGCAAGTGCAGGAATGGGCCTATCGCTCGGGCCTGGCTGTCTTGCTGGCGATGATGGTGCTGGTAACATTCAACGATTTATCCTCTTTCGGCCTCTGGGATCGTCTGTCCGGCTTGATCGGCTGAGCCGTATCGGGCAGGAGGACGCGATTTCACGCCGTCTTTCCGGATGTGAACGGAATATTGCTTTTTTGTAGAAGGTGGAGCGGGTGACAGCGATGATGAGCAGCAACAGGCAGCGCCCGGTCGTCGTGGCCCTGTTGGCGACGACGATGATCGCGGGCATGTCTGCGGTACCGGCGATGGCGCAAAATGCCCCGCCGGCTGCCGCCCCTGCGCCCGTTCCTGCGACCACGCCCGCGGTCGGAACGATCCGCAGCATTTCCGTGACCGGGCAGCAGCGGCTGGAGCCGGATACGGTGCTGTCCTACACCAAGCTGCGCGTGGGTCAGGCCTTCACCCAGGAATCGCTCGATCAGGCGCTGCGAGATCTTTACGAGACGGAGCTGTTTGCCGACGTCCAGATCCGCAACGACAATGGCGCCTTGACCGTTGAGGTGAAGGAAAACCCGGTCATCAACCGCATCGTCCTTGAAGGTAATAAGCGCCTCAAGGAAGACAAGATACGTCCTGAAATAAAACTGGCTCCGCGCCAGATCTATACCCGCTCCAAAGTGCGCGCCGACGTCGCCCGCATCATCGAACTCTATCGCCGTCAGGGCCGCTTCGCCGCGACCGTCGAGCCGAAGATGGTGCAGCTCGACCAGAACCGCGTCGATATCGTGTTCGAAATCTCCGAAGGGCCCAAGTCGAAGGTCCGCCAGATCAACATCATCGGCAATGAGAAGTTCAAGGACGGCGAACTGCGCAGCCAGATGGTGACGAAACAGTCGCGCTGGTT
>Ga0255338_1001424_pt1 | contig 45582 bp, 36 predicted proteins | sample MeOH1_35cm_T4_19_FD_203715 | JGI IMG/M metagenome (GOLD analysis project Ga0255338, IMG submission 203715) | Sandy soil microbial communities from University of British Columbia, Vancouver, Canada - MeOH1_35cm_T4_195 | ecosystem: Engineered > Artificial ecosystem > Sand microcosm > Unclassified ...
CTAGCGGTGTTTGGTGACGCCGACCTGCCTGCACATATCCAGCACCGGGCACGTGGAGCACTTTGGCAGGGTGCCGGTGCAGACATGCTTGCCGAACGGCACCAATAACCGGTTGATCTCCACCCGGTAGCGCTCCGGCAGCGTAGACTCCAGGGCCACCATCGTCCGCTCCGGAGTGGTCGCCCGCACGTAGCCCCAGCGGTTGGTCACCCGGTGGACGTGAATGTCGACGCCGATCTTGGAGCCGCCGCACGCGATCCCCAGCACCAGGTTCGCGCACTTCGGTCCGACGCCGCGAAACGAGAGGAGCGTCTCCTCATCGCACGGCAGTTCACCGCCGTGCTCCGCAACCACCCGGCGGGCGATTTCGTGGACTTGATATGCCTTCGCCTCGTGAAAGCTGCTCTGCCCGATCAGCTCATCGATCCGCTGCGGAGTCAGTGCCGCCAGCGCCGCGGGCGTCCGCGCTACGGCGAAGAGTTGCCGCGCCACCGGCAGCATCACCTCATCCCGCGTGCGGATCGAGATGATGCAGGCCACCAACTGCTCGAACGTCGAGTCGAACCCAAGTTCCGCCAACTCGAACATGGCAGCCTTCGGAAACGGCCGCACCGCCTCCCGGATGCGATCCATCACCACGTCGATGTCGAATGGCCGCTTCTCAACAACGTCCGCGCGCCGGTCATCGACCGTCTCTTCCAGAAGCTCGTCCTCATCCACCCGCAGAGACATATGCCACCCCCAGGTGCCAATTTCCCCGGGGAACGGGAGTTTTAGACAGGGTAAACGGGGTCGCCAGGATGAGGACATAGCCGGCTTCGCCCTGGGGCTCCGCGTAGCGCAGCCCTCCTTGGTGGCGAGGTCTCCGGCTGGATAGCCGGGGCTACGGGATAACGCAGTGGCTTCAGCGCACCCGATAGCTGATAGGAAAGGCATCTCGGGGGTAAGCGCCTTTCCCCTTTTCCCGTCTAAAAACTCTCTTCTCTTCTCTGCGCTCCCTGCGGTGAAAGTCCGTTCCATTTGCCCCCGGCCTGTGCGGAAGCGTATAATGCCGCGCAGTAGAGGTCAGTAGCTCGCCCATGTCATTAGTCACTCTCCAGCGCAAACCCGCCGCCTTCCCCCGGCCGATCAACCCGTACCGGCCGCCCCAGCCGCACGCCGTGGTGGAGAAAGTGGACGCGGGCTCCATCGCCGAAGAGATCGGCATCCAGCCGGGTGACGAGATCCTCACGCTCAATGGCGAGCCGATGGAAGACGTCATCGACTACCGCTTCCTCGTAACGGATGAAGAGGTAGAGGTGGTCATCGCACCCCAGGCGCGCGCCGAGGATGCCTACCGGGTGGTGGTAGAGAAGGAACTGGACGAGACGCTGGGGATCACGTTCCGGGCGGACGTGTTCGACGGCATCCGCATCTGCTCCAACAATTGCGATTTCTGCTTCGTCTACCAGAATCGCCGCAGCATGCGGAAGTCGGTCTACATCAAAGACGACGACTACCGCCTCTCCTTCCTGCATGGCGATTTCATTACCCTCACCAACCTTACCGAGCAGTGCTGGGATCGCATCTTCAAGTACCACCTCAGCCCGCTCTACGTGAGCATCCATGCCACGGACCCCGATGCGCGCATCGCAATGCTCCGTAATCCGAACGGTGCCAAGCTGATGGAGCACCTGGAGCGGCTGTTCTCCCACAACATTGAGATCCATGGTCAGGTGGTCTACACCCCCGGCCTCAACGACGGCTCGATCCTCGACCGTACCGTCGAAGACATGGCGGCCCTCTATCACCGGGGCTGTAAGTCACTGGCCATCGTGCCGGTAGGGCTGACGACACAGCGGTCCAACCTGCCGGTGCTGCGGACGCTTTCCGCAGCGGAAGCGGCGGAGGTGCTGAAGAAGGCCAAGGCGTGGCAGCGGCGCTTCAACAAGGAGTTGGGCACCCGCTTCGTCTACCCTTCCGACGAGATGTACCTGCTGGCCGGGCAGCCGTTGCCCTCGGTGAAAACCTACGAGGACTTTCCGCAGTTTGAGAATGGCGTGGGGATGATCCCGCGTCTGAACGCGGAGTGGAAGCGGGTGGAGCGGAAGATCCCGCCGCGCATTGGCAAACCCCGGAGGGTCACCCTGATCACCGGCACGCTGGCGGCGCCAGTTCTGCAGCCGTTTGCGGAGCGGCTGTCCCGCGTCGAGAACCTGGACGTGCGCATCGCCGCCATCCGCAACGACTTCTTCGGCTCCACGGTGACGGTGGCCGGCCTCGTCACGGGGGCAGACATCGCCGCCCAACTCCGCGGGCAAGATCTGGGCGACCTGGCGCTCATCCCCAGCGTAGCCGTCCGCGAAGACACGTTCATGGACGATTGGACGCTCGACCAACTAAGCGCTGAGCTGCGCGTCCCGCTGGAAGTAGTAAAGCCGAGCGCCCCACACCTTGCCGAAGCTGCCCTCGGTCCGGACTGGTAGTTCGTCCGGCGCATTACCTGACTCGGAATGGCGCCGGAGCTACTTTCGCCAAACGGTCTACCCGGGAACGCTTCCCAACGGGAAGAGACGCCGCAGCCTTACGGGCCGCGGCGTCTTGCCACTTCTACTTCTGAGCTCCCGCGCCGGCGCCCGGTTCAACAGGCGGCTTCTCCGGGTCTGCCTTAGACTCGCCCGGGGGCGCCGCGGCCTGCTGGGTGGGCGGCAGCAGCGCAGGCTTCGCTCCCGCAAGCTGCAGGCGGTTCGCGCCACTGACTGATTTGCGCAGCCCGCGGACTGCGGTAAGGAGTTGGGGCACGTCGTGTGGCGCGTCTTTCTTTTCTTTGAACGCCTCGTCCAGGACGTTCCACCAGGCGTACTCTTCCAGGTGAGAGAGATCGAAGATCATCACGCCCTGGCTGTAAGTCCGTGCCGCCTGGATCGCTTCCAGGAACGCCTCGGGGGAGCCCTTGTAATCCACCACGTACAGACCGGCGTAATGGAACGCCATATCTCCGATGGCCTGGTTCGCCAACTCGGCCGCCGCCTGCACCGTGTAACTATCGTCGAGACCCGCGTTCTTCGCCTGATCCCGGGTGGCGATCGGATGGTAGCAGCCGGTCGCCACCCAGTCGAGTAGGTGCGCGTAACCACTGGTATTGTACGCGGGACTCATCCAGTCGTAGCCCGGCGCGAACTCGTCGGACGCCCAGTTCACCCCCACCGTGTAATACGTCTTGTACCATGACCCCACATACACACCGATCTTGGCGCCAGGTCGCTTCGTGCGCACGAGCTTCGACGCGTCACCCAACCAGGAAAGAATGTTCTTGGCGCGCCACTCCAGCCACTGCTTGAAGTACGGCCCCCAATTGAGCTGGCGTCCCGGGTTCGGGTCGAACGAGTAGATGTCTCCGGGAAAGCGGTCCAACGGCCGCCCCAGGTACTCTTCGAACTTCTGGCGCGACAGGTCGCTGAAGTCCGACTGAAGGCTCGCGTAGCGCATCCGGTCGAAGACGATCCCATCTACCTCGTAATTGGTGACGATCTCATCGACGACTTTCAGCTCGTATTCCCGGCTCGCCGGGTTCGCCGGGTTCATGAACGCTGCCACCGTTTCCGAGGGGGCGTCCACAATCGGGATCAGCCGGTCGTTAACCGCCCAGTTCGGCTGGTCGCCTACACGCACGTTCTGGAGTAGCCACTTCGCGCCTTCGCCGCGGCCCACCAGCAGGTAACCGTCCGCCGGAATACGCACGCCGCGCGAGGGCGCCAGGCTGCCGTCCACTACCGCCTCAACCCGGTCCGAAAGTACGAGCGCGAACGCTTCACCCGCCCCCACCACTCGCGGCGCCCGGTAGCCGGCGTCGTAAACGGCGATCTGGTTTTCGTCCGGCGCGCGGTTCACTCCGATCGCTAACGCCTTCCGATCACCGCGGGGGGTGATGAGCGTCCGCTCCACGTCGTAAACGATCGACTGCTGGTCCGGCTTTTCGTAAATCGGGCCGGAGTTCATCAGCTTGTGGCCGTCGCTGAAGACGTTGATGTTGGCGTAGATCTTGAGCCCGCGCTTCTTCCCCTCGTCCAGGGTGGTGCGGAGGAGATCGTAGCCTACCGGGTAGCGGAAGCCCTTCCATTCCTTGAGCTTGGGCGCGTACTTGCTCTCGTATAAAACGTGACCGCTGAGCGGCTTTACGTCCACCACGATGGTGTTGATGTTCGCGCGGGCGCACTTATCGAGGATCGAGCTAACGCCCGCTCGAGTGGACAGCCGCTCCAGGTTCGCGGTGCCGTCCAGCCACATCACCCGGCCCTCCAGACCGGCCTGCTGCGTCACTGCCTGCGCCAGACCGTCCGCATTAGCCGGCGGCAGCAACTGCGCCTGTGCGGGGCGCGATACCGGCAGCGCCGCCAGCGGCAGCAGGGCGAGGAGGCGCGCGACGCGGGAGATTGGCTTACTGATAGCGTTCATAGGCAGATTAGATAATACCACTGACGCCGAGGCGCAGTCCGATGGTAGGCTTCGTACCGCTGATCAGTGTCAGCCCAATACGTCTCAGACCCACGCCCGCGGGGTGGAGTTTCCGGAATTCGTGCGGCGCTGCTTATTGCCTTTGAAGCGATCGCTGGGCCATGGCGTAGATGCAGCCGTGTCGCACGCCGTTGGCCGTGACCACGATGGACGTGGCGCCGATGGATGCCATGAACTGGTGCAGGATCATGGCGCCCGCTACGATTACGTCCGCGCGATCCGGCTCCAGGCCTGGAACTCGCTTTCTAAACTTGAGCGGCAGCGTGCGGAACAGATCGACCAACTCCGCCACCGTCGAATGTTGAAGTACTGCACCGTGCACCTCGCGTGCAGTGATCAGGCCGGCCGCTTTGGCCACCGCGGCCAGGTTTACCACGGTGCCGCCGGACCCCAGGAGCAAGGAGCGCGGGCCGAGCGGCTGAAGATGCGCCAGCGCCTCCTCGATCGCTCGGTCCGCCGTGTCGCATTCCGCCATACTTGGCGGGTCGGCGCGCATGAACTGCTCTGTGAGCCGGACTGCCCCCAACGGAAAACTCTGCCGGGAAAGGATGCTCTCACCGAGTCCCCGAACGATCTCCGTGCTCCCGCCTCCGATGTCGACGACGATGCGCTCCCCATCCGTGGGTGGCAGGCGACGGTCGTGCAGGTTGCCCTGGTAGGCCAATTCGGCTTCCTGCTCGCCGGTGATGACTTCGATGGGCAGGCCGGTCTCTTGCCTGACTTGCGACCGAAATTCATCGCTATTCGGCGCTTCCCGCAGCACCGAGGTACCCACGGCGGCGATGCCGTCCGCGCCCGCGCGGCGCGCAATTCGCATGAAGTCCACGATCGCTTCGCTCGTGCGATCGCGGGCGGTGCGGATCAGCCGGTGACCTACGTAATAACGCTCACTCAGTCGCGTATTACGCGACCCTTCCGCCACGCGCGACAGGCGACCTTCGTCATCGACGTCTGCCACCAGCAGCAATACGGAGTGGCTTCCCACGTCGATGGCCGCATATCGGCCCGGATAAAACTGCACCGGTTGAAGTCCTCTCCTACCTCGGTACGTCACGGAGTTCTGCCCAATCTGGAACGATCCCGCCACTCTCGACCGCCGAAAGCACGAGGCAATACTACCACCCCGCGCCGTCCGCTACGCATGCATCAGTTCCGTGCCCACGCCCGCGATCCCTCCGAATCCGCCGCGCCCGGCGGGTCGGGTCCATTCCGACGAGCGACCGATCATCGCGCTGCCAGAATCTGCTGGAGCGCCGGCATCAGTTCCCGCGGGTCTACCGCCACCGGCTGGATCCGCAGCCCGGTAGCGGTGCGCAAATCATCAAGTGCGAAAAGATTGTTCACGTCTGCCATGGCTACTACCAGCGTGTCCCCGCTCCGAGCGACGGGCAGGCAGCTATGCCGCTGCAGCAGCGCTTTGGGCACCAGCGCAATGGCATTTGGGTCAACGGGACGGCCACCGAGGTTCACGGTGGTGCTTACCGGGGGGGCGGGCATCGAAGCCTGCAGTTGCGGCACGCCGGTCTGGGGATGCCCCACACGCGTCCACCGCGTATTTCCTACCCGCAGGATCGAGAACTCCGCGAAGTGGAGCACCCGCGTACCGCTCATCACTTTACCCGCGTGCACCTCGGTGCGCCGGGAAACGGTGAGATACAGCTCCGGATAGCCATTGGCGATGTGCCCCTGAGCGGAGATGATCAAACCCGGACCCTGCTTCTCCACCGCGAACACGGTGGGGGGCCACAAAAGATTGGCCGGGACTTCCAGGTGCATGTGCTCCAGGTTACCGGTGCCGCTGACGATTGCGCCGGCTGCGATCTGCGTCTCGCTCACCACCTGGTTCAGCGCGCCCAGTAGATCTTCGCCGGCATCCACCCGCACGGCGATCACTTCGACCGCGGTCCCCCCTCGAAAGATCTGCATCGCATTCACCCTCCCGAGCAGCTATAGCAAAAAATCGAGCGCCAGGTGCCCACGGGGCGTGGGCGAATAGTCCGTTGCGTCTCGACAAAGTACGTGATCAACGTTGATGGCTGGGGAGTGCGAGCGTTAACCGCTAACGAACGCGGAGCGATGGAGCAATGCAGTGCCGCAGGCTCACGGTTTCCCCAATACTCCCTCACTCCTGCCGCGTTAGCTGTTACTGTGCGGCCGAATACTACTGCTTAATTGAATGAGCCCTGACGCCTTGCAGCCGGTAATCCATTCCGCCGCCATGTAAAAGAGGAAGCAGTGGCCATTACCTCTGCTTCCTCCCACGACGGTCCGAAGCGTACCGCTAGCTGGCCGGCATCCCGGTGCGCTTCAATAGCGCATACTCGATGCTATCGGCGAGCGCCTGCCAGGAGGCTTTGATCAGGTTCGTAGACACGCCGATGGTGCTCCAGCTTCCGTGCTCGTCCGCGCTCTCCACGAGTACGCGTACTTTAGCCGCTGTGCCTTCCTTCGCGTCCACCACGCGGACCTTGTAGTCCGTCAGTCTTACGAGGGCCAGCTCCGGGTAAGACGGCAGCAGTGCCTTACGCAGCGCGCGATCCAGGGCGTGCACCGGTCCGTCGCCGTCGGCGGCTACGTGCATCTCCTGGCCCTTCACATGGATCTTGACCACTGCCTCGGTGATTGGCTCTTCGTCGTCCACCCGGTTGGAGAGGTTTACGCGGAACCGCTCCAGGTCGAAGATCGGGGTGTACTTGCCGAGTTCCTTCTCGACGAGCAGTTCGAAGGACGCCTCGGCGCCCTCGAAGACGTAGCCTTCCGCCTCCAGCGCTGCCACTCGCTCCAGGATGCGGCGGGTGGCGGGGTCTTTCTTGTCCAGCCCGATGCCGAGGTCCTCCGCCTTCCAGACGATGGTGCTGCCCCCGGACAGTTCCGACACCAGGATGCGGCGCTTGTTGCCCACCGTCGCCGGATCGATGTGTTCGCAGGTCCGCGGATTCTTCCGCACCGCGTCGGCGTGCGTGCCCGCCTTGTGGGCGAACGCGGATCGGCCGATCCACGGCTGGTGCTCGTTCGGCGGCATGTTTGCCAGCTCGTTCACGAACGCCGCCAGGTCCGAGAGCCCGGCAAGCTGTTCGTCCGTAACGCAGTCCAGGCCCATCTTCACCTTGAGGGTCGGGATGATCGAACAGAGATTGGCGTTGCCGGTCCGCTCTCCGAAGCCGTTGATGGTACCCTGGACGTGCGTGGCACCCGCCTGCACCGCGGCGATGGTGTTGGCCACGCCGAACTCGCAGTCGTTGTGCGTGTGGGCGCCGATCCGGGTGTTCGGGAACTGCTCCCGAACCTGCCCGGTGATCTGCGCGATCTCCCACGGCATCGTCCCGCCGTTGGTGTCGCACGGCACGATGATGTCCGCACCGGCGTCCACCGCCGCACGCAGCGTAGCCAGGGCGTACTCCGGGTTCTCTTTGAACCCGTCGAAGAAGTGCTCGCCATCGTAGATCACTTCCAGCCCGCGTGACTTTAAGAAGCCCACGGTATCGGCGATCATCTCCAGGTTCTCGTCCAGCGTGGCGTTCAGTACTTCGGTCACGTGCAGCGTCCACGATTTACCAAAAATGGTCACCACCTGCGCGCCGCTGTCCGCCAGTTGAAGGATCAGGTCGTCCTCGGCCGCCTTCATCCGCTTGCGCCGGGTGCTCCCGAAGGCGCAGAGCTTGGCGTGCTTGAGCTTTAGCTCGGTCTTCGCCGCCTCGAAGAATTGGATGTCCTTCGGGTTCGACCCGGGCCAGCCACCTTCGATGTAATGCATGCCGAACTCGTCCAGACGCCGCGCGATGCGCAGCTTGTCATGGACCGTAAAGCTAACACCCTCACCCTGGCTCCCGTCGCGGAGCGTCGTATCGTAAAGCTGGATCATCGTCTTCCTCAGAGAATTCTTCACTTGTTGATCCGAGCGTTGATCTTTAACGAAGGTGGAGTAATGGATCTCTGGTTGTCCGCCCCATTACTCCACTAGGCCAATACTCCAACGCTTGTACCAGTCACTGCCCGGATCGCCGATTCCCGCCCGCCGGCATAACGAAAGGGGGCGGGCACGTAGCCCGCCCCCAGGTATGCGTGTTGAGCGGGCGGGCTGTGCGTCAGGCCTGAATAATCCGCTGGGTAATCTGAGCGCCCATCTCGGACGTCGAGATGGGCGTGCCTCCTGGGGCTACGATATCGGCGGTGCGGTAGCCCGCGTTGATGGTCTCATCCACGGCCCGCTCGATAGCGGCCGCCGCATCATGCAATCCGAACGAATGGCGCAGCATCATCGCGGCAGTCAGGATCGCCGCGATCGGGTTCGCGATCCCCTTCCCGGCGATGTCCGGCGCGGAGCCGTGGATCGGCTCGTAGAACGGCGTGATGTCGCTATCGGCGTCGCCCAGACAGGCGGAGGGCAGCATACCCATCGATCCGGCCAGCATGCTGGCTTCGTCGCTGAGGATGTCGCCAAAGGTGTTCTCCGTCACGATGACGTCGAATGCCGATGGGTTGCGGATCAACTGCATCGCGGCGTTGTCCACGTACAGGTGAGAGAGCTCTACGTCCGGATACTCCTTCGCGAGGTTGGTCACCACCTCCCGCCAGAGCTGCCCGCACGCCAGCACGTTCGCCTTGTCCACGGAGCAGAGCTTCTTCTTACGCTTGCGCGCGGCCTCGAAGCCGACGCGTGCGATCCGCTCCACTTCCGGAGTGGTGTAAACCATGGTGTCCACGGCGCCGCGGATGCCGTCTACCTCGGTCGGTCCCTTGGGGCGTCCATAGTAGAGGCCGCCGGTCAGCTCGCGGATAATGAGGATGTCCACGCCATCCTTCACGATTTCCGGTCGAAGCGGGCAAACGTCCAGCAGCGCTGGCTTCAGGATCGCCGGGCGGAGGTTGGCATACAGGCCTTTGCGGAGGCCGAGAAGTGCCACCGGTTCCGGCCGCTCTCGCGGGGGCAGGGTGCCGTCGCGTGCGGGGTCGCCCACCGCGCCGAAGTAAATCGCGTCGCTCTCGCGGCAGATCCGCACCGTCTCTTCCGGCAGCGCGGTGCCCGCGCCGTCGATGGCCGCCCAGCCGATTAGCGCCTCGCGGAACTCGAAGTCCACGCCGAACACTTCACCGACGCGCTCCAGGACCTTTCGCCCCTCCGCGACCACGTCTACACCGATGCCGTCACCCGGCAGCACCGCGATCTTAAGCGTCTTGCTCCCCACTCTACGATCCTTCCTCTTCACTCGGCAGTTTCCGGCGCTCCTCTAGTGTAGCACGGAGCAAAGGCACCACTGCCAGATCCTTGTCTCGCCCGGTCTCTTGCTTGAGCCGGATGAGCATTTCCAAATTCACAACGTGTGCTGTGACCCCTTCGGCCAGCGGCATCTCGTCGCACTCAGCCAGAAGCGCGTGGTAGTCACGGTCGCCAGTAACCGCACCCAGGATGTCGATCGACCCTTCCGTCGTTTCGAGCAGGTGATGTCCCGGCCCAATTAATTAACCAGCGTGCTTCCGGTGCGGGTCGCCAGTCGGCGAGCGCAGATACCAGCCTTTCCACATTCTCCGCGGTGCGGTTGGGCACGAGATCGAGATCCCAGGTAGCCAGCGGAGCGCCATGCAGGATTGCGGCTACTCCTCCGACCACGACTACCTCGACCCCATGCTGCGCGAAAAGCCTAAGGGCCTTGGTTACGTCTGGAAGCCGCCGCCGCATCCGCTATCTCTCCCAGACTATTTGCCATGCCTCGCGCGTAATCCAGGCGTTCGGCCGGGGTCATCCGTAGCGCGAGCCGGATGAGGGTCCGGTCGATGCCGTCGGACGGCAAGTCCTCCGGCATGACCACCTAAGACGGGGCTATGGACGATCGGCCCTCAACCGGCAACGGTTCCTCCAACACTACACGCCGTGTACTTCCACGCGCTCCGCCTCGGGACCCTTCGCGCCGTAATACAAGAGCTTGTTCAACGCCTGGAGGTACGCCTTCGCGCTCGCCTCGATCACGTCCAGGTCCGCACTGCGTCCGGTAAAGATCTGCTCCCCGCGGCCGAGGCGCACGGTCACTTCGGCCAGCGCGTCCGTGCCACCGGTTACCGCGCTCACGATGTAGTCGATGAGCTCATGCTCCACCGGCACTAACTTGTCGATGGTGCGATAGACCGCGTCGACCGCGCCGACCCCGGTTCCCACCTCGGTGAGCCGCTCTTCATCCTTGCGCAGGCGCACGGTGGCGGTCGGTACGCCGTCGAGGCTGGTCATGACGGTCATGTATTCGAGGCTGTAGGCGTTGTCGTGGAGCGCCTCGGCCTCGGACATCAACGCGATGAGGTCTTCGTCGTAGACGACTTTCTTCTTATCGGCCACTTCGAGGAACCGCTGGTAGCCGCGCTGGAGGTCATCGCCTTCCACCACATAGCCGAGCGCCTGCATCCGCACCTTGAACGCGTGCCGCCCACTGCGGCTGGAGAGGACGAGCTTGCTGCTGTCCAAGCCCACGGTCTCGGGGCGCATGATCTCGTAAGTGGTCTGCTCCTTGAGGAAGCCGTCCTGGTGAATACCCGCGGCGTGCGCGAAGGCGTTCGCCCCAACGATGGCCTTGTTGGGCTGGATCGGGAAGCCCGTCACCTTGCCTACCAACCGGCTCGCCCGCATGATCTCCTGGGTCACCACGTCGGTATCCGCCTGGTAGTAATCCTTCCGGGTGCGAAGCGCCATTACTACCTCTTCCAGCGAGGTGTTGCCCGCGCGCTCCCCGATGCCGTTGATCGTACATTCGATCTGGCGAGCTCCGGCCTCCACTGCGGCCAGCGAGTTGGCGACGGCCATCCCGAGGTCGTTGTGGCAGTGGCAGGAAAAAATCACGTTCTCTGCGCCCGGCACCTTATTCAACAGCACGCGGAAGATGTTCGCGAACTGGTCGGGCACCGCATAGCCCACGGTATCCGGAATGTTGATCGTGGTCGCGCCCGCGCGGATGACCGCTTCGATCACCTGGCAGAGGTAGTCCAGGTCGGAGCGCGCGGCGTCTTCCGGGGAAAACTCTACGTCGTCCGTGTGCTGCCGCGCCCGGGTGACCGCAGCCACCGCCATCTCGAGCACTTCTTCGCGACTCTTGCGGAGCTTGTGGCGGAGATGGATGTCCGACGTGGCGATGAAAGTGTGGATGCGCGGTCGCTCTGAGGCGCGCACCGCTTCGCCGGCGCAGTCGATGTCTTCGAACTTGGCGCGGGCGAGGGCGCAGATGCTCGGGCCTTGCACTTCGCGGGCGATCTGCCGCACGGACTCGAAGTCGCCGGGCGACGAGATCGGAAACCCGGCCTCGATGACGTCGACCTTGAGCCGGCCGAGCTGGTAGGCGACTTCCAATTTTTCGGCGCCGCTCATGCTGGCGCCGGGGCACTGCTCCCCGTCGCGGAGTGTGGTATCGAAAACGCGGATCTTACGGTCCATCATGTCCCTCGGGATCTCTGGAAACAGGTCAACTGCGTGACTCGACGGTGACAACCAACCGCCGATTACAGGGCACTCATCCGCCGGAGCTTACCGGCCGCGGCCCTGCAGGACGCGCCGGGCGGCAGCAGACACCCGCGTGTCTTGCGCTCGGCCCGGCGTTTCCCCACTCCTCGGATCGATCCGTTCGATCGCCATAATTTGTTAGTCCAGAACGCTCCAGAGTTGATGCAGCGCCAGTTCAAAACCAGGAAGTACGTCCCCACCGGAAAGCGTGTCCGCATCTTCCACCGCGGTGCCATGTCCGGCAGGACGGAACCGGTAGATTTGCCGCTGACGTGGATAAATCACCCAGACCAACCTTACTCCAGCCCGCAGATACTCCTGCACCTTTTCAGCGACGGCATCGGCCCGGTCATCCGGAGATACGATTTCCACCGCGAGATCCGGAGTGACTTCCCAGAAACCGCGCTCCGGTATGGGGTGGCTCTCAATTTGATTCGCTGCGATGAACGCCACATCAGGAGCGCGGGTAATGTCCGGGTTTCGCCGTAAGATGAAACCCGTGTTCGCAACAGCCTTCCCAACCGGATTGCCGGCTAGATAGTTTTCCAGTAGCGCACTCAAACGCGACTGCAGCAAACCATGGATCGGGCTGGTCATCGCTTCTGCCGCTACCGGCATCCCAAAGGCTTCGGCGGTTCGCGTATACCACTCGCTAATCGGGAGTCCGCTTTGAGCATCAACTACCTTGCCACGCACCAATTCAAAATTCTGACCCGCGTACAGGTCATAGAACTCCTCGGCCGTTAGGAGCCGTTCCTCTACCCGGATTGGCGCTTCCATTCGGGTTCCTCCGGCGTGGTGCGTAGCGGGCCGGGGGTAGGCGACTGATCCAGCCGCCTACCCCTGGACCGATTAGTCGAGGTTCGTGAACCGGTTCTGGACCTGCTGCTCGGAAGTCTGGACCTGCTCTTCGACCGAGCGCTTCTGGCTGATCCAGCTCATCTTGCCGCGCAGTTCCGCGCCCACCGTTTCGATCTGGTGCAGCTTGTCGCGGTTGCGGATGGCGTTGAAGACCGGCCGGCCCACCTGGTTTTCCAGGATCCACTCGCGGGCGAACTTGCCGGTCTGGATCTCTTCCAGGATCTCCTTCATCGCGGCGCGGGACTGATCGTTGATCACGCGGTTGCCGCGGGTGAGGTCGCCGAACTCGGCCGTGTCGCTGATGGAGTAGCGCATCCCCGCGATGCCCGCTTCGTACATCAGGTCCACGATGAGCTTCAGCTCGTGAAGGCACTCGAAGTAGGCGATCTCCGGCTGGTAACCCGCCTCGACCAGCGTCTCGAAGCCGGCCTTCACCAGGGCGGTCGCGCCGCCGCAGAGCACGGACTGCTCGCCGAAGAGGTCGGTCTCGGTCTCTTCCTGGAAGCTGGTTTCCAGCACGCCTGCACGGCCGCCGCCGACGCCGCTCGCGTAGGCCATCGCCAGCGCGCGCGCTTCGCCACTCGCATCCTGATGGATGGCGATGAGGCACGGCACGCCGCTGCCTTCCGTGTAGACGCGGCGCACCAGGTGCCCCGGTCCCTTCGGCGCGATCATGATCACGTCCACATCCTTCGGCGCCACGATCTGCCCGAAGTGGATGTTGAACCCGTGCGCGAAGGCGAGCGCTTTGCCCGGCTTCAGGTTCGGCTCAATCATCTCTTTGTAGAGCTTCGCCTGGAACTCGTCGTTGACCAGGATCATGATCAGGTCCGCGCGGCGAGTCGCTTCGTCTACGGTGACCACCGTGAGACCGTCCGCCTGCGCCTTCTCCCAGCTCTTGCCCGGGCGGAGCCCGCAGATCACGTTGAAGCCGGACTCCTTCAGGTTCAGCGCGTGCGCGTGGCCCTGGGAGCCGTAGCCGATGATGGCCACCGTGCGCTTCTTGAGCACGCTCAAGTCCGCATCCGAATCGTAATAAACCTTAGCCAATGCCGTTTCTCCTATAGATCCAATCGATATCACCGCGGAGAACACCGAGCCCGAAGAGAAAGGGAGGACCAGGATGCCGCGTCTACCCATCAGCAGGCACGCTGCTACATCTCAGCGTAGGCTGGGGCCCGACCTTGGTCGCCGCTTTATCTCAACTCCGAGCGCTCTGCGGTAAACTCTGCTCCTGATCTGCGGGCCAGAGGCGCCGAAGCACCACCCCGACCAGGGCGCCAACAACAACAAACAGTGCGAGGTTGATGAGCAGGGCCGCCACGCTATCCAGCCCGAAGTGATCCTCGATCCGGTTGTAGAGCATCCACAACGGATAGAGCAATACTCCACACGCGGAGAGCAGCGCCCCGCGCTTCGCTCCGCCGGAACCGCGCGACTTCGCCATCAACCCGAATACCACCAGCAGCGTCAGCGCGACGGCAGAGAGTACGGCGAGCGCCGTGCCCACCGAGTTGGCGTCGACCAGCTCACGCGTGCCGTCCATAAAGCCTACTGGCTCCCCTTCATCTCAGAGGCGGACCGGGCGCCGCGCGAGAGCGCGATCTTGCCCGTCCGGACCAGTTCCTTGATGCCGTAGGGGTCGAGGAGGTTCTGGAACGCGTCGATCTTCTCCACCTGTCCGGTGACTTCGATGGTCAGCGTCCGCTCGCTCACGTCGATGATCTTCCCGCGGAAGATGTCGCTGATCTGGAGGATCTCCGCGCGCTTCTCCGGCGTCGCCGTCACCTTCACCAGGGCAAGCTCCCGATCCACCGAAGCGGTGTCGGTATAGTCATACACCTTGATGACCTCGATGAGCTTGTTGAGCTGCTTCTCGATCTGCTCCAGCGCGCGGTCGTCACCGCCGACCACGATGGTCATGCGGGAGATGGATGGGTCTTCCGTAATGCTCACGGCCAGCGACTCGATGTTGAAGCCGCGCCGCGAGAAGAGCCCCGCCACCCGCGCCAAAACGCCGGGCGTGTTTTCTACCAGTGCCGTAATCGTATGCTGCACGCTTGTGTCCAGGGATGGGCGTTCAGGCGTTGGGTGTTCAGGTGTTCAGGTGTTCAGGAAACGAAAGGCTGCCTCAGCCTCGTATCCCTACACCTAACACCCGAACACCTAACACCCGAACACCTGATTTATGCGTTATCGCGGGTCTCGGCCGGTCCCATGACCAGGTCCTTGTAGCCCTGCCCACCAGGGATCATCGGGTAGACGTTTTCCGCCGCCGCGACCCGCGCGTCGATGACCACCGGTACGTTGCGGATCTGATCGCTCTGGAGGAGCGCATCCTGCATGTCTTCCGGTCGCTTCACCCGAATGCCCGCACAGCCGTAGGCTTCCGCTAGACGAACAAAGTCCGGGTAGTCGCCCAGGTCGACCGCGCTGTAGCGGTTCTGCCAGAACAGCTGCTGCCACTGCCGCACCATGCCCAGGCTGCGGTTGTTCAGGATCAGCACCTTTACGCACACACCCTCGGCGGCGGCGGTCATCAGCTCCTTCAACGTCATCTGGAAGCTACCGTCGCCGGTCACCAGCCAGACTTCCTTGTCCGGGCGGCCCATCTTGGCGCCGATGGCCGCGGGAAGGCCGAAGCCCATGGTTCCCAGGCCGCCGGAAGTAACGAACTGCCGCTCGTAGTCGCACTTGTAGTACTGCGCGGCCCACATCTGGTGCTGCCCCACGTCGGTTGCCACGATGGCCTCGCCGCGCGTGTGGCGATACATCTGTTCGATGCACCACTGCGGGGAGAGCTCGTCGCCGTTCAGCCCCGCGCTCAGCGGGAACTGCGCGCGGCGGTCCTTCAGCTCGGCAGTCCACTCGTCGGCAGGACGCGGCTTCACGTGCTTCAACAGTTCCTGGAGCACCATCTTCGCGTCACCCACGATGGGGATGTGCGCGTGGACGTTCTTGCTGATCTCCGCCGGGTCAATGTCGATGTGGATGACCTTGGCATACGGGGCGAACTCGGCCAGTTTGCCGGTCACCCGGTCGTCAAACCGCGCACCCACTGCGATGAGCAGATCCGTGTTGTGGACCGCATAGTTCGCATACTCGGTGCCGTGCATCCCCAGCATGTGGAGCGAAAGATCATGCGTCTCCGGGAACGCCCCCTTCCCCAACAGCGTGGTGGTCACCATGATGTTGGTGCGGGTCGCCAGCTCAACGAGCTCTTTCTGCGCCGCGGAGTAGTTCGCGCCGCCGCCCACGTACAGCACCGGCTTCTTCGCTTCGGCGATGGCCCGCGCGGCCTTCACGATCTGGAGCGGATGGCCTTTGTAAGTCGGCTTGTAAGTCGGGAGCGAGCTGACGGTAATCGGCCGGTAGTCGATCTCCGCGATCTGCATGTCGCGCGGAACGTCCACCAGCACCGGCCCAGGGCGGCCAGTGGTGGCGATGTAGAATGCCTCGGCAATCGCCTCCGGCACGTCCTCCGCGCGCTTCACCAGGCGGTTGTGCTTGGTGATCGGCATAGTGATCCCGGTGATGTCCGCTTCCTGGAAGGCGTCCGACCCGATCAGGTTCGAGCTCACCTGCCCGGTGATCGCGACGAGCGGCACGTTGTCCATGTAAGCGTCCGCAATCGCGGTAACGAGGTTGGTCGCGCCCGGTCCGGAGGTGGCGATGCAAACGCCTGCCTTACCGGTGACCTTCGCGTAGCCCTCCGCCATGTGTCCTGCGTCCTGCTCGTGGCGGACCAGGACGTGGCGGATGTCTTCTTCCTCGTAAATCGCATCGTACAGCGGGATGACGGCCCCACCCGGGTATCCGAACATCACCTGCACGCCGTGCAGCTTCAACTGCTCGAGCAGCGCCTTACTGGCTCTCATCTTCATCGCGTGCCGCCCCTTCTAGTTTTGGGTCAATGAGTAAATGGTCAATGGAGTAAGTGGGAGACCCATTCCCAGGTTACTCAGCTCCTCATTGACTTCGGTACTACAGACCGCAGAAACACAAAAACCTCTCATCCTAGGGACGAGAGGCTCTGCCTTCGCGGTACCACCCCAGTTCCGCAGTCGCAGCCAACCGCCCACACCCGGAGGTGCAACAGCGAGGTCGGCGCCTTACGGCACTTTAAAGCGATGTAACGGTCGCTACCCGGGACACCCTACCTCCGCCCGCGTTTTGCAACGCCTCGGTTTCGGGTTCCAGCTCGGAGGGGAGTTTCGGTGGGGGTCGGCGCCATCCTCACAGCCAAGGGACAGCTCTCTGATGCTCGACCGGACCGCCTACTGGTCCTCGTCAACGCCTCTATGCAAATCAGGTTTGGCTAAATGTATCAGAAAGATGAACGCCGGTCAACCGGGCGGAACCGATCAATCACCTTAAGACTGGCTGAGGGGAGCCCCAAAACCCGTTCAGAGCGGATATCCCCCCATCCGAATCAGCTATAGGGCGCATTTCAAAGCGCAGCGGCGAATGCCCGCAACCAGGTTCGTCCCGGAGGCTCCGAAAAGCACTGCCACACGCAACCAACCGCCCGCCCATCCCGCTTTCCAGAGTGCTGCTGACCGGCGGCATCCTGCTCCTCCTATGCCTGGTGTCTCTCGCGGCCGTCCGGTTCCTGAATCGTCCGGACGGGAATCCGCACCTCAACGCCGCAGAGTCGATCACCTATTCGACAATTCCGTTCGTTCTGCTGCTTTTCGCAATAGGACCGCTCTTTGTCCTCCTACTACTTGTTCTGGTAATCAGGTGGTCAATACGACGGGAGCCGGGGATCGAGCAGGCTTCCATAGCGCTCGGCTTCTCGATATTCGGCCATCAAGCTCTCTTCTTTAGCTGGTTCATTCCAAATGAGAGTTGGAGTGTCGAGGACTATGTGACCGGCGAGGACGGATCCCGCTACTTCTTCCTCCACTGCCCACCGCCGCTGAACGGACCGGGGCACTAGGCGGTCGCTCGCCGGGCTTCCGGCAGTCCGCAGTCCTACACCGTGCGAACCGTGGGGCAGTTTGACCGGTATGGGGTATTTACGCCGACGCTGCAAAGCCCCTGTTGACCGCGGCAGCAAAGGCGCTCTGGTCACGCTGCCAGCATGGCAAGCAGCGTCGTCCATGATGAAGTTGCCCGTAGCGTAGTTGCGCAGCAGAATGAGGGGCCTACCCCATTCGCCAGGCACGCAGCTTCTTCAGAACATTGTTCTCGCCGCGGCCGAAGTAGTCGTGCAGCAGCACCCATTCGCCGAAGAGGTCCGTGTAGCGAACGTGCTCCGCCGCGCCGGGCGTATAGACCAGGTCCTTCACCCCACCCATGTGAGCAACGGCCCGCGACAGATCGTCGTAGCCACCCTCCGCCGACCCGGCCGCCACGGCTCCGAGGATCGCCGCGCCCAGCGCGCACGCCTGGCCGCTGCGAGCAATGCGAATCGGACGACCGGTAACATCCGCGTAGATCTGTACCAGCAACTCATTGCGTTCGGCCAACCCGCCGGCCGCAATGATTTCGTCGATCTTCACACCGTTCTGCGTGAAGTTGTCCAGGATCATCCGAGTGCCGAAGGCGGTCGCCTCAATCAGGGCGCGGTAGATATCTTCCGGCCGCGTGTCGAGCGTGAGGCCGATCAGCACGCCCGAAAGATCGGCATCCATCAGCACGCTCCGGTTGCCGTTCCACCAGTCCAGGGCTAGCAGCCCGTTCTCGCCGGGGCGTAGCTGGGAGGCTTTCTCCACCAGTACCTGGTGTGCGCTTACCCCGCGCTCGTCCGCCTCGCTCTGGTAGGCGGCGGGTACGCCGTTGCGCGTGTACCACGCCAGAATGTCCCCGGTGGCGGGTTGTCCCGCTTCGTAGCCGAAGAAGCCTGGAAGGATGCCGTCCTGCACCACGCCCGCGATTCCCTCGAACGCCTTGCCTTCGGTACCGAGCACCAGGTGGCAGCCGGACGTACCCAGGATCAGCAGCATCTTTCCGGGCTCGGACACTCCCGCTGCCGGAACCCCAGCGTGGGCATCGATAATGGAGACGCCGACGGGAATGCCGGGCCGGAGGCCCAGCCGAGCCGCCGCCGCCTCGGTCAGCTCCCCGGCGCGCGCACCCACCGGCAGCACTTCGCCGGGCAGTTTGTCCCGCACGAGGGAGGTCAGGCTCAGATCCAACGTCGCCAGGAACTCGGGCGAGGGATAGCCGTCCGCCCGGCTCCACATCCCTTTATAACCCGCCTGGCAGGCGCTCCGCGTCTCTCGCCCGGTGAGCTGCCACACCACCCAGTCGCCGGCTTCGATCAAACGGTCAGCCTGGGCATACAGCTCGGGCGCGTCGTTCAGCAGTTCCCAGGCTTTGGCGAGCAGCCATTCGGACGAGGTCCGGCCGCCGTAACGGCTTAGAAAGTTCTCCCCGCGTTCTACCGCCAGCGCGTTGATCCGCTGCGCCTCCGGCTGGGCGCCGTGGTGCTTCCACAGCTTGGCCCACGCGTGCGGAATGCTCCGGAGCAATGGGTCACGAGAGAGGGGCGTCCCATCGATCCGCGTCGGCACGAGCGTACAGGCGGTGAAGTCGATTCCGATACCCACGACGTCCGCGGCCGATGCGCCCGCCAGCCGCAGCACTTCCGGCACGATCACTTCCAGCGTGGCCCAGTAGTCGTCCGGGTCCTGCAGCGCCCAGTCCGGCGGCAGCTTCTCGTCCGTTTCCGGGAGGCGGTCATCCACCACGCCGTGCGGGTAGCCGTGCACCGCCGTCGCCACCTCGCGACCGTCTGCCACATCTACCAGCAGGGCGCGACCGGATTCCGTACCGAAATCAAGTCCAAGAGCGTAGCGAGGCATGGGTAAGTCTCCGAGTTCGTTTTGTAGCACTGCAGCCAGACCGTTCCCCGTTCAACGGTCCCGCCCCGTCTCCTCCCACCACGCAGCGGGAGAGTTTCAGTCGTAGACCGATGCACCACGGAGACACGGAGGCACGGAGAAGGCGAGAGAGTTTTTGGACAGGATTAACGGGATGGACTGGATGGGAATTCGGCTCTACGACGATCCCTACAGCAGGCGTAGCGGGCCGGCTAAAGGGGGCTCATTAGGCTCTCTCTATAGACCAACGGATCCCTGATCCTGTTTATCGTGTTAATCCTGTCTAAAAGCTCTCCACGCTCTTCTCCGTGCCTCTGTGACTCCGTGGTAAATAATCATCTGGGCTAACGCTCAATGCCCCCCAAACTTCCAACCGCGCTTTTTGAACGTGTCCAGCAGCACCGCTCCGAGGATGACCAGTCCCAGCACCACCTTCTGCGTGTAGCTCTCCACGCCGGTGAGGTTCATCCCGTTCTGGATCACCGCGATGATGAACGCGCCGATCAGCGTCCCCAGCACCCTCCCCTCACCGCCCTGGAGGCTGGTGCCGCCGACCACCGCCGCCGCGATCACGTACAGCTCGTACATCTGTCCGTAGGTGGGTGAGCCGCTCTTCAACTGGGACGCGGTCACCACGCCGCCGAGGCCCGCCATCAGGCCGGACACGGCGTAGACGAACAACTGCACGCGCCAGATCGGCACGCCCGAGAGCCGGGCGGCCTCAGCGTTGCTCCCCACTGCGTAAATGCTGCGCCCGAGCGTAGTCCGGCCCATCATCACGTGCGCCCCGAGGTAGAGGAGTCCGGTGAGCAGCACCGCGTTCGGCAGCCGGAACAGGTCCGCGCCGCGCCCGAGCCAGACGAATGAGTCCGGTACCTGGTAGATCGACTGCCCCTGCGCCAGCAAGAAGGCAAAGCCGCTGGCGACCAGCATCATCCCCAGGGTAACGATGAACGACGGGATGCGGAACCAGGTCACCATCCCGCCGGTGACCAGCCCCGCCACGCCGCACAGAAGAATTGCGGCGACCGAGCCACCCACCATGCCGAGCGCCGGGGCATGCTCGGCTCCCGCGTAATTGCGGATGATCAGCGTGCTCACCACCGCCGAGAGGGCGATCAGGCTGCCCACCGAGAGGTCGATGCCGCCGGTAATGATGACGAGCGTCATCCCCACCGCCAGAATCGCGATGACCGCGATCTGGTTGGCGACGTTCAGCAGGTTCTCCGTTTTGAGGAACGCCGGAAACCGGTAGCTCTTCGGCGCCACCACCTTGGTCGCGGCGAGAGGCGGAAACTTCTTGCCGAGGTCTTCAAATACGGGCCAGGCCGCCACTGCTTCAGTAGCGGCCACCGCATCCAGCCCGCCGGCCGCTGCCGCACGCTCCAGCGCTTCCCGCGCATCCACCGGTTGCCCCTTCACCTGCTGGACCGTTCCCACGCCCCCCGCGCGCAAACCCTCGTCCAACGCGTCGGCGAATTCCGCATCTTCCTGCGTCGGCCGAGACACGATCAGGATGCGACCTTTTGCGCCGTACTGCTGCACCAACTGCTGCGCCAGTTGCACCCCCGCCGGGCGGCCAGAAACCTGCTGCACGCCGTACGTGGCCCAACTGTAGTACGCGCACAAGGCCAGCAGCACCAGCACAATGCCGTAATCCGACATCCACCGGGCCAACGCAGATCGGTATTCGGATTTAGGCACCATTCAAGATCCAGTCGATCGTCACGTGGATAACCCGGAATCATTCACCGCAGAGGCTGCAGAGAAGGGAGAAACAGTACGAGACCGGCTTGCTAGAGCCAGGTGCGCCGCGTCCGTACCCCTTCATCCTTCCATGCGCTCCGCTCGTTTCAGTGACCCTATCCCGTGGAGATACCACCGGGCATGAAAATGCGTAGCCCCTGAAGCGTGGTACGCCGTCCCCGACCCCGTCATCCTGGAGCGCAGCGAAGGATCTCGCCCTCGCGCGTACCCCGTTCCCGGAGGCACCTTCGCCCCGCAGCGGGATCCTTCATTCCGCTCCGCTACATTCAGGATGACGGGGTACGGACAGGGCGCACCCGGCCGAGGACGACGCCTTTTCACTACTGGCGCTGAGCAGCAAAGATCCGCGTGAGCCAATCTCCTCTCACCTGTATTCTCTGCGTCCTCTGCGGTGAACACGTTCCCATGTCCTACTTCAATTCCGGGTCCTTCTCCCCATCCGCCTTCCGGTACAGCGCCGAAGGGATCAGCACTTCCGGCTTCACTCGCTCGCCGTTCAGGTGCGCCACAATCGTCTGCATCGTCTGCTGGCCGATGCGGTCCGGAAACTGGATGGGGTCGGCGTAGATCTTGCCTTCTTTGATTGCCTGCTTGCCCTCCGGCTGGCCGTCGAACCCGATGAGCTTCACCTGGTCCGCCTTGCCTGCCTTCTCCAACGCCGCGCGCGCGCCTAGCGCGGACGGGTCATTGATCGCGAAGATCCCGGCCAGGTCGGAGAACCGCTGGAGCGCGTCCTCGGCGGAGCGGTTGCCCCGGTCCTTCTGGCCCTCGCCCGGCAATTCCGTCACGATCTTGATGTTCGGGTGCTTCGCAATCACCTCTTTGAAGCCCTTCACGCGCATCTGGCACGACTCCACGGCTTTGAAATCGAGGATAGCGACCTTCCCACCCGCGTCGCCCAGCGCCTCCACCATCGCTTCCCCGGCTAGTTTGCCGCCCTGATAGTTGTCTGTTGCGATGTGGGAGACGATGTCCGCACCCGCGGCCAGGCACTTGATGTCCGCGGTAAACACGGGGATGCCCGCGGCGTTTGCCTCCTTGATCGCGGGGCCGATGGACTTCGAATCGCACGGGGTGAGCACAATGGCGCTGACTTTTTGCACCACGAAGTCTTTGACCTGGTTCGCCTGGCGCGCGGGGTCGAACTCGCCGCTCACAACGGAGACCTCATATCCCTGCTTCTTCGCCTCCGCGGCCATGCTGTCCGCAATCACCTTAAAGAAGGGATTGGTCATGGTGAGCACCGAGAGGCCCACGGTGCCCTTGATGGCGGCGGTTCCCGTGGAAGGCGCGCTGGTGCCGGGAGAGGTGCCGGCAGGTACGCCGGAGGAGGTGGACGAGGAGCCGCCGCCGCAGCCGGCGAGGGCGCCGGCCGTTAACAGACCGCTCAAGAGGAGTACGCGACGCTTCATTGGATCTCTCGGTCAGGTCGCGGCTCTTTCGCTGGCGGCCGCGTCTAACCGATGCGTTCCAAATCTGCGCGGCGGGTTCCTCCCAGCGAGCTTCCTGCGCTTTCAGCCGAGTGCGGTACTGCCTGAAGCGCCTGATCGCACCGGCACTCGATGAATAGTTCCACCAGGCGCGGGTCCAACTTACCCCGTGCGGCGTTCTCACGCAAAATGCGGCACGCGGTCTCCAGGGAGAATGCCTTCTTATAGGGCCGATCGCTGGCCGTCAGCGCGTCGAAGATGTCCGCCACCGCCAGGATGCGGGAAGGCAGCGGCAATTCGCCGGCGCCTTTGCCGAGTGGGTATCCGGAGCCGTCTAATGCCTCGTGGTGATCCGCCGCGATCACCGGGACGTGCCGCAGCTTCCGGGGAAACGGAATCCGGCGCAAGATCCGGAACGAGACGGCCGCGTGAGACCGGATCACCTCTAACTCCTCCGGCAAGAGGGTACCCCGGCGGATCAGGAGGTTATCGCGCTCGTTCTCCGTCAGGTAAGGCCGCACCACGCCCTCATCATCCCGGTAGCGCTGGGCAGCGATGCGCATCAAGCGCTCGCTTCGCTCATCGGACATCCCTTCACCGCCGGTGTTCGCCACTTCGATCTGCCGGAGGTCGTCGGCGAGCGCCTCAAGGCGCACCGCCAGGTCCGCTTCCACCGCCCGCAGCATTTCCGGCGTCCCGCCCGCCCGCGTGAGATCGAGCATCCGCCAGAGCGCTTCATTCTCCAATCCCCGCCGGATCACCGAGAAGCGCGTCCGGACCTCGGCGATCCGATCGTTGATGCACTCCAGCTTGGTGGCTTTGTCCACGATGTGCTCGGGGACGACGATCTTGCCGATATCGTGCAGTAGCCCCGCCACCCGGAGCGCCTCCAACTCATCCGGACCGAACTGGTGACCATCGAAGCGCCCGTCGGCGCATTCGTTCACGGCTCCCGCCAGGGAGAGCGCGAACTCCGTGACGCGACGGATGTGACCGGCCGTGTACGGGGACTTCTCGTCTACCGCGTCCGCGAGGGAGTGGATCAGTCCCTCCAGCAATGCTTGCTGGTCCGTAAACAGCTGGACGTTGGTCAGCGCCACCCCGGCGTGAGACGCCAGCCCACGCGTTCGTTCGACATTGCCGGCACTAAACGGGACCACCTGCCCGGTCTCCGGCTCCTGGGCATTGATGATCTGTAGTACGGCGATCGTCTCGCCTTCGTGGTCACCGATGGGCACCACCAGCATCGAGCGGCTCCGGTATCCGGTAAGCGCGTCGTACTTCCGCGGACCACTGAAGTCGAATCCCTCGGCCTCATAGACATCCGGAATGTTGACGATCTCGCCGGTTAGCGCCACGTACGCGGACACATTTCTCGGGTCCAGCGGCACCGGAGGCAGATTATCTTCTGCGCCCAGCCTCAGCCCCAGGCTCTCGTTCTGGGCCACCTCGAAGCGCAGCACGCCGGCGTCGCGGTCAACCACGTAGAGAGAGCCGGCGTCCGCGTCATTGATCGCGCGGGCTTCCGCCACGATCTTGCCCAGCAGCCGCTTGAGGTTCCGCTCTGCGGAAAGATCGATCCCGATCTGTGCCAGCCGGCGCAGTTCGGCTTCCATACGCAGGCAGCGCTGTTGGGTTGCGAGCAGGGAACGGACCCGGGCCAACAGGGTCGAGGCCTCCGGGGGAAAGGGCAGCAGGTCATCCACCCCCGCCTCCAGCATTCGCTGATAGGCATCGTACTTCGGAGAGGCCAGGGCCAGCACGGGCGGACGGCTCGAGCTTCCCGGAGACCCCAGCCGAGGCAGGATTCCGATTGTCTCCGGGTCTTCGGAGCGATGGCAGAGCACAATCAGGTCCGGGCGCCGGGGGCATTGGAGAGCGGCTACAAGCTCACTCGCCGTGCACACTTCCCGCACCGCGTATCCGGCCGCAGCCAGGGTGCCGGGCACGGGCGATGGGCCGGAGGGTTCGGGACTCCAGATCAAGATGAGCGGATGCTCTGACGGAGGCATGGAATCGCCCCTTCCTTCCCGGCAATACGCGCCCAGCAATCCGTACACCCTGCCTCGGCACCAGATTCTCCCGCCGGCAGTTCAGCCGCCTCGAGCGTCCGGGCTGGCGGGGCAGCGAAAGAGGGTACCGCTAACCACCCCTACTGTAGCGCGCCGTGGTCCGAGCGCCTGCGATGCGGCTCACAGGGGCGACGTCGACTACTTCACCGGGCGCAATTCTTGCAAACTCTACAAACAGTTAAGTCGGCATGCAACCGTCGATGCCACAAAGGCGGTGGCCCCGGTACAACGAAACCCGCCCGACTCATGGTCAGGCGGGTCCAGGTTCTCCGAGACCGGGCTCCCGAAATAAAGCGCCACTCCGAGCCTTGAGGCGGGGCGAGGCTTCTACCGGCCCAGCACCGTGAGATATAGGAGCACGGGCATTCCGACAATGATCGCGAGGATGGTGAGGGTAACGCCCCAAAAGATTGCATCCGCCCAGGAATCGCGGCTGTTGTGCTGCATTGGGAGACTCCTTCCACAGTCGGGAATCGGGATGTTTCCCTCTACCCGCGGACCCGGACCCTCAAACGGGATCATCCAGACCAGGCGCCTGATTGATCTGTGCGGATTAACCGGAGGTTGGAATGGGTATAGTCGAGTATCCGACTGGGCCGTGATGCGTCCTTACACCTGTCCGGCTCCAGGAATTTACTTGCTTTACTACCATCCGCGGCGACCGCTGGAGCCTGCCGCTAAACTGGGAAAAACATGACTAACCCGCTTCGACTTGGTCTCGACGTTCGACAGGTTTCCGGTCGGCCGGTCCTCTACGTGACCGGCGAGATCGACATCTACACCGCTCCCCTCTTCAAGCAGGCAGTAGTCAACCTGGTATCCGAAGGCACGCAGAACATCGTGATTGACCTGACCGGCGTCACCTTCATGGACAGCAGCGGCTTCGGTACGCTCCTCGGCGCCACCCGCCGCTTGCGCCCCGGCGGCGGCGGCCTCCACCTCGCGGGACCCAACAGCACGATCCAGCGGATGCTGCGCCTAACCCGCCTCGACTCGATCATGCAGATCCACGACTCCGCCGAGGCAGCCGTCCAGGCCGTGGGCGCCAGTGATGGGCCCGTCGGAACCAGCCCCACCGGAAGCTCGCTCCAGGCCGCGTGATCCCTCCCGGCAGTAGGGCGGCAGAGGCGTAGTGCGCAGTACCGATCTCTCGCCGCCCCGGCACTTCGTCGGCCCCTCGCTCCACGCGATTTCCCGGGCCGATGAGCATCCATTCCCCGTCTCCCAAAACCGTTCGCGCGCGTTCGCGGCGCTACGCTGAAGACGCCGGAACTTAGCAGCCGCCCGCTGCGGAGGATTCAGCACGCACACGCCGAAGTCAGGTTCATCGGCGGACGAGCGGATTGGAGCCGGCTCATGAGGTATCGGGCAGCACGTTGGCAGGCCATCGCATTAACCTGCGGGCTCACGTTGGGGGTAGGCGTCGCGGCACACGCGGACGTGGCCGCCGGCAAAGAAGCGCTCCAGAAGGGTCAATGGACCGAGGCGGAGACTGAGTTCAAATCCGGCCTCATGCTGGAGAAGGGCCCGGCGCTTCTCGGCCTGGGTGAGCTGTACCTGATTACCGGTCGCACCTCTCAGGCCCTGGACCAGGCGACGCAAGCCAGCTTGATCCCTGCCGTCAAGAGTCGCGCGCTCTGCCTCGCCGGAGAGATCGACCGCGAGCTGGGCAAGAGCGCGGACGCGATCAAAATGTTGCAGGCAGCCCTGGCAGCCAACCCCAAGGAGCAGCGCGCCCGCGTCTACCTCGGTCTCACGCAGCTCGAAACCGGACAACAGGCTGCGGGCGAAAAGACCCTGGACCAGTTCTTCCAGGACTTCAACGCTGGCAAGATCGACGCCAATCGCGCGGATCAACTCACTTATGTCGCGATGGCCGCGCGCGCCATCAAGAGCTGGCAGGACGCGAACAATACCTTTCAGGACGCTGCCGCCAAAGACCCAACGTTCCTCCTGGCCAACCTGGAGTGGGGCGAGCTGTTCCTGAGCAAGTACAACACGGACGAAGCCACGAAGTGCTTTCAGGAGGTACTCAAGAACAACCGAAACCTCCCGCGCGCCCTCGTCGGATTGGCTAATGTCCGCGTGGAGGCCGCGTACGACGTGGCCGCCGCCACGAAACTGGCCGACCAGGCGCTTAAAGCGAATCCGAAATACGTCCCCGCCCTCACCCTGAAGGCGCGGCTCGCGCTGGACGACGAGCAGTTTGCTCCGGCCGAAGCCGCGCTCGCCCAGGCCCTCGCCGCCAATCCGAACGACCTCACCGCCCTCGCCCTCTTCGCCGCGAGCCGCTACCTGCAGGACGACACCGCCGGCTACGATTCTTACCGCCTGCGCGCGCTGAAGCAGAATCCCCGCTACGGCGACTTCTACTACCTCGTGGGTGAGCTGGCCGTCCGGCACCACCGTTACGAGGACGGGGTAAAGCTGAACCGCCAGGCCCTCGCCATCGACCCGAAGAACGCCAACGCCCTGGCTGCGCTGGGCACGAACCTGCTTCGCCTGGGAATCTCCCACGAACCGGAAGCCCTGAAGGTCATCGACCAGGCGTTCAAAGAGGATGCCTTCAACGTCCGTACCTTCAACACCCTCAACCTGTACGAAGAGATCATCGCCAAGGAGTATGAGACGGTCCCCGGCGAGGTGTTCACGTACCGTTTCAATAAGACGGAGCGTCCGCTGCTGAACCGGTACGTGCCCCCGCTGATGAACCAGGCGTGGGGCCTGTACGTGAAGAAGTACGGCTTCGCTCCGAAGCATCCGATCACCGTCGAGCTCTTCACGGAGCGCCAGCACTACGGCGCCCGCACCATTGGCCTGCCGGAGCTCGGCGCCCAGGGCACCTGCTTCGGCGAGCTGATTACCGCCATGTCCCCGGCTTCCGCGGAGGCGAGCTGGGAAGAGGTGCTCTGGCACGAGTTGGCCCACGTGTTCCACCTCCAGCTGTCGAACAACCGCGTATCGCGCTGGTTCACCGAGGGGCTGGCGGAGTACGAAACAAACGTCGCTCGGCCTTACTGGAAACGGGAACATAACCGGGAGCTCTATCTCTCCCTGAAGCGCGGAGACCTCTGGAAGATCTCGGAGCTGTCGGCCGCGTTCACGCGCCCGGACCGGCCCAACGGCGTGGTCATCGCGTATCACCAGTCGTCACTCGTCATCCACTACCTAGTGGAGAAGTACGGCTTCCCCAAGATCGTCGAGGCGCTCAAGCTGTACGGGCAGGGCAAGCACGATGACCAGGTTCTGACGACCATCACCGGCAAGTCCCTCGACCAGCTCGACACCGAGTTCCGCACCTTCCTCACCCAGCGCTACACGCAGTATGCGCAGGGCTTTTTGTTCGATCCGCCCTCCGCGGCGGAAGGCGCCCGGCTCAAGCAGGAAGCCACCGCCCGTCCGAGCGACCCGGCGGTACAGGCGGCCTACGCCGCGAGCCTGCTGAAGGACGCGGACGCGGCCCAGGTACAGGCACGCAAGGCGCTGGGCCTGGATCCGAAGAACACGCTCGCCCGCTTCATCCTGGCGGAAGCGTTAGCCGCGTCTGATCCCAAAGCCGCCCGCACGGAGTACGAAACCCTCCTGCAGCAGGGCACCGATGGCTATGCGATCCGCATCGCCCTCGGCCGGCTCGCCGCGAAGGGCGGAGATACCGAGGCGGCGATCAAGCACCTCATTGCGGCCAAGCACTGGGACGCCGATCGCGTAGAGCCGTATGCGCTGCTGATCCAGATTTACGAAGCGAAAGAGCGCCGCGCCGACCTCCTCAAAGAGACCGAAGCCTACCTCGACCTCCAGGAGCACGACCACGACGCCGCGCGCATCCTGATCGACCGGTTTGCGCAAGACAAGCAGTGGGCCGACGTAGCGCGCGTAGCGCCCCGCGTCATCGGCATCACCCCCACGGAGACCTTTGTCCATCAGCAATACGGCCTCGCCCTCGCGAATCTGAACCGTCCGAAAGAGGCGATCTACGAACTGGAATCCGCCCTCACTGCCGGCGTCCGCAAACCGGGCCCCCTCCGAGGCGTGCTTTCCAAGCAGTACTTGCTCACAGGCGACAAAGCGAAAGCCAAAGCAACAGCCGAGCAAACCCAAAAAGAAGACCCCACCAACCCCGACGCCGCCGAGGTTCTGAAAAAACTGAGCGCACCGTAGCGGCACGCCGCGAGGAGCGAAGATCAATGCCTCCCGGACCTGGCCGCGATAGCGTGAAGCCAGACTTCCCGGTCGGGAGGCGTCAAGGATCAGCGAAGGGCCCGTCGCCGCGAGATGGCCGCGCCACGTAAGAGTGGCGCGGGGGGCGCTTTCGACAAGAAGTAAACCGCCACACCTACCCACCCGCAAGAATACGCAATACCTCTCGCCTTTAAGGTGGACGAATAAGCGGGCTTTCGCTAAAATTGCAATTACAATTCAGCAAGCCAGGTTTCAACTGCTTCTTGAGATGTGGGCGCCTCTCTCTACTACCGTACGGAGGGAGGCGGCGCGAGGGCAGAGAGAGCCGGGCGTCGCGCCAGTCCGGTCCTGCCGGCGGGCGCCACTCGGAGGGATCCGGGCCCCTTTCGCCCGGAGGACGGAAATGAGCAAGCGACTGTACGTGGGCAATCTGCCTTATTCGGTAACTGACCAGGACCTGGTCTCTGCCTTTGCGCAATGGGGAGCGACCGAAGCAGCGGTCCCCATCAACGAAACTGGCCGCTCCAAGGGTTTTGGATTCGTCGAAGTAGACGACGATCAGCTGGACGCCGCTATTGCCGCCATGCACGGCAAAGAGCTGCATGGCCGGACCCTCACCGTCAACGAAGCTCGCCCCCGTGAGTCTCGCGGCGGCGGTGGTGGCGGCCGGAGCTACGGCGGTGGCGGTGGTTACGGCGGTGGCGGCGGCAGCTATGGCGGTGGTGGCGGCTACGGCGGTGGCGGCGGCAGCTACGGCGGTGGCGGCGGCTACGGCGGTGGCGGCGGCGGCAGTCGAGATCGCGGCGGGCGCCGGGGCGGCGGGCGCGGGTACGAAGACGGCTGGTAGCCTCTTCTCTGCCGCAAACTGGCCGGGCCGTCTCGCAACGATAAACGGTAGGCAAACCAGGTGGGCCTCGCTAAAGCGGGGTCCCCTGGTTTATAATGGTGTACAGGCTTCAATAAATGGTTTGAGCGGTCCTCGCTGGCGGTGCGGTGTCTTCGGACCCGTACCAAAGCCTGGTGCCACGAAGCACCTTCAGCGGGGAGCCTCGAAAGGAAAACGCATGCCGAGAGAGGATATGATTTCTGTGGAAGGGGTAGTCGTTCAGCGACTTCCTTCCGCCGAGTTCAAGATCGAGCTTCAGAACGGTCAAACGATCACGGGCTATCTGTCCGGGAAGACGCGCCGCAACTTCATCCGCATCCTTCAGGGCGACCGGGTGCGCGTCGAGATGTCGCCGTACGACCTGTCCCGCGGGCGGATTGTGTACCGGATGCGTTAGCGCATCACCCCGTCTGCGGCTGTAAGCGAACATCGTTCCCGGCTCCCGGATGCCCATCCGGGAGCGACTGGTTTTCTGGTCCCCAGCCGCGCACGCTCCCCGAGATTCCAGAGGTTGCGCCAACTCTTTGCGCCGGCCGTACTCGGCTCCTGGCGAAACCACCCCCTTCGCCACCGCCTCCGCCAAGGCCCACACCTCCCCCAACGCCTCCCCGTTTCTCGCGGCTTGACGCTTAACGCGCTACACGCCCCCTATCCCCTGCCACCGGCTGCACGCTTCCTTCGTGACCGGCACTTCTCTGTTGATGTGCAGTCCGCAGGGGCTGCACGAGTAGGCACCCGCGTCGAAGTCCCGCCCGGCCACTTCTGTTTTGAAGTGAGCAAGGCCGCCCCAAGCGGCCAGGGCGAGTGCTCGGCGCTTGATGTGGGGGTTCAGCATGGATTTCTGGCGCGCCGTCGGCATACTCTCGAAGCACAAGTGGCTGATCTTGCTCAGCGTCGTGGTTACCACGGTGCTCACCTTCACCGCCACGCGGCTGGTGGGCTCCAAGTATCTGGCCACGGTGCACTTCGTTACGCCGGCCACTTCCCCCCTCACTACCGCGCCCGGAATCGCGTCGGCTGACGATCGTGCGTCGGAGCCGGTGCAGACGAAGCAGCAGGCTTCGGTCTTCGCCGCGATGCTCAAGACACGCGACGTGCTGGAGCCCGCGCTCAGCAAACTCAGCGAGACGCAGATTCCCCGCGACTTGCTCAAGAACATCGACTTCGACGCCACCGGCTCGCGGCTCTACGAGCTCCGCGTAAGCGACGGCAGCCCGGCGCGCGCGCAGCTCCTCGCCAACGCGCTCGCCGCCAGCCTGGTCGACAAGACCCGGGAGCTTTACACGCAGCGCGCGGGCGGCGTCGTGCGCCTGCTGGAAGGCCAGCTGCGAGACACCGATTCCAAGCTGGCCGTTTCTCGCAGCCAGTATGAAGCCTTCCGCGCGAAGCACGGCGTCATCACCAACCTGAACGAGCAGCTTAGCCCCGCGCTCTACCGGCTTCAGGCCGCGCGCCAGAAGCGGGAAGACGCCTCCGAGGCACTGGCCGATGCGCAGGCCCGCCTGGCGGCCCGGGAAGCCGAGTTGAACAAGCTTCCCATGACCGTGGCCGTAGAACGATCCCCCGGGATGAGCCCGCTTGCGAAGAAGCTGGAAGAGGAGCTCGCCTCGGTGGAGCAAAACCTCACCACCCTGCGTGCCCGCTACACGGATGAGAAGATCGAGGTGAAGCAAGCCCTCGCCACCCGTGACGCACTCCAGGCGCGCCTCGACACCGAAAACGCCAAAGAGCCGAAGGTAGTCACCCGCAACCGAAATCCGGAAGCCGAGCCGCTGCGCCGCTCCGTGCGGGACCTCCGCCAGGAGATCAGCGGTTACCAGGCACAGCTGGCCGCGCTGAACAACACGGTGCAGAAGGCGCAGAGCGAGATCAAGCAGTTCACCGGAGTGGACGGTCCGCTCGGCACACTCGCCTCCGACGTAGCGAACCAGGCCCAGGCGCGAGATAACCTGTCCGCGCGCCTCCAGGCCGCCCGGATGGCGCTGGACGTGGCGGGCCGCGAAAGCCCCCTGGTCACGATGGATAAGGTGGACGAGTTCAACCCGCCCGTAGACACCACCTTCGGGCGCACGGCCAAGCTCGTCATGCTCGCGGCGCTCTGCGCGTTGGTCGGGACGGCTGGCCTGGTGATCGGCTTCGACAGCATCGACCGTCGGGTCCGCACGGTCCAGGAAGCGGAGCTCATGCTGCCGGCGCCGGTGCTCACGGCCATCCCGCAGCCACTGGGAGCGGTGACGGCCGCCATGCTGCCCCGCGCCACGGAGTTGGAGCCGCTCTCCATGCACTCGGAGGCGTATCGGTTCCTGGGGCTGCACCTGCTCTCAGAGCAAGGCACCAGCATCCGCTCGCTCATGGTCATCTCGGCGAAGGCGGGGCAGGGCAGCACGAGCACCATCACCAACCTGGCGATCACGCTGGCGCAGGCCGGAAAGCGCGTGGTCATCGTAGACGCGAACATCCGGATGCCGGAGATGCACCGGGTATTCGAACTGGAGAACAACTTCGGGCTTTCGGAGCTGGTTGCCAATCCCACCCCGGATGCGCTGAACCGCGCGCTGCAGTCGACCACCATTCCCAACCTGCAGGTCATCACCTGCGGCGGACACTCGCGGAACCCGTGGGAGATGTTCCGCTCCCAGGGCCTCCGCGAGATCTCCGAGCGACTGCGGGCGCGCGTCGACTACGTGCTGTTCGACACGCCCTCTGCGGTTGCGTTTACCGACGCGCTCAACCTCGCGCCCATCGTCGATGCCGCTTACCTCTGCGTGCGGGCTCTGGAGCCTACCAGCGGTTCCGAGGAGCGACTGATCACGATGCTCGAAAAGTCCGGCGTGCTGGTCCTCGGCAGCGTGCTCAACGACATCCCGGCCTCCGTACTGGAAAGTTACCAGAACTACCAGCGCTACTATCCCGCTGTCCCAGCGAGCCTGGCGGCAGCCACCACCTCCGCCACCGCGAATGACGGATGGATCGACGTTCCTGCCGGCACCACCACGTACCTGGTAGACGACGACGATCGAACTCTCTAACCAATAAGCAACGCTCTGACACCAGAACGCCGGCCGGGATCTCTCCCCGGCCGGCGTTTCTCATGCCCGCCGGGCAGGATCGTAGACCGGAGCTGCGTGCGCTGTCCCGAATAAAGTACCGCGGCGGACAACTTAGCGCATAGGAAATACCGGTATGATTACGATTAAGAGCAAGAATCCGGAAAGTGGCGCCCGCCGAACACAGTTTTTCTTGAATCTTTTCTAACACCTCGCTTCCCGCTGGTATGGAATGGGCGAAGGCGACGCAGCCGTGGGGGCTGCGGCAGGCGTGCAGGGAGAGACCGCAGTGGTGATCCGGGACCGATGCTTGCTGGAGCGGCTGCGGTCGCGGGAGCGCGCGGCATGTGAAGCGTTTGTAGACGCTCATTACCGGAGCGTGTACCGGTTCTTCCACTGGCTCACCAACGACGCGGAGACCAGTGCGGACCTGACGCAGGAGAGCTTTGCGGCCTTCTGGACATCGCTCACCCACCTGGAGGGAGAGCGGGTGCCGGACCTCAAGGCGTGGTTGTACGGCATCGCCCGCAACCGGTGGCGAAAACGGTGCCGGTACTCGCGAGCCCGGGACGACCGGGAAGGATTGCCGTTCGAGCTGACTGCCGAAGTGCAAGATCCGGCGCCGGGACCCGAGGAGCGTGCCCTGGCCGCCCTGGACACGCAAGCGGTGACTCAGGCCGTAGCGGACCTGCCGCCTGATTATCGCGAAGCGCTGGTGCTGCGGGTTTTTCAGGAGTTGTCGTACGCGCAGATCTCGGAGACGCTGGGGATTGAAGAGGGGTTGGCCAGGTGGCGCGTCCATCAGGGCCGCACGCGGCTAAGAAAGGCGTTGGGGACATCGCCGTTAGGAGAGAAGGCTGGTGTTTAGACAATCTGATCTCACCGACGGTTGGGCCTCGTTCGACGCCGCGCTGCGTCAGACCGAGCTACCGGACCCCGGACCGGAACTCCGGGAGCGCTGCCTGCCCTGGAGAACCGGCACGGAAGCCCTGACCACTCCGGTTTCGCTGCGGGTACTCGTGGTCGATGATGAACCGAACATCCGGCGCCTCATCGAGCATCATCTGATTCGCCGCGGGCACCAGGTCGAAACGGCAGTGAACGGCAACGAAGCACTTGTGAGCGTCCGTACCCGGCGGCCGGAGCTGATCATTCTAGACGTCAACATGCCGGGGCCGGACGGGTTCGAGGTGCTTGCCGAATTGAAAGAGGATCCCACGACCGTGGAGATCCCGGTTATCATGTTGACCGCGCTGAGCACTGATGACCACATCCGTCATGGTTGGGGAATTGGCGCCGACGTCTACCTTTCCAAACCTTTTAACCCACACGAGCTCATGCTGCTCGTCGATCGACTGGCAGCCGTGCTTGGCACTCCGGATAACCCCCCACCGCTGCGTCGCTGGCTCAAGTAACCTCGCTCACCCAACGCGCAGGAGGCGCACCCCGATGAAACACATCCTGACGGTAGACGACGAGACGAACATCCGCAGGCTGCTGCAGGTCAACCTACAGCGCGCCGGCTATCGCGTCACAATGGCCTGTGACGGCGTGGAAGCCCTCGAGAGCATCGGTCTGGAGCGGCCGGACTTGGTGGTGCTGGACGTGATGATGCCGCGGATGGACGGCTTCGAGGTGCTTCGCCGTCTCCGCATGGATGCCAGCACAGCCGAGCTGCCGGTGATCATGCTGACCGCGAAGGCTCAGGACGCAGACGTCTTCCGCGGCTGGCAGTCCGGCGCCGACTGTTACCTGACGAAGCCGTTCAACCCCACCGAGCTGCTTGTCTTCGTCAAACGCGTCCTGGACCCGCCCCCCGCGGAAACGGACGCAGTGCGCTATCAGCTCTAGGCACCGCAGGAAAACCCTCCGCTCACGATCCTTAAGAGAGGCGAACTCCATGGCCTTTGGCGGCGCCAACCATGCACCAACCGGGAGCCCATCCCCCTCGTGGGGTGTTCGGTGTTTGAGGTCTCTACCGTAAACGTGGCGCACGTCTACCGGGTGATGGCTCAAAGATCGAACGAGGGACGGGCCCTCTGCCTACTGGTTTGATGGGAAGGTTGGCTCCCAAGAGAACCCGTAGGCAGGACCCTCGTGGTCCGTTCGATCTTTGCTGCTTCCCGTTAGCGGTGCGCACGCATACCGGGAAGGATCCATCCTCGAACGAGATGCAGGCACCAGGGGTCCCGGTGCCGTGGAGAAACAAACCGGCACCGGCAGTACGGTTACGGTTGCAGCTTCGCCTTGCGTAGGCTCTGAAGCACCGGCGGCAGGGTACTCTGGGCAAACTCGTCCGCAAGCTTCTCCGCTTCCTCCGGATGTTTACCCACCGGGACGATGATCCGCACCAGCGCCCCCAGGGGCACACGCGCCTGCAACCTGCGGACGAGCTGCACTCCCTGGAACTTCATCAGGTTCGGCGTGCTGTAGCGGCCGTCGGTGAAGAAGTAGGTGACCAGGAGCTGCGCCCCGTTCCGCATCATGATCGCGCGGGTTACAGGCACCGCACCGCCCTGCAAGGGCAGGTTGTATTCCCGCTGGGACATCAACTCCCAACCGCCGCCCGCCATGCAGAAGCCGGGGGTGTGTACGCTCTGCTTGCGATGTCCCGCCACCACGGCGATCTCCGCACCCGCGCCGTTCCGACCCTCGAAGCGGCGAATGAGTACGGCATCCGGTTGGAGCAGCTCCTGTTCCGCCGCCGTCAGCTTCTGGTCCACCGGCTTCCAGTCACGAAATTGGATGCCGGCTCGCTGGAAAAGGTCCTTCTGTTGGAGGGTCGCGGCGTCGATGCTGCGCCCCCAATGGGTGCCGGCCAGCGCGAGCAGCAGTATCCCGTTAACCGCGAAGAGCCGGTATCGGCTGCGCGATCTCTCCATGCGAATCTCCGTCCTCTTCCGGTTCCCGGTTCAACCAGGCCAGCAATCCGTATCGCAACCCGAGCAGGCCCAGGCTGCAGAAGAAAATCAGCACCGGCGCCTCATGGTCGTGCACCCATTGCGCCAGCTTTGCGCTGTGGTAGGCGCCCGCCGCGAGGATAAGCGTCAGGCGCAGTGAGTTCGCAAACAACGCCACCGGCACGATGGCGGCCACGAGCAGAGCGCGCCAGCCGAGCTTCACCGGCGTGGTGTAGGCAATGAGGTAGCCCAGCGCCAGCAGCACCATCAGCGAGGTGAGTCCGCTGCACTGGCGAGCCACGATGATGCTGTAGACGGGAGCCGCGTGGATGTCCGGCACCACGTAAAGATGGACGCCGCTCCGCACGATCGGAATGCCGATCATCCCGCCCAGCGTGCCCGCATAGGCGCTGCTCGTCAACTGGAGAGGAAAGGCCAGCCGCTCGGTGATCGTGGTCGGCCATGGAATCATGAAGACCAGGAAGCCGAGCGGCCCCAGCGCGATCCGCGCCGTACGCTTACCGCCCACGAACCAGATTCCGGCCCCCAGCATCCCGATGAGCATCAGGGGCTTCAGGAAGTAGATGTCCGCCCAGACGGCGACCACGAACAGCAGGGTGGTCAAGCACAACGCCGCCAGGCCCGCTCCGGAAGCGGCACTCCACTCCCGGAGGTACTTCCGCCGGTTCCAGAGCATACCCGCCGTGATCAGCGGAACCAGCGGCCCGTGAGAGAGGCTGGGGTCCCGCTGCCACAGGTCGAATAGCGTGGCGGCCGTCGGCGCGGCGACCCAGCCGGCCAGCAGCGCTGCCGCGAGCCAGCCGACCGAGGACCACCCAATTCCAACAACAGTAGGGCGACGCGCCGTTACCTGCATCTTGGACCTCTACGCCCCGACCGCAACGCGCGTGTCGACGTCACTGGTAGCGCCGCGAGCGGCTTCCACCGTGTGCCGCAATCCCGTAGCGAACGACACTTCCGGAACGAAACGCAGGTATTGCCGCGCGTTCGTTACGTCCGCCCGCGAGTGCAGCACCTCCCCAGCCCGTGCGTTGCGGAACTCCGGATTGAGCGGTCGACCGGTGAGTGCTTCGAGCTCGGAGAGCAGTTGGAGGAGCGAGATCCCCTCTCCGCCGGCAACGTTGAACGTCATCCCCGCCACCGCTTCCGTCATCGACGCGCGGATGTTCGCGGCGACCACGTTCCCCACATAAATGAAGTCTCGGGTCTGCTTTCCGTCACCGTATACCACCGGACTCTCGCCGCGAAGGGCAGCTCCCACGAACTGTGGGATTACCGCGGCATACCCGGACACTGGGTTCTGGCGCGGACCGAACACGTTGAAGTACCGGAGGATCACCGTCTCCAAACCGTAAAGGTTCCAGAAGTTCCGGCAGTACATCTCTCCGCACGCTTTGCCGGTAGCGTAGGGCGACGGCGGCATCAGCGGCGCGTCCTCCGGGGTCGGCACCTGCTCGGCATTGCCGTAGACGCTGGCCGAAGAGGAGAGCACGAACCGGCGCACGTCCTGGTCCCGAGACGCCATGAGCATGTTCAGGGTGCCGTTAACATTCACGTCGTGCGAGTGGATCGGGTCCGCGACGGAGCTGGCCACGGAGGCGATCGCCGCCATGTGGAACACGCTGTCCACTCCCCTGCAGGCACGGAAGCAAGCATCCGGGTTGCGGATATCCCCTTCCACAATCTCCACGTCCCGTCCGGCCAGATTTCTTCGCAAACCGGAGCTGAAGTTGTCCAGCACTCGGACGCGCCAGCCCTCCGCCAACAAACGCTCAGCCAGGTGCCCGCCAATAAATCCGGCACCTCCGGTTACCAGAGCCATCTTTGTCATAAGTCGACCCGATCTCTCCTCGCGTAGCGCGTTCCGTGCTTAAATGTCTGTCCTTCCCGTAGGACGCCCGGCGCCATTGGCGGACGCCTTACGGGAAGGAAGGCTGACTTGTCTGCGTTAGTAGCCGTAGCCCCCACCGTAGCCGCCCAACCCACCGTAGCCGATGCCGTAGCCGCCCATGAACATCGAAGCGAAGGGCAGCAGGCGGGTCACGCTCTCCAGGAACGAAGGCTTGCGCTGCCGGCTATCCTGCGGCGGTTCCTCGGGAACGAAGATCCGGTCGCCGGCTCGCACAGCCAGGTACTGTTTGTCATCCCCGGACTGCAGCTTCTTTAAATCCACCACGATGAGCCCCAGGTCTTCCGGGTTCTCGGGCTTCGTCGCCTTCTTGCCGTGGGATTTATCCGCAGTGGCCGGACCAGGCGAGATCAGCTTGCCATCCGGCCCGAACTGCTCCGCACGGGCGATCACGATCTTCTTGCGGCTCGCGCGCTCCGAGAAGCTGTCCGCGGACTGCAGCGCGTCGAAGATGGTCATCCCCGGCTTCACGGCATAGCTGCCCGGCTTCTTCACGCCACCCACGATGACGAACCGGTTACCATCGTCGTTTGGCACGAACACCGTGTCGCCCGGCATCACTTCCAGCTCCGGGTCGTCCGCGCTGCGCTTGCCGTTGGCCACTTCGGTCAGGTCGATGTTCTTTACCGGCTTCCCGTCACGGATGATCTGCACGCGGCGGCGGTCCGCCTTGTCCGTAAACCCGCCGCCCTGGGTCAGCACGAAGTCCCAGAGCTGGCGCGTGTTGCCAAGCACTTTTTCACCCGGCGTCGATACCTCGCCCCGGAGCACGGCCGTGCCGGTGGGGACGAAAATCACGTCGCCCGGCATTACCTGCAGCTTGGGATCGTCGCTGCGCCGCGTGCCGTTCGAAATCTCCACCAGGTCCACCGGCTGAGCAGGCTTGCCGTCCCGGACCAGTTGCACGCGCTTGCGGTCGGCCTTATCCGTAAATCCGCCCCCGGCCTTCAGGATGAAGTCCCAGAGCTGGGTCTCGCCGTTCAAGTCCTTTTCACCCGGGTTACTGACCTCGCCGCGTACGGTGGCGGTGCCGGAGAACTTGCTCATCACCGTCAGCCGGTCGCCCTCTTTCAGCTTCAGGTCATCCTTGATCTGGCCGGTGCGCACCTTGGAAAGATCCAGCACCATCGGAATGTCGCTGTCTTTGCGCCGGAGGAGCACGCGCGACCAGTCCGCGTTGGCCTTCGGGTTCGCTTTGAGGATGGCCGCGTAGGCCGTGCCGGCCTCTTCCAGATCGATCGAAGCGGCAGTACCCACCTCGCCGTCCACTCGCACGGACTGGCTGTTCTTGGAAGGCACCGTCACGCTATCGCCGGGCGAGATCGCCACGTTCTTGGCGGGGTCACGCAGGGCCTCATCCAGGTCGATGGTCTCGACCTTTCCGCCGTCCTGCCGGCTGACGTTGATGCGCTTCGTATCTGCCTTGACCGTGGGCTGGCCGGCTTCGGAAAGCACGTCCAGTAGCCGGGCTCCCTGGCGGATCTTGACCATTCCGGGTTTGGCTACCTCGCCGTACACCAACACCCGGGTACCGGTCTCCCCCACCACCAGGACCGATACTTCGAAAACCTTCAGGTATTTCTTCAGCTCTTCGGTAAGCCGTTCCTGAGTCTTCTTCGTCGTGAGCCCGGCTACCCGGACTTTCCCGACCTGGTCGCCGATGGTCACGAAGCCCTTTTCGTCCACGGGATAATTCGTCGAAAGGGCCGGCTCGCCGCTCACGCGGATCGCCAGCACGTCTTCCGGCTGGATGGTGTAATCATCGGCCGCCTGCGCGCCTGCCATGGGCAGCAGCAGAAGGGCCAGAAGCGCCGGCAAAAGGCGCGGTAACCGGAGGAAGTCGTAGCGGAACATCCCAAACTCCTCGGGCCCACCGGTGGGGCCGCTGGTGTCTCTCGTATCGGCAAGCAGATGCAGCCGAACGGGGATGCCGTGCAAGAACGAGAAGTGTGAAGGGATGATCGGAACCAGGACGGGGGGCTGGCTCCTTCAATTACTGGGAGGGAGTCCCTAAAGTGCAGGGTGGACGCTTAGACGAATCCGCGTCATATTAGTTCCAAGAGATACATATTTTAAAATGCTTCTATGCCCTGCTGGCGGGCAACCGCAGACTGAACTTTTTTCCGACCGGTCGGGTCCAGGCCGGTTTAGCCGTTAGTCGCCTCGGGTAAGAACGCGTCGGACTGCTATCGGCAGCCCACTTCACAGAGCCCCACCGTCATTGAAGACGGACGGCTCTTGCGCCGGAAACCGGCGGCATCTATAAACAAAGAAATTTCAGTTCCGGAACGAAGGCGCGGCCCGCTTAAGCACCGTCCCCCGGATTGTTCCTCCAGGTTTGTTTTTTGATCCCAAAGCGGGATCCCACCAGCGAGGAGGTGGGTGCACCCGCGATCCTGAGGTTTGGTTTTCCAGTTAATTGGGCCGATGTCGAAAGGCTACTTCCCAGTCAGCTTGGTATTTCGAGACCTTCTTCCTGGGTTTTCCTCGTTCGTGATCCAGACAGTGTATTTCATCGAGCAGTCGCGTCGGTTTCATTCCTTGCATCACGCGAAGCTTCCACCGCAGTTAGGAGTATGGCTATGGTAAGCACCAGCGTAATCAGTGAGTCCGCTGTTGATGCGGAGTATTTGATCTCTAGCGTCCCCGTCGATCATTCTCCCGCATCTCACCACGCCGGTGATGCGAGGGACAAGCCCAGCGCATTTTGCCGCGTCAACTGGTCCGAACGCCCCAGTCCGGCGTCCCACCGCGGCGCCCGGTACCCGGAACGAGAAACGCTCTTCGCGGACTTCCAACCCCTCGTCCGGCGGCTGATCCGGCAGTACGGCGAGGATCCGGAGTTGCGCCAGGATCTGGCAGGAGAGATCTACTACCGCTTCTGCAATCTCGTGGATGCTTACGATCCGAGCCGGGGTATCCCGCTGCGCGCTTATATCGTGCGCACGCTTACGGCCTCGGTCTACACCTACAGCCGCAGCCAGTGGCGCCGCCAGCACCGGGAAGTGAGCCTGGAAGCTGATAACGGCACGGTAGAGCCCGCAGAATCGTTCATCGATCCGAGCGGACAGTGGGACAGCGCGCTGATGACCCAGGAGGTGCTGAACACCCTTCCGGCCGCAATTGCCGAGCTTCCCCTTCGGCAGCGGCAGGTGGTGATCTGGCGCTACTACGAATCCCGCTCATTCGAAGAAATCGCGGAAGTGCTGCAGATCCGGCCCGCAACGGCGCGGTCTCTGCTGCGACACGGGCTAAATAACCTGCGTCGAAAGGTCTCTGCGAGCCCGCTGGCCGCTTCCGAGTAGATCCCGGCTGAGATTTGAAGAAGGGGAGCCCTCGCCAGGGGGCTCCCCTTCTTCACGTTGGGCGCGTCCGTTCACTCGCTCATCGGCCGGCCACTAGCCGATGAGCTTCCGCGCATACTCCCACTCCTCCAGATGATCGATGTCGAAGGCCAACTCGGGATGGCAATCCAGAACGGCCCGGCAACGGCAGCCGGTAAGCGTCGAGGCGCGCAGTTCCAGATCCGGCACCCGCAGCCGGCGGGTCAGGAGCTTGAACAGAAAGGAGAAGCCTAACGCGCTGGCCATGCCGACCTGTGACTTGCGGCGTTGGAACAGCCGCTGAATCAATCCGGCGTTGTCCTCGAGTGCCTGCGGCCGCACGATGAATTGGCTCCCGGAGGTAAAGTGCCCGTCCGCCAACGGCACGTACACCCACGCTCCACCCGGAAAGCGCGACTCGAACACGTCGCGGTGGACAACCGGCATGCAGATGTCCGCGTCCGCCGGCGACCGGGCGAGGAGGTCCTCCAGAGAGCCCCGCGTCAGCGTCGCCACGTCCGTACCGCAGAGCAGTACGCGATCGTCGCCGGATATTCCGAGACGCCGCGCCCCAGCGAGAAAGTTGCCATAAGCGGAGTCCGTTTCCGGCTCCCAGATGGCCAGGTCCGCCACCAACTCCCCCACGGACTCCGGACCCACCACGCAAAGCCGTGCGGTTCCCGGGGTATCGCGTAGCACTTCCGAAACCCGCCGGATAATGGGAACCCCACCCAGTGGCGCCAGAGCCTTCACTTCGGTGCCCGCTGCGAGCGCATACGCACCGGAGATCCGGCCCCCCGCCATCAAGATGACGTCCAACTACTTCGTCTCCCAGCGCCCGCCGCGTGACGGTGCAGTCATCTCGGCCGGTCACGAGCGGCGGTGCAAGAACTCGGCCTAATGGCTGCCCGCCCGCCGCTGATCGCCCGCGGAGAGGCTGAGGTCCAGGTTCACGGAGCTATCACCGGTAGCGGTGTAATCCGCGCGAATTACGCGGGTGATATGGGAAAAGTGAATGAACTCCGTGATCTTCATCTGGGGATTGCCGCCCTGCAGGACAATGAAGTCTGCGCCCACGTCGATCAGTTCACGCTCTTCGCCGGTATTGATGACCACGGTTTGGCCCTTGATCTTCACCAAGATCTCACGGAAGTCCATGACGTCTCCTAAACTAGGATGCAGATAGATGTTAGGCCCCTGTGGGCCGGCTAATTGCTACGGCGAGGCGCGGGAGAGTGAAACTCTAGCACGCCGTCGTACTGAATCATCGACGCAACGGAGAGACGTTAGTCGCGGCGACGGCTGCGACCTGCTTGCAGCCGGTCCACAATCGTCCCGGTACGCCATCCTGCAGCATTCTTCCTCATTTCGTCTCGGATGAGAGTGGCTGAACGAGAAACCAGTCTGCAGCGCCTCGACTGCACGCTCTTCGCCCCGGTGGGGCTAAGAATCGGCCCCGAAGGAACGATTCTTAGCGCGGTCGAACTGGTAGCGGCGTGCACCTGCAGGTCCACGCACTCCGCATCAAGTCACAGAAGCAATGATGAACCGAACTGATCGTCGCGTCTTTCTCAAGCTCGCGGCCGGGGTCGCGGCCGGCGCGGGCCGCTCCTCGTTCAATGCCGGGTCGGCAGCTGCCGCGAGGAAACCGCTCTTCACCATCTCCCTGGCGCAGTGGTCGCTCCACCGCGCCCTGTTCGGCAAACAACTTGACAACCTGGACTTCGCCCGCGTGGCGAAGCAGGAGTACGGAATCGACGCCGTGGAGTATGTCAACCAGTTCTTCAAAACCAAGGCGAAGGACCGAGGCTACCTCGCGGAGATGAAGAAGCGCGCCGCGGACTACGGTGTCCAGAATGTCCTCATCATGTGCGATGGCGAAGGCGCCCTGGGCGACCCGGACGCGGCGAAGCGGAAGCAGGCCATCGAGAATCACTATCAGTGGGTGGAAGCCGCGAAGTTTCTTGGCTGCCACTCCATCCGGGTGAACGCCCAGAGCAACGGCACGTATGAAGAACAGATCGATCGGGCGGCCGATGGCCTTCGCCGGCTCACCGAGTTCGGGGCGGCACATGCCATCAACGTGATCGTGGAGAACCACGGAAAGTTGTCGTCGAACGGCGACTGGCTCACCACGGTCATCAAAAAGGTCGGCCATCCCCGCTGCGGCACGCTCCCCGACTTCGGCAACTTCAACCTCGGCGACGGGCGCGAGTACGACCGGTATCGCGGTGTGGAGCAGATGATGCCCTTCGCGAAAGGGGTTAGCGCCAAGACGCACGACTTCACCGCCAACGGCAGCGAAGCGCACACCGATTACTGGAAGATGATGAAGATCGTGCTGGCCGCGGGTTACCACGGCCGCGTCGGCATCGAGTACGAAGGCAACTCCGTCAGCGAGCCGGAGGGTATCCGCAAGAGCAAAGCACTTCTGGAAATGGTCCGCTCGGAGCTTGAAGCGTTCGCCTGATGCTCTTTCAAGGCGGCGCCCGTCCAACGCAGTATTGGCGCGGTACGCACCGAAGGGCGGGCGTGGCAACGCCCGCCCCTACCCGATCCCGCTGCGGTCCGGACCTACGGTGCGGTCGCCGAAGGGAACCACCAGGTATTGGTGAGGGAGTTGGCGGCCGGAGCCACGAAGCCGGGCTTGTTGGCGGGCAGCCACTTCATATGCCCATCGCAGAAACCCATCACCATCCCCCCGTTGTGGCGGAACTCCGGTTCGAACCGCCGGTCAGCGGCGTAGTAGTCGGTGGGCCAGGAGCGGTCCACGGCGGCCTTCACTTCCGCAAACATGCACATGCGCGAGACCTCCTGGATTTCGGCCAGCGCTCGCCCCGTGCTCGTCGCCAGCCAGGTGTTGTATCCCGACCCCCGAGTCTGGGCGGGCTTGCTGGGGCAGACGAACACTCTCGTATTCTTGATGTAGGGGGCTGTATCCGTAGCCCAATCCCGGGTTCCACCGGTAGGACCACCCGTGGCCGTATACGCCCGGGGCAGGAGCTCGTCGTAATCCTGGGAGTACATTAGAACCCCCAGAGCAATCTGCTTCCCATTGCTCGAACATGCGGTCTGGCGGGCCGCTTCCCGCGCACGCGCGAAGACCGGAAACAGGATGGCGGCCAGGATGGCGATGATGGCGATAACCACGAGTAATTCGATCAGGGTGAATCCGCGACGCATTCGGCTCATAATGCCGCACCTCGTTGGATGGGTGGAGCCCGCCAGGTAACCGAGCAGGCACAGATGCTCTTGGCAGGCTGTGTAGGGTATCGCCCCTGCGTTCGCTGACAAGGCGTAGCATTCCTTCCATACCTCCTCAAGTTTCGGATAGCCCTCCTCGCACGACCGCTCACGCGGCGGGCGCTTGATCTCGGACGCTGACTATGGCAAAACCGGACTACTGGCACTGGTTTCCCGAAGCGCGCTTCGGGATGTTCATTCACTGGGGGCCTTACGCCGCGCATGGGCGGGGTGAGCAGGTCCTGTTCCGGGAGCACCTGGACCAACAGGAGTACGCCCGCTCCGCCTGCGCGTGGGAGCCGGAGCAGTTCGACGCCGCCGCTTGGGCGACGGTCGCGGCGCAAGGCGGGATGAAGTACGCGGTCCTCACCACGCGGCACCACGACGGCTACTGCTTGTGGGATTCGCAAGTGACAGACTACACCAGCGCCGCGCAGGCTCCCCGGCGCGACTTCGTACGGGAGTACGTCGATGCCTTTCGCGCCGCCGGTCTCCGTGTGGGGCTCTACTACTCCCTCGCGGACTGGCGCATTCCGGCTTACTGGAACGGTCCAGAGAGCGACCCGCAGGGCTGGGCGGCATTCCGTGAGTACGTCCACGCCCAGGTGCGCGAACTGCTCACCCACTACGGCAAGATCGACGTGATCTGGTTCGACGGCGCCTGGCCCCACTCGGCGCAAGAGTGGCAATCCGCCGAACTGGTGGCGATGATGCGCGAGCTCCAGCCGGAGATTCTCATCAACAACCGGCTGGGCGCGGTGGACGCAGCGGACACTGTGGACGGCGGCGGCGTCATTGAGGCGGTGGGACATTCTGGAAGCCTGGGGGACTTCGGCACCCCGGAGCACCACATCTCGCCCGATCCCAACCGCCTCTGGGAATCGTGCCAGGTGAGCACGTGGCGGCTGTGGGGCTACACCACCGGTGAGCGCTGGCGACCGGCCGACTTTCTGCTCGACATGCTGGTCGAGGCTGCGAGTAAGGGCGGCAACCTGCTGTTGAACGTCGGCCCGGACGGCTCCGGACAGATGCCACCCGAGTTCGTCGAGCGCGCGGGCGCTATCGGTGCGTGGCTTCGCATCCACGGAGAGGCGATCTACGGTTCCGAAGCGGGCGAGGTCTGCGAATTCATCACGGCGGGGC
>Ga0255338_1001425_pt1 | contig 45557 bp, 38 predicted proteins | sample MeOH1_35cm_T4_19_FD_203715 | JGI IMG/M metagenome (GOLD analysis project Ga0255338, IMG submission 203715) | Sandy soil microbial communities from University of British Columbia, Vancouver, Canada - MeOH1_35cm_T4_195 | ecosystem: Engineered > Artificial ecosystem > Sand microcosm > Unclassified ...
GCCTGGGGGCTTCTGCCGCCGGGGCGGGGGTGGGGCCGAACTCGGCGGTGGGGAGATAGATCTGGTGGGTTTTTTCGTCCAGGGCCATGGTGCGCGCGCCACGCTTGGTGGGGACCTGTTCCAGGACACTGCACCGATCCCCAGTCTCCTGGCGGATGACCGTGAGGCTGCCCTTCCCATTCGGGCTGAAGGCCAGGCCCAGCCCCGGATCCCAGGCGTCCGGGCCTTCGCCGGTCGCCTTGGCCTGGCCCAGGACCTCCAGGGTCGACAGCTTGAAGATGGTGATGGTGTTGCTCCGGCCGTTGCTCTTGAAGCCACGGTCCAGGCCTGGGGCCAGGGCCACGCCGTGGACGCCGTCGGTGTCCTTGATCTCTCCGATGGGTTGGCCGTCCAGGTCCAGGACCAGCACCCGATCGGACCTGGGCACGTAGAGTCGCTGGGCCGAACTGTCGAGGGTCACATAGTCCCACCCACCAGGACCGCCGACGGGCAGTGCCCTCTGCGTGTGAAAGCTGGGCCCGGGAGGCGATGCCAGGAGGCCAAGGGAGAGGATCGAAGCCAAGAAGGGGCGCATGGGAGGCCTCTGAGGAGGATGCGAGGCTACCGCGCACGTTGAGGCTGGTACGTGTTAACCTCCCGGCAAGCATCCAACCATCATCCCAACCACAAGGAGTCGGCATGAAGCTGAGAGTCTTCTCTACTTTGATGGCCCTTGGACTCGCCCTGCAGGCGCAGACACCGGTGAAGATCGGCGTCATCAACTGCGCCACGGGCACCCAGGCGCCCATCGGCGAATACATGAGCAATGGCTACAAGTTGGCTCTGGAGGATCTCCAGAAGAAGGGCATCAAGGTCGAGCTGGTCACGGAGGACGACACGGGCAAGCCCCAGGTTTCCATGTCGGCCATGGAGAAGCTGGTAACCCGCGACCGCGTGGCGGCCGTGGTGGGGCCCTACAGCTCCGCCTGCGCCAACGCCGTGTCCAAGCTGGCCGAGAAGTACAAGGTGCCCCTGCTTGTGCCCGTGGCCTCCAAGGAGGACATCACCCGCCAGAACCAGAAGTTCGTCTTCCGCCTCAGCGCCACCACGGAGGACTACGCCTCCATCCTCATCTCCATGGCCCAGAAGCTGGGCAAGCCGAAGACCATGGCGATCCTGAACGAGAACACGGACTTCGGCACCTCCGGCGCGAAGTCGGCCAAGGCCTACGCGGCCCAGGTGGGCATCCAGGTGGTGATGGAGGAGGCCTACCAGGCGGGCTCGCCTGACTACCGCTCCACCCTTGCGAAGGTCAAAGCAACCAAGCCCGACCTCGTCTTCATGGTGTCCTACGTGGCGGATGGCATCCTGCTCATGCGGCAGGCGCGTGAGGTGGGTCTCCAGCCCCAGGCTTTCCTGGGGGCGGGGGCGGGCTTCGCGTCCTCCGAATTCGCCCGGGAACAGGCCATCTCCAACAACGTGTTCTCCAGCACCCAGTGGACCACCGACGTGAACTGGCCCGGCGCCAAGGACTTCGGAGCGCGGTACAAGGCCAAGTTCGGCAAGGCCGAGGTCCCCTACCACGCCGCCAACGCCTACGCCTCGATGATGGTCATGGCGGAGGCCGCGGCCAAAGTCGGCGGCGATCGCGAGAAGCTGCGCGCGGAGCTGCGCGGCGGCCACTGGAACGGCATCATGGGCGACGTGCGGTTCGTGGACTACAGCGGCTATACGAACCAGAACAAGCACCAGATGCTGGTGGAGCAGATCCAGAACGGCAAGCACGAAACCGTTTGGCCACCAGAGTACGGCACGAAGAAACCGGTCTTCCCCTTCAAGTGGAAGTAGCCGTCTTCTGATTGGTCCGCGAGCCTGTCATCTTGGATGGCATGCACATCGGACACGTATTGACTGTCATGGCGGCGGCCTTCATGGCCGGGGCCATCAATTCCATCGCGGGGGGCGGCACGCTCGTGTCGTTCCCGGCGCTGCTTGGCATAGGTCTCACCGGGCAGCAGGCCAACGTCACCAGCACCTTGGCCCTGTGGCCGGGTTCCATCGGAGGGTTCTGGGGCCATCGGGAGGATCTCGCGGGCATCCGGGCCTTCGCCCTGCGCCTGATGCCGCCCTCGCTCCTCGGCGGGGCGCTGGGCGCCTGGCTCATGCTCGTCACGCCCCAGAAGGTTTTCGACCAGCTGGTGCCCTGGCTGATCCTGGTGGCCACACTCCTGCTGGCGGCCAATGATCCCGTCAACAAGATCCTGAAGCGGATGGGCAGCCATGACCGGACACCCGGGTGGTGGGTCGGCGCCATGGTCTTCCAGTTCATCGTGGGCATCTATGGCGGCTATTTTGGCGCGGGTATCGGCATCCTCATGCTCGCGGCGCTGAGCCTGCTGGGGCTCACGGACATCCACCAGATGAACGGGCTCAAGAACTTGCTGGCTCTGTGCATCAACGGCATCGCCATCTTCGCCTTCATGGCGATGGAATTCCTGCGGCATCCCGGCAATGCGAAATGGGCCCTGATCCTGCCCATGGCCATCGCCGCGGGTCTGGGCGGCCTCTTCGGCTCCCACATGGCCCACCGCGTGGGGCGCAAGACTGTGCGCGTCGGCGTGGTCAGCATCGGCTTCATCTTGTCCGCCTGGTACTTCTACAAGCACTACGGAGCCTGAGGGCAGGCTCCGGCTGGCGAGCTGGTCCTCCGGATCTCGGAAGCTGAAAACAGACCCTAGATGGGTTCGTCCTGCCCGTTGAGAGCGGTGAAATCCTCGCCGGGATTGATGAACTGATCCATCTCCATGCCGTGCTGCCGGTCATGGAGCTGCTTGTAGCGGCCGTTCAAGACGAGCAGTTCCCGGTGTGTGCCTCGTTCCACGATCTCGCCGTGCTCGACCACGAGGATCTGGTCGGCGCTTTCAATGGTGCTGAGCCGATGGGCGATGACGAAGGTGGTACGGCCTGCCCGCAGCCGCCGCAGGCCATCCCGGATGAGGGCTTCGCTCTCGCTGTCGAGGCTGGAGGTGGCTTCATCCAGCAGAAGGATGCGGGGATCCGCCAGGATGGCGCGGGCGATGGCCACGCGCTGGCGCTGGCCGCCGGACAGCTTCACGCCACGTTCACCCACCACCGTGTCGTAACCCTGGTCGAAGCGGTCCACGAATTCGTGGACATGGGCGATGCGGCCCACGGCCTCGACCTCCTCCCGGGTGGCGCCAGGCTTGGCGAAGCCGATGTTGTCGGCCACGGTGCCGTCGAAGAGGAAGTTGTCCTGCATGACGACACCCAGCTTGGCGCGGTATTCGCGGAGTCTGAGGGTCTCGACGTTCTTGCCGTCCACGAGCACCTGGCCCTGCTGAGGATGGTTGAAGGCCATGACGAGGGAGATGATGGTGCTCTTCCCGGAACCGCTGGAGCCCACAAGGGCGACGGTGCTGCCTGCTGGCACTTCGAAGGAGATGCCCTTCAGGATCGGATTGCCTTCCTCGTAGGCGAAGTGGACCTCCCGGAAGGCCACGGCTCCCTCGACGGAGGGCAGGGGTTCCCGGCGGGCATCCTCCTGGTCCTCGGTGGGCATGTCGAGGATCTCCCGGACCCGGTCCAGGCCGGCAAAGGCCTCGCTCACCTGGGTCCCGATGTTGGCGATCTGCACCACCGGGGCCGCCATCATGCCCACGAAGAACGTGTACATGATCAGATCGCCCAGGGTCATGCTCCCCGCAAGGATCGCCCGCCCCCCGATGATCATGATGAGAACGCCCAGAGCCCCGACGATGGCCGTGCCGAAGGCCGTGATGGCGCTGGTGCCCGTCAAGGTCCCGGCGATGTTCTTGAAAAGGCGTTCGGTGCCTTCCGCGAAGATCCGGCGCTCGCGGTCTTCCGCCACGTAGACCTTCAGGATCCGGATGCCGCCCACGGATTCTGTCAGGCGCCCGGTGATGTCCGCCGTGATCTCACTGCGCTTCCGGAAGAGGGGGCGGAGCTTCCGGAAGGCCAGCGCCATGGCCCCGCCAAAAACCGCCAGGAAGATGACCGTGGCCACGGTGAGCTTCCAGTTCAGCCAGAACAGCACAGCCAGGGAGATCACGGCCGTGAGCACGCCGCCCACGAGCTGGATGATCCCGGTGCCGACGAGGTTGCGCACGCCTTCGGCGTCGTTCATGACGCGGGAGATCACCACCCCGCTCTTGGTGCTGTCGAAATAGCGGATCGGCAGGCGGAGGATGTGGTCCTGGACCCGCTGCCGCATGGCCATGATGGCCCGCTGGGCCGCCACGCTGACCACCTGGGAGTTGGCATAGCTGGTGATCGCCTGCAGCAGGGTGGCCACGCCCGCGCCCAGAGCCAGGGGCATCAGGAGGTGCCCGTTGTGCTTCCCGATGACCTCGTCGATCAGGTACTTCGTGCTGGCGGGCAGCACGAGGCCCGCCAGGCGGCTGACGAGCATGAGGAACAGGCCCAGGGCCAGAGAGCCCCGGTGCTGCCGCAGCAGAGACCTGGCTTCCCGCCAGGCCCGGGCCGTGTCCACCTTGGGTTTCGTGTTGGGTTCAGTCATGGGGTCCACCTAGAGCCTCCAGGATGGACTCCTTTAGTGAGAAACGGGCTTGGGCGCAGGAGGCGGAGAAGGAGGCGCCGCCGTCTTGGGATCGGGCTGGAAGCCGGGAAGGATCGCATGCGCGAGACCGTTGCCGATCAGTTTGCGGATGACTTCCCACTCGTTGGTCTTGGGGCCGCCCGTGGCACCAGAGATGCGGATCACCGTGGCCACTTCCCTGGATTGACGGTTCTTCAACAGGTTGGCAAGAAATTGCAGGACATGCAGTTGCACCCGCTTGCCAAAGGGTTTCCCCTGGTCCTTCTGCCGCTCGTAGATTTTCAGGTTTTTGACCAGGGGCTTGATGTAGCCCTCGACCTGCCCGTCCTTCACCTTGATTTCGGTGTAGACCGAGACCAGGCCTTCCGCGACGTCCACTCCTAAATGGGCCTTCAGCAGGCCATTGAGGGCTGGCAACTTGGCTTCCTCGACCTGGAGATGCAGGTCGAAATCCACAGGCTTGGCCGTCGAGCGGATCTTGCCTTTGAGTGTGGCATGGCCGCTTCCCATGAAGGCCCCCTGGGCATGGAACAGGGAGGTCTCCAGGCCGGCCTGATTGCTCAGGTGTTCCAGGTCGAGGCTCAGGCTCGAAATGAACACCTGGTAGGGAGGCGTGGCCCTCAGGTTTTCGACACCGAGTTGGCTGTTTCTCAATTTCAACGAATCCACTTCCAGCCACAGCTTGGGCGCGTTGCGCACCCGCTCGGCCAGCTTGATGGCCTGCACGGCATGCTTCCTTTCGATCGATTTGGTGGCTTGGCTGGTGACGTAGTTCACGTGCAGGTGATCGAAAACAACCTCTGCGAAATGGGCTCTTTTGGCCTCGGGGGCGTATTCCACAGAACCATGCAGGGACAGGAATCCGCCCTCGGTTTTCAGCTGGTAGTCCTGCGCCAGGGGGCTCAGGCGATCCAGAGGAATCTGCTCCAGGTGGATCTTTCCCCGGGCGGCCAAGTACGGTTCGCGCAGAAAATCCGCCGCCCCATTGAACCAGACCTTACCCGTGTCAAAGAGGAGGCCCTCCATGGCCACTGGGGAGGGGAAGGTGCTCTTCGACACGGCGATGTTGCGCACATTGCTCGTGGCCATGTGGATCCTGGTGATCCGGATCGGCTTGTCGGCTGCGCCGCCAGAAAGGTAGAGCACGGAGCCATCCTGGACTTGGACTTGGTCGAGCTTGAAGGGGAAGATGGATTCAACGGCCTTCTGCCACCCCCGCCCCTTCAAACCCACGTGGCTGCGGACCTCCTCCTCGATCTGAGCGAGGTCGATGTGCAAGGCGGGGCGCACCACGGTCAGATTCCCCGCCACCTTGAACCGGAGCAGGTCCCGGATCAGCAACGAGAATTGCAGGGCGCTGAAATCAGCCACCGGCGGATCGGGATGGGTGTTCTGCCGGAGGACCAGGTCGTCCAGATCGAAGGCGAATCGCCAAAGGTGGGGACGGACCCGCCCGATCCGGACGGTGTACCCATTCAGGTTCGCATTCATGGTCCGTTCGGCCCATCGCTGCATGGGTCCCGCGAGCAGGGCATCCATGAAGCCGAGCCCTAGCAAGGCGAGCGCGGCCAAGCCGATCAGGAGGCTCTTGCCGCGGTGGGCCCGGGCCAGCCGGAGCATCCGGGTCCACCGGCCTGATGGTGACGGGGGATCGGTGGCAGACCCAGGGCTTCCCGGAAGGGGTTCATCATGCGTGCTGCCCGGGGCGTTTGTTTTCACGATTCCTGATTGGTTGAAGCTTGCGATTTCAGGGTGGGGAGACTCACTCGGCGTGTCCTCGCAGGGGAGCGCGCAGACAAGAGCCGCAGGTGAAGGACCATGAAGACTCCCCAGGTCAAACAAAGGGAAGCATCTATGACACCAAAAGCCATGTTGTCTGTTTGTTTGGATTTAGATGTGTTTGTCTGAGCGCGGACGAATCCAGCCCATCAGAATGAACAGTCGCTTCGATCAAATTAAGCGAACGTCAAGGGGAGGACAGGTGCTCGTCCTTCTTCCGATCGACCGAGATCTCGACGGCGATGGCAGCGGCCTGCTCGGCCGCCACGCCCTCGGTCCGGCGCTCGTATTCCTCCTCGGCCAGGTCATCCCGGGCGCGGACCTCTGTATCGGCGACCTGTTCCTGCTCGCCAGGCAATTCGACGCGCAGTTCCTCGATCAGCATCATGACCGTCGCGGCCACAGGCAGGGCGAGGAGGGCGCCAAGCAGCCCCATCAGTGTTCCACCGGCCATGAGCGCGAAGAACACCACCGAGGATGGCAGGCGGAGCGCCTGCCCATAGATGCGTGGGATGAGCACCCGTCCCTCGAATTCCTCATACGCGAGCATCATCACCAGAACGATGGCCGCAACCACGGGGCTGTGGCCGAGGGCCACGAGGACCACCGGAACCACGGACAAGATGGCGCCGACATAGGGCAGGACATCGGCGATCCCCGCGAGCACCGCCAGGGCCATCGCGTTCTTCACGCCGCAGGCCGTCAGCAGGACGAAGGTGAAGGCGCCGATGAGCAGACAGGTGATCAACTGCCCGCGGATGTAGGCGCCGACGATGGTTTCCAGGTTCAGCATGACCCGGGAGAGCCGGATGTGATGGGTCCGGGGCACCACGGCGTACAGCCCGCCCCGCAGGCGATCCCGATCGATCATCATGTAGAGCGCGAGAAAGAGGGCGCTCATTCCGTAGGCTGCGATCTCGAAGATGCGCATCGAGTAGGAGAGGGCGGTGGCACCGACCTGGTTCCATGAGGCGCTGTAGTCCAGGTTCTTCAGCCAAGCCGCAAAGGGCGTGCTCAGGGGGTACTGGGCAAGGTGGTCGGCCAGGCTCGCGCGGAACACGGGTTCCCGCTCAACCAGCGCCGCGGCCTGGGCGAGGAGCGAGGGGATCGTCATCGTCACCACGAGGACGGCCACCGTGAAGAGGCCGGTGAAGACGATCGCGATCCCCAGTCCGCGCCTGACCCGTCGGGATTCTAGCCACCGCACGGCGGGGCTCAGGGTCCCCAGGATGAGAAGGGCGACGACCAGCACGAGAATGACCGGCCATAGCCGGATCAGTAGCCACAGCGAGAGGCCAAGGAGGACCAGCCGGAGCAGGGTCGATGGCGGGATCTCCAGGCGCAGGGTCCGCGACCTGGATCTCAACGACTCCTTGGGATCCGGGGTGGTCATGGCGTCACTGCCCTGGCTGGCCCGGATGCTGTCGGCGGTCTGAAGAAGGTGCCATCAGCACCACCGCTCTGGATGTAGGTCACGGGAGGCCTCACAGGGTTGGAGGGACTTGGGGGTGAGCTGCGGAGGGCCTTGCGCTCATCCTCGAATCCGTCGGATGTTCCTGGGGTCAAACGCAGCTTCCGTTCCGAATCTCCAACAGCCTGTAACTGGCTGCAAAGACAGCGAGCAAGCACGGTCTTGAGTCCCGGGGGAGCCGGAGGCCCGATCAAAATGGAGGGGCGGCCACCTCAATTCGAATGAGTTGACTCCATGGCGCCCTGAAGGTGCATAGCTTGCGGCCCATGCACGCTTGGCCACCTTGCCAAGGGATCGCACCTTGCCCTTCAGATCCCCCCAGGCCCCGTGAAGAGAAAGGACCTGAATCGCTCTGGCCATGTTCACAAGAGGCCTTCGAATTGAAGGAATCAATACATCATCTTGATTGGACTGAACGCGGAATGGAATGTTTTATTAGTTGTAAATAATTGTAAAATAAATAGTTATAGTGTGGCTTGAATTATGCGATCCAGTGGCGGTGGCCCTCTCCGGGTTGAAGAAAAATCCTGGGGGCAAGCACCTTGGGGCACCCATCGATAGCTTCTTCTCCTGCGCTGCGGGGGCGGTTGTTTTGCCAATGGCCAGACAGCAAAAGGAGAACAAATGACAGGCAAAGTGATCGTTCCGATGTTTTCGATTCTCATGCTTTCGGCATGCCTGATCGGGCCCAGGCGAGGAGGAGGGCTGGAATTGGTCCCCATCCCGCCGATGATCGTGGAGATCGATGACGACAACTACTACGCACAGGGCGGGTATCACTACTTCTATTCCGGTGATCGCTGGTACTACTCCTCTTTGAGGGGCGGCGAACGGATGGAACTACCCAGGTCCCACTGGCCGAGGGAAGTCCGCCGGCACGGATGGGATCGCCACTAGGCGGGTCCGATCGGGCCGAAAATCCTTTCAGAACACAGCAATGGGGAGGGCGATGGCCATAGGCGTTTAGGGAGGTCCCTTGAGCAGCATTCGATGGTTTGGAGGCTGCGCCGTGGGCGCCCTGGTGACCTTGGCCGTGCCCCTCGTGGCGGCCAGATCCGTCCGGCCGTGGAATGCCCTGGAGGCCCGCAAGGCCTCCATTGGAAGGGTCGACGTGGAGATCGGGGATGTCTTCGATCTCACCAAGCCGGACGAGAACAATTGGATTGGACGGACCGCCAACCATCTCCATGCCCTCACCCGGGAAGGCGTCATCCGGAGGGTGCTCCTCTTCGCGGAAGGGGAGACGGTGCGGGAACGGCGCATCTATGAGACCGAACGCCTCCTGCGGGCGCTGCCATTCGTGAAGGACGCGCACATCGACCCGGTGGTCCAGCCCGATGGAACCCTGGTGGCCCGGGTTCGAGTCCGGGACGCCTGGACCACCCAGCTGAGTGCCAACTACGTGCAGGTGGGCGGCCAGCGGACTACGAGCTTCGGCGTCGATGAAAAGAACTTCATGGGCCTGGGCAAGAGCGTGGCCTTCGATCTCTCCAAGGACCACGAGCGCAGCACCTGGGGACTTGCCTACGGAGACCCTCAGCTCTTCGGGAGCCGCTGGACCCTTGCCACTCACATCCAGTACCTCACGGATGGGTACACGCGGAGCCTCCAACTCGAGCGGCCCTTCTTCGCCCTGGACACCCCCTGGTCCACGGGCGTGGCCCTGTCGCAGGGCCATGCCAGCCTCTACCTTTATGACCTGGGGACCCAGGTCTTCCAGGCCCCTTTCATCCAGAATGAGGTCCGCTTGTCCGGGGCCATGGCGCTGCATGAGTCCGGGAACCGGGTCTGGCGAGGGGGCCTTCTCCTCAAGCGGCAGGACACCAGCTATGGGGCCATCACACAGACGGGCCCCCGGGGGCCGCTGCCGCCCCCCGTCCTGGCCGACCGGCGGCTCCGGGGGCCCGCACTCACGTTCTCCACCCAGGAGGATGCCTTCGAGAGCTTTGAGGACCTGCTGGGCATGGACACCCCGGAGGACTACAACCTGGCCTGGACTGGCAACGTGGAACTCGGCACCTACAGCCGCTCCTTTGGTTCGACCATGAACGCACCCTTCTGCCGGATCCAGGTGGGCCGGGGCTGGTCCTCGTCAAGCGGGAACCTCACCCTCCTGGCGGCGTCCTGGGAGGGCCGGAAGCCCGCCACCGGTCTGGAAAACACCCACCTTGCCCTTTCCCTGGTGCAGTACCGGAAGCTGACCTCGAACCAGATCCTCGCGGGGATGGTGACGGTGGATCAGGCCCGGCGCCCCGATCCTGAAACCTGGTACTACCTGGGGGGCGACCAGGGCCTGAGGGGCTTCCCCAACCAGCTCCATCCGGGGGATGCCCGCTGGACCGCTTCCTTCGACTACCGTCTCCTGACGGAACAGCGCTGGTGGGGCCTCGTGCGGCTGGGTTACACCGCCTTCCTGGACCTGGGTTCCGTTCGCCGGCTGGATGGGCAGGGGTGGTCCCGCACCTACTCTGATGTGGGGGTCGGGCTCCGGCTGGGCAACCTCAAGAGTTCCGCGGGCCGTGTGATCCTCCTCAGCGTGGCGATGCCCTTGATCCGGGAGCCCTACCAGTCCCGCTGGCAGTTCACGATCGGCAACGCCATGCGCTTCTGAGCAGTGCCTGCGCCGCCAATCCTGCACGGCGGCCTGCTTTGAGTACAGACCCTAGGTCACATTGATCGGGGGACCATCATCTTGGTGGGTTCTCGCACCGCCACATGGGAAGGCATACTGTCTAAGTTGTTTATATTTAATTATTTATATTTTGGAACGAAAACCGCTTAATACCTGGGGTCGGGACCCTTTCCTGGTGGCCCCGGCGAGCCACATGACAGGCAAGCCAAGATCAGGTTCTTCGACGCAAAGGGTCTTGCCGCACATACCGCGAGCGCATTTCCGCTCATCTCCTCCGCAGCGACGGTGCATTACGACAAGATGGGCGTATAAACAGGTGAGGTGCTTTTGCGCCTTCGGCCTCGCGATCCGCAGGATTTTTCGCGGTCTCCCAGAGGTCGATCATGTCCAGAAAGATCCGCATTCACGCCATTTCGAGCCTCGTCGGTGGTATGGCAGGGGCCCTGCGGAAGACGCAGCAGCGGGTCAGGGATCTCGTCCATCTGGAGACCCAGCGGCTGCTCAGGAGCCAGGAAGCGTCGAACAGCCGGCTTCAGCAGTTCAATGCGACCCTCCAAGAAAGCGAGGAGAAACTCGCCGTCACCCTCAATTCCATCGGCGATGCGGTCATCGCCACGGATGCCGAGGCGAGGGTTAGGATCCTGAATCCCGTCGCCGAACGGCTCACCGGCTGGACCATGGCCGAAGCTGAAGGCCACACCGTGGACGAGGTCTTCCGGATCATCAACCAGGAGACTCGCCTACCTGCCGTGGCCCCGGTCATGGACACCCTCGCGCATGGCACGGTGCAGGGGTTGGCCAACCACACGGTGCTGGTCGCCCGGGATGGCCGGGAATGCGCCATCGCCGATAGCTGCGCGCCCATCCGCGGGCGCGACGGGCGTGTGGTCGGTGCCGTGCTCGTGTTCCGCGACGTCACCGAGGAATACGCCGCGCAGCGGTCCCTGCGCGACTCGACCGCCCTGATCCAGACGATCCTCAACACCGTGGTGGACGGCATCATCACCCTCCAGGCCCGGGGCGGGATCATCGAGACGGTCAATCCAGCCGCGGAGAGGATGTTCGGCTATGCCGCGGCTGAGCTCATCGGGCAGCCCTTCAGCTCGCTGATCCCCGAGCTGGACCGGGACCTGGCCTCAGGTTCCCTCGAATATTTCAGGGCGAGCGATGAGGCCAGGGCCAACGGCCTTGGCCGCGAAGTGCTGGGCCTGCGCAAGGGCGGTGAACGCTTCCCCCTGGAGATCGCTGTCAGCGAGATGTGGCTGGGCGGCCAGCGCTATTTCACGGGCATCCTGCGCGACATCAGCACCCGGAAGCAGGCGGAAGCGGCCCTGCTGAAAGCCGGGGCCCTGCAGAACGCGATCTTCAACAGCGCCAATTTCTCCAGCATCGCGACCGATGCCAGGGGCGTCATCCAGATCTTCAATGTCGGCGCGGAGCGGATGCTGGGCTTCTCGGCCGCAGAGGTCATGAACAAGATCACTCCCGCCGACATCTCCGATCCCAAGGAAGTGATCGCGCGGGCGGAAGCCCTGAGCCTGGAACTGGGCACTCCGATCGCACCGGGCTTCGATGCCCTGGTGTTCAAGGCTTCGCGCGGCATCGAGGACATCTATGAACTGACCTACATCCGGAAGGATGGCAGCCGGTTCCCGGCGGTGGTCTCGGTCACGGCGCTGCGCGACCCCCAGGAGGCCATCATCGGCTACCTGTTGATCGGCACCGACAATACAGCGCGCAAGCGGATCGAGGAGGAGCGGGCCCTGCTCGACCAGGCCCTCCAGGACAAGAACGTCGAGTTGATGGGCGCCAAGATCGCGGCCGAAAAGGCCAACCTCGCAAAATCCGAATTCCTCTCCAGCATGAGCCATGAGCTCCGCTCGCCACTAAATGCGATCCTGGGTTTCGCCCAGCTGATGGATTCCGAATCCCCGCCTCCGACGGCCCCCCAGAAGATGAGCATTGATCAGATCCTGCGTGCGGGGTGGTACCTGCTGGAGCTCATCAACGAGATCCTCGATCTGGCGGTGATCGAGTCGGGGAAGCTGTCGTTCTCGGAGGAGCCCGTGTCACTGGAGGACCTCATGCTCGATTGCCAGGCCATGATCGAGCCTCAGGGCGTGAAGCGCGGCCTCAAGATGACCTTCCCGCGGTTCGACAATCCCGCCTTCGTGCGGGCCGACCGGATCCGATTGAAGCAGGTCCTCATCAACATCCTGTCGAACGCGATCAAATACAACCGGCCAGAAGGAACAGTCATCGTGGACTGTGTCACGACCACTCCCGGCCGCATCCGCATCAACGTCAGGGACACAGGCCAGGGATTGCCTCCCGACAAAGTGAGGCAGCTCTTCCAGCCCTTTAATCGCCTGGGACAGGAACAGAGCGGGGAAGAGGGCACGGGCATCGGCCTTGTGATGAGCAAGCTGCTCGTCGAGCTGATGGGTGGTTCGATCGGCGTGGAGAGCATGGTCGGCGTGGGCAGCCGGTTCTGGTTCGAGCTGAACTCGGTGGCGGCTCCCCAGCTTGCGGACGACAAGACCGATCCCGGTGCTCTCGCGAAGGTTCCGATCCGGCTTGATGCGCCGCTCAGGACCCTGCTGTACGTGGAGGACAACCCGGCCAACCTCAGTCTGGTTGAGCAGCTCATCGCGCGCCGTCCGGACCTGCGCATGCTGAGTGCGGGGACCGGGCTCCTGGGCATCGAGCTGGCACGGGAGAGGCAGCCGAATGTGATCTTGATGGACATCAACCTGCCTGGGATCAGCGGCATCCAGGCCTTGAAGACCTTGCGGGAAGACCCGGCGACCGCGCACATCCCCGTCGTGGCCATCAGTGCCAATGCCATGCTCGGGGACATCAAGAAGGGCCTGGATGCGGGATTCTTCCGCTATCTCACGAAACCGATCAACGTCACCGAGTTCATGGCGACGATGGACGTGGCCCTGGAACACGCAACGACCACCTCGAGGCACACATGATCAGTCCAATCGATATCCTCCATGCCAAGATCCTGGTCGTCGACGATCAGGAAGCCAATGTACTCCTGCTCGAACAGATGCTCCGCGGGGCCGGCTACACATCCATCACCTCCACCATGGACTCAAGCAAGGTCTGCGAGCTTCACCTCATCAACCACTACGACCTGATCCTGCTCGATCTTCAGATGCCCGGCATGGACGGATTCCAGGTGATGGAGAACCTGAAGGACCTCGAAAAGGGCGGCTACATCCCCGTGCTGGTGATCACAGCGCAGCCCGCACACAAGCTGCGGGCGCTCAAAGCCGGGGCCAAGGACTTCATCAGCAAGCCCTTCGACCTGGCTGAAGTGTTGCTGCGGGCTCACAACATGCTCGAGGTCCGCTTGCTCCATCTGGAAATGAAGCGGCTGTACGAACGGATCGCCGCTGAGCAGAAGGTATCGCAGCGGTTGCTGCTCAACGTGCTGCCTTCCTCCCTGGCCGAGCGCCTGGAAGGGCATCCCGAGGTCAAGGCCGGAACCTTCACGGAGCTGGTCACGGAAAGCTATGCGGAAGTGACGCTGCTGTTCGCGGACATCCTGGCGTTCACCAAGTTCGTGGAGGGGGCGAATGCCGAAGTCCTGCTGGGGGTACTCGACGAAATGGCTTCCCGCTTCGGTGTCCAGGGGGGCCGGTCAGGCCTGGACAAGACTCGGACCATCGGCAACGCCTACCTGGCTTCCGTCGGGTTGTCCGATCCGGTGATCGAACATACGATCAAGGCCTCGCGGAAGGCCCTGGACATCGTCGAAGCCGTGGACCGTTTCAACGAACACAGCAAGTACAAACTGAAGCTGCGCATCGGACTCGACATCGGGGCCGAGGTCTCCAGCGTCGTCCACAAACGGAAAATCGTCTGCGATTTCTAGGATGACGCTGCCGGGCCAGACGGTTCTGATACGGCTGGATCGAGCTGATGCGGGCCGTTCAATCTGATCGGCGTCCTGCTTCATCTTGACCGCCCGCACGAATGAATTGAATGAGTATAGGTTGATAGGAATCATGAATGCAGTGATTTACGATTTGGACTGATTCATGCTGCTGGATGCTCACCAAGAGAGAAGGTGAGCGATGCAACCACCAAGGTCGATCCTGCGGAGCCAAGCGTTCGCGCCTCGGGCCATATCGCCGGGCGAACCGTTGAAGGCCCACCCCCTGCTGCGCGCCACGCCGGCTCGCGGGGAGCGGTGGGATCTCCTCCAGCGGGGCGCCCATGACATGTTCAGCTACTTCGTCGCCACGCTCCGCAGGACTTGGTGAGCCATCGGTGGGCATCGGCAGCCTCCCTGACGGGGCCACACGCCACGTTGAAGACAGCCCCTAGCCGCCCTGGCGGTTGGCCCGCTCTCCGCCGATCAACCCATAGCTCTTGAGCTTGCGGTAGAGCGTGGCGGATCCGATGTGGAGCTGCTCGGCCGTGCGCGTCTGATTGCCGCCATTCATGGCCATGGCCGCGAGGATGTACTCCTTCTCGATGACCTCCAGCGGCCTGACCGTCCCATCGGTGGCCACGGGGAGGGGGCAGGCCTGCCGGACCTCTTCGGGCAGGTCCTCGAGCTCCACGCGGCTGCCGGGTGAGAGCGCGACGGCCCGCTCCATGACATTTTCGAGTTCACGCACATTGCCCGGCCACGCATAGCGAAGAATCTGATCCGCCGCGCCCGGAGTCAGGCCCGTGATCTTGCGCTTCATGGACAACGCTGACCCGGCGAGCAGCACCCGGGCCAGGGGCAGGATGTCATCCCGGCGTTCCCGGAGTGGCGGCACACGCAATTCCACCACCTTGAGCCGGTAGTAGAGGTCCTGGCGGAAGTTGCCATCTGCGACGCCTAAGGCGAGGTCGCGGTTGGTGGCGGCAATGATGCGCACGTCCACCTTTCGATTCTTGTTTTCGCCGACCCGCCGGATCTCCCGTTCCTGGAGCGCGCGCAGCAGTTTGACCTGCATGCCCGGCGAGACTTCCCCGACCTCATCTAGCAACAGGGTGCCGCCGTTGGCCGACTCGAACAGGCCCGGCCGGTCGTGAGTCGCCCCTGTGAAGGCGCCACGCGCATGGCCGAAGAGTTCGCTTTCCAGCAGCGTTTCGGTAATGGCTCCGCAATTGACCGCAATGAATGGCCCGGCCGCCCGCGTCGACTCCTCATGGACCAGGCGGGCAACCCGCTCCTTGCCCGACCCGCTTTCTCCCGTGATGAGAACCGTGGAATCGACCTTGGCCACGCGCTGGGCCAAGTCCACGACTTGTCTCATGGATGGGCTCTTGGCGACGATCCCTTGGATCGGCTCATCTCCGTCCTGGATCACGGCAACCAACGCCCTACGGTGCTCCTTGATTTTCCGCTCGGCGGCCTTCAGGGTTTCCGTGACGCGGTGGATCGATACATCGAGGCAATCCGACAGCCGGCTCTTGTCGTAGAAACACAGCTCCTCGGCCCGCGCGTTGCCCCACTCTTCGCGGGTTCGGCCGAAGAGGTGGCAACCCGCGTCCCCTTTTCCTTGGCAGCGATCTTCGAGGACAAAGACCTCCTGGCCCGCGATCCGGCTGAGGTAGCCGCTGATGAGGCCGCAGATGGTCCAGCACATGGGGGCCTCAGCGCGGCCGAAATGCAGGAGGTGCTGCTCCGCCTCGTAGGAGGTCAAGAGCATCATCCCTTCCTTGGAAAGGGGATCCCTGCTTTCGGACCCGACGCCGAAGAGGCCCCCCAAAATGTGGATGCGGTTGCCCGCCTGCCGCCATTGGTCATCGTCGTCCCACTTGAATTCGGCCTGCAGGGCTTCCGCCATGCGCCAGCCGTGGGCAAAGCCGAACTGAGTGAGGACCACGCGAGCGGCCATGAGGCCGAAGTTCTCGACGAGGTACTTGCGGAGGAGGCCCATGGCCACGGCATCGAGGAGGATCGCCCGCTGCCCCGCGAAGCGGATCACCCCATTCTCTGGATTCAACTCCAGCAGTTCCTTGTGGTCCAAGTCGTCGGCGCGCATTGGTGACCTTCATCCTTCAGACTGAAGGAGCAGTCGTTCATCTTGATGGAGAAGGTTAGCACGCCAATCCAATTCGATTTATTTAAATATTGAATCAATTGATGTAACGAATTGGCTCAGAATCTGCACAGAAAGACTCCAGATGAGGAGCCCCATCTTGAGTTTCCGAGAAGCAATGATTCGACGAGTCGTTATCTGGACCGCCATGTCGACGGACGTTGTCCTGGTTGATTCCCAGTTCGGGTGCGCCCGTCCGCGAACGCTGCTCTCGGCCTCGGGACTCCCGCCGGATCTGTAGCCGTTATGGCTTAATGCCTGAACGAATGAATGGCTGAAATCGAACCACTGAGTGGCAAGCCATCCCTCGCGTCGATGACCCCGCCACCGCGGCGGGGGCGGGGCGCCTGACTGAAGTCGTGCACGACGCGCCCATGCAATGGATGCAGGACGCGAACACACCAAGAGGAGTACCCAATGAACAGAGTCGAAAGCCTACTGACGCGGTCGATGATCCCCATGGGATTGCTGCTGATCGCACTGACGGCGGGATGCCGCGGGGGAGATCCCATCCTGGGTGGAGGCAGCCTGGCCGCCAACCTCATGGCGGCACCCACTGTGACCGCCGTGGCCCCCGTCAATAACGCCACGGCCGTGGCCATCAACAATACGGTCATCACGGCCAACTTCAGCGAACCGATGGCCCCGCTCACGGGATCGGCCACCTTCACGGTGACCGCCGCCAGCCCAGCGGTGTCCCCCACGGGCACCGTGGCGCTGGACGCCACGAATCGGATCGCCACCTTCACCCTGACGCCAGCCACCACGCTGGCGAACCTGACGCTCTATACCGCGACGATCACCGGGGCCAAGAGCCTCGCGACGGGCCTCCCGCTGGCGAGCCCTTATGTCTGGCACTTCACCACGGGGATCGCGGTGGATGCGACCCGCCCCCGGGTGACACTTACCGTTCCCGCGACGACCATTCCTGGTCCGACGACCGCCGTTCCCACGAATACGGCCATCACCGCCACCTTCACTGAAGACATGGCGCCGGCTTCGATCAGCGCCGCCAGTTTCACGGTTACGGCGGCCGCGCCCGGCACCTCTCCCGCCGGCAGCGTGAGCTATGCCGTGGGTGCCCGGACCGCGACCTTCACGCCTTCCACCCCGACGACGCTCGTCGCCGGAACGACCTACACGGCGACCATCACGACGGCCGCCACGGATCTGGCCGGCAATGCCCTCGCGGGCAACCAGGCCGCCCTGCCTGCCGCCAGCAACTACATCTGGACCTTCACCACCGCGGCCGTCACCACGCTGGCGCCGACCATCACCCTGACCAATCCCGCGAACCTGGCCAGCAATGTGGCGATCAACAGCCCGGTCAATGCCACCTTCAGCAAGGCCATGGACCCCCTGACCCTCACCACGGCCACCTTCACGGTCCAGCCCACCGGCCCGCCCTTGGGCTCTCTGGTGCTGGGTGCCCTCGCCTATAACGCAGTCACCCAGGTCGCGACCTTCACCCCCAGCAGCCCCCTGGCCGCCAGCACCTCCTACACGGCCACCATCACGGGTGCCAAGGATCTGGCCGGCAATGCCCTGATCGCTGGACTCGTCCCCAACCCCTGGACCTTCACCACCGGCACGGGCGTCGCCCCCGGCGGTGTCGCGCTGGGTTCGGCGGGCACCTTCGGCATCATGGCCACCGCCGCAATCACCAATACCGGTGCCGGAACCCTCATCAACGGGGATGTGTCCCTGGAACCCGGAACCTCCAATGGACTGCTGCCCGTTCAGGTCAATGGCACCATCCACATCAACGACACCGTCTCGCATCAGGCCCGCACGGATCTCCTGGTCGCCTACAACTTCGCCAAGACCCTGCCTCCTGGAACCACCGTCACGGCCGGCGCTGATCTGGCCGCCGTCTATCCTCTGGGCGTCCCTCCCGGAACCTATACCTCCGGCAGCACGATCCTGGTCTCGACGCCCCTGATTCTCGATGCGGGCGGCAACGCGAACGCCGTCTGGGTCTTCCAGATCGGTTCCTCCCTGACCACCACGGCCAGCGTGTCGCTCGCCAACGGGGCCCAGGCCAAGAATGTGTTCTGGGTGCCCACCCTGGACGCGACGGTCGGCGTCGGAACGATCTTCTACGGAACCATCGTGTCGGGTCGGGATGTCACCGCCAAGACCGGTGCCGTGATCAACGGCCGGATCCTGGCCGGTGCGACGCTCGCCGGCACCATCGCTCTGGACACCAACACCGTCAATGTCCCCGCGCCTTAATGGGCCTTCCAAGAACATTCATCCTTCCTAGGAGAACATCATGAAGTTATCAAAAATCTCAGGGATGCTGGGCCTGGTGGCGCTTGCAATCGTCGCCAGCCCGCTCGCCACGGCGCAGGATTCGGGTTGGTATGCCGGGTTCAATGTCGGCCAGTCCAAGGCGAAAATCGACGATGCCAGGATCATCAAGGGCATCGTGCCGGCCGGGTTCGTCATCACCTCGATCCACGACGACGACAGCAGCACAGGCTTCAAAATCCTGGGCGGGTATCAGTTCAACCGCTACTTCGCCTTTGAGGGCGGCTACTTCGATCTGGGCAAGTTCGGCTACAAGGCGACCACGCTGCCTGCCGGCACGCTGAACGGCGAGATCAAGCTCAAGGGCTTCAACTTCGACGCGGTGCTGAGCCTGCCCTTCACGGAGAAGTTCTCCGCGTTCGGACGGGTCGGGGTGACCAATGCCCAAGCCAAGGATGCCTTCTCGGGAACGGGCTCGGTGGTCGTGCTCAATCGCAATCCCAGTGAACGCGCCACCAACCTCAAATTCGGCGGAGGCCTGCAGTACGATTTCACCAAGTCGTTCGGGATGCGGGCCGAAGTTGAGCGCTACCGCATCAACGATGCCGTCGGGAACAAAGGCGACATCGACATGGCTTCGGTCGGATTCCTCTTCCGGTTCGGCAGGGGCACCCATGCCGCTGCCCCTTATGCGCCGACTCATGAATCGACCGCCTACGCGCCTGAGCCCTACTTGGCGCCGATTCCGGTCGTCGTTCCCGCCCCGGCAGTCCGGACCCAGCAGTACTGCACCATCCTCGACATCCAGTTCGAGATCGACAAGGACGACATCCAGCGCGAAGAATCCGAACGGTTCGCCGTGATCGGGACCTTCCTGGCGAAATACCCCGACACCACCGTGGTGATCGAGGGCCACACCGACAACATTGGAGCGACGGATCACAACCTCGCGCTATCCAAGCGGCGGGCGGAGAATGTGGTGACCTACCTAGTCGAACAGAACCACATCAATCGCTCGCGGCTGACCGCCATCGGGTACGGGGATACCCGCCCCATTGCGGACAACAGCACCGAGGAGGGGAAGCGGCAGAACCGGCGCATCAACGCCGTGGTCTCCTGCGTCACGGATATCGAGGGGCTGAAGGTGGCTCCCGCCAGGCTGACCATGGCCATGGAGATCGAATTCGATCCATTGAAGGACGAGGTCACGCCTCAGCATCGCGATGATCTCCGCAAGGTGGCCAAATTCCTCAAGGCAAATCCCTCCGTCACCGCGACGGTGGAAGGGCATACAGGCAATATCCCGGCTACTGATGCCCAGGCCATGTCCATTTCCAAGCGCCGGGCTCAGAACGTGGTGAATTACCTGGTCGACAACTTCGGCATCGAGCGTTCACGGCTCACGGCCGAGGGCTTCGGGAAGACAAGGCGCTTCGCCTACAGCACAACCCTTGAGGGCCAGCAGGAAAACCGCCGGGTCAACATCATCATCAACTACCCCAACACCACCAAGCGCTAGAAGCAGTCCGTGAACATCGAACCGCAACGCCCCAAGGGGCAGAAACGAGAACGAACCATGCGACCCATCCATCTGAATCCCCGCACGGCCCTCATGGCCACCGTCGCGCTGGCCGCGGTCGGCTTCCCCCTCGGGGCCGCCGACCAGGACCGCCGGATCGAGTCCTCCGCGAGGAGCAGCTACAACTTCATGACCTACCTGAAGGACGACAACATCAAGGTGGACTCCACCAAGGGCGTGGTCACTCTGACGGGGACGGTTTCCCAGGGGTACCACAAGGCCTTGGCTCAGGACACCGTGGAAGGCCTTGCCGGCGTCAAGAGCGTGGTCAACAACCTCATGGTGGTCGGCGACCAGCCCCCCGAGCGTTCCGATGGCTGGGTGACCATGAAGGTGAAGGGCGTTCTGGCCTTCCACAAGAATGTCAGCGCCAGCGCCACCGAAGTGAATACGCACAATGGCGTCGTCACCCTCACCGGCAAGGCCGACTCCGAGGCCCAGAAGCAGCTGACCACCGAATACGCCATGGATGTGGAGGGCGTCACGGAGGTCCGCAACAGCCTCGTCGTATCGAAGGGAACCCATCGGACCCTGGGGGCGAAGGTGGATGACACCTCCATCACGACCCAGGTCAAGACGGCCCTGCTGTTCCACAAGTCCACCCATGCCCTGACGACCAAGGTGACCACCAAGGACGGCATCGTCACCCTCCATGGGGAAGCGAAGAACGGCGCGGAACGCGATCTGGTGAGCAAGCTCACCGAGGACATCAACGGCGTGAAGAGCGTCCACAACCGGATGACCGTCAAGTAGTCAGGAACCTTCAACCCCGGCCCCCCGTCACCGCGGGGGACCGGGGTTCGCCACCTCGGGAGGAGGAACCATGTTGTGGACCATCGCCATCATTTTGATCGTTCTTTGGGCCCTTGGCCTCGTCAGCGCCTACACGATGGGTGGCTTCATCCACCTCCTGCTGGTGTTGGCGATCATCGTCGTCCTGGTTCGCGTCATCCAGGGCCGGAGAGTCCTCTGAAGGGAGCTTGCATGCCCGAGAATCGCCGGACCTACGAAGGCAACCTGGAAGCCCAGCTGGAACAGTGGAAGGACGACCTCGCGCTTCTCAGGGCCAAGGCCAGCCGGGCGGGAACCGATCCCGCCCAGTACACCGAATCCATCGATGTCATTCAGCGCCAGCATGATACGGCCAGTTACCACCTGAGCAGCCTGAGGGGCGCCAGTGATGGCGATTGGCAGCGCGTGAGGGCAAGCACTGAAACCGGTTGGATGGAATACAAGGCGCTCTAGGATCCAACCCTCGATTCCGCACCCACCCCCTCTGTCATTGCCAGGACTGGGACCCGTTCGCCCCGGCCTGGATGACCTCCCCACGGAGCCAGACATGAGCAAGCATCAAGCGCTAGCCGGACACATCATGTTCGATGAGAAGACCACGGATGAATTGGTGGTCCTGCTGAACCAGACCCTGGCGGACACGCTGGACCTGGCCTATCAGACCAAGCAGGCCCACTGGAATGTGAAGGGCTACAACTTCTACGGGCTCCACCTGCTGTTCGACAATCTCTACGGCCAATTGACCACCTATGTGGATGACTTCGCCGAACGAGCCGTCACGATCGGCGGCCAGGCCCTGGGCACCGTCCGGTCCGCCGGCAGACGGTCCCAGCTCGACGAGTACCCCCTGGACGCCCAGGGCAGCAAGGTCCATGTGGATGCCCTGGTGGACCGCTACGGTGAGTACACCAGCCGGGTGCGCCAGGCCATCCGCAAAGCCGAAAAGCTGGGCGACCAGGACACTGCGGATCTGTACACCTCCGTGAGCCGGGCCATGGACAAGGCGCTCTGGATGCTCACGGCTCATCAGGAAGTCTGACCCGCTCTGGAGGCTGCCATGCCCCTCGCCCTCGAGATCACGCTCATCCTGGTATTGCTCGCCCTGGCGGTGGGATTGGTTCCCCTGCTCACTCAACTGCGCCGGACGGCCAAGGGCCTGGACCTTTTCCTCGCGTCCGCGAGGAAGGACCTGGCCCAGATCGCGGAGGATGTGCACGCCTCCAGGTTGCGCATGGACCACCTGGCCGGCTCCCTGGCCATTTCCCTGGGCGACTTGTCCGCCTTCACCAAGTCCCTCGGAGAAGTGGGGGGCACCGTGAAGGAATGGCACGCCCGCTTTCACACCACCCTCGAATCAGCCTCCCGGACCATCGGGGGCGTACTCGGAGGGCTCAGCACCGTGCTGGCCTTCTTCAAGAGCAAGCCGACCCCTCACGAATCTGACTAGGACCATGACCATGACCGAATCCAAGACTTCCTCCTACGGCCCCACGCTTCTCACCTTCCTCGCCGGCGCTGCCGTCGGTGCCGTGGTGGTGGCCCTGACCACACCCAAGACCGGTCCCGAACTGCGCGGGAATCTGAAGGACCTTGCCGCCCGCGCCAAATGCAAGGCAGGCGCACTGGCCGATGATGCGGGCGAGACCTGGGATGACCTGAAGGGCCGGACGACCCTGGCGGCCAATGACCTGAAGCGCGGCGTGACCGACGCGGCCAACGACCTGCGGGGCTGATTGACCGGAGATTCTGCCCATTGGCCCTCGCCATCCGGGTCCGGAGGCGTGGGCTCACCCATTCATGGACCCTTTGAAGGACCTACACATGAACCGTTGGAAAATGATCCCATTCGTGACCGCGCTCCTGGTCGCCCAGGCAGGTACACCTGCCGTGATGTCCGTTCCCTATCCTAATTCCGCCTCCTCGCCACAGGGCCAGCCTGTGACAGTGCCCCTTTATCGGGTGACGGTGGTCCAGGGCTCGGCCAAGGCCATCAACTACCGGAATCTGAAACACTCCACCGAGATTGATCTCCTGGGCACGGTACTCGTCCCGAACGCCTCGGGTGAGGCGAGGGTGAAGAGCGAAAACGGGGCGATCCAGATCGCTGCGAAGTTCAAGAACCTGCCACCTGCCTCGACCTTCGGCGGAGAGTTCCTGACCTATGTGGTGTGGGGAATCTCCCCTGAAGGCAGCGCCACGAATCTGGGGGAACTCATCCTTGAAAAGGGCCACGGCAAGGTCAAGGTCAGCGAAAGACTCCAGACCTTCGGTCTCATCGTGACTGCCGAGCCCTATTTTGCGGTGAGCCAGCCAAGCAATGTGGTCGTGATGGAAAACGCGATCCGCAAAGGCTCGGCGGAACAGTTCGAGTTCATTGACGCCAAGTTCGAGCTGCTGAAGCGTGGCCAGTACACCCTAAACCTGGATTCCGTGGCGCCGATGGCCATGGATGAGAAGACACCGTTCCATGTCTTCCAGGCGCGCAATGCGGTGCGGATTGCCCGGGCTACGGGGGCATCGGCCTACGCGCCGGAGGCTTTTGGCAAGGCCGAGACCTACCTCGCCCAGGCAGAAAGCAAGGAAGGCGGCCAGAAGGCCCGAGTCGTGTCAGCGAAGGAAGCCGTTCAGAGAGCTGAGGATGCCCGCCTGATCTCAGTCCAGAAACAGGATGTGGAACGGCTGGCCATGGAACGGCAGGCGGCCCAGAACAAGCTGGACGAATCCAGGCGGGAGACCGCCATGGCCTCCGCTGCCGAGGAGTCCGCTCTCCTGAAGACCCGGCAGGCTGAGATCGAGAATGCCGGTCTCAAGGCCAGGAATGAAGGCCTCACGGCCAATAACGAAGGGCTGCGGGCCAAGCTGATGGATCAGCTCAATGCGGTCCTTCAGACCCGGGCCACCGCCCGGGGGCTGATCGTGAACATGTCCGGCGTTCTTTTCCAGAACGGGAAGGCGACGCTGCTTCCCGCCGCGCGCGAGAAACTCTCCAAGATCGCGGGAATCCTTTCGACCCACAAAGGACTGAAGATCGAGGCGGACGGCTTCACGGACAGCAACGGCAGTGAGGCCCTCAATCAGCGTCTGTCGGAGCAGCGCGCCAAGAATACGATGGATTTCCTCGTGAGCCAGGGCGTCGCAAGCGATTCCGTCACCTCCATGGGATTCGGGAAGGGGAACCCCATCGCCACCAATGAGACGGCCGCAGGCCGGCAGGAAAACCGGCGCGTGGAACTGGTTGTATCCGGTGAAGGCATTACCGGGCAGAAGACCGCCGGGCTCTGAGATTCCTCGATCCCTCCCGGATCCAGACTGCCATCCCAATCCACCCGCGGGGAGTCCAGGCGACTGGCATGCCTCACGGGTGGACCCATCTTGCAGCTGTGGTTCGGGGCATCACCCAGGCCGTTCGCTGGCTGATCTGCCTGGGTAGTCCTCTTGAAAGACCTCACCGAGCACTCAAGAACCCATGGCCTCCCGCGCTGGGGTGACTGAAGGGAAGGGAACATGTTCAAAGATATCAATGGCATCCGGATCGCCTATACGGATGAGGGCCAGGGGGCTCCTCTGCTTTTCGTCCACGGTTTTCCCCTCAACCGGGCCACCTGGTCGAAGCAGGTGGCGTTCTTCAAGGCGAACCACCGCGTGATCGCCCCGGATCTGCGGGGTCTAGGCGAAAGCACCTCGGGACCGGGGCCGGTCTCCATGAGCCGGTTCGCCGAGGATCTCCACGACCTGGTACAGCGCCTGTCCACGGGGCCGGTCATCCTCGTGGGCCACTCCATGGGCGGCTATGTGGCGCTCGCCTTCGCCATGGCGTACCCCAACGCGCTGCGCGGGCTGGTGCTGGTGGGTACGAAGGCCGGCAAGGATGCGCCCGAGGTGGCCGCGGCTCGTCGGGCCACCGCTGAAAAGGTCCGCGCGGAGGGGGTTTCGGTGGTGGTTGACGCCATGGCGCCCAAGATGCTCGCCACGAACCGTGAGGATCCGGCCATGGCCGCGTCCGTCCGCGGCTTCATGGCGACTTCCAAGCCGGACGGGGTCATGGGGGCCCTATGGGGCATGGCGGATCGGCCGGATGCGAGCGCCCGACTTGGCCAGATCCGGGTTCCCACCCTTGTGATCACCGGCGCCGAGGACACGGTCATTCCGCCCAACGAATCCGTCGTCCTGGCCGAGTCCATTCCCGGCGCCCAGCTCACGGTCATCCCCGAGGCGGGCCACCTCGTGGCCTTCGAGCGTGCCGATGCGTTCAACGAGGCCTTGAACGGCTGGCTTGATTCCAGGAGCGCCGTCTCCGGACCCAGGGGGACCATCTCGGTCAGCCGTCAGCCAGGTTGAACCCTCGCCAGCCACAGGAGGCCGGACCGCGGGCAAACCAGAGGATTCCCAAGGAGACCACCATGCGCGAACCCCATGAGATCGCAGCCAAGCTGCTGGGCATGCCCTTCGAAGCCCTGGACGAGCGGGCGCAGAAAGTGGCGCGGCATGTGGCCGGGCGCAGGCACATCACACGTGACGTCGCCATGGAGTGCGACTCTGTCAGCACCTTCGGCCAGCGTGCAGCGGATGCCGTGGCGTCCTTCGGAGGGTCCTGGATCTTCGTCGGGCTCTTCGCAGGCGCCATGGTCGCCTGGGTGGGGCTCAACGCGTTCCTCCTCATGAACCGCGGCAAAACGTTTGATCCATATCCCTACATCCTCCTCAACCTCTTCCTCTCCATGCTGGCGGCCATCCAGGCCCCGGTGATCCTCATGTCCCAGAACCGCCAAACGGAGAAGGACCGGGTCCACGCCGGGCATGACTACGAAGTGAACCTCAAGGCCGAATTGGACATCATGCTGCTGCACGAGAAGCTGGATCTCCTCCGTGAGAAGCAGTGGGAAGAGTTGCTGGCCATCCAGAAGGAGCAACTAGAACTCCTGGCCAGACTGGGCTCAGGGAAGGCGACCACCCCTTGAATGCCCATCCGCCCCAGGCGCCCCCCGATTCCCGGCGGTCCTTCCATCTGCGGCGCCGGTCGGAGGCTTGGGCGCGTGTACGGATGAACCTCTCCCTAGCCCTCGTGGGCCTTCTCGCCTTGGGCTGTGCGCGCCTGCCTGAAGTGAACTACCTGAAGGTGCCGCTCAATGCGCCAGCGACTCCGCGCGTCATCGATGGCCAAGGGACGCTCAGCCATGGCGACGCTTCATCCTTGCTCACCAAGCGCCTCGGCCATTCCAAGGTGGATGCCAAGATGCTGGCCGGGCTCGAGGAGGCCGCCACAGGACGGCCGCTCATCGCCGGGAACAAGGTCACGCTCCTCTTCGACGGTCCAAAGACCATCTCCGCAATGACGGCGGCGGTATCTCGCGCCAAGGACTCCATCAACCTGGAAACCTTCCTCTTCGACCAGGATCCTCTGGGCATGAAGTTCGCGGAGCTGCTCATCGCCAAGCAGAAGGAAGGCGTCCAGGTCAGCATCATCTACGACTGTGTCGGCACGCTGGGGACACCACAGGCCTTCTTCGACCGCATGCAGGAAGCGGGCATCCGGCTCCTTCCCTTCCAACCCGTAAACCCCCTCCACCGGCCCTGGCGCTGGCGGATCAATAACCGTGACCACCGGAAGATCCTGGTCGTGGATGGCAAGGTGGCTTTCGCGGGCGGCGTGAACATCACGGCGGTCTATTCACACGGCTCGTTGTTCCGGTCTCCATCCAAGGGCACCGCTCCTGCGGGGTGGCGGGATACCCACATCCAGATCGAGGGCCCGGCCGTGGCCGCCCTGCAATGGATGTTCCTGGACAACTGGGCCAGCCAGAAGGAGGGCGACCTGCCCGAGAAGGACTACTTCCCCGCACTGCCGCCCGCGGGAGACAAGGTCCTGCGGGTTCTCAGGAGCCAGCCGGGAAGCAACCACGAAATCTTCAAAGCCTATTTCCTGGCCATCCAGGGCGCCACGAAATCCATCCACATCACCGCTGCCTACTTCGTCCCGGATGTCCAGATCATGAAAGCGCTTCTGGATGCAGCCAAGCGCGGCGTGGACGTGGAGATCATTCTGCCCAAGGTCTCCGACAGCTGGCTCACCACCCATGCCCGGTGCTCCTTCTACACCCAGATGCTGGAGGCCGGCATCAAGGTCCATGAACTCAGGGGCTCTGTGTTGCACGCCAAGACCGCCGTCATCGATGGCAGCTGGTCCACGGTCGGCTCCACCAACATGGATATGCGGAGCTTCCTCCACAACAAGGAGGTCAACGTAGTCGTCATGGGAGACGGCTTCGGACAGGAGATGGAGGCTGCCTTCGGCGAAGACCTGAAGGATTCCAACGAGATCACCCTCGCGCGATGGAAGCATCGCCCAGTAGGCCAGCGACTCGCCGAGTGGTTTGCGCGGCTCCTCGCCTACTGGCTTTGAGAAGAGATGAAGCCGCTTTACACCGTGTGCCCCAATTGATCGAATTGATGGAGCCGTGACATCAGCATGATGGGCCCCAGCCACGGCAGCCCCTTGGGCGGGATCGTAAGCGCCCTGGAAGGCCCATGGTACGACCCTGGCATGGCATCTGCATGTTCAGTACGTGGTCGAGGAGGCCCCTCATGCAAAGACATTTGGCAAGACTGGTTCTACCCACAGCGCTCATGGCGCTCGGTTGGGTGCCTGCTACCGCCCAGATCCGCGTAGGCGTGGATCTCGGTGCAGTCCGCATCCGTATCGCCCCCGAAGCGCCACCGCCACCCCGCGTGGAAGTCCGGATGTCGCGGCCCAGCAGGAGCCATGTTTGGATCAATGGCTACTGGGACCGTCAGGATGATCGTTGGGCCTGGGCCCCGGGACGTTGGGAAGAGCCCGACCGCCGCGGTTCAAGCTGGGTCAGACCGCAGTACCGACGCGAGGGCGAAGCTTATCGCTACGAGCCCGGACACTGGTCTCATCAGAGGATGGAGGAAGGAGAGGATTACAGCCGCTGGCGCCAGGAGCATGGCCGGGGGTCCGGTAGCCACGGTAACCATGGGCGGGGTCACGAACGGGACAATGACCACCGGAACGACTGATCTCAGATCAAGCGCCTTCAAGCCGGAAACGGGCTCATTGACGTAACCAAGCCCGCAAGGAAGAAAGCCCCGAAACCTGATGGTGACGGGGCTTTTTGGCGGAGAGTGAGGGATTCCCTCCGGGGCCACCCTGCGGGTGACCCCTCCGGCCGCACGAAATGCTGGCACGGCCCTATTCGCTTCCCGCTGTCCACTGGACTGCCTCTGGCGGGGCCTACCTGCCAGCATTTCAGTGATTTCGAATCCCCCACTCTCTGCAAAAACGTGCGCCCCGCTTCGCGGGGCGCAGTTGGCGGAGAGTGAGGGATTCGAACCCTCGGTAGGCTTTTGACCTACACACACTTTCCAGGCGTGCTCCTTAAACCACTCGGACAACTCTCCCATGGCTCCGCCGCGGAGGCGGAAGCAGCAAGGTTATCACGGCCCCGGGCCTGGGCCAAGGGCCGTGATCGGAAGGGCTACACGGCCTCGAGAACGGCCACCAGCAGCTTCCAGAAGTTGCCGACGGAGGGCACGCTCACATGCTCGTCGGGGGTATGGACGTCCCACATGCTGGGGCCGAAGGACACCATTTCCATGTCGGCGTACTTCTCGCCGATGAGGCCGCATTCGAGGCCGGCGTGGATGGCCATGATCTCCAGGGGCTTACCGAAGACCTTCTGATTGGTCTCGTTCACGATGCGGACCAGGGAGGCCTTGGGCTCGGGCTTCCAGCCGGGGTAGCCGCCGGTGACATGGGACTCGAACCCGCCCAGGGCGCAGGTGGCTGCGATGCGCTCGGACAGGGCCGCCCTCGAGGCGTTGATGGAGCTGCGCGTGAGGAGGTTCACCTCGACCTCGTCTTCGCGCGTCTCGATCACGCCCATGTTGGTGGAGGTCTGCACCAGACCCGGAATATCCGGGCTCATGGCCTCGACGCCGTGGGGCAGGGCCAACAACAGGCGAATCAGGGCATCGGTATCGGCACTGGACATGACCTGGGTGGCTTCCCCGGCTTCCAGGGCCAGGTGGAGGCCGGGATCGTGGGCACCGAGGGCGGCGCGCCAATGGGCCTCATGCTCCGCCAGGGCCTTCCTGAAGGCCTGCTCCTGCGCGGGGTCCAGGAAGATCTGGGCCGAGGCTTCACGGGGGATGGCGTTGCGCTTGTTGCCGCCTTTGATGGCGGCCAGGCTGAACGCGAAGGCCGGCTTCAGGGTGCCCAGGACCTGGGCGAGGATGCGGATGGCATTGCCCCGGCCGGCGTGGATGTCGATGCCGGAGTGGCCGCCGCGGAGGCCGAACACCTTCAGCCGGAATGCGCGGCTGCCGGCTGGCGCGGCCACGCGCGTGAGCTTGCGCGTGATGATGGTGTCCTCGCCCCCGGCGCAGCCGATGGTGAGGTAGCCCTCCTCCTCGCTGTCGAGGTTGAGGAGGAACTTGGCCTTGAGCCGGCCGGGCTGGAGGCCGTTGGCGCCGGTGAGGCCCGTCTCCTCGTCGATGGTGATCAGGGCCTCGATGGGGCCATGGGCGATGTCCTTGCTGGCCAGCACCGCCAGCGCCGCGGCCACGCCGATGCCGTTGTCGGCGCCCAGGGTTGTGCCCGTGGCGCGGAGGAGGTCGCCGTCCTTCCAGACCTTGATGGGATCCTTCGTGAAGTCGTGGCCGGTGCCCTCGTTCTGCTCGCAGACCATGTCCACGTGGGCTTGGAGGCAGACGGTGGGCCGGCCTTCTTTCCCGGGGGTGGCCTTCTTGCGGATGATCACGTTGCCGACCTCGTCGCGCTCCACGTCGCACCCCAGGGCCTTGGCCTGATCGGCCACCCAGGCCGCGGCCACGGCCTCGTTCTTGGACCCGCGGGGGATTTTCGACAGCCCGAGGAAGTAGGACCAGATCGTCTTCGGTTCGAGGGATTCGAGCAGCGCGTCCACAAAACCTCCGTATGCCCAGCCAGTTGGTCGGGGCGGTTCCGTCAACTGTACCGGCCGCCCGGCGGGGCAGGGCGTGACGGGGATCACGGGTCCGCGGCCCGGACCAGAAGCGGCGACCCAGGGCCTCCCCTCAGATGCTGTAGTCCTCGGGGAAGACCTGCACCCGGTTCGGCCGGACGTAGACGCGGCTGCCTTCCACGATGTGGAGGTGCGCCAGCCGCTCGCGGGTGAGGTGGACTTCCAGTTCGCGGCCGGAGGGTAGCCGCAGCCGCAGGCGGGCGAAGGCTCCCGCGGGAGCCAGCTTGACCACCTGCGCCGTCTCGCCCTCCCCAGGGTCGAGGCTCAGTTCCATGTCGTGGGGGCGGGCGAAGGCCGTGCCTTCCGCCACCTGATGGAGCTGATTCATCTGGCCCACGAACCGGGCGACGAAGGCCGTGGCAGGGTGGTCGTAGATATCCCTCGGAGGACCCACCTGTTCGATGCGGGCCCGGTTCATGACTGCCACGGTGTCGGCGACCTCCATGGCCTCTTCCTGATCGTGGGTGACGAGGACGGTGGTGACCTTGGAGACATCGTGCAGGCGGCGCAACCACTGGCGCAACTCCGCCCGCACCTGGGCGTCCAGGGCCCCGAAGGGCTCGTCCAGGAGCAGCACGCGGGGCTCCACGGCCAGGGCCCGGGCCAGGGCCACCCGCTGGCGCTGGCCGCCGCTCAGCTCGGAGGGGAGGCGGTGGCCGTAGCTGTCCAGCTGGATGAGCTGGAGCAGCTCGTCCACCCGGGCGCGGATGGCCTCGCGGGCGGGCCGCTGGGCGCGGGGCTTCACATCGAGGCCGAAGGCGATGTTCTCGCGGACGCTCATGTGGGGGAAGAGAGCGTAGTGCTGGAAGACGAAGCCCACCTGCCGGTCCTGGGGACGCCGGGCGCCGCTGGCCTCGCCGCGGACGCTCACGTCACCTTCATCCGGGGTTTCCAGCCCCGCGATGATGCGCAGCAGGGTGGTCTTGCCCGAGCCGCTGGGCCCCAGGAGGGCCAGGAGGCTGCCCTCGGGGATGTCCAGGCTCACGCGGTCCAGGATGGTCTTGCCCCCCAGGCGCTTGGACAGGTTCCGGATCTCGATGCTCACGCGGCCTCCCGGTCCCGGCGGGCGCGCCAGGCGACGAAGGATTTCAGGGCGAGGCTCACCAGGGCCACGAGGCTCAGCAGGCTGGCGCAGGCGAAGGCGGCGCCGAACTGGTACTCGTTGTAGACGGCCTCGATGTGCAGGGGCAGGGTCATGGTCTCGCCGCGGATGTGGCCGCTCACCACGCTGACGGCGCCGAACTCGCCCATGGCCCGGCTGGCGCAGAGGATGACGCCGTAGAGCAGGCCCCACTTCAGGGCGGGCAGGGTGACCCGCCAGAAGGTCTGCCAGGGCGAGGCGCCCAGCAGCCGCGCGGCCTCCTCGGCCTCGGGGCCCAGGGCCTCCACCAGGGGCAGCAGCTCCCGCGCCACGAAGGGGAAGGTGACGAAGGCCGTGGCCAGGACGATGCCGGGCTTGGCGAAGATGATCTGGGTGTTGTGCCGGTCCAGCCAGGGGCCGAACCAGCCGTCCAGGCCGAAGAGCAGCACGAACATCAAGCCCGCCACCACGGGCGAGATGGCGAAGGGCAGGTCCAGCACCGCCACCCAGAGGCCATGGCCCGGGATCCGGTGGCGGCCCAGGAACCAGGCCGCCGCCAGGCCGAAGACGCCGCTGAGCAGCACGGCGGCGCCGGTGCTCAGCAGGCTGAGGCGGATGGCCTGGGCCGCCTCCTCGTCCCGCAGGCTGGCCAGGAAGACCCGCCAGCCCTCGGACAGGGCCGCGTGGAAGATGTTGGCCAGGGGCAGCACCAGGAACACCAGCAGGAAGGCGACCGCCACGGCGGTGAGGGTCCACCGCAGCCAGCGCGGCTCGCCCACGCCCTCGGCGGGAAGGGGGATCTCAGACATGGCGGGCCCCCCCGAAGCGGCGGTGCAGCAGGTGGACGCCCAGCAGCACCAGGAGGGAGACGGCGAGCATGACCACCGCCAGGGCCACGGCGCCGTCGTAGTCGTACTGCTCCAGCTTCACCACGATGAGCAGGGGCGCGATCTCGGTCTTGAACGGGAGGTTGCCGGAGATGAAGACCACGCTGCCGTACTCGCCCACGGCCCGGGCGAAGGAGAGGGCGAAGCCGCTGAGCAGGGCCGGCAAGAGCTGGGGCAGCACCACCCGGCGCAGGGTGGCCCAGCGCGAGGCCCCCAGGCAGGCCGCGGCCTCCTCCAGGTCCCGGGGCAGCTCCTCCAGCACGGGCTGGAGGCTCCGCACCACGAAGGGCAGGCTCACGAAGCTGAGGGCCAGCACCACGCCGAGCTGGTTGTAGACCGCCGGGAAGGGGAGCAGGCGCCCGATCCAGCCCTTCGGCCCGTAGAGCGAGGCCAGGGTGAGGCCCGCCACGGCGGTGGGCAGGGCGAAGGGCAGGTCCACCAGGGCGTCCGCCAGGCGCCGCCCGGGGAAGGGATAGCGCACCAGCACCCAGGCCAGGAGCGTGCCCCACAGCAGGTTGAAGAGGGCCGCCGCCAGGGCGGCCCCCAGGCTGAACAGGCAGGCCGTCCGCACCCGCGGATCCCCCAGCAGGGCCGCGAAGGTCCCCGCCCTGGCGTGGCCCGCCTTGAGGGCGAGGGCCGCCAGGGGCAGGAGGATCATGAGGGTGCCGCCCAGCAGCGTGATGCCCGCGCTGAGGGCGAAACCGGGACGGCGGACCAGGGTCATGGGCGGCTCACTTCCGCGCGGTGATCTGGTCGAAGCTCCCGCCGTCCCGGAAGTGGGCTTCGTGGGCGCGGGCCCAACCGCCGAAGGGATCGGCGACGGTGAAGAGCTTCAGCGGGGGGAACCGGGCGCCGGCCGCCTGGAGGGCGGCGGGATCCGAGGGGCGGAAGCCATGCCGGGCGATGAGCGCCTGGGCCTCGGGCGTGTAGAGGAACTCGAGATAGGCCTTGGCCACGGTGGTGGTGCCCTTCCGCTGGGTCACCTTGTCCACCCAGGCCACGGCGGGCTCCGCGAGGATGCTGACGGAGGGCGTGACGATCTGGAACCGGCCCTTGCCCATGCCTTCGGTCACGAGGAGGGCCTCGTTCTCCCAGGCCAGCAGCACGTCGCCCAGGCCCCGCTCCACGAAGGTGGTGGTGGCGCCCCGGGCCCCGCTGTCCAGCACGGGCACCCGCTTGAACAGCTCGGTCACGTAGGTGCGGGCCTTGGCCTCGGAGCCGCCCTTCTGCACCAGGGCCTGGCCCCAGGCCGCCAGGTAGTTCCAGCGGGCGCCGCCGCTGGTCTTGGGGTTGGGCGTGATCACTTGCACGCCGGCCTTGAGCAGGTCGTTCCAGTCGTGGATGCCCTTGGGATTGCCGGCCCGCACCAGGAACACCACCGTCGAGAGATAGGGCGAGCTGTTGCGGGGCAGACGCTGCTGCCAGGTCGCGGGGAGCAGCTGGCGCTGGGCGGCGAGCGCGTCGATGTCGTGGGCCAGGGCGAGCGTCACCACATCCGCGGGCAGCCCGTCGATCACGGACCGCGCCTGCTTGCCTGAGCCGCCATGGGACTGGGACATGGACACGGTCTGTCCGGTCTTCGCCTTCCACTGGGCGGCGAAGGCGGGGTTGAGGGCCTGGTACAGCTCCCGGGTGGGATCGTAGGAGACGTTGAGCAGCCGCAGAGACTGGGCCTGGAGGGAGGCGCCCAGGGCGGCGAGGACGAGGAGGGCCCGGAAGCGGGTGCGCATGTCAGTAGGATTCCTGACCCAGCACCAGCCCGGCGGCCACGGTGGCGTGGGTGGCTTCGTCCACGAGGATGAAGGAGCCGCCGCTGCGCACCCAGCCGTGGGGATCGGCGGCGACGGGCTGCTGGAGCCGGAGGCTCACGGTGGCGATGTCGTTCATGCGGAGCTCCGAGGCGGGCAGGGACTCCAGGGACTGGAGGTCGAAGCGGCCGAGGATCGCGTGCACCTTGGCCCGCACCTCGCGGGTGCCGTGACGCAGGATCAGGCGGCTGCCGGGGTCCAGGGGCCGCTCGCCGAACCAGCAGAGGGTGGCGTCCAGGTCCCGCACGGGCACGGGGGCCCCGGCGCTGCCGGCGATGAGATCGCCGCGGCTCACGTCCACATCGTCGGCCAGGTGCAGGGTCACGCTCTGCCCCACGACGCCGCGCGCCAGATCCTCCCCGAAGAACTCCACCCGCCGCACGATGGTGCGGACGCCCGAGGGCAGAATGGTCACCGCGTCGCCGGGGGCCACGGAGCCGCTCTCGATGCGGCCTTGGTAGCCGCGGTAGTCCAGGAGGCCGCCGGTGCGGGGCCGGCAGACAAGCTGCACGGGGAAGCGGAAGGGCGCGTCGAGGTCCTGGGCGGCCAGGTCCACGTCCTCCAGCAGCTCCATGAGGGTGGGGCCGCCGAACCAGCCCAGGTTCCCGCCCCGCTCCACCACCATGTCGCCCTTGAGGGCCGAGAGGGGCAGGTACTGCAGGTGGGGGATCTCGAGCTTGCGAGCCAGGGGCGCCACCTCCGCCTGGATGCGGCGGAAGACAGCCTCGTCGTAGCCCACCAGGTCCATCTTGTTGATGGCCACCACCACATGGCGGATGCCCATGAGGCCGGCCAGGGTCATGTGGCGCCGGGTCTGGGGCAGTACTCCTTTTCGAGCATCGATGAGAACGATGGCCAGGTCCGCCGTGGAGGCGCCCGTCACCATGTTGCGGGTGTACTGCTCGTGGCCCGGGGCGTCCGCCAGGATGTACTTGCGCGTGCCGGTGCTGAAGTAGCGGTACGCCACGTCGATGGTGATGCCCTGCTCCCGCTCGGCGGAGAGGCCGTCCGTGAGCAGGGAGAGGTCCACCTCCTCCAGCCCGCGCTTGCGGCTGGAGACCGCCAGCGCATCCAGGGCGTCGGCGAGGATGGCCTTGCTGTCGAAGAGCAGGCGCCCGATGAGGGTGCTCTTGCCGTCGTCCACGCTGCCGCAGGTGATGAAGCGCAGCAGTCCGTGGTCTGCGAGCTGGGTATGGGTCATCAGAAATACCCCTCCTTCTTGCGCTGCTCCATGGAGGCTTCGCTGGTCTGGTCGTCGAGGCGCGTGGCGCCGCGCTCGGTGATCTCCGTGGTGGCGGTTTCCTTGACGATGGCCGCCAGGGTGCCGGCCTCGCTGGGGACGGGGGCCGTGCAGCTGATGTCCCCCACGGTGCGGAAGCGCACGGACATGCGGACGGCCACGGCGCCATCGGGCACCGGCGTCAGGGGCGTCACCGGCAGGAGCGCCCCGCCGGGGAGCACCACCACCTCCCGTTCGTGGGCGAAGTAGATGGAGGGCAGCTCCAGGTCCTCCTGGGCGATGTACTGCCACACGTCCAGCTCCGTCCAGTTGGAGATGGGGAAGGCGCGGAGGTGCTCGCCGGGGTGGATGCGGGCGTTGTAGAGGTTCCAGAGCTCGGGCCGCTGGTTCTTGGGGTCCCACTGGCCGAACTCGTCGCGGAAGCTGAAGATGCGCTCCTTGGCCCGGGCCTTCTCCTCGTCGCGGCGCGCGCCGCCGATGAGACAGTCGAACTTGAACTCGTCCACGGCGTCCAGCAGGGTCACGCTCTGGTGGCGGTTCCGGCTCTCGCCGGGGTTCCGCAGCACGATGCGGCCCTTGGCGATGCTCTCGTCCAGGGTGCGGACGATGAGCCGCTCGCCCAGCTCCGCCGCGCGCTGGTCGCGGAAGGCAATCACCTCGGGGTAGTTGTGGCCCGTGTCGATGTGCATCAGAGGAAAGGGGAAGCGGCCCGGGCGGAAGGCCTTCTCCGCCAGGCGCAGCAGCACGAGGCTGTCCTTGCCGCCGCTGAAGAGGAGGGCCGGGTTCGAGCACTGGCCCGCCACCTCCCGGAGGATGTGGATGGCTTCGGATTCCAGGGCCTGGAGGTGCGTGAGGGATCGGGTGGTCATGGATGGCTCATGTCGCAGGACGGTTGTGGAGGCCGCATTCCTTGTGCTCTGGCCGCTCCCACCACCAGCGGCCCGCGCGGAGATCCTCGCCGGGCTGGATGGCCCGGGTGCAGGGGGCGCAGCCGATGGAGGGGAAGCCGGCGGCGTGCAGGGGATGGGTGGGGATGCGGTGTGCCTGCGCGAAGGCCCAGAGGCGTTCCGTGTCCCAGTCCAGCAGGGGCGCGACCTTCAGGCGCTCGGGCGTGCCGCCGTCGGGCTCCACAGGCTGGAGGTCCGTGCGGGTGGGGCTCTGCTCCCGGCGCAGGCCCGTGAGCCAGGCACGGGACCCCGCCAGGGCGCGCTTCAGCGGGCGCACCTTGCGGACCTCGCAGCAGGCGTGGCGCTGGTCCAGCCCTTCGCGGAACCCGAAGAGGCCCTGCCCTGCCACGAGCGCTTCCACCTCGGCGCCGTCCGGCGCGTAGACCTCGAAGCGGAGGCCGGGATAGCGCGTTCGGAGCCGCTCGAAGGTCTCGTGGGTCTCGGGGTGGAGGCGGCCGGTGTCGAGCATGAAGACCCGCACGGCATGGCCCGTCTGGGCCGCCAGGTGGACCAAGACGCTGTCCTCCACGCCCGCGCTGCAGGCCAGGGCTAGGTCGCCGCCGAAGGTGTCCGCGGCCCACTGGACGAGGGCCTGCGCGTCGAGGCCCTGCGGTGGGAGGGGGAAGGTGGTGGACATGGGGGGCCTCAGCTTTCGGGTTCCAGGAGGTGGGTGAGGGCCTCGGCGCCCGCACGGGCGGCGAAGTCCCCGAAGGATTCGGCGGGGCGGCCGTCCTTGGCCCAGGCCCCGAACAGGGCGTCCAGGGCCGCGGGCAGGCCCTCCACGGCCAGCTTGTGCCGCACGGGGAAGGCCAGGCGGGAGCCCTCCGGATGCCCGCCCACGTAGAGGGCGTAGCTCTTCGCGGTCTGCCCCACCAGGGCCAGTTCGGCGGTGTAGGGCCGGACGCAGCCGTTGGCGCAGCCGGTGACGCGGAAGACGAGGGTGCGTCCCGCGAGCCCCTGGCGGGTGAGGGCGCCCCGCACCTGGCCGAGGTAGTCGGGCATGGCCCGCTCGGCCTCAGTGAGGGCCAGGCCGCAGAGGGGCAGGGCCACGCAGGCCATGGCGCGGGCGGCCATGGGATCCGCGGCCTCCAGCGCGTGGCCGTGCTTCCGGAACAGGGCCTCGACGGCGGGGCGGTTCTCCCGTGACAGGCCCAGGAGGATCAGGTCCTGGTCCGGGCTGACCTGGGCCGAGGGCTGGAAGGTGGCGACCACGTCGCGCAGGGCGGTCTTGAGACTTCCCCCGATGCGGCCCGAGGGAATGGAGAGGCCCAGGGCCAGGGTGCCGTCCGTCCGGTCCAGCCAGCCCAGCACCGGCGAGGTGCGCCAGGGCGGCAGGGGCCGGGCCTCGAAGGCGAGGCCGGCGCGGTCCTCCACCTCGGCCTTGAACCAGGGCAGGCCCTTGCGGGCGATGACGTACTTGAGGCGGGCGCGCTTGCGGTCCTCGCGGCTGCCCTCGTCCCGATGCACGCCCACCACGGCCTCGGCCACGGGCAGCAGCGCCGACACCGGGATCCAGCCCAGCTCGTCCGCCAGGCGCGGGAAGGTGGTGGCGTCGCCGTGGGTCATGCCCAGGCCGCCGCCCGCCACCACGAAGAAGCCGTCCAGGATCCCGTCAGAGCCGAAGGTGGCCGCGAAGCCCAGGTCGTTGGTGTAGAGGTCCACCAGGTTCTCGCCCGCGGCGGTGACGCTGATCTTGAACTTGCGGGGCAGGTAGGTGGCGCTGAAGAGCCGCTCCTGCTCCTTCTCCGGGTCCACGCGCTCCCCGTCCAGCCAGATCTCCGCATAGGCGTTGGAGGTGGCCTGGAAGTGCGCGGCGAGGCGGTCCACCACGGCGTCCAGCTGGGCCAGGTCCGGCCGCAGCCAGGGGTTGGGGGCCTGGGTGACGGTGCGGACCACGTCGCCGCAGGCGCCCTTGGTGGTCTGCAGCGCGTCGTGGATGCCCTGCAGCGTGGCCTTGAGGTCGCCCTTGAGGACGCCGTGCAGCTCGATGCTCTGGCGGGCGGTGAGGCGCAGGGTGCCGTCCCCGTGGCGGTCCGCGAGGCCGTCCCAGGCCAGGTACTGCTCTGCGGTGAGGCGGCCGCCGGGGATGCGGCCCCGCAGCATCAGCACCGGGGGCTTGTCGGCGGCGCCGCGCTCCTTCTGCTGGTAGAGGCCGTGGAACTTCACCAGGGCCTGGCCGTCCTTGGAGAAGGAGGGATCGGGGCTGGCCAGCTCCTCGGCGAGGTTGCCCCGCAGGTGGCGGGAGGCGGCCTTGAGGGTTTCCATGGCGGTGAGGGTCATCGGGCGGCCTCGGCGGGAAGAGCCTCCTGCCGGACCTGGCGCAGGAGGGAGCGGAGCCGCTCGGCGCGCACCGCGGGATCGGGAAGGGACGTCCTGAGCTGGCGACGGAGCTGGACCAGGGCCTCGAACTCGGGGATGGTGGCGTCGGGCACCAGGTCCTCCAGGGCCTCCCGCACCACGCGGCTCAAGCCGGCGAAGGCGCCTTCCGTGGAGACGGCGGCCACGAAGGGCCCGCGACGCAGGATGCTGGGGAAGAGGGCGTCGCAGGAGGCGGCGTCGTCCACGGCGTTCACCCACAGGCCCCGCTCCCGCGCCTGGGCGGCGATGAGGGCGTTGGCCGCCGGATCGTTGGTGGCGCTGATGACCAAGTGGACGCCGTCCAGGTCCTCGGGCCGGAAGGACCTTTCGTGGCGCTCGGCGTCGAAGGCCTCCAGCGCCTTCAGGAAGGCCGGGGAGAAGGCCAGGGCCACGGCCCGCAGGCGGCAGTCCGTGGGCTCGAGGGCGCGGAGCTTAGCCTGCGCGACGCTCCCGCCGCCCACCACGAGCACGCGCTTCCCGCGGAGATCCAGGAACAAGGGCAGTAGGCTCATGGGGGATCTCCTGGGTGGGGTGGAAGCGGTGGTGGAGGGATTCGCCGAGGAAGAGGATTCCGGGACCGCCGGTGGCGGGGAGGAGGGCGCCGGAGGCCGCGTGGGCCAGGGTGGAGAAGGTGCTGGTCTGGCCCGGACACTGGGCCTGCTCCACCAGCGCCACGGGCAGGGTGGGCGGCGCGCCGTGGTCCAGGAGCTCGCGGGCCAGGGTCCGCAGCGTCCGCGTGCCCATGTAGACGGCGAGGGTGCCGCCGCTGGCCGCCAGGTCGCGCCAGGCGGCGGCGGTGGCGGGCAGGTGGTGGCCCTCCAGGACCGTGATGCGGCGGCTGACCTCCCGGTGCGTGAGGGGGAAGCCCGCGCCCGCGGCGGCGCCCTGGAGGGCGCTCACGCCGGGGATCACGTCGAAGGGGATGCCCGCGGCCTCTAGGGCCAGGGCCTCCTCGCCGCCCCGCCCGAAGATGAGGGGGTCGCCGCCCTTGAGACGCGCCACCCGGCGCCCGGCCCGGGCGTGCTCGATCATCAGCCGGTGGATGTCCGCCTGCTCCGTCCCACCCTTCCCGCAGCGCTTGCCCACGGGGATGGCCAGGGCCCCTTCGGGGAAGAGCCCGGCGAAGGAGGGGTCCAGCAGGGCGTCGTAGAGGACCACCTCGGCGGCAGCCAGGGCCCGGAGGCCCCGGACGGTGATGAGATCCGGGCAGCCGGGGCCGGCGCCGACAAGGCTGACGAAGCCCGGGCGGTCCGGCAGCGGCCCGGTTCCGGCAGATAGAGGGGGGCTGGGGACCTGCTCGACACGCTGGGGAACGGGCATGGCGTTCTCCGGAAGGCGGCACTGGAAAGCGCCGAACATCCAGGTTCCATGGCTAGAAATTAATTGTCAAGTTAATTAATTAAATTGATTAAGTATTATTCAATCGCCCGACTGCGGTCCAGTGGTTTCGAGTCCCCGTCTTCCCCATTCCGCCCAAAAGGGGTTCCCGTGCGAGGTGGTGGATGAACGGGCATCGGGATTCCCTCCGGGGCCACCGCTGCGCGGCGTCCCCTCCGGCCGCACGAAAGGCTGGCACGCCGCTTCACGGCTCCGACAGCCCTCCGGGCTGCCGAAGCCTACGGCTACCTGCCAGCGATTCTGTGATTTCGAATCCCTGTCTTCCCCATTCCGCCCAAAAGGGGTTCTAGTGCGAGGTGGTGGATGAACGGGCATCGGGATTCCCTCCGGGGCCGCCGCTGCGCGGCGTCCCCTCCGGCCGCACGAAAGGCTGGCACGCCGCTTCACGGCTCCGACAGCCCCCCGGGCTGCCGAAGCCTACGGCTACCTGCCAGCGATTCTGTGATTTCGAATCCCTGTCTTCCCCATTCCGCCCAAAAGGGGTTCCCGTGCGAGGTGGTGGATGAACGGGCATCGGGATTCCCTCCGGGGCCACCGCTGCGCGGCGTCCCCTCCGGCCGCACGAATCGCTGGCACGCCGCTTCACGGCTCCGACAGCCCCCCGGGCTGCCGAAGCCTACGGCTACCTGCCAGCCTTTCAGTGACTTCGAATCCCTCTCTCTCCGCCAAGAAAAGCGCCCCGCTGGGCGGGGCGCAGATGGCGGAGAGAGAGGGATTCGAACCCCCGAACAGGTTTCCCCGTCTCCGCATTTCGAGTGCGGTGCCATCAACCACTCGGCCATCTCTCCGGGACGCTCATTCTAGCAAACCGGCGGGGAGAATCCAGCCTCCGGGAGGGGCGGGCGGGGCCTCATCCCGCGATCTGACCCTCCGCCACGGCCTGCCGGGCTTCCGTGAGCTGAGCCAGCGTGAGCGCCGCGATGGCGAGCAGGAGGTCGCGGACCGCCACATCGAGGAAGGCGCCCATGGTGAGCAGGTTCAGGGCGATGCCCACGAGCCAGAGGCCAGCGACGTAGGCGCCCAGGCGGGTCCAGCGGGTGAGGATGGCGAGACCCACGGCCATCTCCACGAGCCCGATGGCATGCATGAAGGTCGCGGGGGAGACGGGGATCACGCGCAGCACCAGGGGATTCAGGTAGAGCTCCCACTTGGCGAGGAGGTTGAAGTACTTGTCCAGTCCGGCCAGGAAGGGCGCGGCGCCGAGGCCGATGCGCAGGGCCCACCAGCTCGTGTTCAGCTTGTCGTTCATGGTCTGGTTCCTTTCTTCAAAAGGGGAGGTTCACAGGCTCTTCAGGTACTCGACGAGATCCGCCTTCTGGGCGCTCGTCAGCCCGAGACCCTTCCGGGTGTCGTAGGTGTCGACGACCGCGCCCAGCGTGGAGGCTGTGCCGTTGTGGAAGTAGGGCGCGTGCTGCCACAGCCCGGCGAGGGGTGCGGTCCGGTACATCTTGGTGGCGCTCCGCGAGGCGTAGCTTGGAACGCCCGCCGGCTCGGGCTCACTGACCACTTCGCTGGGCAGGTGCAGCCGGACATTGGCATCGGTCAGCATCGGGCCCGAGTGGCAGGCGGCGCATTTCCCCGGGCCCTCGAAGACCGCCTTGCCCCGGACCGCCGCGGCGGCATCGAAGCTCCCGGCCGGCGGCCGCGGCGCTGCGAGGCTCAGCTGGTAGGCCTGGAGGGCCGGCAGCTTGGCGGACACCAGGTCGGTGGTGCCGTGCGTCACGCTCACGCCGGTGCGGGGCTCGGAGAAGCTGCCCTGGCCGCCCATCTGGGTCACGGCCACATAGCGGTTCCAGTAGGCGAGGTCGCTGCCGTCGCCGGTGGCGGTGACGCTGTGCACGCCCAGCAGCCCGTAGGCCGGCGGGATCACCTGGGGACCGTTCTGCCCGTCGAGGTTGAAGCGGGGATCGTACTTCCCCTTGCCCCAGGAGGTGTAGACAGCCTTGGCGCCCGCGGGCACCGCGGGGGAGAGGGCGATGATGGCGCCCGGGTTCAGGTCGCGGTTGGCCCAGCCGTCCAGGCGCTTGCCGATGCCCGGCGCGAAGGAATTGTCTACCGTCGAATGGCACAGCGCGCAGGTGATGCCGACCCGGGTCAGGGTGTCCTTCCCGTTGAGGGTCTCCACGGTGCCCTTCACGCCCACGACGGCGTTGAGCTTCAGCAGGGCCACCGTGGTGGCGGGATCCGTCAGGCTGATGGCCCCGCTCTGGATCCCCTGGACCACCGCCGGGGGCAGCGCTTCGGCGTCCACCTTCAGGCCCACGGACAGGGCGGTGGCGGGGTCCACGGCGGAGGCGATCACTCGGTGCATGCCCAGGGTGTCCGTCCAGAAGGCCTCGTCCCCGAAGGTGTCATCGCGGAAGATGACCTTGCCCTGGGCGACCAGGGCCGGGTCCAGGGACGGTTCGCCGGGGACGGCTGCCGCGCGATGGCTGGAGTAGCAGCCGGCGGCGGCGAGCAGGGCCGCGACCGGGAGGGCGAGGGCGTATCTCAGGGGCAGTTTCATGGCGGACTCCTTGCCCGGACGGGCGCTCCAGTGGTTCACCACCTGAATCTAGGAGTTCGATAAAAACAAACAAGAATGTTTAAATTGTTTAAACTCTCAACATCAGATGTGCCCGCGGAGGTGGCCATGAAGAACCTGCACGACAACCAGCGCAAGATCCTGGAGCACCTGCTCAGCCACCACGAAGGCGCCTCGCTGGACGAGCTGGCCGCGCACCTGGGGCTCACCCGGACGGCGGTGCAGCAGCACGTCCTGAAGCTGATGGATCTCGGCTACCTCACCTACTTGGACACGAAGGGTTCCGTGGGCCGGCCGCGGCGGCGCTACCTGATCTCAGACGAGGGGATCGACGCCTTCCCCAAGAAGTACTCCTGGCTGGCCAACGCCATCCTGGCCCAGCTGGCCCAGGACCTGGGACCCGGTGGCGCCAGGTCCTTCATGAAGCACCTAGCCGGGGCCGTGGCAGCCTCGCTGGAGAGCCAGGTGAACCCCGCCGATCCGCCGGCCCAGCGGCTGCGGAAGGTCACCGCGCTCATGAACGAGCTGGGCTACCGGGCCGTCCTGAAACCAGGCGAGGCACCCGGGGAGGCCGCCATCGAGGCTGTCAATTGCGTGTACCACTCCGTAGCCAAAGTGCACCCGGAGCTCTGCCAGTTCGATGTGAGCCTGATCGAGCAGGCCTCCGGCATGAGCGTCCACCTGGAGACCTGCATCGCCAAGGGGGGTGCCGTGTGCCGGTTCTGCATCGCGAAGGAGTCCCGGCGCTGAAGGCCGCTGCGCCCGATAGAATCCAGCATCCGGGAGGATGCGATGGCTTCGAGGGCGTGGGGACTGGGGCTGGCGATGGTGACGGTCGCCCTGTCGGCCCAGGATGCAGACCTGGCTTTGACGGACGCGGCGGCGGATCGGTTCGCGTCGCTGGCGCTCAAATGCGTGCGGCAGGAGTACCCCAACAAGCTGGATCACGTGATGAACGGCGCGGAGGAGGTGAAGGCCCCGAAGGCGCTGCATCCGGCCTTCTATGGCTGCTTCGACTGGCACTCGTCGGTCCATGGCCATTGGATGCTGACGCGCCTGCTGCGTACGCATCCCGGCATGGCGAAGGCGGCCGAGATCCGCGCGGTACTGGACGAGAATCTGGCGCCGGAGCGCATCGCCACGGAGGTGGCCTACTTCGGCCAACCAGGGCGGCGGAGCTTCGAGCGCACCTATGGTTGGGCGTGGCTGCTGAAGTTGGCGGCGGAACTGAGGACCTGGGACGCCCCCGAAGCCCGGCGCTGGTCCGCGGCCCTGCAACCGCTGGCGGATCGGGTGGTTCAGGCCTACCTGGACTTTCTGCCGAAGCAGACCTATCCCATCCGCACCGGGGTGCATCCCAACTCGGCCTTCAGCCTGGACCTGGCGCTGGACTACGCCCGGGCCGCGAGGGACACCCGGCTGGAGGCGGTGATCCTGGACCGGGCCCACATCTGGTTCGGGAAGGATCGCCGCGGTCCTCTGGCCTGGGAGCCGGGCGGGGAGGACTTCCTGTCGCCCTGCCTGGAGGAGGCCGCCCTCATGGCCCGCCTGCTGCCCCGGGACCACTTCCGCCGGTGGCTGGACGGCTTCCTGCCCGGCCTGCCCGGCGCGCTGGTCCCCGCGACGGTCTCGGACCGCACGGACCCCAAGATCGTCCACCTGGACGGCCTGAACCTGAGCCGCGCCCGGGCCCTGTACGACCTGGCCCGGACCTTCGGGCCGAAGGATTCCCGGCGGGAGGTTCTGGTGCGAAGCGCCGACCGCCACGCCCGGGCTTCGCTACCGCATCTGGCCACCGGCAGCTACGAGGGCGAGCACTGGCTGGCCACCTTCGCCGTGCGCATGTTGGAATCGCGTTAGCCGCGCTAGCCCCGCCGCCGCCGGAAGAAGGCCTGGAGCTGCTCGCGGCACTCGGCCTCCAGCAATCCGCCCTCGAAGGCGAAGCGGTGGTTCAGGGCCGCGCCGTCCAGGGTGTCCAGCCAGCGGCTGACGCCCACTTTGGGGTCCGGGGCGCCGAACACCACCCGGCCTACCCGGGCGTGGATCAGGGCGCCGAAGCACATGAGGCAGGGTTCCAGCGTCACGTAGAGCGTGGCCCCCGTGAGCCGGTAGTTCTTGGCCCAGGCCCCGGCGCTGCGCAGGGCCTGGATCTCAGCGTGGGCGGTGGGGTCGTTCAGCTTCACGGGGTGGTTGTGGCCGCGGCCCAGCAGGGCGCCCTCCGACACCAGCACGGCCCCCACGGGCACCTCGTCCAGGCGGTCCGCCTTCTCGGCCTCCTCGAGGGCGAGCTTCATGAAGTAGATGTCGTCACCGCTCCACATGGATCCAGTGTGGCCGAAACAGTGCCATCTACCTCGGGAACAAAGGAGCAGTATGGCCGAAATCACCTTGAACAAAAAGGCTGATCCTCGGTTTTGAGGGTCGCTACACTCACTTTGGTCCTTCGGACCGATGTCATTCTCACGACCCCGCGGCGGCCCGGCCCCCGCGGGGTTTTTGCAGGGCCACCGAGCGGGGGGAGGCACATGCACGCGCACCTGATCCTGAAGGACGGGACCATCTTACGGGGGCGGGCGCCGTTGGGCTTTGGCGGGGGCGGCGAGGCGGTGTTCACCACGGCCATGGCCGGGTACCAGGAGATCCTCACGGATCCGAGCTTCGCGGGGCAGATGGTCTGCATGACCTTCCCGGAGCAGGGCATCTACGGCATCCACGCCGACCTGAACGAGGGCACGCGGCCCTGGGCCACGGGCCTGCTCTGCCGCCGGCTGACCTTCACGCCCGACCACACGCGGTCCGAAGGGGATCTGCCGGCCTGGCTCAAGCGCCACCACATCCCCGTGATGACGGACCTCGATACGCGGGCGCTCACCCAGCATCTGCGGGACCAGGGCGCCCAGCCCTCGCTCATCTGGACCGAGCTGGATGGCAGCCTCGATGCTGGCGTGGCCAAGGCCAGGGCCCTGCCGGACATGACGGGCCAGGCCCTCTGCGCCGAGGTGAGCTGCAAGGACCGCTACGAACTGAACCCCGGCGGCGCCTTCCGCGTGGCGGTGCTGGATGGCGGCATCAAGTTGAGCATCCTGGATCAGCTGGTGGGGGCGGGCCTGCACCTGGAAGTGTTCCCCTGGGACACCCCGGCCACAGAGC
>Ga0255338_1001426_pt1 | contig 45555 bp, 41 predicted proteins | sample MeOH1_35cm_T4_19_FD_203715 | JGI IMG/M metagenome (GOLD analysis project Ga0255338, IMG submission 203715) | Sandy soil microbial communities from University of British Columbia, Vancouver, Canada - MeOH1_35cm_T4_195 | ecosystem: Engineered > Artificial ecosystem > Sand microcosm > Unclassified ...
TGATAGTGCGTTCGATGGTGCACACGGGCTAGTTCAGGTTAACCAGTCGGCAGGGTCGGGCAACAGTACGGCCAATAACTTCGCGCTTCAGGTGCAACTGGGTGCGAAACCGTAGTTTTTTGTTTTATAAACCAACCTTAATCGGAGAATATCATGAAATTACAATTTAAAAAACCCCCAATTGCGTTGGCATTGGCTGCTATGCTGCTCTCACCAATCGCCTTTGCAAATGGAGAAGGTTCAAATGGAGAAGGTTCAAATGGAGAAGGTTCAAATGGCGGCGATCATCACGATCGTAACCATGATCCTGTCAGCCTTGAAAAAGATGTTAGTCTCAAGCAAGACGTGGAAATTAAAGGACGGGTAAATGTCGGCGGACAAATCAATATCGACGCCAGCTCCGTAGCAGTGGTCAATGACAAGCAGATTAATGGTGGCAATGATGTTACAAACAATGAAGTCACCAATTCTGCAACCGTGAATGGCAATGCGCTCAATAACGCTTCTGGCAATATCGGCGTAAACGTTACTGCAGGTGACAATAACCAGCAAGCCAATGCAGCAGCTTTTTCTGCCGCTGATGCAAGCTTTGTATTCGGTTCATCTGATGCGGAAGTTTTTGCTACCCAAGCTGTAGTAGGTAACCACACTACTTACTTGGGCAACACAAATACTGCCTCATTAGGCGGCAATGCCCTTGCTAATGCCAGCGGTAACATCGGTGTCAATATTTCTGCCGGTAACAATAACCAGCAAAAGAACGACTTAGCTGCATCAGTAGCTGTCGCTCGCATTGCGACTGCTACAGTACAGGCTAATCAGCTGAACGGCGGCAACACCACAACCAACGATCCAATCCATCATGAAGAAGTGCAGAATCATGCAGTTAACCTGGCATTCAATGCTGCCGGTGGTTATCTCGGCGTTGGTGCTGGTGGATATAGCGGAAGCGCAGGGGGCACTACCCGCGGCACCTCCGATCAGATCGGCAATGTCTATCCTGATACCTGGTCTGGAAGCAGCCACCCAGGCGGCGTTTCAACAGGTCACTTTGACTTGGATACACAGACTCAAGGCGGCAGCGACCTGAACGGTGACGGCGGTGCACTGGCATTCAATAACAATGGCACTTACTCAGGCAATGAGCGAGGCACCTTGGGCTTTATTGAAGCTGGCGGCATGGTACTTTCCGGCGCTGTAACCGGCAACATCCCAGTGACTGTAGCAGTTAATCTGGCAACCACCAATACTGCAAGCCTAGGTGATAACGCACTGATGAATGCTTCTGGCAATATCGGTGTAAACATTGCTTCAGGCACTAATAACCAACAGTTCAATGGTTTGGCTATTTCAGCAACCCGTGCCGGTACTACCAGTGGTGGCGGTAGTGGTGGCGGTGAGTTCTAACTTCTTCGTTAGCATGAACCGTCGTGCATAGATAGCACAACTGTCTTGCACGGATAGCTCAAAAGGCCGTCTGATAAGTCCCCGCTAAAAATTGTAGCGGGGACTTATCACTCCCTTATGTTTTATAACTACAAAATTACATAAAGAGAACTGCCATGCGACACATCGAAAAATACAGACATATTCTGGCACTCGCAATCATTGCCACCATGGTTGCTGCCATGAGTATGGCAAGCACAGTTTCATCCGTTTTAATTTCCATTTTGATTTCACCAGCCTTGGCAGCCGATGTTAGATTTGGCGGAGTAATTCCTGGAGTGGGTATTGTCCACAAGAACCTCAGCAGCATGCGAGAATTGAAATTTACGGACATGGTGCCTCAACATACCGATTTCAGTTGTGGAGCCGCTGCGCTGGCAACCATTCTAAAGTATTCCTATAACCAGGATCTGACTGAAGAGCATGTCATTGATGGGTTAATGAAAGTCAGTGACCCTGAACTGGTACGTCAAAAAGGCTTTTCACTACTGGACATAAAAAACTATACGCAGAGCATTGGCATGCGTGGACGTGGCTACAACGTACAGCAAAACACATTGGAAAAGATTCATATCCCGACCATTGTGTTGCTGAACTACAAAGGCTACAAACATTTTGTTGTACTCAAAAAAGCCACAGCAGATAAAGCTTACATTGCAGACCCCGCCTTGGGTAACCGTGTCATGAAACGAGATGAATTTGATGCCAGTTGGAATGGCATCGTCTTTGCCGTAATCGGACCGGGATTTGATCGTGAATCAGTATTATTGCGACCCAAAGAAGCATTGACTGTACGTAATTTAGTAGATACCTATCACCCATTAACCGATGCAGAACTATTTGATTACGGGTTTGTTCGTTCTGACATGCTGGGATTATAGGCCGATGGTTGTATAGGGTTAGCGAAGAAAGATAATTGTTTAAATACGAAAAAACGGGAAACAACACATTTACACCAACGATATAAAAACACATTGGATCAGCTGCACATCCGGGTGTTTAGGAGGTTTAGAAAATGAATATCTCTACCATGAATTCAGTTCAACACGCGCAGTATTTACACCAGCCGATTCCAGTGCAAAAGTACGAGCCAAAAAAATCTGGCGCTCTCTCACAGAAACTTGCATTGGTACTTACCGGATTAATTGCCTTTACGCCGGCAGCAAGAGCAGCTTTGCCGCCAGACATAGAAGTGTTCAATAACATGCAGGAAGTTTCTGATAGCGACTTGGGGCATATGCGCGGCAAGTTCGCAAGCAACAATCAAATGCTGTATTTTGGCGTTGAAATGGTAAGCCAGTGGAAAACGCCTACAGGCAATCTTGTTACCGCCGGTGCTAATCTTAATATTGATTTCCGCGGTAGTGGCAACACACCAACAGTGCAGTACGTGCCCACGGTCACTATCGTACAGCAAGGACAAAATGTTGCCGTAACACAAAATAGCGGTACTAATGCCGTGAGCGGCGGTGCAGGATTGGCCAATGTAAGCGGCGTTTCCCAAAGCATTCAGGTAGCCGGGCAATCCAATAGAATTCGCAATGGCGTCGATATGCAGGTAGAACTTTCATCTGCTGGCCGAGGCGGTTCAATGGCTGGCGCAATACAAGGTCAGGCTGGCTCGGTATCTGCGACTGGAGACGATGGCACTGTTGCAACGGTAACACTCTCCAACAACAGCATCGGGGTTAATGTTACTGTCCCGGGTCAAGGACAGGTGTTACAGCAAATCCGCAATCAGGGCATGTTCCAATCAGCGCGTATTGGCGGTGATCTCAACCAGATTCACAACGCAATTACGATGCATATTGGCTTAAACACCTCGACTGGAGCGGGCGCCGCTGCAGCCTTACAAAGCTTAAAAAGCCTGCCTCAGGGCGGATTGTTCTAACTTAAATATTTAGTCAGGGTCACGGGAGGCGCGTGGGTGATGCTCAAATGAAAATGTCCAATGCCAAGGATTAAGGTGTGAAATCCCCTCACCCCCTCTCACGTTCCATAGGCATGAAACTCATGGTTATCCATCATCATTTGAGCATCACCCACGCGCCTCCCGTACCGTTTTATCTCACATCAAAACTCTAAAGGATTCACATCAATTGCCCAGCGCACCTTGGCAGCGATTGATTGTCCACGCAGTTGAACAACTAACTGCTTAAGTAGCTGCTGCAACGCGGGCCGCTGCTTTGCCTGCATCAGCACATAGCCACGTTCCATCCCTTTTAAGCGTTCCATCTGCGGCCGCACCGGGTCATATACAACAACATGATGGCTTAAGTTGCGCGCCTGCTCAAATGCAAGCTGCAAAAATTGCTGCACCAATCCGTAATCATTGGCTTCTGCACGCAATAACGCAGTAAACACATAAGGTGGGAACTGCATCTGCTCGCGCTCTTGCAGCAGAACATTGGCATAGCTCTCATAATCCTGAATGCGCAGGGCGTTAAACAAGGCATGATCCGGGAACTGCGTTTGAATAAGCACCTGGCCGGCTTTGTCGGCACGGCCGGCACGGCCTGCCACCTGCATCAGCTGTGCGAACAAACGTTCACTGGCACGGAAATCCGGACTGTGCAGCGCGCTGTCGGTATCAATGACACCCACCAAAGTTAAATTGGGAAAATCGTGGCCTTTGGCCAGCATTTGCGTGCCCACCAGAATATCAATCTCCTGGTTATGTACACGATCCAGAATCTCGACCAGCGCATGCTTGCGACTGACACTATCGCGATCCACCCGCGCTATGCGCGCCGTGGGCAGCAACTGCGCCAGCGTCTGCTCCAGCCGCTGCGTACCATGTCCCGTCGGGTGCAAGTCCGCATCGCCACAGCTAGGGCATTGGTTAGGAATACGCTGTTCGTGCCCGCAGTGGTGGCAACGCAGCTTTCTTTGCCCTAAATGCACGACCAAGCGACTGCTGCAACGGGTGCAGGGTGCAATCCAGTGACAAGCCGAACACAACAATACTGGCGAATAACCGCGGCGGTTAATAAATAGCAGCGATTGCTCTTTGCGCACCAGCCTTAAACGCAGCGCTGCGATCAACTGCGGCGTAAGTCCGTGCTGCAGATTAACCTTGGTTGTATCAATGCAGTCAATTTGCGGCAACTGTGCCGCTGTTACGGCACGCTGCTTCAGACTCAGCAAGCCATATTTATTCGCCTGTTTTTGAATTGCCGTCGCGTTGTACCAGCTTTCCAGCGCAGGCGTGGCAGAACCCAACACCACCGGGATATTTAATCGTTTTGCCCGCACCAGCGCCACATCGCGCGCGTGGTAGCGCATGCTGTCCTGCTGTTTGTACGAGCTATCATGTTCTTCATCAATGATGATCAGCTTTAAATTTGGCAGCGGCGTAAAAATCGAAAGCCGTGTGCCAATGATGATTTTTGCCGCGCCTGACTGTGCCAGCTGCCAATGATGTAAGCGCTCACTCTCGCTTAAATTACTGTGTAAACTCACCAGCGGGAAATCCGGCAAACGGCTTCTAAAGCGCGCTTCCAGCTGGGGAGTCAGGTTAATCTCCGGCACCAGTACCAGCACCTGGGCATCTTTATGTTGCAGAACATGCTGCATCAAGCGGATATAGACTTCAGTTTTACCGCTACCGGTGATGCCATATAGCAGCCAGGCTTTAAAAACCTCAATATCTGCCGTGATGCTCGCCACTGCCTGTGTTTGCTCTTCATTAAGCTCCGGCGCGGCTGCTTCCGGTGCAATCATTACGCGCTGCAATGCCAGCACCTGTTCACTTGTCGCAAAACCTGCATCAACCAGCGCTTTAGCTGCTTTGCGAGCGCTGCTCGAAATATCGTCCAACTCTGTTTCCGTCAGTTGATTGGATGCCTGTAAAGCCGATAACACACTGCGCATCACTTTCTGCTTTTTCGGAATTGTCTCAATATCCGCAGCACGACCTGAATCAGTCAGCTGATACGCGTATTGCTTACGCGAAACAGCAGGTGCGATCTGGCGCAAGCGCGCCGGCAGCGCAGACAGCAGCGCCTGACCGAATGGGTGCTGATAATAATCGGCACTAAATTTAATCAAACTTAACATTTCCGCATCTAGCGGCGCTTCATCCACAAACGCCTGCGTGATAGGCTTCAGCTTCTCGATCGCAATATCGCTGGTGCTGGCAATATCCATCACAATACCAATTTGATTGCGGCGGCCAAACGGGACTAATACTCGTTGACCGATTTGCACGTGCTGATTGCCGCTTAAATAATCGAATAAGCGGTCTAGCGGCACATCTAGTGCAATTTTCAGTATGGATTGAGTCAAAGTTGTGTGAAAAGTGTATGTTTAAAGAAAAAATGACAGCAGTAGGTTAAAATACTGGTTTTAGCATTCTATGCAATTATTGTGAAAACACATCTTACCCAATTATTAGCAACCGCCGCAAAAAGTATTGCGCCAGATAGCACTGACCTGAATATTTTATTAGAGCGCCCAAAATCAGCAGAGCATGGCGATTTTGCCACAAATCTAGCACTTGTTTTAGCTAAACCGCTTAAACAAAATCCTCGCGCCATTGCAGCACAGATTATTGAGGCGCTGCCTGTCAGCGAATATATCGCCAAAACTGAAATCGCCGGTGCCGGCTTTATTAATTTCTTTTTGAACGCACAATCCAAACAAGTAGTCATCAAAGAGATACTGGAAGCAGGCGACCAGTATGGTCGCAATAACAGCGGCAACAGGCAAAAGGTCCAGGTTGAATTCGTTTCCGCCAACCCGACAGGGCCTTTGCATGTAGGGCATGGACGTGGCGCGGCAGTCGGCGATTGTTTAGCACGCCTGCTGGATGCAAACGGCTGGGATGTGACGCGTGAGTTCTATTACAACGATGCCGGCGCGCAGATTGATAACCTCACCATTTCAGTGCTGGCCCGCTGCAAGGGCATTTCGACCGAACATGAAAGTTTTCCTGAGAACGGCTATCGCGGCGAATACATCAATGATATTGCCGCGGCTTTTTTAACCAAACACACCGTGGTTGCGGATGACATTGAAGTCACTGCCAGCGGTGATATTGACGATCTGGAATCAATCCGTGCATTCAGCGTGGCGTACTTGCGTCATGAACAGGATCTGGATTTAAAAGCATTTCAGATTGAATTTGACGTGTTTTCACTCGAAAGCGCGCTTTACAAAAATGGCAAGGTTGAGCAGACTGTACAGGCACTGATCAACAGCGGCCACACTTACGAAGACAATGATGCGCTTTGGCTCAGAACCACTGACTTTGGCGATGATAAAGACCGCGTAATGCGCAAAACAGATGGCAGTTACACTTACTTTGTACCTGATATTGCCTATCACACCGAGAAATGGGAACGCGGCTTTGTGCGCGTGATTAACGAGCAGGGCGCTGACCACCACAGCACCATTACCCGCGTACGCGCAGGCTTGCAGGCTCTGGATATCGGCATACCTCAAGGCTGGCCCGATTACGTATTGCACCAGATGGTGACCGTGATGCGCGGCGGCGAAGAAGTCAAACTGTCCAAACGTGCCGGCAGTTATGTGACTTTGCGGGATTTGATTGAAGAAGTAGGCTGTGACGCGACACGCTACTTTTTAGCTGCACGCCGGGCAGACTCACAGCTGGTATTTGATATTGATCTGGCACGCAGCCAGAGCAACGACAATCCCGTTTATTATATTCAGTATGCACATGCGCGCATTTGCAGTGTGCTAAGTCAATGGAATGGCGATGTTGCAGGTTTAATTCATGCGGACTTAAGCCCTCTGAATACATCACACGAAACTGCACTGATGCAACGCCTGAGCGAATACCCTGAAGTAGTCGCAAATGCAGCTAGCGATCTGGCACCACACATTATTGCCAACTATTTAAAAGAATTAGCGAGTGACTTGCACAGTTATTACAATGAATATAAATTTTTGATTGATGATGAGCATCTTAAATTGGCGCGGTTAAGTTTAATTAGCGCGACCCAGCAAGTACTTAAAAACGGCCTGGATTTACTTGGCGTTGAGGCCAGACAAAAAATGTAATTTCAATTTTAGAGACATTCTAAAACCTAGAGTGCCACTAAAACACAGTTGAATGAAAGATAAGGATTAATGATGAGCAGAGATTACAAACCTAGCCCGGAACGCACTAAAAAACCAAGCAAGGGCAGTCCATTTTTTTCTGGTTTATTGGTTGGATTTTTACTGGGGGTAGCCGCATCGCTGGCAGTAGTGATGTTTATTAAAGGTGGCGAGAACCCATTTACACAGTTAACGAACACCAAGAAACCTGTTTCAGAAAAAATTGCAGAAGACGCAAAAAAATCATCTGATTCAAACGATGATACCGAGATTCAAAAACCAGCAGATTCCAATGCGCAAAATAATAACAAAGACGACAAAACACGTTTTGATTTTTACACTATTTTGCCCGGTAGCGAAAGCAAAGTAACAACTGAAGACATTAAGCAACCACAGCCTGTGGTGCAATACACGTACTATTTACAAGTAGGCGCCTTTCAGACTGAAGAAGAAGCAGACAACATGAAGGCAAAACTCGCGCTGCAAGGATTTGAGGCTTTAGTGCAAACCGCTACCATCCCAGACAAGGGTGTATGGCATCGCGTGCGGGTAGGTCCATTAAACAGCTTGGATCAAATCAACAAAACTAAAAATGATTTAGCCAGCAATGGTTTTAAAACTGATTTAATTAAAGTAAATAATGAAAACCAATAACATAAAAGCTGGTCCATATTTTCTTAACCTTGCTTAGACATTTATGGAACACTTGATTATTATTGATGCCGTTAAAATTAATTTGTCAGCCAAACGCTTAATCAATACGTTCTTGTAGGCACGGTATTTACACTTAATTATATAACCGACGAATTTAAAGATAGTTCAAAAGGAAAAATGTTAATGAAAAAATTATTCACCGCTTTAATGTTGCTTGCCTCATTTAATGTGATGGCGGCAGATCCGCAAATGGGCAGGGAATTTGATAGAACTGTGCAAACAATTGCTACCGACAGCCCAAACAAAATCGAAGTAACAGAGCTATTCTGGTATGGCTGCGGGCACTGCTACCAAATGGAAACACCCATTAACGCATGGGTTAAAAAGCTACCTGCTGACGTAGTTTTTAAACGCGTGCCAGGTTTGCCAAATCAATCATGGGCGCCGATGGCAAAAACCTATTTCGCCATGGAAACATTAGGTGTTCTGGAAAAATTGCACACTCCTTTGTTCGATGCAATCCACAAACAAAAAACGTTAAACCCTACTGACGAAAAAGCAGCCATTGACTGGGTAACCAAACAAAGCGGTTTAGATAAAATCAAAGTTGAAGAAGCTTTCAAATCATTCACCACCAACACACAATTGAACCGTGCTGCAAATATTTTCCGTGCTTCCGGTGCAACCGGTGTACCCAGCATAATCATTAACGGCCAGTTCATTACCTCCAGCACCATGGCAGGCAACAACGATGCGGCCTTAAAAACAGCTGATTACATTATTGCAAACATCCGCGCAGACAAAGCGAAGGCAGCAGCACCTGCAAAAAAGTAACTGAAGCTACGAACTGGTTTAAAACTTTTTACAAAAAGATTTTAAATTGGTAATTTGCTTAATTTAGCCCGTTTCTACCTCGCGGTAAAACGGGCTTTTTACATCTATCTTCGGGCTATTTTTTTAGGTTTTTTCTATGAAAGTTTTTATCACTGGTGCATCAAGTGGTATAGGTAATGCGCTTGCACATGAATATGCAAAAAGATACCGGAACAAGAAAGCGGTAATAGGTCTGGTTGCCAGGCGCAGTGAGCACTTACAAAATTTAAAACAATCTTTAGAAACAACCTACAACATCAAATGTACAATCTACCCACTGGATGTACGTGATCACGGCGCACTTGCCAACGCCGCCACAGACTTTATGCTGCAGCACGGCACACCCAACATCGTGATTGCAAATGCCGGTGTAAGCAGCGGCACCTTAACAGAGCATGAAGAAGATATTGCCGCATTTCAGGCAGTGATGGATATTAACGTGCTTGGCCTGATCCATACTTTCCAGCCATTTATTGCAGCGATGCGCAAAACAGGTCAAGGTCAGCTAGTAGGCATTGCCAGCGTTGCAGGCATACGCGGCCTGCCGGGGGCAGGGGCATACAGCGCTTCCAAAGCTGCGGCTATTGCTTATTTAGAGAGCTTACGCGTTGAAATGTCTCACCATAACATTGCGGTTACCACTATTGCACCGGGCTATATCCGCACACCGATGACCGATATTAACAGTTACAAAATGCCTTTTTTAATGGATGCTGATATTGCCGCAGGCAAGTTTGCAGATGCCATTGAAAGTAAGCGCCGTTTTGTAGTGATTCCCTGGCAAATGGGCTGGGTAGCAAGGTTAATGCGCTTTATCCCGCCCGTCTTGTGGGATTTTGCCATGAAAAAAGCGCCATATAAATCACGCATTGATATCAAGTAAGAGCAATGCATGGTTACACCTGATTGATAAGGCTCGCAAATGCAAATAATGAGCTACATCAATTTAGCCGGCTTATTTACTTGGTGGTGCATAGGACGAAACTTTAGCGAATCGGCCGATAATGCCAAGATGCGTAAAACCAAATCCAGCTGGATATTTGAGCCCATAACCAAGGATACGGTCAAACCCGATATGAGCACACCAGATAATGCCTGCTGTTAAAAACATGGGGATGTGGATGAAAAAACCTATGGCAAGGCACGCAAACGCACCGATATATGAATGCGCCAGATTGTAAGTTGTGGCACCAACCCTCGGGCCTGCAAAATAACCCAAAAACGAAAGATCAGGTACGAGAAAGAACAGCGCAAACACGCCCCAATTTAATCCAAGTTCAGAGTAAAGCAGTAAAGCGATTATCAGCATGCTTAGCCCCTCAAACCTGAGAATCCAACGAACCGTACCTGTAGTTTCACCCGTCATGAATTGTCCTAATTTACAGCAAATGATTGCTTATCTAGTTATTGGCTTATATCTGAGACGCTTAGGTTTAGCGCCTTCTTCACCCAGACGTTTGCGTTTATCTGCTTCGTATTCCTGATAGTTACCGTTGAAGAACGTCCATTGCGAATCGCCTTCGGCCGCCAGAATATGCGTAGCAATACGGTCCAAAAACCAGCGATCATGTGAAATCACCAATACACACCCGGCAAACTCAAGCAGGGCGTCTTCCAGCGCACGCAAAGTTTCTACATCCAGGTCATTTGATGGTTCATCCAGCAGCAGCACATTGCCGCCGGAAATCAGCGTTTTCGCCAAGTGCAAACGACCGCGCTCACCGCCTGATAGCTGGCCCACGATTTTCTGCTGGTCACCGCCTTTGAAGTTAAAGCGGCCAATATAGGCGCGTGACGGTGTTTCATAACGGCCTACGGTTAAAATATCAGAGCCGCCTGAAATTTCATCAAACACGGTTTTATCATTGCTGAGATCATCACGGCTTTGGTCCACATAAGCCAGTTTTACTGTCTGGCCGATTTTCACCTCACCGCTATCCGGCTGCTCTTTACCTGTAATCATCTTGAACAAGGTCGATTTACCAGCACCATTCGGACCGATAATGCCGACAATCGCACCCGCAGGGATGCTGAAACTGAGATTATCAATCAACAAGCGGTCTTTAAACGCTTTGCTCACACCGTCAAACTCAATCACTTGGTCGCCCAAGCGCTCACCCGCAGGGATAAAAATCTCCTGCGTTTCGTTACGTTTCTGGTACTCGGCACTTGCCAGCTCTTCATAACGTGCAATACGCGCCTTGCTCTTGGCCTGACGCGCTTTCGGGTTCTGGCGCACCCAATCCAGCTCGGTATGCAGGGCTTTACGGCGTGCGGATTCCTGGGATTCCTCCTGCGCTAAACGCGCCTCTTTCTGCTCCAGCCAGCTTGAATAGTTACCTTTCCAGGGAATACCATGGCCGCGGTCTAATTCCAATATCCACTCTGCCGCGTTATCCAGGAAATAACGATCATGTGTTACCGCCACTACTGTACCGGGGAAGCGCACCAAAAACTGTTCCAGCCACTCGACTGACTCGGCATCCAGATGGTTGGTCGGCTCGTCCAGCAGCAGCATATCTGGCCGAGATAACAACAGTTTACACAAGGCCACACGGCGCTTTTCACCGCCGGATAACGGGCCTATCTTTGCATCCCACGCTGGCAGTCGCAGCGCATCAGCCGCAATTTCCAGTTGATGTTCAACATCGGAGCCACTGGCAGCAATAATATTTTCATACTTGGCCTGTTCCTCTGCCAATTTATCAAAATCAGCATCAGGCTCGGCATAAGCCGCATAAACTTCTTCCAGCTTCTGCTTGGCTTCCATCACCGCACCCATGCCGCTCTCGACTTCTTCACGCACGGTTTTATTTGGATCAAGCTGCGGTTCCTGTGGTAAATAACCGATTGAAATATTGGGTTGCCATTGCACTTCACCCTCGAATTCCTTATCCACGCCCGCCATAATGCGCAGCACAGTAGATTTACCCGAACCGTTCAAGCCCAGCAGACCAATTTTAGCACCGGGAAAGAAAGACAGGGAAATGTCTTTAATAATCTGTTTCTTAGGAGGAACAATCTTGCTCACGCGGAGCATGGACATTACATATTGAGCCATGATGATATTTTGCAAATTTGAAAGATGAAAGCTTAACAGAAAGTAGGGCGCCTTGTCAGACCGCGCCGCCATGACCGGCATGTGGGTATAATGCATCTACTAAAAAAATTTTAAGAATAATTTTCAATAAAACCTATGGCTATCAAATCAACAATATATAAAATCGACCTGCAAATAGCAGATATGGATCGCCATTATTACGCGCAGCACAGCCTGACATTGGCACGGCACCCGTCTGAAACCGATGAGCGCCTGATGGTGCGGCTGATTGCATTCATGCTTTATGCCAATGAAGCGCTCACTTTCGGCAAAGGACTAAGTGACGATGAAGAACCGGACCTATGGCAAAAAGACCTGACAGGCGCAATCCAATTATGGATAGATGTCGGGCTGCCGGATGAACGCGAGATACGCAAGGCCTGCGGACGCGCCGCGCAAGTCGCAGTAGTGCTGTACGGCGGACGGGTTGCCGATATGTGGTGGGACCAGAACAGCAAGGCATTGTTAAAACTGAATAATCTTACCGTAATTAATCTGCCCGATACACAGGAGATTGCTGACATTGCATCGCGTGGCATGAGCATCAGTTGCACTATTCAGGATCAGCAAATTTTACTAGGACACGCCACAGGAAGTGTCGAAATTAGTCCGGTCGTTCTAAAGCCGTCAAACAGCTAGCAAATTGGATCCAAATGTAATATGGACCAATTGATAGTGCTAAACTTTACTGCGCTGCGTAGGGCATAGCTGGGTGACAATATACAGGCGTGATAACTTCATGCAATACTGTTATTAAACGAAATCTGGAGATGGTCGCAATGAGTGCTGAAATAAGAAAACTGACCCAGAAAGAACTCGAAAATATCCACGCTTACTGGCGCGCCTGCAATTACCTCGCGGCAGGCATGATTTACCTGCGAGGCAATCCGCTGCTAAAAGAGCCGCTGCGCCCGGAACATATCAAATGCCGCCTGCTTGGCCACTGGGGTTCCAGTCCTGGTCTATCCTTTACTTACATTCATCTTAACCGGCTCATCAATAAATACGACCTGAACGCTATTTTTCTTGCCGGACCCGGCCACGGTGCACCGGGTATGCTGGCGCCTATTTATTTAGAGGGCACGTACAGCGAAGTCTATCCGAACAAAGGTGAAGACGAAGCCGGGATGCAGCATTTTTTCAAGGAATTCTCTTTCCCCGGCGGCATCGGCAGCCACTGCACACCGGAAATGCCCGGCTCGATCCATGAAGGCGGCGAGCTGGGCTACAGCGTATCGCATGCATTTGGTGCTGCCTACGATAACCCCGATTTACTGGTCACCGTCATGGTAGGTGATGGCGAATCGGAAACCGGCCCATTAGCAACTTCCTGGCATTCCAATAAATTCCTAAACCCGATACGCGACGGTGCAGTGCTGCCGGTATTGCACCTTAATGGCTACAAGATCAACAACCCGACGTTTCTGTCGCGCATTTCGCATGAAGAACTGGAAAACCTGTTCAAGGGTTATGGCTGGACACCACATTTTGTTGAAGGCAGCGACCCCATGGAAATGCATGCCAAGATGGCAGAAACCATGGAGCAATGCGTGCTGGAAATCCGGCGCTTACAGCAGGAAGCCCGCAGCAGCGGGAAACCAGTCCGTCCGCGCTGGCCTATGATCATATTGCGTTCACCCAAAGGCTGGACTGGTCCCAAAGAAGTCGATGGACATAAAGTTGAAGGCTTCTGGCGCGCACATCAAGTACCGCTCGGTAATGTGTGCGGGAATCCTCAACATATAGAGCAATTGGAACAATGGCTGCAAAGCTATCAGCCTCATGAGTTGTTCGATGATTCCGGCAAACTGCGGGCAGAATTAAAGGCGCTTGCTCCCAAAAGTACGCGCCGCATGAGCGCCAATCCGCATGCCAATGGCGGCCTGGTACGAAAAGAACTGCGCATGCCGGATTTTCGGCACTATGCTGCCGAGCTGCCGGGGCCAGGCAAAATAACCGTTGGCAACACGTATCCCCTCGGTGAGTTTTTACGTGACATCATGCGCAGCAATATGGATAACTTCCGTATATTTAGCCCGGATGAAAACACGTCCAACAAGCTGGATAGCGTTTACGAAGTGAGCAAGAAAACCTGGCTGGCAGATTATTTGCCGGAAGACGCCGATGGCGGCGAACTCTCGCCCGATGGCCGCGTTATGGAGATGCTTTCAGAACATACGCTGGAAGGGTGGCTGGAAGGCTATCTTCTGACCGGCCGCCATGGCTTCTTTTCTACTTATGAGGCTTTTGTACATGTCATTGATTCCATGTTTAACCAGCACGCAAAGTGGCTGGCCATGTCCAAGACTGTGCCATGGCGCGCATCAATTTCATCACTCAACCTGCTGATTACCTCTACCGTATGGCGCCAGGATCATAACGGCTTCACACACCAGGATCCGGGATTTCTAGACCTGGTTGTCAATAAAAGCCCGTCGGTCACGCGTATTTACCTGCCTCCGGACGTGAACTGCCTGCTGTCCGTAGCCAATCATTGCTTAAAAAGTACCGATTACATCAACGTCATAGTTGCTGATAAACAGAAACATTTGCAGTATCTGGATATGGATGCCGCGATCAAACATTGCACAAAAGGCCTTGGCATCTGGGAATGGGCAAGCAATGACGGTGATACCGAGCCCGATGTGGTCATGGCATGTGCCGGCGACATACCGACTAAAGAGGCACTGGCAGCAGTTGTATTGCTGCGCGAACATTTTCCGCAGCTCAAAATTCGTTTTATCAACGTGGTCGATTTGTATAAATTAACGCCAGCCTGCGATCACCCGCACGGATTAACCGACAACGACTTTAACAGCCTGTTTACCACCAATAAACCCATTATTTTTAACTTTCACGGCTACCCCTGGCTGATTCATCGCATGACTTATCGCCGTACCAACCACGATAACCTGCATGTACGCGGCTATAAGGAAAAAGGCAGTATCAACACACCGCTGGAGCTGGCAATCCAGAATGAGATTGACCGCTACAGCCTGGTAATTAGCGTGATTGACCGCATTCCGGCACTGCACGTAGCAGGTGCGCATGTGAAAGAAAAAATGCGTAACCAGCAGATTGAGTGCTGCCAATATGCCTATGAATACGGGGTCGATCTGCCGGAAGCCGGTGATTGGACGTGGCCATATTGAGCATCCTCACTATCAACTGCGGTTCTTCAAGCCTGAAAGCCAGCCTGTTTCTTGCAGATGGTACACGGCGTAACTTCTACTATGAGCATATCAACGACAACAAAGCTCACAGCCTTAAAAATGCCTTTGAGAATCTGATTAATGACTTGGGCCCTGATAAACCGACAACAGTGGGGCATCGGTTTGTGCATGGCGGCGAGATTACAGATGCGGCACGAAAAATCGATGATGCGGAGCATGCTCGATTAAACAGCCTGATCCATCTTGCGCCGTTGCACTTGCCAAGCAATTTATTGGGGTTGGATTTGTGCCGCCAGCGCTTTAACGTACCGCAGGTGGCCTGCTTCGACACTGCCTTTCACGCCACCATGCCTCAGCTATCACAGCGCCTGCCTATCCCCAATGAGTTCGGCCTGCGCCGTTTTGGCTTTCATGGGCTTAATTATGCCTACATTGCTAAAACCCTGCCTGATATCATCGGTGAAACCGCCTATAAAAAAGTCGTTGTTGCACACTTGGGCAGCGGTGCCAGTTTATGTTTAATGGAAAACCTGAAATCGGTAGACACCACCATGGGCTATACCCCCGCGGGCGGCATCACCATGGGTACACGTAGCGGTGACCTTGACCCCGGCGTGATGCTGGAGCTGGCAAAACGCTACAGCCACGAGCAACTGACCGATATCGTGTTTCACAAAATGGGTCTGCTGGCATTGTCCAATGGAGAAAGCGCGGAAATGAAAGACTTGCTCTCCAGCCATACGGAGAATGCCAGATTTGCCGTAGCGTATTTCTGCCAGCAAGTCCGCGGTGCGATTGGCGCTTTGGCAAGTAAAGCCGGCGGCATTGATGCACTCGTATTTACCGCAGGCATCGGCGAACACTCGCCCGAAATTCGCGAAAAGATCTGCGCACTTCTAGGTTTTATGGGCTTTGCGTTAGATACGGACCTGAATCAATCAAAATCAACAAGAATTGAGCAAACAGGCAAAAAGCCCATCGTTATTATTCCGGCAGATGAAGAAATCGTGATCCGTGATTTATGTCTGGGCGTCTCAAATTGATTTAATGCGGCTCATTTAGCTTCTATATTCAAATATTGCCTAAACTTCTCGATAACTTTTTTAGCCAGTATTTCGGCCGTATGTATCGTAGTGTTCTTATCCTGCCAGGAGCTTTCAAGTTGCGCATAAGTCGCTAAAACTACTGCTTTTGTTTTAACATCGACCACCAGCACTCTCGGGTAAACAAACAGATAGGTTGGCTTCAGAGCTACAGCCACAATAACATAATCGGCGCCACTGCCCTCAGCCAGCTGTGCCGCTACGTCAGTGTGGTCAAACAAATAGGTGGCTGAATATGTCGACAATTGGGTTTTCTGCTGCTCGGCCACGGGGACAAGCTCAATACCGCCGTCCGCAAGCTTCTGCCTGAAAGTAGCGGACAAGAGTGCAACCCGCGCCACCTCTTCTGGCGCATTAGGCAAGTCAGTCATGTCATTCAGTTGAAAATCCAGCACCATTACCTTGGCAAGCGGCGCAGCAAAAATAGCCGGGCTAAGCAAGCTCAATGTTGCAAGCAAGAAAAAACTTCCAATAGAAAATTTCATAGTCATACCTTATCTGCCTTAATATAAGTGAGGAACACGAATGTTAAAAATTACATTTTGCTTAATCCACGCCAGATTCGACTAAACTTGAGATGATATGTTCATCTTTACTATCTTTTACGCTAAAAAGTAAGTTGCTAAAAGAATATTTTTATTGTCTACTTTACATATCGCTTCAATCGATCCTCTTTGGAGATACTCCAATGTTTTCTCTGACAAAATCATTTATTCAAATTGCCGCAACAATCACATTCCTCGCCTTTGCTACCTTTGTAAAAGCTGATGACAATTCAATATTTAATGGCCCATATATTGGAGCATCCGTCGGTTACAGCCATATCAATATAGATGAAGGTAAAAGTAACTGGCTATATTCAGATAACACGTCATTTTTACAATCAGGTAAAAACTCGGATTCCGACAATGCACTCTATGCGCTAAATGCTGGCTATAACTGGAGATTCGATAATAAGGTGGTCGGGATAGAGTTTGACGGTACCAAAATTGATGGCAGATCTAAAGGGTTAGCTTCAGATTACAGCATCACCAATGGTGTAGTGACAGACAGACTGATCTCGGCCACCAAAATTAATGCGTTATTCACTGCACGCGCTAAATTTGGCATGATCTTCGATAAACTGATGGTTTACGGCACGGCTGGGCTGGCTGTCGCGGATATTGATCGAAAAATAACCCAATTAAATGATGGTAAAAATGATTACTCAATAGATCGTGGTACTAGTGATAGCCTTAGCAAAACCAGATTTGGCCCAGCACTTGGCGTTGGTCTGGAATACGCATTTCCGGAAAACTTATCCCTGAAATTACAGTACCTCTACACCGACTTTGGCAATATTAAATATAAATACGCTGGAACCTGGAACACCTTAACTACGACTGGCCATCAAAAAGTCGGCATCGATAATTCAATGTTAAGTATTGGACTTAATTACAATTTCTAGTTTCTGCGTATAACCCCATCATCAAAATGAGAGATTAATCATGCTGGATGAGTTTATCCACACACCATGTGTTGCATACTTCTCCATGGAAATAGCACTGCGTAATGAAATTCCGACCTATGCCGGCGGCCTCGGTGTGCTTGCCGGTGACACGGTACGCTCTGCGGTAGATCTCACGATACCAATGGTGGCGGTAAGCCTGGTGAGCCGTGCCGGCTATTTCCAGCAGCAGATTGATAGCCAGGGCCGGCAGGTTGAGCAGGCAGTCTTCTGGGAGCCGGAGCGCTGGGCGCGTGCGCTCGATGCCAAGATAGCGGTGCCAATCGATGGACGTACTGTATGGATCAGCGCCTGGTTATACGTGGTCGAAGGGCACATGGGAGGGCGTCAGCCAGTGCTGTTGCTCGACACCGACTTGAACGAAAATCACCCCGAGGATCGTGAAATTACGCATTACTTGTATGGTGGTGACGATGCCTATCGGCTCAAACAGGAAATCGTACTCGGCATCGGTGGCGTCCGCATACTGCAAGCACTCGGCTTTTCAATCCGGCACTACCACATGAACGAGGGGCACTCCGCAATGCTGGGGCTGGAGTTGCTTCGCAGGTATACCTATCCAACCGAAGATGTCAGGCAGGGTGAGTCACATTATGATATCCCCAGGGTGCGCGAGATGTGCAGCTTCACCACACACACCCCGATTGAAGCGGGCCATGACCGCTTTACCTACGACCTGGTGCAGCGGATACTCGACAACGGCTTCAATATCGAAAGCATCAAGCATCTCGCTGGCGAAGACAGCCTGAATATGACGCGGCTGGCGCTGAACCTGAGCGAATATGTCAACGGCGTCGCAAAAAAACATGCTGAAGTGTCGAACGCAATGTTTCCCGGTTATCGGGTGCATGCCATCACCAACGGCGTCCATCCGTTCACTTGGGCGGCAGAAAGCTTTCGCCAGTTATACAACCATTATCTCCCCAGCTGGTGCCATGAGCCGCAGTTGCTAATGCGTGCCGATTGTTGCATTCCCGATACAAAGATCTGGGAATCGCACGTTCAAGCAAAACAGCATCTCATTGATAAAGTACATACTCTCACCGGGACCTCGTTGGACCCGAAGCTCCCGATCATTGGCTTTGCACGGCGGATGACTGCCTATAAACGCCCGGATTTACTGTTCTCCGACATTGCGAGGCTGAAAACAATCGCACGCCATCAACCGTTCCAGGTCATACTTGCCGGCAAAGCGCATCCGCACGACGAAAGCGGCAAGCGCCTGATTGAGCAACTACATACCTATGCCCGCGACCTGGCAGACACGCTTCAAGTCATCTACCTGCCCGACTACAATTTGGATATTGCACAGGCCCTCACCGCAGGAGCAGACGTATGGCTCAACACGCCGCTACCGCCACTCGAAGCCTCTGGCACCAGTGGCATGAAAGCCGCATTAAACGGCGTGCCCAACCTCTCGGTACTCGACGGCTGGTGGATTGAGGGCTGTATTGAAGGCCTGACAGGCTGGGCAATCAGTGATGCAAACGAGCTTTACGGTAAGCTCGAACATGTAGTGCTTCCGCTTTATTACAGCGATGATAAGAGTGGCTGGATTAAAGTAATGAAAGGCGCCATCAGTAAAAACGCATCATATTTCAACAGCCATCGCATGATGAACCGCTATGCAACGGAAGCATACAGCCGATGAGATGCACCACACTCAGGGGTTGATTTGAGTCAGCCAATTCAAATAAAAGACTCAAATGTAATCCGTGTATTTTTCGCCCTATGGCCAGAGGCATCGGTTCGGAGATTACTCTATGCGCTTGCCGGGGAATGCCAGCAGAAGTGTGGCGCACGCATCATGCATATTGATACCCTGCATATGACATTACAATTTATAGGCAATATCGAACGTGCACGGCTGCCTCAACTGATAAAAGCCGCTGATAGGGTACAGATGCCACCTTTCGGACTTGTGTTAGAGAAGCTTTCGTTCTGGGAACATAACCGCATCGCCTATGCTACATTGAATACAAAAGTGCCGGCGCTGGACCGGTTGGTCACTGCACTACGGCAGGAACTGACGGCTGAAGGAATTTCATTTGATAACAGTGAGTTTAATCCGCACATCACATTGTTGCGTCGTGTCGAACATATTATGGAGCCTCGGAACATCACGCCCATCAGGTGGTGGGCAGACGCCTTCGTGCTGGTGGAATCCATCTCCACTAGCGGAGGAACTCACTACCGGATACTCCAGAAATGGCCGTTATCACGTATATCGGCCAGACGCTGACTACGCATCTATGTTGAGCGTTGTAATCAACTGATAACTGAAGCGTATTTTGCGAGTTAAACAGATGAAAACCTAGTTTTAAAATATTCTGTTATTCTACAGTTACCGATTTAGCCAAATTCCTGGGCTTATCCACATCCGTCCCTTTTAACAACGCCGCATGATACGCCAGCATTTGTACCGGAATCGTATGCAGAATAGGGGAGAGCACACCTACATGGCGCGGCGTACGGATCACATGTACACCTTCAGATTCAGTAAAGTGGCTGTCGGCATCGGCAAATACAAATAGCTCACCGCCACGGGCTTTCACTTCCTGCATGTTGGATTTTACTTTTTCCAGTAGCGCATCATTAGGGGCAATCACAACCACCGGCATGTCGCTATCTACAAGCGCCAAGGGGCCATGTTTAAGCTCGCCTGCAGGATATGCTTCAGCATGAATATAAGAAATTTCCTTGAGCTTCAACGCGCCTTCCAGTGCGATTGGATAATGAATACCACGCCCCAGAAACAGCGCATGTTGTTTGTGGGCAAATGATTTTGCCCATTCGCGGATTTGCGGCTCCAGATTCAGCGCATGCTGTACGCTGACAGCTAATTGGCGCAAAGCACTTAAATGCGATTGCTCGGCTTCGCTATTTAATAAGCCACGTTGTTTTGCCAGTGTTGCTGCCAAAGTGAACAACGCCACCAATTGTGTGGTAAATGCTTTAGTAGAAGCTACGCCAATTTCAGCACCGGCGCGGGTATAGAACACAAGTTGTGAGGCGCGTGGAATAGCGCTCTCTTGCACATTGCAAATCGCCAAAGTCAGGTTTTGCCCTAATGACTTGGCATGTTTCAACGCTTCCATCGTATCCAGCGTTTCGCCTGATTGTGAAATAGTGACGATCAATTGTTTAGGATTGGGCACTGATTCACGATAACGGTATTCACTGGCGATTTCCACATTGGTCGGCAATTTTGCAATGCTTTCCAGCCAGTATTTAGCGGTAAGCGCAGCGTAATAGCTGGTGCCTGCTGCCAATATTAAAATGCTGTCCACTTGCTTGAATATATCGCCAGCAACTTCGCCAAACAGGGCGGGGGAGAAGCTGTTATCATCAATCAACGCTTCGATGGTGTCGGTCAGCGCACGTGGCTGTTCATGAATCTCTTTTTGCATAAAGTGCGCGTAAGGGCCAAGCTCCATGCTGGCAAGCGACACATCGCTCATATGGATTTTACGGCTAACTTCTTTACCATCACGGCCAAAGATAGTCACGCCATCCCTGCGAATATCGGCCACATCGCCGTCTTCCAGATAAATCACTTTACGTGTTACTGACAACACAGCGGAAACATCAGAGGCGATGAAGTTTTCACCTTCACCCAAGCCAATCAACAGTGGGCAGCCCAGACGCGCTGTCACCATATGCTCAGGCTCTTTGACGGAAATCACGCTGATGGCAAATGCACCGGTCAGTTCACTCACGGCTTTTTGTGTTGCGGCAAGCAACGTTAAATCTTTGTGATAATAGTGAATCAGGTGCGCGATCACTTCGGTATCGGTCTGTGAAGCGAACTCATAGCCCAGTGCTTTCAAACGTGTGCGCTGTTCATCGTGATTTTCGATAATGCCGTTATGCACCACGGCAATTTCACCTTTTGATACGTGCGGGTGTGCGTTACTCTCGGTAACGCCGCCATGTGTTGCCCAGCGGGTATGGCCTATACCCACTAAACCACTTAACTTAACTTCATTGGCTTTATCGGTCATGGCCGATACTCTGCCCACCGCACGTACGCGCTCGATGCCAGCGCCATTTAAGACAGCAATCCCGGCAGAGTCATAGCCACGATATTCCAGACGGCTCAAGCCCTCAATCAGCGTGGAAACCACGTTTCTATTTGCTACTGCTCCTACAATGCCACACATAGTTGTTTAGTCTTTCTTATAGCGTTACTTTTTAATTTTTTGTGGTCGTTTCCAACCTGCAATCGATTTCTGCTCTTTAGCACGGCACAAAGTCAGCTGATCCGCAGGAGCGTCTTTAGTGATGGTTGAGCCTGCAGCAATCGTTGCACCGCGGCCAATCGTCACTGGCGCAACCAATTGTGAATCTGAACCGATGAATGCATTATCCTCAATCACCGTTCTGAATTTATTGGCACCATCATAGTTACAGGTAATCGTACCCGCGCCGATATTCACGTTTTTACCTACGGTACTATCACCCACATAACTTAGATGGTTGATCTTGCTGCCAACATCTACTTGCGCATTTTTAAGCTCTACAAAATTACCGATATGCGTATCCGCCGCAAGGGTAGTCCCCGGGCGCAAACGTGCATAAGGGCCAATACGGCTATTTTCACCTATCTCGGTATCATCAATATGCGTAAATGGCGCGATTTGCGTTCCTGCTGCGATCACTGCGTTTTTAATCACGCAATTTGCTGCAATTTTCACGTTGTCACCTAGCTTCACATGGCCTTCAAACACACAGTTCACGTCAATCTCGACATCGCGGCCGCAACTTAATGTACCGCGCACATCCAAACGGGCAGGGTCTCTTAATGTAACGCCCTGCTGCAACAATTTTTGCGCAATGCGGCTTTGATGCACGCGCTCAATTTGTGCCAAATCCGTTTTGGAATTGATACCGGTCACTGACCATTCATCAGCCGTGATTTCAGCAACAACATTGATATGATCTTTCACCGCCAATGCAACGATGTCGGTCAAATAATACTCACCTTGTGCATTATGGTTAGTGAGTTGTGACAGCCATTTTGTTAAATGCGCATTAGGCATTGCCATGATGCCGGTATTCACTTCCGTGATTTTATGCTGTTCTTCGGTAGCATCCTTGTGCTCAACAATCGCTGTCACACCGCACATAGCATTGCGTACTATGCGCCCATAACCCGTTGGATCTGCCTTATTAAAGGATAAGATAGCCAGCTTATTATCCGCCTGCTCAACCAGTTTTTTACAAGCTTGCGCATCTATCAACGGTACATCACCCAATAAAATGAGCGTATCAGCATCAGCTTCCAAGTGTGGCACCGCCTGTTGTACGGCATGACCAGTACCATGCTGTTCCGCCTGGTTAACCCAGATAATATCTTCGCTTGCAAATGACGCTTTTACCGTTTCGCCGCCAAAACCATATACCACTATGATCTTGTGTGGGTTAAGCGATTTAGCACAATCAATCACATGTCCCAATATGGGTTTTGCGCCAACGGTGTGCAGCACTTTGGGTAGGTTGGAATGCATGCGCGTACCTTTACCCGCAGCAAGAATAACGATATTTAATTTGCTCATGTTTAATTTAATAGTGAAGTGCTTTTATAGCCTATAGGTTTATAGTCAAAGTATAACAAAAAAGGCAACCGAGGCTGCCTTTTTGCTTTTTATACCGACTTCTTCGCTACGTTTAGTGCTTATTTTTACGTAAGCGCTCAATCGTTTGAATCTGTGCGACCGCCTCAGACAATTCAGCTTGTGCTGTTGCATAATCAATATCTGAAGTTCTGTTTTTAAGCGCTTCTTCCGCAGCTTCTTTTGCCGCAATCGCTTTCGCCTCATCCAGATCATGACCGCGCACAGCAGTATCTGCCAACACCGTGATTACACCAGGCTGTACCTCCAGCAGACCACCTGAGATAAAAATCAAAGTTTCTTCAGCTTCATTGGCTTGCTTGATACGCAAAGCACCAGGCTTGATGGTGCTAATCATAGGCGCGTGATTTGGGTATAAACCCACTTCACCGGCACTTGCAGGTGCAACCACAAACTCAGCTTCACCTGAGAATATGCTTGCCTCTGCACTGACTACATCAATATGAACAGTATTTGCCATTTTTTTTCCTTAAAGCGTTAACTAATTAACCAAATGAAACTTAGTTAAGAGTCTTGGCTTTCTCAACAGCTTCCTCGATACCACCAACCATGTAGAAAGCTTGCTCGGGCAAATGATCATATTCACCGGCAACAATCGCCTTAAAGCCCTTGATTGTTTCTTTCAATGGCACGTATTTACCAGGTGCGCCGGTAAACACTTCAGCAACGTGGAATGGTTGTGACAAGAAACGTTGGATTTTACGTGCACGGCCAACAGCCAATTTATCTTCTGGTGACAATTCATCCATACCCAGAATCGCGATAATGTCACGCAACTCTTTGTAGCGTTGCAATGTTTGTTGTACTGAACGTGCAACTTGGTAATGTTCTTCACCAACCACTAATGGGTCTAACTGACGTGATGTTGAATCCAATGGGTCAACCGCAGGGTAGATACCAAGAGAAGCAATGTCACGTGACAGCACAACTGTTGAGTCCAAATGTTGGAATGTTGTCGCTGGTGATGGGTCAGTCAAGTCATCAGCAGGCACGTAAACCGCTTGGATAGAAGTAATAGAACCTGTTTTAGTTGAAGTAATACGCTCTTGCAAACGACCCATTTCGTCAGCCAGGGTAGGTTGGTAACCTACAGCTGAAGGCATACGGCCTAACAAAGCTGATACTTCAGTACCGGCCAATGTGTAACGGTAGATGTTGTCCACGAAGAACAACACGTCACGGCCTTCGTCACGGAATTTCTCAGCCATGGTCAAACCTGACAAAGCTACACGTAAACGGTTGCCTGGTGGTTCGTTCATTTGACCGAATACCATCGCTACTTTTGATTCTTTCATATCGTCAAGTTTGATAACGCCAGCTTCTGCCATTTCATGGTAGAAGTCGTTACCTTCACGAGTACGCTCACCCACACCTGCAAACACTGATAAACCTGAGTGTTGTTTAGCGATGTTGTTGATCAGTTCCAGCATGTTAACGGTTTTACCTACACCGGCACCACCGAACAGGCCAACTTTACCACCCTTGGCGAATGGGCAAACCAGGTCAATCACCTTGATACCTGTTTCCAACAGGTCAACAGATGGAGATAACTCTTCGAATGTTGGTGCTTTTTGGTGAATAGAACGGCGCTCGTCACACTCGATAGGACCAGCCTCATCGATTGGGCGACCCAATACATCCATGATACGGCCCAAAGTACCGGTACCAACTGGCACTTGAATTTGTGCGCCTGTTGATTTGAATGCGGTACCACGTGCCAGACCATCAGATGAGCCCATGGCAATAGTACGCACAATGCCGTCACCTAATTGTTGTTGCACTTCCAATGTCAAACCAGCTTCCGCTTGGCTTGATGCATCATCAATAATCAACGCTTCAAATACTTTTGGCATTTGATCACGTGGGAACTCAACGTCCACCACAGCGCCAATACATTGCACTACTTTACCAATATTTGCTGTACTCATCTTTTTTCCTCGACTCAAACGTACTGTTAGTCAGATATTACTTTAATTAAATTCTTTATCGATTATGCAACTGCGGCAGCGCCACCAACGATCTCAGAGATCTCTTTGGTAATTGCTGCCTGACGCGCTTTGTTGTAAACCAGTTTCAATTCACCAATCACGTTTTTCGCGTTGTCTGATGCTGACTTCATCGCAACCATACGTGATGATTGTTCAGACGCCATGTTCTCTGACACTGCGTTGTAAACCAATGATTCAATGTAACGTACCATTAACTGGTCAATCACCGGCTGTGCTTCAGGCTCATAAATGTAATCCCAATGACCTTTGGCTGCACCGATCTCAAGCGCACTCTTAACCACTGCACTTGTACTCAACTCTTCAGTTTTTTCAGCAGTAGGGTGTGTACCCAGGCGTTCCGCTGTCAATGGCAGCAATTGCTCAATCACTGGCTCTTGCTTCATGGTATTGATAAAGCGTGTGTAGCAGATGTGCAGCTGATCGATTTCACCGGCTGTATAAGCATCCAGCATTACCTTGATAGTACCGATCAATGTTTCCATGTGCGGCACATCACCTAAACCGATAATGTGTGATTTCACATTGGCACCGACACGATTCATGAATGCGTAGCCTTTGTTACCAATGGCGCTTACAGTCAATTTCTTGCCTTCTGATTCCCAGGTTTTCATCTGGTTAACAGTTAAACGCAATACGTTGGTATTCAAGCCACCGCACAAGCCCTTATCAGAACTCACAACGATAATGCCAACATTTTTAACATCATCACGCTTCGTCAAGAAAGGATGCTTGTATTCTGAATGCGCCAGTGAAAGGTGAGCTGCAACATTGCGAATTTTTTCAGCGTATGGACGTGATGCACGCATTCTGTCCTGCGCTTTACGCATTTTAGAAGCGGCCACCATTTCCATCGCCTTGGTGATCTTGCGTGTATTCTCTACACTCTTGATCTTGGTTCTAATTTCTTTACTACCAGCCATATATTTTCCTAAAAAAGCATAGTCCTAATAGTTAGATATTAGTAAGCAGTTGTCGCTTTGAAGTCTTGAATTGCAGCATCAAGCGCTTTTTCGTTATCGCCGCTCAAGTCTTTGCTTGTTTCAATCGCATCAGCCAGTGCTTTGTATTTAGAAGCGATAAAGCCGTGCAATTTGCCTTCAAATGCTAATACTTTGTTAGTTGCAACATCGTCAAAGTAACCTTTGTTAGCTGCAAACAAAGTAATAGCCATGTTTGATACGCTTAAAGGTGCATATTGTGCTTGTTTCATCAACTCGGTAAACATACGACCGCGGTCCAGTTGTTTACGTGTTGCTTCATCCAAGTCAGATGCGAACTGCGCAAACGCTGCCAATTCACGGTATTGAGCCAGAGCCAGACGTACACCGCCGCCCAATTTCTTGATCACTTTAGTTTGCGCTGCACCACCTACGCGAGACACTGAAATACCAGCGTTGATCGCAGGACGGATACCGGCATTGAACAAGTCCGTTTCCAGGAAGATCTGACCATCAGTAATAGAAATCACATTGGTTGGAACGAATGCAGAAACGTCGCCTGCAGCTGTTTCAATCACTGGCAATGCAGTCAATGAACCTGTTTTACCTTTTACAGCACCGTTAGTGAATTTTTCTACGTAATCTTCGTTTACACGCGCAGCACGTTCTAACAAACGTGAGTGGATGTAGAACACGTCACCTGGGTAAGCTTCACGGCCTGGTGGACGACGTAACAGCAATGAAATCTGACGGTAAGCAATCGCTTGTTTAGTCAAATCATCATAAACGATCAATGCATCTTCACCACGGTCACGGAAGTATTCACCCATAGTACAACCAGCGTATGGCGCCAGGTATTGCAATGCTGCTGAATCAGAAGCTGCTGCTGCAACAACAATGGTGTAAGCCATTGCGCCGTTTTCTTCAAGTTTACGTACCACGTTAGCGATAGTAGAAGCCTTTTGGCCGATCGCAACGTAAATACAGGTCATGTTTTGACCTTTTTGGTTGATGATCGCATCCACTGCAACTGCTGTTTTACCTGTTTGACGGTCACCAATGATCAACTCACGTTGGCCACGGCCAACTGGAACCATTGAGTCTACTGATTTCAAACCGGTTTGCACTGGTTGTGAAACTGATTTACGTGCAATCACGCCAGGAGCAACTTTTTCGATTTTGTCAGTCATTTTTGCATTAACCGGGCCTTTACCATCGATAGGCTGACCCAATGCGTTAACAACGCGACCAATCAGTTCAGGGCCAACTGGCACTTCCAGAATACGGCCGGTACATTTACATACGTCGCCTTCTGTAATGTGTTCGTAATCACCCAATACCACAGCACCTACTGAGTCACGCTCAAGGTTAAGTGCCAAACCGAATGTGTTGCCCGGGAATTCGATCATCTCGCCTGACATCACGTTTGAAAGACCGTGAATACGAACGATACCGTCAGTTACTGAAATTACTGTACCTTGGGTACGCGCTTCAGCACTGGTCGAAAAATTTTCTAATCTGCTTTTAATCAGTTCACTGATTTCTGATGTAGATAACTGCATTACTTTGTCTCCTGTGCCTTATGCTGTAAGCGAATAGGCTAAATTTTGTAACTGGCCTTTGACGGATGCGTCTATTACGGTATCGCCAACAATAATTTTGATGCCACCGATAATTTCCGGGTCTATAGAAACACTTGCTTCAATTTTCTTGCCGAACTTTGCTTCCAAGCGTTTTACCAAATCCTTGGTCTCTGCCGCGCTGATTTTAGCTGCAGCAATAATCTGCGCATCTAAGGTACCTTCATCTTGCGCTTTCAACGCTTCAAACGCGCTGTAGATTTCAGGCAAAATTGCTAAACGACCATACTCAACTAAAACTTTGACGAGGTTCTGTCCGTTTTCGTTGAGGTTATCGCCGCACACCTTCAAGAAAGTGGCTTGCAGATCACTGCTCACTACTTTTGGGTCTTGAATATAAGCCTTGATTTGCGCGTTATTTGCAACTGCAGCAGCAAAACCCAACATCTCAGACCATTTGCCGAGTGCCTTTTGCTCGCGACCTAATTTATAGGCAGCTACTGCATAAGGCCTTGCGATGGTTGATATTTCAGCCATGTGTTTTCCTTTATCCCTTAGCCTTAAAGTTCTGCTGCGAGTTTAGACAACAATTCGCTATGTGCTTTGGCGTCAATTTCTTTACGCAAGATTTTTTCAGCACCTGCAATTGCCAATGTAGAAACTTGCGCACGTAAACCTTCTTTTGCACGGTTAACTTCCTGGTCAATTTCAGCTTTAGCGCCAGCGATAATACGATCACCTTCAACTTTGGCATTACCTTTAGCTTCTTCGATGATTTGTGTGCCGCGTTTTTCAGCTTGCGCAATGATTTCGCTCGCCTTTTGTTTAGCTTCAGTCAATGTCACTTCTGATTTCTTAGCAGCCACTTCCAAAGCACTTCTGCCTTCTTGCGCTGCAGCCAAACCATCAGCAATTTCTTTTTGGCGCGCTTCAATCGCTTTTAAAAGCGGCGGCCAAACGAATTTCACTGTGAACCAAATCAACACAGCAAATGCGATAGCTTGTGCGATAAGTGTAAAGTTAATGTTCATTTTTGATCCATGTTATTAATCATAAAAGCACTAATCATTAAACATCTGCTTAATGATTAGTTGGCTTAGTTTTGCTTAATTATTTAGCAACTACGCTTAATAATGGGTTAGCAAATGCAAACATCATTGCAAGACCAACACCGATAATGAATGATGCGTCGATCAAACCTAACAGCAAGAACACTTTACCTTGTAAAGCTGGGATCATTTCTGGTTGGCGAGCAGCGCCTTCCAGGAAACTAGCACACATAATACCGATACCGATACAAGCACCAGCAGCGCCCAAACCAATAATTAAACCAATACCAACGCCTGTGTAGGCTTGAATCAATGCTAATGCATCCATGTTATTACCCTCTCTAAAATTAAACTTACAATCAAACTACAACTAAAAATAAAACTACTAAATTACAAAAACTGTACTGCTTAAAACCTAATCTTCTAATGTGACTCGTGTGCCATTGCCAGGTAAACCACTGTCAGCATCATGAAAATGAATGCTTGCAACGCTACGATCAGAATGTGGAAAATTGACCAGCCAGCACCCAGTATCGCACCAGCAATCGTACCAGTTACGCCTGTTGCCGCCCAAAGACCCAACAGCAAGAAGATAACCTCGCCTGCGTACATATTGCCGAACAAACGCAATGAGTGTGAAAGTGGTTTTGAAACGTATTCAATCATGTTGAATAGGAAATTAGCTGGCCATACCCAGATTTTGCTGCCAAATGGGGCACAGAATAACTCGTGGACGAAACCGCCAAGGCCTTTAACTTTGATAGCGAAGAAAATCATCAATATCCATACAGATAGCGCTAATGCAAATGTAGTATTGATGTCTGAAGTTGGTACGGCGCGCCATTTGGCATGCTCGCCGCCGAAGAATGAAACGATACCAGCAACCCAGTCAACCGGCAGAAAGTCCATGGAGTTCATTGCGAACACCCATAAAAAAACCGTCAATGCAGTTGGAGCGATGAAACTGTGACGGTTACCGTGGAAAATATTTTTTACTTGATCATCGACAAAGCCGAATACAAGCTCTACAAATGCCTGGCCTTTGCTAGGCACGCCTGAGGTGGCCTTGCGCGCCACCAGCCATACCAGACCCATAACAATCAAACCAAGCGCTACAGACATCACAAAGGTGTCAACATGCAAAGTCCAGAAACCGGCGCTTTCATTGATAGGATGCGCATTAAAACTTAAATGATGCTCAATATAACCAGAAGGGGTTAGTGCGTGTTGTGCGTTATCTGCGTGTTCTGTGGCCATAATCTAATGTTTACTTTATTAATCGTTTAAATTACACATTTAACTTACTGAGGGCTGCGCCGGAAAACAAGGCTGCAGCCGCCAAACCTGCAATCAGTGCAAACGGCACCAATTGCTTATAAAAACCAAAGATGACAACCAAAAGTACAATTATCACCAAAATCTTTACTGCCTCAGCCTTTAGCAAATTAATTAAAATTGCCGAGGCCTCACTTTTACCTTCACTACGCCTAGCGACCATAGATGCCACGTAGGCGCCAATCATCACGCTAGCGCCGCCCAAAATTGCCGAAATGCCAGCATTCAGGCCCGACAAAAAATACGCAGCGATAGCAACGGCTGCGGTTGCAATCCCCTGGATTTTAAGCATTTTACTAAAAACATCAGATGTATTGGATGCTGACAATGACTTAAACCCAGTATTTAAACGCTATTTATTTACCAGCGCGAGAATTCTTATTATTGTGCGCTGAACAGACCAACTAAAATTTTGCTTTAGATAGCAAAGACCGCGATTTTGAATTATTAACACTTTTTAGTCAAGGGTTAAGTTAAGCAAATTAAACACTTAGCGCAAAATTTCTTACTCGACCATTAAATTTATGTCATTGCTGACCAATTTTATATATTCGCCCAATAAACAACTAGCGCGAGATCTTGGCAATAATTTCATCCAGCTGATCTAAACTGGCATAACTGATTTTCATGGTGCCAGCGCCATTTACACCCGCAGTAATAGTGACTGCGGCGCCTAATTTATCACTCAAAGTTTCTTGCAACCGCAGAACATCCTGACTTACATTGGCTTTTTGTGCGGCCGGTAATTTTGCTTTTGAAACCGGTTGATATTGCTCATTGTGTTTTTTAACTAAATTTTCCGCCTCACGCACTGACAGATTATTTTGCACAATTTGCTCAGCCTGCATCACCTGTTGCGCACCATCCAAGCCAACCAAAGCACGTGCATGCCCCATATCCAATTTGCCATGCATCAGCATTTCTTGCACTGGCGCGCATAATGTCAACAGGCGCAACAAATTTGACACCGCAACGCGAGAGCGCCCAACCGCATCAGCAGCTTTCTCATGCGTCATGGCAAATTCATCGATTAAACGTTTAATGCCTTGCGCTTCTTCTAATGGATTCAGGTTTTCGCGCTGAATATTCTCAATTAAAGCCATTGCCAGCGCAGCCTCATCGGCAATTGCACGCACCAGAACCGGCACTTCAGCCAAGCCGGCGCGTTGGCTTGCACGCCAGCGACGTTCGCCTGCAATGATTTCATATTGCTCATCAGCCAATTGGCGCACCAAAATCGGCTGCATAATACCTTGTGCTTTAATAGAGTCAGCCAAAGTTTGCAACGCTGCATCATCCATATAACTGCGTGGCTGATATTTACCCGGACGCAGTTGTTCAACCTTAAGCATCAACAATGAATCAGCTTCGCCCACGCTGCCCATATCCCCCGCGAGTAGGGCATCTAACCCGCGCCCTAAACCTTTTAACTTAGCCATATGTTTTCTCTTTGCGTATGTTTTCTTTATCAGTAATTTCTTGCGCTAATTCCATGTAAGCCACTGCGCCTTTAGAACTTTTATCATAATTGAGCACTGGCACGCCGTAACTTGGCGCCTCGGCTAGGCGGATATTACGCGGGATCACTGTTTTGTAAACTTTGTCGCCAAAATGGCTAATGAGTTGTGCAGACACTTGCTGTGCAAGCATATTGCGATTATCAAACAAGGTACGTAGCAAACCCTCTATTTCCAATGTCGGATTCAAATGCGCACGCACTTTTTTAATGGTATTCACCAAGTCCGACAATCCTTCCAACGCATAATATTCACATTGCATCGGAATCATCACTGCATTGGCAGCTGTAAGCGCATTCACCGTAACCAGATTAAGGGCAGGGGGGCAATCCAGCAGCACAACGTCATACGCATCGCCTAATTTGGCAATTGCCGTCTTTAGACGATTTTCACGCGCCAATTCATTGACCAGCTCAACTTCTGCACCAGCCAGCTCACGATTTGAAGGCGCAATATCAAAGCCGCCTTTTTCGCTTTTTACCACCACGTCTGTAAGCGATTTTTCACCAATCAACACATGGTAAATACTCAACTTAAGATGTGCTTTATCAATACCGCTGCCGGTGCTGGCGTTGCCTTGAGGATCCAGGTCAATCAGCAACACACGCTTACCCAGGCTCGCCATGCTAGCCGCCAAATTAACGCAGGTTGTAGTTTTACCCACACCGCCTTTTTGATTGGTAATTGCTAATATTTTCATCTGCTTTTTCTTTGAGTTAATTATTAAAGCCTAGTAATTATTAAAGCTAGCTCTGCTTTAAAACAATTAAATGCCGCTCTGCATCAAGCCCGGCTACTTTTAGCACTTTTATGTCACTCGGCAGAATGCCGCTTTTATCAAACTCATGCTGCGGAACCGTGCCTTTCATGGCCAGCCACTTTCCACCATCCGCCAACAAATGCTTAGTGAGTTTTACAAACAAACCAATCTCTGAAAATGCACGCGAGATAATCACATCAAATTTCTCGCCTATATCTTTCCCCATCACTTCCTGATCTTCAATACGACCATGTATCACCGTGAAATTCGCCAAACCCAATTGCGCTTTCACTTGCCGCATGAAGCTTACTTTTTTCTGTACGGCATCTATCGCCGTCACTTGCAACTCCGGCAGGCAAATAGCTAGGGGAATGCTAGGCAAACCAGCACCGGCACCCACATCAAGTAAGCGCTTACACTCTATATATGGCAGCACAGATAAGCTATCCAGTATATGCAATGTAATCATATCTAATGGTTCACGTACCGCCGTGAGGTTATGCACTTGATTCCACTTATAGATTAGCGCGACATAATCAAGCAACTTTTGCTGTTGCTCACCGGAAATCTGCAAGCCCATTTCCTGCAAGCCTGCTTCTAATTTTGCTTGTAGTTCAGCGCGCGCCGCTGCCTTCAGGTTGCCTGGCATATTGGCCGTCATGCAGCATTTCCTACATCGTTATCCGTATCATCCAAATTGACCGCTTTTACGCGTGATTTACGTTTCAAGTACACCAGCAATAAAGAAATCGCTGCCGGCGTAATACCTGAAATACGGCTAGCTTGACCGATGGTTTCCGGTTTATGCGCGTTTAGTTTTTGCTGCGCCTCAATCGGCAAACCATGAATCTCGCTATAATCCAGATCACTCGGTAACTTAGTATTCTCTTGGCCGCGACTACGCGCCACCTCGTCTATCTGGCGATCAATATAACCCTGATATTTAGCCGCAATTTCCACCTGCTCACGCACAGAAGGCTCCAGCTCGCCCAAGCCTATTTCACCTAATGACAGCACTTGCTCATAACTCACCTCAGGACGACGCAACAATTCAAACAAGCTGTATTCATGTTCTAGCGGTTTACCAAAAACAGCTTGCATCGTTTCAGCACTTAAATTGGCCGGCTGCACGAATGTCTTTTTCAGGCGCTCCTGCTCTCGTGCTACCGCTTCCTGCTTACGGCTAAATGCCTCCCAGCGCACATCGTCCACCAAACCCAATTTACGGCCGATTTCCGTCAAACGCATATCCGCGTTATCTTCACGCAGTTGCAAACGATATTCCGCACGGCTTGTAAACATACGGTACGGCTCACTCACGCCACGGGTAATCAGGTCATCCACCAGCACGCCCAAGTACGCCTCATCACGGGCAGGGCACCATGCTTCTTTACCTTGCGCATACAAACCTGCATTTGCACCTGCCAATAAACCTTGCGCGGCAGCCTCTTCATACCCGGTGGTGCCATTGATTTGACCGGCAAAGAATAAACCCTGAATAGCTTTAGTTTCTAAAGAGCTCTTTAAGGCGCGCGGATCGTAATAATCATATTCAATCGCATAACCAGGGCGCAGAATGTGCGCGTTTTCCAAACCTTTGACTGAGCGCACCAAAGCCAACTGAATATCAAACGGTAAACTGGTAGAAATACCGTTTGGATAAATTTCGTTTGTATTTAAACCTTCAGGCTCTAAAAAGATCTGATGCGATTCCTTATCAGCAAACCGATGAATTTTGTCTTCTACACTTGGGCAGTAGCGCGGACCTACACCTTCAATCACACCAGTGTACATCGGTGAGCGGTCCAGACCGCTGCGGATAATTTCATGGGTACGTTCATTGGTATGCGTAATCCAGCAGGGGAGCTGTGCCGGGTGCTGCGCCGCATTGCCTAAAAATGAAAATACCGGTACAGGATCATCACCGGGCTGCACCGTCATTACACTGAAATCGATAGTACGGCCATCAATACGCGGCGGCGTACCTGTTTTTAACCGACCGGCAGGCAACCCAATTTCGCGTAGACGTGCAGCCAATGAGATAGACGGCGGATCGCCTGCGCGGCCTGCACTGTAATTTCTTAACCCTACATGTACCAAACCACCCAGGAACGTACCGGCCGTGAGGACCACTGATTTAGAGGCAAAGCGCAAACCAAGTTGCGTCACCACGCCCGCCGCACGCTCGCCGTCTAAAATAATGTCATCAACCGCTTGCTGAAATAGCCAAAGATTAGGCTGATTTTCTAACTTATGGCGTATAGCCGCTTTATATAAAATCCGGTCCGCCTGCGCACGTGTGGCTCGCACTGCCGGACCTTTGCTGGAATTTAAGATACGAAACTGAATGCCACCCTCGTCAGTAGCAGCCGCCATCGCGCCGCCCAAAGCATCCACCTCTTTAACCAAATGTCCTTTACCTATGCCGCCAATACTCGGATTGCAAGACATTTGCCCCAAAGTTTCGATATTATGCGTGAGTAATAAGGTCTTTTGCCCCATTCTGGCGCTCGCAAGTGCCGCTTCGGTGCCTGCGTGACCACCACCCACCACGATTACATCAAAAATATCAGGAAAATTCATGTTTTAACCACAAAAAACTATAGAGCTCAAAGAGTTGGAAGTTTAACGCAATCTCACCGTTAGGTCATGTAAAACAACGTTTTAAATTGTTGTTTCACGTGAAACAATCCCCAAAATACAACAATGACACAATTTCTTAACAAAATTGGCATAAAATTCGCTCAATATTATTTAACCTATGTTAAATTAGTTTAGAATTAAGCACGTTATAATAACCAAGAACCCGACTCTTTAATTATCTATACTCTGGAGAATCAAATGAAACACTTAAATATTGTCTTAGCTACCCTGTTGGGCCTAGCTGCATTTTCAGCACAAGCTGACGTTGCAAGCGCACAAAAATTAGCAGACAAATACACTGCCATTGCTAAAAGTGTAAACGCAGACTTTACTGGTCCTTCAGCTGCTGATGGCAAATTCTTTTTCAATCGTAAAATTAAATTGGCTAGCGGCAAAGAAACCTCTTGCTCTTCATGTCACACTTCAAACCCAGCAAGTGAAGGTAAAAATATCGTAACAGGCAAGTCAATTGCGCCATTGTCACCAGTGGTAAACTTCAAACGCTTTAGCGATATTGATAAAGTTGAAGACCTCTTTACACAACATTGCAACGACATTATTGGTAGCGATTGTACAGCAGCTGAAAAAGCAAACTACATCACCTATTTATTAACTGAAAAAACACCTTCAACTAAAAAATAATTCCAGTAAATTATTGTAGTGCTTTGAATTTACAATAAATTCAAAGCTGTAAATTTAAAGCAGTGTTTCACGTGAAACACTGCTTTTTTTATATCCTAATTTTACGGAATTTTCACTTTAGCCACCCTAGGTAACGGGCCCGCTAACGCTTGGTGTGCGCACCAAGTCCGCAAGAGAAGCTTGTGAATTCAGCGGACATTCAGACTCGTTTGAGCTACAGCTTTAATCCTGGTGATATTTATCACTAAATTCAGGCATGCGCACGGCCAACGTCATTACATCAAAATAATAAATCACTGCATTTTCAACGGCATACACTTTAATTGCTTGCAATTATATCTGGATACAAAAGCACGGATAGAGCCGAATATTGCGATTTCAGTTGTTTTAATTTACCAAAAAATGCTGTACTAGATTTATCGAACTCGCCTGTGATTTTTCGACCACTTTAAGCCTCATCATTTTGCCAACTCAAAGCGCTTTAGCACTTACGGCTGCTCGCTTATTGGCAATACCAGAAACCTCGAAATGTCTATCAAAAGGGCTTGGCTTGCCTATCTTCGTTAACGGCGCCATGTAATTCTTTAGAAAAAGAAGTATTGAGTGTTTGTAATATTTATTGTTGGCAGGAATATATAGCACAGTTGTATTGTTTCACGTGAAACAATACAACTATAGAAGCCCCATAGTTAACAAAAATTTACAGCCCTTTAAATCATATCCATACTATTGACGCGTGTAATCGTACGCGCCTATAGTATGGATAGTGATGTGCGCAAACACCACAACACTTTCACCAATCACATTGGTAAGGAGAATTTTAATGGCGGGTAAATTTGAATTAAAAACAGCTAAAAGCGGCCAATTTCACTTCAGTTTATTGGCAAGCAATGGCCAAGTTATTTTGCAATCAGAAATGTATGAAAGCAAAGCCAGCGCGCTTAATGGTATTGCATCTATCCAAAAAAATGCAGCAGATGATGCACGTTATGAGCGCTTGGTTTCAAAATCAAACAAGCCGTACTTTATACTTAAAGCCGCTAATCACCAAATCATCGGTCAAAGCCAGCAATATGAAAGCGAGACAGCAAGAAATAACGGCATTGAATCCGTCAAAAAAAATGCACCAGATGCTACGGTGATTGACTTAACGACTTAAAACTAACGATAGTAAATAATAAAAAAGCCGCAATATGCGGCTTTTTTATTATTTACCAATGCAAAACTTGCTGAAAATCTCACCCAGCAAATCATCAGGTGTAAATTCTCCGGTAATGCTACTCAATGCTTCTTGTGCCAGACGTAATTCTTCAGCCACTAACTCAGCCGAACTCATTTGACTGCTTGCCAATTGCAGATGTGCACTCACTTGCGTTAAAGCTTCCAGATGTCTGGCACGCGCCATAAAAATACCTTCGGAATTATTTTGATAGCCTGCAAGTTGCAATAACTGCATTTTAAGTAAATCGATACCAATACCGGTTTTGGCAGATATATAAATATGCGTTACATGATCTTTTTCTTGGATTAATGCTGGCTCATTAGTCACATCAATTTTATTGTGTACCCAAATTTTACGGATTTCTTGCGGCAAGCGGGCTAAAATCGATTTTTCCGTATCTGTAATACCATGAGCTGCATCTACCAATAATAATGCGATATTGGCCGTTTCTGTAGCTTGCCAAGTTCGCGCAATGCCAAATTTTTCAACTTCATCATCAGTTTCACGCAGGCCAGCCGTATCTATCACATGCAGAGGCACTCCATTAATTTGTATTGCATTTTTGATAGTATCGCGTGTGGTACCCGCAATTGAAGTCACAATCGCAACTTCTTCTCCAGCGAGTTGATTCATCAAACTGGATTTTCCAACATTGGGTTGGCCTACCAAAACGACATTGATACCTTCACGCAATAAGCTGCCTTGTTTAGCTTTAGCAAATACTGATGCCAGTTCGGCAATAATGGCATTCAGTTTTTCTGCCACACGGCCTTGCGTGATGAAATCAATTTCCTCCTCAGGAAAATCCAGGCAGGCTTCTACATACATGCGCAGATCAATCAACTTAAGGAGCAGGGCATTGATACGCTGTGAAAACTCACCCGATAAAGAGCGCACAGCACTTTTGGCAGCCTCTATTGTGGCGGCATTAATTACGTCAGCTACAGCCTCGGCCTGCGCTAAGTCTATTTTATCGTTAAGATACGCACGGCGCGTAAATTCACCCGGCTCTGCCTGGCGTGCGCCTAGATCTATGCAGCGCGCCAATAAAATCTGCATCAGTGCAGTGCCGCCATGCGCTTGTAATTCTAGTACATCTTCACCGGTATAAGAGTGTGGATTGGGATAGAAAATGGCAATGCCACGGTCAATCAAGTCACCATTAGCCTGTTTAAAATCAAGATAGGCTGCGTGGCGCGGAGCAGGACAATGTCCGAGTATCTCAGTAGCGATGGCCTTGCTTAACGCCCCTGAGACGCGGACAACACCAATACCGCCAGCGCCACTCGCTGTAGCGATAGCAGCAATGGTATCTATAGAATTAGTGGTGTTCACCAGGTTTTTTAATATGACCTTGTTTTTTAGCCAACGCATCAGCGTGAATCATTTTGTTCACATACCATTGCTGGGCAATAGATAATACGTTATTCACTAACCAGTACAATACCAAACCGGCTGGGAAGAAAAAGAAGAACACACTGAATATCAGAGGCATCCAGGTCATGATTTTGGCCTGCATCGGGTCTGCTGGCTTAGGATTAAGTCTGGTTTGCACAATCATGGTTGACCCCATGAGAATCGGCAATATATAGTAAGGATCTATTGCTGATAAATCCTTAATCCAGCCAAAGAATGGTGCATGGCGTAATTCAACCGAACCTAGCAGCACCCAATAAAGTGCAATAAATACAGGCACTTGAATCAATATCGGGAAACAACCGCCCATAGGATTGATCTTCTCTTTTTTATAGAGATCCATCATCGCCATTTGCATTTTTTGGCGATCATCACCAAATTTCTCTTTCATTGATTGCAAACGTGGCGCCAGTTCGCGCATTTGTGCCATGCTGCGGTAGCCTGAAGCAGAGAGCTTAAAGAATGCGGCTTTGATTAATATTGTGAGCAATATAATTGCCACGCCCCAGTTTTGCACCAGCGCATGTATTTTTGATAATAACCAAAATAATGGTGACGCAATGACTGTCAGCCATCCGTAATCAACCGCATATTCCAGCCCGGGTGCCGTTGCCTTTAAATCATGCTTGGTTTGTGGACCAGAAAACAAACGTGCCGGAATAGTTAAACTTGCACCTGGCGCTATCGTGCTTAACGTGCTTTTGGTACCGATTCGATAAATATTATCACTCAGCTTCTCCGTATAAAACTTACGCGCCAAACCTTCCTTAGGAATCCAGGCACTAACAAAATAGTGCTGCAACAAACCAACCCAACCATCATTAGCGCTGATATTGAGCGGTTCTTTCTCCATATTTTTAAATGCGAGTTTTTTGAATTTTGTTGCTTCTGTGTAATACGAACCGCCAGTAAATGTCGGCATCAATTTAGAACCTTGGTTAGATTCACTGTCGTGCACGATTTGATAATAAACGACCGGTGTTATAGCTGCTGTTGAACCATTTTTAACTTCATAATTGACATCAATGTCATAACGATTGCGGTGAAATGTATAGACTTTATCAACTGTTACACCATTATTCGCCCAGCTCAGACGCACTTCTAAACTATCTTGACCTTCTTGCATTTGATAGCTTGTTGCACCGGTAGTAAATGCTGCATTGTGTGAAGGCAGATCTGTACCAATCAAACCCGTTTGTGCGACATAAAGCATCGGTTTAGCCGCGTCGTCCAACAAAACAAAATTCGCCTGATCATTATCAGAAGCACGATGTTTAAGTAACTCTAAACGACGTAAATCACCACCAATGGTTTCAATATCTGCTTTAAATAAATCAGTTGTAACATGGATACGCTGACCTGTTTGCAACTTATAAGCCCCATCTATCGGTAGATCAGCAGGACTTGCAGCATGTGCACTAACACTTTGGTTTACCGCTGCTGGACTAGCAGTAATCTGCTGTGCAATTTCAACTGGCGCATGTTGGCGCTGCCATGCGTCCCACAACATCAAAATAGACATGGAAAAAATAACAAACAGCACTAAACGTCTTGTATCCATAATGTTTTATTGGCAATCTTTTATATAATTTACTTTTAAGGAATAGGATCGTGGCCGCCAGCACACCAAGGGTGGCAGCGTACTAATCGGTGAACAGTATAATAAGTGCCGCGTAGGGCACCGTGTTTTTGAATAGCTTCTAATGCATATTGTGAACAAGTAGGATAAAAACGGCATTGTTGACCAAAAAATGGACTTAAGACCAATTGATAGGCTTTAACAATCCAAATCAGTATGCGTGCCATCATCATTATCACCACTTATAGTATCTGCAATTACTCATCTGCTTGCGTTTCTATGGATGAATTTAACTGCGAACTCATTTGTGTGCGCTGATTTATTTTTAATATCAACGCATCAAACTCTTGTTTAATTTGAACAAAATCTTTTTTTTCAAATGTTTTTTGCACACGAATCACCAGATCAGTATGATTAATCACATGCTGCTGTGTTCTAAAAAACTCACGTAATACTCGCCGCATATAATTTCTATGCACTGCCAATTTTGCAATTTTTTTCCCAACTACCAGACCAAGACGTGGATGTTCTAACGTATTGGGCTGATAGTGTACCGCTAAAAACTTTGCAGAAATGCGTTTGCGGAAATTAAAAACGGATGAGAATTCATCCGTTTTAATCAGCTTAGCTTTTTTTGTAAATCTAAGCGTAGGCACTGTTATCAATATAATGTTTAAACTTTAAAGATAATGCAGTGATATAACAATAAAGCCCCACAGGAGCTTTAAAATTACAGACCCAGGCGTGAACGACCTTTAGCACGGCGAGCTGCAATCACAGCGCGACCACCTTTGGTTTTCATACGTACTAAAAAGCCATGCGTACGTGCACGACGTGTTTTAGAAGGTTGATATGTACGTTTCATGTAAATCTCCAGCTAGCAAAATGCTATAAAGGGCGTTATTAAACCCGATAACACACTATTTTGTCAACGTTTATTTAGATTTAACCACCTTTGTTAAAGGTAAATTAAAACAACTTTAAAATTAAAAAATTTATATTAGCAAATTATCAAATTGCCTGTGGATAAGTTGTTCTAAAACAGCTAGAATAAACCGCTTGATGCTCCGATATAATATTTTTAGTAAATATTATTATTGTAAATAAAAACAACAACTTAAACAACCAATCACGTGTAATTTAACGATTTAATCGTAATTACACTAAGAGCTAAGGTAAATCGTCACAGATGGAAAATTTTTGGCCTGCTTGTCTCAGCCGTTTTGAGAAAGAGCTTTCTGCACAACAATTCAATACTTGGATTAAACCACTTCATGCCGATGTTAATGGTGATGCAGTGCGCATTAGTGCGCCTAATCGCTTTGTAATGCAGTGGGTAAAAGAACGTTTTTTGAAAAAAATTGAACAATTTGCCCAAGAGTTACATTTAGCTAATATACAAATTGAGTTAGTTCTTGGCGAAGAGAACTCAAAAAACAATAAAAATCTTGAATCCGTCAATAAAAATAGCGGCATCGAATTAAAAACGTCATTGGAACAAAACGTTAAAATCAATTTAGCCAAAACGCTAGCTACATCAGCAAACAACCATTCAGCTGCATCCAATCCTAATAATCACAATAAAAAAAATGAAGGTTCCGGGCTTAATCCCTCTTTTAACTTCAATAACTACGTCACAGGCCGCGCCAACCAATTAGCGCGTGCTGCAGCCATACAAGTTGCAGAAAACCCCGGTAGTGCCTACAACCCTTTATTTATCTATGGCGGGGTAGGGTTAGGTAAAACGCACTTATTACAAGCTATTGGCAATGAGTTAAAGCAACATAACCCCGATGCAAAAATACGTTATTTACATGCTGAACGTTATGTTTCTGATGTAGTAAAAGCCTATGAACATAAAGCCTTTGATGAGTTTAAACGCCAGTATCATTCACTGGATTTGCTGCTGATTGATGATATTCAGTTTTTTGCCAAAAAAACGCGTACACAAGAAGAGTTTTTTTATGCTTTCAACTCTTTAATTGAAGCTAAAAAACAGATTGTCATCACCTGTGACACTTATCCAAAAGAAATTGCAGATGTAGATGAACGTCTAAGAACCCGTTTTAGCTGGGGGTTAACGGTTGCCGTCGAACCGCCTGAACTTGAAATGCGCGTTGCTATTTTGTTGAAAAAAGCAGAAGCGGTAAATTTAAATTTACCGGAAGATGTAGCTTTTTTTATTGCAAAACAAATACGATCCAGCGTTCGTGAACTGGAAGGTGCGCTTAATCGTATTATTGCGATGGCTAAATTTACTGGCCACATTATTGATGTAAATTTAGCTAAAGATGCATTACGTGATTTAATTGCAGTACGTGGCAGGCAAGTCACCATGGAAAATATTCAAAAAACCGTGGCTGACTATTACAAAATTAAAGTTGCTGAGATGTACAGTAAAAAACGAACACGTAATTTTGCGCGGCCCAGGCAAGTAGCAATGGCTTTATCACGAGAACTGACCAATCATAGCTTTCCTGAAATTGGTGAAGCTTTTGGTGGCAGGCACCATACAACAGTAATGCATGCATGTGATGAAATTGATTTATTAAGACAAAACGACCCTACAATAGCAAGGGATATTGGTTTTTTAGTACAGGTCATTAGAGATTAATACTATTTTTTATGCTTTAATTTTTACTGCAAAGGTTAAGGGTAAGTTGTGGATAGAAATAGCATAAGGTTGTGTTTAAGGAAATTAAAAAATTTACTCAACAAACCATCCACAGTAGATTATGTCTTTACCAAGACAAAAGAACATGAAGTAAGTTGCTGATTTGTAATTAAAATAAGCAGTTATACACAAAAATATGCACTATTATTATTGTTATTATTTATATATATATATTATTTAGGTTATAAAGATGAATATACAAATCAACCGTGAAACTTTATTAAAACCACTGACTTCAGTAACCAGTATTGTAGAAAAAAGACATACATTACCCATTTTGTCTAATTTGTTACTGGAAGCTAAACAAAATAAAATTTATCTCACGGCGACAGATTTAGAAATGCAAATTTCATTGTCGGTAGACAGTGCAACTGCTGGTGATTTTTCTACTACCATTTCCGCTAAAAAATTACTCGATATTTGCAGATCTTTGCCTGATAGTTCAGATATTAATATGGCAACCAATGATAGCCGTATTACATTAAAGGCAGGAAAAAGCCGTTTTAACTTGCAAACTTTGCCGGCAGCGGATTATCCTGTCATGACAAAAACCGCTAGTGAAGCTACATTGGTTACAATAGGCCAGCGCCGATTGAAAGAGTTGTTAAAGCAAGTTGAATTTGCAATGGCACAACAGGATATTCGTTATTATCTTAATGGTTTATTATTTGAGGTAATTGCTAATCGCTTGAATATTGTGGGTACAGATGGCCATCGACTAAGTTTTACTTCATGTGAATTAAAACAAAATTATGAAAAACAGGAAGTGATTCTGCCGCGTAAAACGGTAATAGAATTAATTAAATTACTGGATGATAGTGAAGATGATGTAAACGTTGAAATTTCCAGTAATCAAGTGAATTTTAGTTTTGGTAATATTAAATTAATCTCCAAAGTGATTGATGGCAAGTTCCCGGATTACAATCGTGTTATACCAACCGGACATAAAAATACATTTTTAGCAGAACGCTTGAATATTTTATTGGCGATGCAGCGTGCGTCTATTTTGTCTAATGAAAAATATCGCGGTATCCGTATGGTGTTGAGTAATAACAATTTAAAACTCATTAGTACCAATAGTGATCAAGAAGAGGCTGAAGAAGAACTGGAAATTGATTACAACGGTGACAGCCTGGATATTGGTTTTAATGTTACTTATTTAATTGATGTGTTAAACAATACCAATAGTGATCAAGTCACTTTTTCATTTGCAGATGCAAACAGTAGTTGCTTGATTACTATACCTACCAATGCAGATTATAAATATGTTGTAATGCCAATGCGTATATAAATACAAATGGCCAATGTTTCACGTGAAACAAAAATTTAAATCAAAAGATATTCAATATAAAGACTAAATGGCATGACTGATAAAAAAGTAACATCACCTGAATACGATTCATCAAGCATCAAAATCCTTGAAGGCCTGGATGCGGTACGCAAGCGTCCTGGTATGTATATTGGTGATACGTCCGATGGCTCCGGTTTGCATCATATGGTGTTTGAAGTACTGGATAACGCGATTGATGAAGCACTGGCAGGCCATTGCGATGATATTAAAGTGATTATCCACCCGGATAACAGTGTAAGTGTTGCTGACAATGGCCGTGGTATTCCGACCGATATTAAATATGACGACATAAAAGCGGTGAAACGTTCAGCAGCAGAAATTGTAATGACGGAGTTGCATGCAGGCGGTAAGTTTGATCAAAACTCTTACAAAGTTTCCGGCGGCTTGCATGGTGTGGGTGTTTCTGTAGTGAATGCGCTGTCTGACTGGCTTAAGTTAAAAATTTACCGTAATGGCAAAGTGCATCAAATGGAATTTCGTCGCGGTGTAGCAGTAGCACCGCTGGTGGAAGTAGGCACAACAGATAAAACGGGAACGGAAGTTCACTTTTTGGCGTCAGTAGAAACTTTTGTTTTAGTTGAATACCACTTTGAGATTTTAGCAAAACGTATCCGTGAACTTTCATTCTTGAATAACGGTGTCAAAATTGAGTTGATTGATCAGCGTAATGGTAAAAGTGAAAATTTTGCATATTCTGGCGGCGTAAAAGGGTTTGTGGAATACATGAACCGTACTAAAACGGTACTGCACCCCAAAACTTTTTACGCCATGGGCGAAAAAGATGGGATGACCATAGAGGTTGCCATGCAGTGGAATGACTCATACTCCGAGACTGTGCAATGTTTTACCAATAATATTCCCCAACGTGATGGCGGTACACATTTAACAGGTCTACGTACAGCCATGACGCGTACACTGAACCAGTATATCGAGCAAACCGAGATGGCCAAGAAGGCCAAGGTTGAAACTACCGGCGATGACATGCGCGAAGGCATTACCTGTGTATTGTCAGTAAAAGTGCCTGATCCTAAGTTTTCATCACAAACCAAAGATAAACTGGTTTCCAGTGAAGTACAGCCTGTGGTACAAGAGGTCGTTTCGGCAAAATTGGCAGAGTTTTTGCAGGAAAACCCAGCAGACGCCAAAATCATTTGCGGTAAGGTGGTAGAAGCGGCGCGCGCCCGTGAGGCGGCTCGAAAGGCACGTGAAATTACTCGTCGTAAAGGGGTGATGGATACAATGGGCTTGCCAGGTAAGTTGGCGGATTGCCAGGAAAAAGATC
>Ga0255338_1001427_pt1 | contig 45526 bp, 42 predicted proteins | sample MeOH1_35cm_T4_19_FD_203715 | JGI IMG/M metagenome (GOLD analysis project Ga0255338, IMG submission 203715) | Sandy soil microbial communities from University of British Columbia, Vancouver, Canada - MeOH1_35cm_T4_195 | ecosystem: Engineered > Artificial ecosystem > Sand microcosm > Unclassified ...
GCACGGCTTTCGTGGCTGTTCGGCGGTGATTTCATGACGTTCGTCTCGGACGTCTACTCCAATCGCACCGGCACGATCACCGGGACGAGCGCCACCGCCAACACGCTGCGCAAGCAATTGCGGCGCCAGCTTTCGCATCAGGAAACCGCTTCCTACTCGGTATATGGACTCGTCGGCTATGATCTGACCAGCCGGTTGAACCTTACCGCCGAGGCGCGCTTCCAGATCGATGCGATCCAATTCACGTTCCAGCAGATCGATCTGGACGCGACCACGAACGAAACAATTCCGGTCACCGATTTCGACCGGCACTGGCATCGCTTCCTGCCAACGATTTCGCTCAACTATCGTGCGCTGGACCACTTGAGTTTCTATGCGCGGCTCGCCACCGGTTATCGCGCCGGCGGATTCAACCAGACGCCAGCGCAGGGATATTTCGATCGCGTTCCCTATAATCCGGAAGACATTACACAGGGCGAAATCGGCGCCAAATGGCGGACGACCATCGGCCCGATCGATCTGCGCGGCCAACTCGCACTTTATTATGGCGTGACCAGGAATGTGCAGCAGACCACGCCACTGACGGCCGTCAACTCGACCTTCACGCTCGAGAATGTCGGCGATGACGATATCTATGGTGGCGAACTGGAATTGAATGCCGCGACGCGAGTGGCCGGGGGACGGTTCAACCTGGGCTTCAACATGTCGGGCGAGCGGGGCCGCTGGCACGACGGCGCGTCGATCATCTATCTGGGCAAGGTGCTGGACCTTTCGGGAAAAGCCACGCCCCGCGCGCGCGACTATATTATCAATCTAACGGGCAACTATGATCATCCGCTCGGTCGGGGAGTAACGGGGGTCTTGACCGCCAGCTACCAGACCGCGGCCGGCGGCTATGACAATGCGTCCCTCGAACGCCCCAGCCAGAACTATTCGCTGCTCGATCTGTCGGCCGGAATCCGCACCGCACACTGGTCGTTGCTGGGCTATGTGAAAAACGTAACCAACGACGTCTTCTACACTGTCGAGGTGAGCGGGAACGACTTCTACAACACGCCGCGCACCTATGGCGCCCGGTTCAGCTTCAACTGGTGAAGGCCGAAATGACAGGCACCGCCCCGCCCCACCCGAGCTCTGCTGGGGTCATCGACGATCTGTTGCGCACCACCGCGCGCATCCATCCGGGAGCAGCGGCAATAGGGCCTCTTGCGGCGGCGATCGACTTCCGCACGCTCGACACGCGCGTCTCCCGGATCGCGGCAGGACTGGGCCGCGAGGGCAAACCCGGCGACAGGGTAGCGATTCTCGGGCGCAATTCGGCGGTGCAGGTGGAGCTGCTGTTCGGCTGTTTTCGCGCCGGCCAGGTCGCGCTGCCAATAAACTGGCGGCTCAACCCTGCCGAAATTGCCTATATCCTGGGCCATTCGGGTGCGACGCGCCTGTTCGCCGACCGCAGTTTTGCGTCGGTGCTGGCCGCGATCGACATCGACCTTCCCATCCTGTTCCTGGACGACGAAGGGGCCGACGGCTTTGCCGTCTGGCGCGATGCCCAGCCCCTGGCGATTGCCTGCACAGAACCCCGGCCGGAGCAGGTGGCGCTGCAGATGTACACCAGCGGCACCACCGGCCTCCCCAAGGGGGTGATGCTCACCCATGCCAATGTGATGGCATCGATCGCGGCGTTCAGTACCGGCGCGATGGCGCTCGGGCCCGACGACGTCATCTATGCCCCCGCGCCGATGTTCCACATCACGGGGATCGGCCCGGTCCTGCGATCCGCGCAATCAGGTGCGCGACTAGTAGTGGATGCCGCATTCAAGCCGACACATGCCGTGCAATTGATGGCGAATGAACGCGTCAGCTACACCACGCTGGCGCCGGCGATGATTCAGGCCGCCCTGTCGGCACCGACGATCGCCGATGTCGACCTCTCGGCATTGCGGCTCATCGTCTATGGCGGCTCACCGATCGCGCCAGACGTTCTGGCCGAGGCCCAGGCACGGCTGCGCTGCGAATTCGTCCAATGCTATGGCCTCACCGAAGCGACCGGCCCGGTGACGATCCTCGCCCCCGAAGACCATCGCGCAGGCGACGCGCTGCTCCTGTCCTGCGGTCGCGCTGCGCAGGGAATCGACATTATGGTGGCCGACGCCATGGGGACGCCGCTTGCCCCGGGAGAGACCGGGGAGATCCTCCTTCGCGGCGACGTGGTCATGGCGGGCTATGCCGCCGATCCGGCCGCAACGCTGGACGTGCTTCGGGATGGCTGGCTGCGAACTGGCGATGCCGGCTACCTCGATTCCGATGGCTATCTGTTCATCCGCGACCGCGTGAAGGACATGATCGTGTCGGGCGGGGAAAATATCTATCCCGTCGAGGTGGAGAACGCGCTGCGCGCCCATCCGGGCGTGCAGGATGTGGCGGTGATCGGGGTTCCCGACAACCAATGGGGCGAGGCCGTCGCAGCGCTGGTGGTACCTGCGCTCGATTCCCCACAGGCTGCCGGCGGGGAAGCACTCATCGCCTTTTGCCACACCCGCATCGCCGGCTTCAAATGCCCCAAATGGGTGCGGTTCATCGACACGATTCCGCGCAATGCCGCCGGCAAGATTTTGCGCCGCGAGCTGCGTGCCCCTTTCTGGGAAGGCCAGTCGCGATGGGTGGGCTGAGCGCCGATAAGGCCTGGAGTCTCGCTGCCACCGCCCCACGAATGTGCCGATTGCCGGCATCACCCGGTCACCCTGCCCCGCTGCGTATCCATCAGGAGGAACACCCTTGAGCGACCTGCACACCAAGGCACCAGTGTTTCGAACCCGCCGCCGCGATCTGCTGGCGTGGATGGGTGCGCTACCGTTCGCTGCCGGCCTGCCCGCCGGCAGTGCATGGGCGAGCATGGCAGCGGCAGACGAAGGCGATCCGGAAATTCGCGCAGCCTTCTTCTACGCCTTTACGCTATACGAGTTCGCCCGGACCGAGCAGACGCTCGCACGCTGCCTCCACCAGCCGGGGGTGATCAACCGGATCACGACCCGCAACAAGCTGTCGGACTATACCGCGCGTACCGTCACCGCCCCGAACAACGACACCATCTATTCGTCCGCCTTTCTCGATCTTTCGGCGGGTCCGGTGGAGGTCGTCGCCCCGACGGTGCCGACGCGCTATTTCTCGATCCAGTTCATGGACGCGTTCACCGACAATTTCGCCTATGTCGGCACGCGTGCCACCGACGGAAAAGGTGGCAGGTTCTGGGTCGTCGGCCCGCATTGGGAAGGCACCACGCCGCCCGGGGTCACGCTGTTCCGCTCGACCACCAACGACGTCTGGATGCTGGTGCGCATCCTGGTCGACGGCCCCGACGATGTCGAAGCCGCAGCGGCGATCCAGCGCCAGTTCGCCGTCATCGTCCCACCAGACCGCGCGCCCGCGCGCGGCTTTGCCAACGAAGCGGTGCGCGACGTGCGCGACCCAAGGAACTTCCTCGCGGTCGTCAATGAGATGCTCGCCCGTTCCCCGGGGGGCAACGGGCAGTTGGCCCGTGCCACGCGCTTTGCCCGGTTAGGGATCGGCAGCCCCCAGGAGCCGGCGCCATCGATACTGGATCGATGGGCCGCCTATTTCCCGATCGGCCTCAAGACGCTGCGCGAGGCATTCCTGTTTCGCGATCTGGTTTCCGGCGGCTGGACCTATCAACCGCGCGGCGTCGGCAATTTCGGTACGAATGATCGGCTGCGCGCGGCGATCGCACTGGGTGGCATTGCTGCGCTCGGGGAACAGGAAGCGATGTACTTCCATGCGAGTCTCGACCCCGCGGGCCGGCCGCTTTCGGGCCTTGACGCCTATCGCTGGCGCATTCCCGCCGCGGGCATTCCGGTAAAGGGGTTCTGGTCGCTCACCATGTACGACGTCGAGCCGGACGGGCGCTATTTCCTCGTCCAGAACCCGATCAACCGCTATTCGATCGGCGATCGCACGCCGGGCCTCGTGCACGCGCGGGACGGAAGTCTCGAGATCGTCATCCAGAACGAGCGGCCCAAGGGCCCGCTTGCGGCCAACTGGCTGCCCGCACCCGCCGGACCGATGCGACTGGCGCTGCGCGCTTATTATCCGCAGGTGGCCCTGATCGAACGGCAATGGAGGGTCCCACCGCTCGTCCGAGCCCAGCCGCTATAAGATCGCCGGCCTCCGGATAGAGAGTCGTCGGGCCAACCAACGGCCGGTTGACGGTACTGGATCGATTATCTGCGCGGCAATGAAGTGCCGGTGGGTCTTCCGCCGGATGTCCTTCACTACCCGCTCGGCAGGGGCCTTTATCGGCGATTTTTCAAGGAGGGGTGAGGCTTCATCTTCGTTCCTTCGTCACTACGACGAAGGCCACCCTCCTCAGTTCACAACCTCAATGCTGTGCCATTGGTGCTGACGGAGGACACGGCGACCGGCCTGGGCGGCAGCGATTCGTCGGGATCGTAAGGATCGGTCAGAGAGATTGCTGTGACAGCCGATTCACCGACGACCATCCGTGATGTGCCAGAGGGGCAGCCAGCCTGGTTTTGAGGTCAAAGAATCAAAACAATCCCTGCCGCCGCCAACCGTTAGCGATCGCCACAGCCCGCATTTTTTGATGGGTGATTTCCATCCCGACAATTCCTCCAAGCCATTCAATGACTTAGATGACGGAATGGTGGAGCCGAGGGGGATCGAACCCCTGACCTCTGCAATGCCATTGCAGCGCTCTCCCAGCTGAGCTACGGCCCCATCGCCGCGGGCCTGGAACCCCGCGAGGCGCCGCTCCTAGCGAGGCGGTTCGCCCTTGGCAAGCGGCCTTTGCCGCTTGTTTCCTCAAAAATTTCGCGGGCGCCCCGACCGGGGCCGGGACGCCCGCTTCAATCGATCAATGTTCGTCGTCGCTCGTCGGCGCTTCCACGCCGAGATCGTCGTCACCGCCGAGATCGACCTCGTCGTCGGGCGAGGGCTCCTCGTCTTCACCGGTGTCCAGATCCTCGTCATCGTCGCCGACCAGATCGGCATCCTTCTTGATGAGTTCGGGCTTCGGCGCATCGAAGGGAAGCGGCTGCTTCGACTTCAGGATGGGCTCAGGCTCCCACGCCGCACCGCAGGCGATGCAGGTGACGGGATCGTCCTTGCCGAGATCGTAGAAGCGCGTTGCGCATTTCGGACACGATCGTTTCGTGCCCCATTCCGGCTTGATCATGCCGATTCGACCTTTCGAAAAAAATGGGAGTTTTGCGAGCTGGCCCGCAAAGTGGGGCGCGCCTTGCCATAGCGCAAGCGCACTGTCAAAAGCCCGCGCCAATGTCCCATCCCCTGCCCCGCCCCCTAGAAATCACGCCCTCCGGCCCGCTGCACGGCGCGGTGACGGTTCCGGGCGACAAATCGATCAGCCACCGTGCGCTGATGTTTTCAGCGCTCGCGGTCGGCGAAAGCCGCATCGAGGGGCTGCTGGAGGGCGAGGACGTGCTCGCCACCGCCGCCGCGCTGCGGGCGATGGGCGCGACGATCGAGGCCGGCACCGACGGGGTGTGGCGCGTGCACGGCGTGGGCGTGGGCGGGCTGCTCCAGCCGGGCGGAGCGCTCGACATGGGCAATTCGGGCACGTCGACCCGATTGCTGATGGGGCTCGTCGCGAGCCACCCGATCAGCGCGACCTTCATCGGCGACGCCTCGCTCTCCAAGCGGCCGATGGGCCGGGTGATCGAGCCGCTGTCGCGCATGGGAGCAGACATCACTGCCAGCCCGGGCGGGCGCCTGCCGCTGATGGTGCGCGGGCTCTGCCCGGCGGTGCCGATCGAGTATCTGCTGCCCGTCGCCTCGGCACAGGTGAAGTCGGCGGTGCTGCTGGCAGGCCTCAACACGCCGGGCATCACCCGGGTGATCGAGCCGATCGCCACGCGCGATCATAGCGAGCGCATGCTGCGCGGCTTCGGCGCCGAGCTGAGCGTAGAGGAAACCAGCCAGGGGCGGATCATCTCGATCACGGGCGAGGCGGAGCTGAAGCCGCAATCGATCGTGGTGCCGGGCGATCCCTCGTCAGCCGCCTTCCTGGTCGTCGCCGCGACGATCGTGCCGGGATCCGACATCTTGGTGGCGAATGTCGGGCTGAACCCGACCCGGGCCGGGCTGTTCGCGGCGCTGCGGATGATGGGCGCCAACATCAGCGAGGAGAATCCGCGGATCGTGGGCGGCGAGCCCGTCGCCGACCTGCGCGTGCGCCACGCGCCGCTTAGCGCGATCGAGGTGCCCGCGGAACTCGCGCCGAGCATGATCGACGAATATCCGGTGCTGTTCGTCGCCGCGGCCTTTGCCGAAGGCCGGACCGTGGCGCGCGGCGCCCACGAACTGCGCGTGAAGGAATCGGACCGGATCGCGGCCATGGCGGCGGCGCTGGGCGCCTGCGGCGTGGGCGTGGAGGAATATGAGGACGGCGCCGCGATCCAGGGCAATGGCGGCGGACCGATCACCGGCGGCGCAACGATCGCCACGCATCTCGACCACCGGATCGCGATGAGCATGGCGGTGGCTGGCCTCGCCGCGAAAAACGCGCTTACCATCGACGACGTGTCGCCGATCGCAACATCTTACCCTATGTTCCTCGAAACGCTCGGCGCGTTGAAGGGTACAAACAGCGTGAGAATTTCATGATCATTGCCGTCGACGGCCCCGCCGCCTCGGGCAAGGGCACCATCGCCCGCGCCCTGGCGAAGAAATACGGGCTGCCGCATCTCGACACCGGCCTGCTCTACCGCGCGGTCGCGGCCAATGTGCAGCGGCTGGAACTCGACCCGACGATCGAGGCCGATGCCGTGGCCGCATGCGACTTCGACGAAAGCCTGCTCGAGGACGATATCCTGCGTACCGACGAGATCGGCAAGCTCGCCTCGGTCGTGTCGGCGCATCCGCTGGTGCGCGCCGCGCTGTTCCACCGCCAGCGCCGCTTCGCGCACCAGCCGGGCGGCGCCGTGCTCGACGGGCGCGACATCGGCACCGTGATCGCGCCCGACGCCGACGCCAAATTGTTCATCCGCGCGACCCCGATGATCCGCGCCAAGCGCCGCCATGCCGAGTTGCGCGCGCGGGGATCACAGGTGAGCCTCGACCGGGTGCTGGCCGACATCCGCGCCCGCGACCTGCGCGATGCCACTCGGGGCACCGCGCCCATGACACCAGCCGACGATGCCGCCTTGCTGGACACGAGCTTTCTCTCTATAGACGCAGCCATCCAACGGGCGGTTGCGCTCGTGGAGGCTCGGACAGCGGCCAAGGTGGCGACACCCTAGCCGGGCGAGGCGCGAAGCGGAGCGGCCCGCCATCCCCTGCGGATGGCAATTCGCCGATCCTGCTTACGCGCCCTTTTCGCTTTGTCGGATATCTCCACGCGGGCAATCGACGCGGGACGTCGCGACCGGCAATCGGCCGCCGCGGCAACACAGGCCAAGACCGCCGGAGACAACCGGCTGGCCGGAAACATGAACTAGGATTTTGAGACCTTATGGCCACTTCGGCATCTCCCACGCGCGATGATTTCGCGGCACTCCTCGAAGCCACACTCGGCGACGCAGACGGTTTCGAAGGCCGCGTCGTCAAGGGCACCGTTACCGCGATCGAGAATGATCTCGCGGTCATCGATGTCGGCCTCAAGTCCGAAGGCCGCGTGCCGCTGCGCGAATTCGCCATGCCCGGCCAGAAGGCTGATCTGAAGGTTGGCGACGAAGTCGAGGTCTATGTAGACCGCGTCGAGAACGTGCACGGCGAAGCGATGCTGTCGCGCGACCGCGCCCGCCGCGAAGCCGCCTGGGACAAGCTGGAAACCGAATTCGCCAAGACCGCGCGCGTCGAGGGCGTGATCTTCGGCCGCGTGAAGGGCGGCTTCACCGTCGACCTGAACGGCGCCGTGGCGTTCCTGCCCGGCTCGCAGGTCGATATTCGCCCGGTCCGCGACGTGACCCCGCTGATGGACATCCCGCAGCCCTTCCAGATCCTGAAGATGGACCGCAAGCGCGGCAACATCGTCGTCTCGCGCCGCGCGATCCTGGAAGAGACCCGCGCCGAGCAGCGTTCGGGCCTGATCCTGTCGCTGGCCGAGGGCCAGGTGATCGACGGCGTCGTGAAGAACATCACCGATTACGGTGCGTTCGTCGATCTCGGCGGCATCGACGGCCTGCTGCACGTAACCGATCTCAGCTACAAGCGCGTCGGCCATCCGAGCGAAGTGCTGAACATCGGCGACACCGTCCGTGTCCAGATCATCCGCATCAACAAGGACACGCAGCGCATCTCGCTCGGCATGAAGCAGCTCGAGAGCGATCCGTGGGAGGGCGCAGCGGCCAAGTATCCGATCGGCGCCAAGCTGTCGGGCCGCGTGACCAACATCACCGAATATGGTGCGTTCGTCGAACTGGAGCCGGGCATCGAGGGCCTCGTCCATGTCTCCGAGATGAGCTGGACCAAGAAGAACGTCCATCCGGGCAAGATCGTCTCGACCTCGCAGGAAGTCGATGTCGTCGTGCTCGAGGTCGATCCCGACAAGCGCCGCATCAGCCTCGGCCTCAAGCAGGCCCAGTCGAACCCGTGGGAGGCCTTCGCCGAAGCGCATCCGATCGGCTCGACCGTCGAGGGTGAAGTCAAGAACGCGACCGAGTTCGGCCTGTTCATCGGCCTCGACAACGATGTCGACGGCATGGTCCACATGTCCGACATCGCCTGGGGCGTTTCGGGCGAAGACGCGCTCAACCTGCATCGCAAGGGCGAGGTGGTCCAGGCCGTCGTGCTCGACATCGATGCCGAGAAGGAGCGCATCTCGCTCGGCATGAAGCAGCTGGAGCGTGGCGCTCCGGCAGCCGGCGGCGCAGTAGCATCGAGCGGCGGCGGTACGGGCGGCCTCAACAAGAACGCGATCGTCACGGTCACCGTGCTCGAAGTCCGCGACGCGGGCCTTGAGGTCCAGGTCGGCGACGATGGCGCGACCGGCTTCATCAAGCGTACCGATCTCGGGCGCGACCGCGACGAGCAGCGCCCGGAGCGGTTCCAGGTCGGCCAGAAGTTCGACGCGATGGTGACCGGTTTCGATCGCTCCAAGAAGCCGACCTTCTCGATCAAGGCGATGCAGATCTCCGAAGAGAAGCAGGCCGTGGCACAGTATGGTTCGTCCGATTCGGGCGCGTCGCTGGGCGATATCCTCGGCGAGGCCCTCAAGGCCCGCAACGCCGACGCCAAGAAGTAATGCTATCCATTCCGGGTAGGCGAGGTTCCCCTCGCTTACCCGGAATGGCGATTTTTTACGATTTCCGTCGTTTCGATCCTATTTTGCGCCTAAGACTTGATGTAGATAAAGGTCCGACGCGGTCTTTTTATCCGGATGCAATCCGGGGCCGCTGAAGGAAAGTCGACCACGATGTAGGTGGCACGACTTTCCCGGGTTGAAGGAGTCGCCAAGGTTATGATTCGTTCCGAACTCGTCGAGATGCTCGCCAGCGACAATCCCGATCTGGCGATCCGCGACGTGGAAGCGATCGTCACCACCTTCTTCGACGAAATCTCCAAGCGCCTCGCGACCGGCGGTCGTGTCGAACTGCGCGGCTTCGGCGCCTTTTCGACCCGCGCCCGCGATGCCCGCATCGGCCGCAACCCGCGGACGGGCGAAGTGGTCGAGGTCGACGCCAAGCGCGTCCCTTATTTCAAACCGGGCAAGGAAATGCGCGTTCGCCTAAACGTTTGAGCGACGCCGCGGGGTTGACGCCCGCCGCCCTTTCCGCTTCGCAGGGCGCCACGCGGACGTGGCGAAATTGGTAGACGCACGGGACTTAAAATCCCTCGCCCTTTGGGTATGCGGGTTCGAGTCCCGCCGTCCGCACCACTAAGTTATTGAAAAATAAGGATCACGAAATCTCCGTGGCCAAAACGTGGCCAAATTCGCCGTTTGACTCGGCGAACAGGAGCCCCATTTTCGCTGACTCGCGGCCCTTGTCCGCGCCGTCGATCCACTTCGCATAGTGCTTGAAAAGCATCGCCGTGCTCGTGTGCCCGAGCTGGCGCGCGATGTAGGCTGGATTGACGCCCCCCATCAGCCCGATCGTCGCGAAGGTATGGCGCGTCTGGTAAGGCGGTCGTGCCCGGATGCCGATTGCCCTGAGCGTCGGCACGAAGAACACCTCGCGCTGTCGCTTCTCGTCGGCCCAGGGCTCGTTCGTGATCGGATTGATGAAGATCGGCGACTCGGCACCGCGCATGAAGCTGTGCGCTTTCATCCTTTGCAGAACCGCAATCGCGCGATCGCTCAAATCGACATCACGAATCGAGTTTGTCTTCGTCCCCTTGATCTCCGACCTCACAAGCGCGCGCTGGATGCGAATTGTCCGAGATCGCCAGTCTACGTCGCTCCAGCGAACCGCGATCTGTTCGCTCGGTCTCACGCCGGTGAAGAAGGCGAATGCGAACCAGCACCAGACCCGCTCGTCGTGCCGCTGGGCAAGTCCCGACAGGATGAGTTCCATTTCCTCCGAATCGAACGGGTCGGGCAGCGGGCCCTGGTGCTTCAGGTTCTTGATGTTCGCGAGCGGTGACTTTTCGAGAATCTCGTCGTCGAGCGCCGCCTGGTACACCTGCCTGAGGGGTATGAGGTTATTGTTGATTGTCTTGGCGGTGCAAACCGTGACGCGCTCGGCGATGATCGCCTTAATCTCGGACTTCTTGATGCTCCCGATGTCGCGTTCGCCAAAGGCCGGCTGCCAGACCGATCGCAGCGCCTCGCGGTAGCTGCGCAACGTCGACTTTTCGACGATTGCCGTCTTCAGCCAGGATTCGGAATAGACCGTAAAGCCGTGGAGCGGATCCGCGGTTGCCGCCGCGTCATCGCCCGTCGCGTCACCGCTTGCCGGGCCATCGGCCGGTGTCGCCGCGTCAGCCTTCGGAAAGGTCACGCTTCGGTCGAAGACACCGAGCGCGATTTCCTGCCGCACACGCACCATCAACTTTTCGACCGCCCTGATATTGACCGGCGTCGGCGCGAGATCGAGCGTCTCATAACAGCGCTCGCGCGCGTAGGTGAACCGCACGCGAATCGATTCCTTCAGCGGCTCAACGCCCGAGCCGCGTCTCCCTCTACCCATCTCTGATATCCTTCGATGTCTATGCAGATGCAGCCATCGGGTGCGCGGCGGTATTCGCGGCCCAGCATCCAGACACCGTCCTCGATCTTCCGATAGATCGCCTTTTCGGTGTATCCGGTAAGCTCGACGAATTTGCGGACGCGCACATATCGCGCCGATGTCACGGCAGCACCTGCGGCCATGCCTGCGGAGCTGCTCGATCAACAAACCGCGCCAGCGCCGCCCCGCTTCCTCCACCTTCCCTCCCTCTGCAGAGAGGTATCGACGTCGGGTTCGGGATTTTACGGGGTCTACAAGCTGAAGGGCCTCCGTCGCGATTCTCGGAGCGGCCCGGACACCGGCCTGTCGGACCGAGCTCGGCTTTCTCTGCGGATGCGCGCCCATCCCTCATGGCGATCGGCCAGCATCGAAGACGGTCGAACCAAATCGCCGGCGCAAATGGGCAGCGACCGCGAGCGCATATCGCCGCTGCCGCCACGCGGTCGGGCTATGATAGATCCCGATCGCCTTCCAATAATCACGGGTAATGCTTAGCGCCGAGAGGAATATCCAGCGCGCCGCATCGACGTTGAAGCAGGCATCATGCTGGAGCCACCACGCGACCTCGGCCTGGCTTTTGCCGGTGGCTGCTGCCAATCTCGGAACCCACCAGCTGTTGATCTGCAAGGGCCCCAGATCGTAGCTGCCGTCGCGGTTCGCGACCTTGGCGCCAACCCAGCCGCCTTCCTGTTCGCCAAGCGCCCACAGCGTTTTTGCGAGCCATGCGCGACCGCCCGCCACGCGCGTGATGCAGTTGGGCACCTCGCGGTCGATGGCGTCAGGCTTTCGCGCGCCGGCAGCGGCTGGCGGGGCCATGCTCGCCACCAGGCAGGCTGCCGCGATCGGAGCCAACGGTCGGCACTTCGACCAGATGCTCACCGGTCCGGCCCCCCATCCCGATCGTGATGCGGGTCGATGCGAGGTTGACCGCCAGCACCGCCCGGTCGCTCGCTGCCCGGTATTTCCCGGCCGCGCGACAGGACCTGCTCGAAATAGCGATCGAAACCTTCAGCTAGTGACTGCGCGCGGCCCGCAATGCGTTCGGCGAGTCGGGTAAGAGGGTCCCGGGCGGGTAGCGATTCGCTGCGTGCCCCAAGCGCCATTCGGGCCCGGCGTTCCTCACGCTGCTCACGGGTCAGCGCACGCACCCGGTCCCAGCGTTCGCCATGGCGCTCCGATCGCGCGCGATGCGAATCGCGGTCGAGCCGCCCCAGCCCCTCAATCGCGGAGGACTTCTCGCCTGAGCGCCGGGTAAGCTTGTCGACCAGACGCTTTTCGTCCTCGGTCCACAGCTTCACCCCGAACCGGGCGCGGGTGATCGCGGTGTAGTAGTTCTGACCGGTCACCAGCCCCGAGTTGACCGGTGCCAGCACATAGGCGCGCGCATAGGTCTTCGACTGTGCAGAATAGACCGTCTCGGCATAGCCATGATCCCAGGTCTTGTGCTCACCCAGATCAACCTGCTGCACCCGCCCGTCGCGGTCCCACCGGATCATCGCCACCCGCCCGTCCAGGCCCTCGACGGTGCCGCGCTCCGCGTTCTTCAGATCGAGGTCATGGTCGACCAGGCGCCATTGGATGCGATCACCCGTGGCCAGATCGCGCTGTTCGCTTTTGAAGACATTGACCTGCGAAGCACGGCCGGTACGAGGGTCCCACCGGATGGTTCGGCCATGCTCGTCAACCATCCGGACCACCTGCCGGCCACTCGCATCACGACCGATCCCGACGACGCGATATTCGGTGTCACGGGCAATGCCGAGACCTGCATTGTCGCGGGAAAAAGTGACCACCTGGCCGCCCGAATAGAAGCGCGCGAAGCGCTTTTCCTGATCCGACATGCCGGCGGGCGACAGCACCGATAGCCGGGTGTCTTCCGCCGCGATGGCTCCCTCTGTCTTCAGCGCCTCGCGGATTCTCATATTGACGATGAGCCGGGTCGCATTTTCCAGAACGAGGATGTTCGTGGTGGTCCGATTCTCGGGCTTGAGCCGCGTCCACTCGGCGACGAGCTGCTTGGCAAGCTCGCCCGCGTCGCCACCCGTCACCACCTTGTCGAGATTGGCGAGGGAATCGGCATAGTTGCCGAGACGCGCCTGGGTAACGGCCGCCTTCATCTGTCGGGTCTCCTGACGCATCGATTCGGTGAGTTCCGCGGTGGGCAGGCCGAGGCGCTGGAGCAGCCAGAAAGGTTTCCCTTGCTCGATGGCACCGGTCTGCTTGTTGTCGCCCAGAAGGATCAGACGTGCGCCGGTCTGCCGGCTGATCTCCAGAACACGAAGCGCCTGCCGATTGCCGAGTTGACCAGCTTCGTCGACCACCAGGACATGCGCATCGGTAAGTGTCCGCCCACCGCCCGCGAGCAGGCTCGCGACCGTGCGCGACTCGATGCTGGCATCCTTGCCGAGACCTGCGGCGGCCGAAGAAGTCGGCGCCAGCGCGATGAATGCCGTGCCCGGGTTCGACGCTTCCACCAGGGATTTTACCAGAGTCGACTTGCCGGCGCCGGCGACACCATGCACGCCGACGAGCCGATCGGTCGTCGTGCCGATATGAAGAAGAGCTGCTTCCTGCTGGGGGTTCAGCCCGGCCGTCGCGATCACCTGCCGAATGCGCTCGGTAGACGATATGGCGATCCCGTCGCCGAGCGCGAGGGACAGGTGCTCCGATAGGGATATCTCGAGCCGCGCCGTCCGGCGCGTGGTCCGGCCGCGGGTCAGGACCTCGTCGCCCGTCTGGTGCGCCGCGGTGAGCAGCTTCGCCCGAACCTGATGCTCCTCCACAAGCGGCCGGATATCCGACAGGCGGACCTCACCGACATGCGACGCCAGGCCCAGGCGAAGCATCCGGCCGAGATTGCTGACGGCCTCGCGCGTCTCGGCCTGACGGATGCCGAACAGCATCGAGCGCGACGCGATCATCGGCGTGGGCGGCAGGGACCGGTCCCCCATCTGGTCGGCAGCTGTGCGAACCGCATCGAGCGCGGGAGCGTGAGGCGCAGCGCGTGACGCCCAGCGCTGTCGGAGATCGTCGATTCCCGCTTTCTCCTTGGGGCCCCGCGTCGCATAGAAGGATTGTCGCCGGGCCGCCTGCCCTTCCAGGCCGTGCTCTTTGGCATGCGCATCGATCTGTTCCGCGCGCTGGGACATCGTCGTGATCAGGTCGCGCGGGACACCCCGAATCTCGAACAGGCCGGTCCTCGGGTCGGTCTCGACCTCATACCCAACCTCGCGCAGCTGGTGCGCCAGCTCATTGCGATAGATCTGGCCCGCGACCATCTGCTCGGCGAACATTGCCCGCGTTTCAAGGCTGGCCATCGGGCTGCCGTCTTCACGGTTTGTGATGTTCATCACCACAACATGGGTGTGGAGATGGGGATCGAGTTCACGCGACGCATGCTCGGTGAAGCACGCGAAGATCAGCCGGCCCGTCGTCTCATGAACGATCTCGCCATTCGAGCGATGACGCAGAGAACCGTGCTCCTCGAGATAGTCGAGCGCCGTTCCGACTGCCTTTTCATGCGCTGCGAGAATGCATTCATCCCCGCTGACGAGCGCCATGATCGAAACCGACTTCGGCGCATTGACCGCGAAGTCCCATCCCGGGTGATGCTGGATTTCTCCATCGGCACGGTGTCGGCCCAGCTGCTGACCGGCGACCTTGCCGGCGAGCAAGTCCCTGAACACTGCGGGATCGACCTTGCCCTCAAGGCCGAGCTCGGTGGCGATCAGGCCGCCCCACTGCGAATGTTCGTCGGCGCTCTTCGTGTAATAATCGCCCACGGTATAATAGCGGGCAATGTTGGCGGGCGTGCCCTTCAGGCGGCGCGGGTGGATCATGCCGGCGTCGCCGAATTCCGGGCGCCGTCCTGACGCGCATGCTGCCGGAGGCGGATACCGCTCGGCCTGCCGTAAAGAGCAAGCGTCGGGGGTGCGTCATCAAGCCTCTCGGCTGCTGGTTCCTCCGGTGCGGATGCCGGCACCGGTTCTGCCTGCGTCTCGACCGGGTCGACCGCCTTCTCCTCTTGCGGCGGCGACCCAGCCTCGAACGGCAGTTCGGCGGTGGCATCGTTCACGCGCGAGCGGCGGCGTTTCACTGGCTTCGCCGGTTCCACCTGCCGGGCGCTCTCGGGTGATTCTGATTCGCTCGTTGCCGGCTCGAGCGCCATGCGAAGCGGCGGGTCGGTCCGCTCCTCAAACGCGACGCAGATGGACGGCGCACTGCTATAGTCATCCTGGAATCGGACGACGGGTAAGTTGCGGCCGAACCGCAGGAACCCTGCAAGGTTCGGCAGGTTCGTCACCTCGGTGTGCATGACCAGCGGTCGGGTGACCTGCATGCGGGACAGGTTCACCCCATCGCGCATGTCGTTCACGCCGTACGACATGCCTTCATTGGCCTCGACCTGCTCGACCTGGCCGAGATTCTCGGAGACATGCTTGGCGGTGGGGGTATCGTTCGCGCGCAGCGCCACCCAGGTCGAGCAATAGCCGGTGATCGCGGCAGCATCCTGGATCCCGTAGGTCGCCTCGAGCTGGGGATAGGATTGGAAGCCGAGGATACCGCAGCCGCCATATTTACGGGCGCGGGCAAGGAAGTCGCTCAAGGATGGCAGCTTCTGGAGCGACGGCAGCTCGTCGATCACGCAATAAAGGCGGCGATTGCGATCGGCCGACAAACTCATGATCGCGCTGATCGCGATATCGAGCCAGACCGTGATGAGCGGCCGAAGCGACGGTAGCTGGTCCGCCTTCACCGTGATGAACAGCCAGCTGTCGTCCTTCTCATTCTCAACCCAGTCCCGGATTGAGAGTCCGTCGGCGGTGTCGTCGAGATAGGAAAAGCTGCGCATCACCGATGCCAGTTCGGCCTGGATTCCAGCCGAAGTCCGCTCCCCCTCCAGGCTGATGAAGGCGGCCGCGTCGGTCCCTTGCGCGAAGGCGGCGAGTTCCTTCAGCTTGGACCTAAGCAGCGTGTCGAGGAGGATCGATACGAGCGTCCGTTCCTGGCGAGCGAGCTTGCGCAAGACTGCTACCAGCGTGCCGCGGGCGGCTTTCGCCCAGAATGGATCACCCGATTTGTCGGGGATCGTCGACTCAGCGATCTGGTCATAATGATAGTCGCGCGGCACATCGACCCAAGGCGACCAGCGGTCCGCACGGGCGTCGAGCGGATTGAGCAATACATCGACACCGGGGCGGTAGAACTTCTCCACAAAGGTGCCGGCAGTGTCGTAGACGATGGCCCGCTTCCCGCGTTTGCGGATCCCGGCGAGCATCTTGACGATGATGTTGGTCTTGCCCGTGCCGGGCGCGCCGCAGATCAGGATATGCTCGGGCTCGAACGCATCGGGCACATTGACGCCGCCGATCTCGAAGCTGCCGCGGGCGCTCCGCCACAAAGCGCGGCGCACCTGCCGTACCGTTCCAAACCGCGCACCGCGAAGGAACTGGTTGGAGCCAAGCCCCCTCCCCGTTCGGGTAAAATAAAACCACGCCCAGAACAGCGTCAGGAGCGCGAACCCACCCGAGATCGTCGCGCCCTGGATCAGTATCTTTTCCAGATTTTGAAGAGCGTGATGGGCGACGCCCGAGTTCATAAGATCGTTCGTCGTGGTCCAATATTGCCGCCCCTTCGGGGTCCGGAACAGGATCGGCGTTGGCGCGGGCATATCGCCCTGAAAGCTTGCCTGTGTGAGTTTCAGCAAGACGAACCGCTGATAGTCGGTCGACTTCTCGAGCGCATACCAGATGATCCCGCCGATCCAGATCGCGAGCCCGGCAAGCACCGTCTGGAAGAACACCTGTGTGGTCATCCGAACATTGTGGACGATCGCCTGGCCGCCCCTTGTCCAGGAGCCCAGCATGTCGTTGCGGAAGATGCTCATGTGCGGTCCTGCTCGGGATCGAGCAGCCCCCTTTCGCGGAGTAGCCGGCGCGCGTCGGCCAGCCCCTGTTCCAGCAGGTCAGGCGCCCGGTGACCCACCGATGCGGCGAGAATCGCGAGCGTCTGGATGCCGGTCGCGTGGAGTTCGTCGAACCGGGCGTGATAGCCGGACGGGTCGCCGCCTTCATAGCGTTCGAGCAGATCGCGGAGATAGGTCGAGGGGGTCATGCCCGCACGGCGGGCCTGATCGCGGAGGCGATCATGCAGCGCGTCGTCGAGACGGATGGTTATGCGGGCCACCGGCGGGATCCTGTCCAGCCCAGCGGCGCATGATGAAGCAGCGCCAATATAGCTAATTCTACGCGGTTTTTCAAGAATTTATGGTGTCTGACGGTGTCGGACGAAGAGTGACAAACAGGATCAACGGCTTAGCGGGTGGGCCTCAGGCGAACGTCGGACGGTGTCGGACGATCAGTGACCTTTTGTCAGCCAGACGGCGACACCGAAATCCCGCGGAATTCCGCGGGTTTCAGCACCCGCAGCACCCGTGCGTACGGTGCATTACAAACGCCCGAGGGCGTGCGTCCTCCCTTCGCAGCGCTTTGCCGCGCTGCGCAGCCTCGACCTGGCAAGGGCGGGGCTTCCCCGAAGGGGATTTTCTTCTTGTCGCCAGCGGCAGCCGGCCTTCAAGCCTGACATTGCGCGCCTCCCATTTTTGGGGAAGATTGGGGTTGGCGGGCAGACCGATCGAAAGGACGATCGACATGCCCAAATTGACCGACCGCGAGAAACTTGCCGAACTCGACAAGCGCCAGCACTTGCTGGCGCAGGAAGCGGAGACCGTGCGCCGCTCGCTCCGTTCCCGCTATGGCGCGATGCTCGCCGACATCGCTGTTGAACGCTTGAGCGAACGCGACTTCCGCGACCTTGTCACCCATGCCGTTCGCACTGGTGGTCCGGCCGCGATCGCCGCGCTGAAGGGAGTCCCCTCGGCGCCCTCCTGACTCCCGGAAACGTCGCCCGCAGGGCGGCCCAGCGACGAGCACGGCGAAGCCGCGCGCAGGAGGCCTGCACCCCCTTTTGGGGTGCAGCATCGCCGGGCGACCGACCCGGCCTTCAGCCGGGTCATCGAGCCCGGCGATTTGCTCCATCGACAAAAAAGAAGCCGGCCCGGGGTGGATCCCGAGCCGGCTTCCTTTTGTCACGCGGCCCGCTGCTGCTGCGCCAATGTCAGAAAGTGCGACGGCACCCGCGCCGCCCTGAGGCCCCGGGCGAGGTGTGATTGCAGGCCCGAGCCTTCGCAGACCACCGCTTCGACCGGCTGGAGCTTCAGGAGTTGGTCGTTCCGGATGAAGCCCGCGCGTTTCCCGTACCGGCGGTCGAGCGTGAAGGCGATCAGGGTCACCCCCGACCGCGCGGCCCAGGCGGCGGCGATCGCGTCACATCCCTTGTCCTGGCCCGTTGTCGCCAGCACCATTGCCGGCACCCGCACCTTGATCTGGTCGAGTCGGTCCCAGATCAGCGCATAGTCCTCCCATTGCTGCCCGCCCGAGAAGACGACCACCGGCCCCTTGGGTGCGTGCGCATCGATCCGGCGCTGGCGGCGGGCGGCAAGGAAGTCCGTCGCGGCAATCACCGAGGCGGTGCGCTTCCCGGACACGAGCGTCGCGCGCGGTGACGACCAGGGCCGCCCGGTCTCGGCATGGAACATCTGCGCCGCGTGATCGCGCATGCAGGCCAACGCGTCCTGCACCTCGTCAAGCGACTGGCAGAGCAATTGCGCCTCTTCAAGCTCGGTCGCCGCGACCTCGCTGCCGTCGGCGCCGCGTATCAAGCCCTGGACCTGAGAGGCGGCGCGGTCGGCCTCACCCGAGACCTGCTCCGCAACCTTGTGGAAGCTGTGCACGATTCCCCAGGCAAGCCGCTCAGCGACCCCATCGAGTCGTGTGTCGCGCAGCAGATCGAACAGGGTCGTCACCAGCATCTCCACCCCGAGCTGGACCTGGTGGGGATCGGGCATATCTACCGATACGGGTTCGTCGATCCGGCTGATCCGGACCTGGTCGATCGTCTCGGTGAAGGCTGTAGCGAAGCTGTCGGCCGGCTGGGCACTTTCCTCGGCGAGGAAGGCGACAATGTCAGCGAAGCGGGCGGTGGAACGGTCGGGCTTGGTCATGACGGTCTCCTTTTTCTTCCTGATTGAAGAGACCTTTTTCACGGCACGGGCTCCGAGCGGCGGGGTCAAGGATCGCGAAGCGACCGCGCCAGCGGCGATGGGGGTCACGATTTTCTTCGGCGCCACCACGCTGGCCGGGGAGCGCCGCGGCCGGTTCGCCGAAGAAAATGGTGGGGCCCCGTCGTCCTTGAGGCCGATGCGTACCCGTGCCAGACTTGGAGATGTTGAGAGAGAATATTTTGAAAGACCGACGCCCGCCCCAGGCGCTCAACGCTCTCCGCAGGGGATGGCCCCGGGATCGTATCCGCCCCTCGCCGCGCTCTGGCGGGCTTGCCCGCCTGACACGTTGCAGCCGCCTCAAAATCGCCGCATCATGGCGGGCGATTCCTTTCCCTGAGCGGATAAACCTCATGGCGGTTTGGCAATTCGAACTGGACCCGATCCCGGCGCGCGCGGCGGTGATCGAAGGCGTACCGGCGATCCATCTCGGGCCGGACGTCCGCGACACGATCGTCCTGGGTCTTGCACCGGGCGAACGAGAGCAGCTGGTCGAGGCCATCAGCGACCTCCTCCCGCGTCAGGATGCCTGGAGCCCGGGCCTGATGGTGTGGGGCAATATGCGGGGCACCGATGTCCAGCTGTTCCTGGACGAAGACGGCGCCGACGTCCTGAAGATCCGGATCGACGCCAAGACCTACTCGACCGACCTGATCGACGCGCTGTGCGTCATCGCCCTGGCGTTCGACTGGGGCTTTCTGACCGACCGCGGTGCCGTCCTTCAGCCGACCAGCGACGCGGTCCTGCGCGCCTTGCTGCAATCGCCCGCGCGCCAGTTTGTGGAACATCCGAAGACTGCGATCGCCCGGGCCGTCGAACGGCTCCGCGAATAAATCCGGACCGTCCCGGCACCGGCCATGCGACGGCGGGGGCCGGATCTCAGCCCCCGAGCGTGATGTCCGGCGGTTCCGAGTCCGGCGGGAGGTAAGCGTCGTAGGGGTTGCCGTCGTGCAGATGCCCGAAGGGCGTCATGAGAAACGCGCCGCCGTCATGCCCGACCGCGCACAGAACATAGCGCGGCACCCCGGACACAGCGTCACGGCATTCGAGCAAGGCGAGATTACCGTCGACGGCAGCGCGTAGCAGGGTGTCGAAATTGCGCCGATAGGGTTCCGGAATAGCCATCAGGGCCTCCATGAAAAGGCGGGCGCAGCCAGCGGCCGCGCCCCCTGAGGAAAGGATCAGGCGACCCTGCGCCGAAGCGGTTGATCGGGCGCCTGGTCGATCCGCTTGAAGGCATGGATCGGCACCCCGGCCTCGCGCAGCACCTGATAGAGATTGGCCTGGAGCCCTGAGCCTTCGCACAGGATCGCCTCGACCGGCTTCAGCTCAGCGAGTTTTCGGTTACGGGTGAAGGCGGTCTTCCTGCCCGTGCCGTAAAGGCCATAAGCGACCAGCGGGACACTGATTTCCGGGCGCGCCGCCCAGGCGGCGGCAATCGCATCGGCCCCCTTGCGCTGCCCCGTCGTGACCAGGGTCATATGCGGCACCCGCGCCTTGATCTCGTCGAGCCGCGCCCAGATCGGCTCCCAATCGTGCCAGAGCGCCGGCCCCGAAAAGACGACGATCGGCCCCTGTGGCATATGCTTCTCGCGGGTAGCGAGCTGGCGCGCGCGCAGAAAATCCAGCGCGGCGATCTGGCTCGCGGTCGAGGCCGAGGAGGCTTTGGTGCCGCGCGCGGGCGACCAGGGCCAGCCCGACTGAGCACGGTACATTTCAGCGGCATAGTCGCGCATGCATTCGATTGCCGCGCGTTGTTCGGCGGTCGACTGGCAGAGGAGCTGCTTGTCCTCAAGGTCGCGATTATAAACCTCGCTCATATCCGGATGGCGCGCGAGATCGCCGATTTCCTGCGCGATGGAATCCTCGCGGCGCTCCAGTTTTCCGGCGACGAAATGGAAGCTGTTGACGAAGCCCCAGGCGATGTCGGCGGCGAGCGGCTCGAGCCGGGTACCGGTGAACAGGTCGAAGATGGTGGCGATGATGCCGGCGCATTCGGCCTGGGCAGCGAATGGTTCGGGCATCTCATGCTCGCCCGGCGTATCGCCGCGCTCGACGATGGTAAGGGGCATGGGGTCGCCGAACGCCGCCTGGAATTCAGGGGTGGCGACGGCTTCGGCGTAAAGGGTTGCGAGATCGGCGAGATGATCGACGCGCCGCGGTGACGTGCGGGTCATGACAATGCTCCTGATGGAAAAGGGCCCTTGGTGGAAAAGGTCGCGAAAGCCGGGGAAGCGCGAGACGCACTCCCCCGGCCGGCTTCAGCGAGCCCTTAGAAGGGCATTTCGTCGTCGAGATCGGCGCCCGCGCCTGCCAGCGCGCCGTCCTTGCCGGCGGTGCTGTCGCCGAACCCGCCTTCGCCGCCGCCCTGGGTGTAATCGCTGCGGCTGGACCGAATGGCGGGACCGAAGTCGTCACGCCGCTGCGGCCGCCGCCAGGCGACGCGGTAGCCCTCGGTATCGCCGCCGAACAGAGCGACGGGCAGCGGTTCGGGCAGGCTCGGATCGTCGATCGTCCCCTGGAGGAACACCTCGCCGGTGGTGTGCTTGGCGACGGCTTCCCACAAGGCGCCGATCTGGACCCAGCGATTGCCGACATTCAACGCGACGATCTCGAAGACCGGCGCCTTGTCATTCTGGCTCTCGACGGGACGCAGTCCCAGCCGCGGCAGGTCGATCGTGCGGGTCGCGATCGACCCCAGAATGCGACCATTGCTCTGCTTGAACTCTCCGATATTCATGACACAGTTCCTTTGACGAACGTCGCTTTCGGACCATTCCAAAACGACACTCCTCAAAATCCCCCTCCTCTCTCCTGCCCCGTGGCCGCGGCTGGGCGCCAAGGATGAGATTGGTCGCACCGGCGCCCCCCGACACCTCCCCGCTGCCCGATCGATCGCGCGCGACGTCACCCCCCGCCCCACCCCCGCGCCTTCTCCCCCCGGCAGGTGATCGTCACCCGCAGGGCCAAGATTCGGCGCAGCCGAAGCTTGGTCGGAGCGAAGCGGAGATAGAGCGCCGGTGCCCGCGCAAGCGGGCAGCCGCCTTACCCCTCCCCGCCGGCCTGCCATCCCATCACCCGCGACAAGCATTGCCAGCACCGCGACGTGCGCGGACGAGACGGGCTGAAAATGGCAGGGAAGACGGCGGAAGCGGGCATCGATCGGCCCATGATATCGGCCGGTGCCACATGGAGGATCGACACCGGATCAGGTCGCTTCAACGCCCTGCTTGCGGCGGGAGGGCCGGCGTGCAGCCGATCCGATCATAAGAGCGGGGGGGTATCCGGATCGTCTCAAGCAGCGCCTGCCTTCGATCTGCAAACCGCACGACAAACCTGAGAGTCCTGGACGCGATGTCGGCCCCGGAGATTTGCACCTCGAAGAATCCTCACCCGGTTCCTATAGGGTCGGCATGGGGACAATCGGCAGCCGTATCGAAGAGACCGGAACCTTGATCCGCGAGGAGGACGGATTCGCGTTGCGCCGCGATATCGGCGGCCGGATCAGGCTCGACCTGCACCGTGTATCGGTCGAAGCGGTCGACAAGCGTGTCCACATCACCGGCGTGGTGGTGGCCGAGGGCTTGATCGACGTCACCGATATCGCGGACGCGTGACGACGCGCGCCGCGGTCACACAAGGCACGATCGGCCTCCCGTATAACCAGCGGTGGCGGCCCCCGCGGGGTCAGACTTTGGCGGACGCCGCTTTCCTTGCTCGTGGACGGGCGGGCGCCTTGGGCGCCGGGCTTGGCGCTGCCGGTGCAGACTTTTTCGCGACCGTCTGGCCGGGCTTGCGGCCGAGGCCGATCTTCTTGGCCATTGCGCGGCGCGTTTCCGAATAGGCGGGCGCGACCATCGGATAGTCGGGTTTCAGATTGTAGCGGGTGCGGTACTGTTCCGGCGTCAATCCATGAGTGCTCAGATGACGGCGCAGCGTCTTGTACGGCTTGCCGTCGATCAGCGAGATGATGTGATCGGGCGAACCAAGCGACTTCCGCGCCGTGACCGCGGGCGTATATTCGGGATCGCCCTCAGGTTCACTTGCCGCTGTACTTCCGCCCAAAGCGGAGACCGTATCGAACATGGACTTGAGAAAGGCAGGCACATCGTCCGCATTGACGCGGGTGTTGGAATTGCCAAGCCACGCAATAGTCAGTTCAGTCGCCAAGGTCACCGCATCGACCGAAGTATCTTCACTCATCCTGTCAATCTCCAAGGGGCATTTCGCCAACGGACTTCATGCGCCTCAAGAGACTGCGATGTCCAGCTTGATGCCCTTACAGAGCAAGACCAACTGCTTGGCGGCTTCGGGATTGCTCCGGTCCATGGCGGCGCCGGCTGCGTCCTTGATCGCGGCCTTGATGCCGCGCACCTGGGCGGCATCAATCGCTGTGATCGCGGTACGGCGCGAAAATTGGCAGGTCACGCCTCGCCCTGCGGTTCGCACAACGAGAGCAGACGTTGTTCGAATCGGTCCGGTTCGAAAGCCGGCTGCTTCGCTCGATCCTCGACGAGCGGCTCCTCTGCGGCGCACCGCACCAGATCGGCATGAGCCCAGTCCATGCCCTTCTCGCTGCCCCGGCCGGGTGAAGCCCAGACCACCGCGATCCTCGGTCAGACGGACAAGCGCGGTCAGCCGGAAGTCCATCGCGACCAGCAGCTCCCGGCGCTCAGCCTGGAGACTGCGCTCGTTGAGCATGTCGATAGTACGAGATGTCCTCGCCTCGGCCGCCTACGGTACAAGCCGCTGGCCAAAAAGCCTATCACGACAGAGCAATGGCCCCTCAATCAAGATCCGGAGTGGAGACAATTTGGCTTCAAAAGCCGAGAGCGCGGCGATATGAACTCCCGGTCCGGGAGCGTTCGCGCTCAGGCTCGTGAGAAGGCCCGTGGGACGGACCCGGCAACCGGTTGATGCTAGTCGTCACCGGTTGCCGGTTACCCGCTATTCCCCAGCTGAGGGTGCGGGCCGCGCCTGAGAGCACGGATGCCAATCATAGTCGGCAGCTACGACATCGACATCACTATAGGCCCAGCACCAGCCGCGCTGGTTCAGCCTGTTCTCCGTGTCGTCGCGGCCTTTGCATACCGCATCATCGGGTGCATGCGAGCCGCCGCGGCATTCGTCGTTCTGGTTCGCCCATTGCGCCTTCAGTTGATCGTCAGAGGAGTCGCCCGTAGGACTTGAGGCGGGCGCGGTTTCCGGCGTCGGCACGCCAGTGGGCGCATCCGGTGGAGTCGCTGCCGGTGTCGTCACGCCAGGTTTTTTGAAGATATCGTCGGGGATTTCGAGTCGTATCAGCTTCCAGGTAAACAAGCCCCGGCGCTCGAAAACGAGGCCAACTGAGCCTTTGGCCCGGTCCTTGTTCACGAGCTTCACGCGGAAGCGATCCATGGTGATATATTCGTATTGGTAATCGATATCCGGGTTGGCGGGTTCAGCCTTTCCGCCGCCCTGCACGGGCTTGTTGCCCTTCACCAGCGCCGAGATTCCGTCAGGGGTAACGAACGTGTCGACCATCTTGTCGACGATCGCCGGCATCATCACAATGCCAAGGCCCGCGAACGGGTTGTTCTTCATGCCTGGATCATCATTGAGCTCGCGCATCATCGCCGTGGAGAGCTGGGATTTGAGGCTTTCGCGGACGGCGGGAAAATCAACGGTCGCGTCGAGCTTGTCGACGTCGGCGCTGATCGCGGCCTCTTTGAAATTGTGGACGGCGAGATAGGGCGACCCGACATAAGCAAGCACGACGAGAAGTAAGGCGACGACGGTCCAGCCGATCCATTTCCTGCTCAAAGTCTCTCTCCCCCGTTTATTCGAGCATCTTTCACGCCTTCAGGAGATGCCAGGCCTCTCGATACACCTCCAACCAGCCTGCGCCATGCGTGAACAGATCGACATGGCTATAGTCGGGGAGAAATCGCCGAAAGTCGCTGTCGTTGCGCGTCTTTCCACCTTTGCCCGGTTGGCTCAACCACGCCCGATGGGCCTCTTCCAGCGTCGCGCCGACAATTGCGGCGGGCACGACAAAGGCTTCCGGAACATCGGCTGGCGCCTTTCCGAAATCAATGAAGCAGTAGAACAAAGTCGCTGATCGAAGCTGTTCGTGCTTCTTTCCCATGTGCCAGCCGCCATCGCTGCCAAGGGCGCGACGGGTCTTCACCTGGATCGCGCATAGACGATCACCAATATCGTCGGTCACGACGATATCGCAGTTGGGCACACCGACGGGCGCAAGCGCGGCAATCAGCCCCTGTCGGAGGAGTTGGCACATGACGAAGTGCTCGCCTGCCGCACCCAGCAGACTCGATGCGCTTACCATCAGTGATCGAACCTTTGGTCGCGCATGGGGGCAGCGTAGCTCCTTCTATGATCGGCGCCAGAGGGACTGCTGTTCTCCTCGCCGTCGCGACGCGGATCTCTAACCATCAGGATTTCCAGTCGCCGACGACCCAGGATGTCCCCGTCGTCGCGTCCGATCTTGAACGCTCTGTGGCGTATTCGCGATCTGACAGGATCCACCCGACTGACGATGCGGGGCACCGGCCTGGAGTAGTCGGGTTGCGGCAGTCCATGGTGATACGGGAAAGCTGGCCGGCCCAGCGGAGGTGCCCACGACATCTTCGCGCGGGTGGAGCAGGATCGCGGGGATCGGCGCTTTGTCGGTGAAATCTCTCACGTCTTCGCCCGCGGCTGCGTCCAGCCTTCTGGTCGTCCCGCCGTCCTGCGGAGGAAGTCATAGGATCTCGTCTCGGAGAAGAGGACGCGATTGGCTGGCGTACGGATCAGATGCTCACCGTCTTCCAGACGCACATGGGCGATGCCCGGGAACAACGCCTCATCGACGGGGTACAGCGCGTTGGGATTGTGGAACAGGCGAAGCTCATCGGGCCAGCCTTCCTCATAATCGGGGCTTTCGACATCGAACTTGAACGGAATGCCATCGAAACCGCCCCCCGGGTCGTTCCAGACGCCGGAACGGACAAGACTGACCCAGGGATCCCCATAGCCGGCGCGGACACCCATACGGCTGAACTTCACGACGGTGCCTGCGTTGGAGAAGAGCACGGCGGCGATATGTTCGGCGTCGGGCTGCGCGAAAAAATTGGTCGGCACGGTCTTGCTGCCGACGACATGGTCGCCGAGCGGCTTTTCCTTTCCGCTGACGCGTCCGTCCGCATCGATGGTGATGTTGACACCCACCCCGTAGAGATAGAAAGGCAAGGCGTTGTGCGACCAGCGCATCGATGCCGGCGCGTGAAAATCCGCGATTGCGAGGACGAGCGGATGGCCGGCGACATGGGGTTGCTCCCAATAGCGCTTCTTGAGTTTGGAAAAGAGCGGCGAGCCGAACTTCTGGGGCATATCATGTTCGAGAAAGGCCAGGAAATCGCCAGGAGGCGACTCTGGTGGCCCCTGCCCCATCGCCGCCGCGAAACTATCCGGGCCGTTTACCGTCGTCGCCTCGACGAAGAGCCTGGCGCCTCGCTTGTCGAGACAGAAATCCGGAATGGCGCAAGCCGGATCGATCGCGAAGTCGAGCGCCGTGAACGCCGCCCAAAGATAGAGTTCCCAGATGCGAGCGCTGTAGCCGCTCGTTTGGAAATCGCGCACGAAATTGCCGTCGCGGTCGGGGAGCCAGTGCGCCATTTCCGTGATCAGCTCGCGGGCGGCGCGCTGGTTGTAGCCGTCGCGGAGCATGACATAGGCCGGATGTAGCCGTTTGATGCCCTGAAGGGGCTCGAAGAGGTCCATTCCTGTGGGCAGCGGTTCGAGATGTGTCAGGTCGACCGCCGCTGCGAGAAAATCGGCGCCGAGGTCGTGAGCGATGGCGAGATCGCCGGCGCGCAGGGATGGCAGCATCGGTGAGCATTGAAAGAGTCGGTACCGGCCCGCTGCATCGCGCGCGAAGCCAACGCAGAGGAACTCCCTGGTCTCGAGGAGATGGAAGACGCCGATCAGGACACGCTCATCCACCGTGGCCCATGCCGACGCGGACAAGCTGTCCTCGCGCATCGCGGCGGGCCGGCCCCAAAGGGTGAGCGCCTCGAAACGCTCCAGGGCCATCCGCTGGAAACAGCCATGGGCCGGTCCGCGAACAGGGCCGAGTTCCGGATGAGCCTCGTTGGAGGCACCATCTTCTTCTCTGGCGACGTCGGATCCAGATAGATGAGATCGAGGCTCAGCCGGGCCGATCATGCATGGCCCTGTTGAACGGCCAAAGGCGGAATCATCGAGACACTGACTTCGCCCATTCTGCCAAGGGCTGACATCAATCGCCGGGACGCAGAGGCCAATGCAGCCTCGGTCCGGAACATCTCGGTGGTGTAGGCGTCGCGCGCGAACATCATCGGGTCGGTTACCAGCGACGCATAGGCGGCGGGCCAATGGCAGAGCAGCAGGAACGGCCACGCGGGTCCCGGCGGCGCATAGCTTGCAAAGGTGATGCGGTGCGCCGTGAGTCGCGACGGCCGATGATCAAGAATGTTCGGCGCAACCGGCGCGGCGCGGGTCATGGAGAGGAAAGACTCGATCTCATCCCGCTCGGCCTCGGTCTCGATCAGGATCGGATAAAAGCGGCCCAGCGGCAGGCTCGGATCGGCAAAGCGCCTGGGGACATCGACGACCAGGATGTCGGGTAGCGTCGCGAGCGGGCGCCGATAGAGAATGCGCCTGCGGGCAAGATCGTCGGTGAGCGCATACATCGCCGAACGATCCGCTTCCCCCCGGTACGCGTCAACCGTCGATTGATCCGATCTCGCGGTACGGCTCGATCGACCGCGCGATGGTAGCATTCGAGGTCGCAGAATCACCACATCGACGGGCGGATGCCATGCGAAACGCCGATCACGGGAAAACGGCCGGACATTCAGGCCGCGGGTGTTCGACACCGGCGTTGAAGCGCGCGATCCAGTCGCCGATCGGTTCCCGACCCTCCAGCCCGATACGGGCGGCGGCTTCTTGAAAGGCTACCAACTCCGCGGGCCCCTCGGCGATGATGCGATCGACGTCGGATGGATGAAGGAGCCGCTCGGCGCGAATGAATTCCGTCATCGATCCGGGCCGGGCCTCGCCGGCGCCCCGGCCCTTTATCGGTTTCCGCCATAGTCCGTCGACATTGCGCAAGCGGGACGCAGCGCGAGCTTCGACGAGCACGATCAGGCGAAGATAGGCTGGTGGAAGGGTCCGCACCTCATGGGGTTTCATCGCGGCGCAGAAAAAACAGGAGGATTTAACGGGAACGGGCAACCCTGCGGCGCGAATCCGCGCGATGCAGGCGTCGCGATCCCAGCCCCATTCGCGCAAGGGACAACGGAACTCGTAGCGGTCATTGAAATAGCCCTCGCGCTGGGCGTAGCGCCGATTATCGGCGAGAGAACAGTCATAGCCAATGAGTTTCACGACTTTCTGACCGCGTGCCCACGCGTCGAGCGCGGGTTGCCAAGCCTCGGTCCACTGGTCCTGCGGTGCGATCTTCCACTTTTGCGAGCAGCTGTGCCGGCCGAAGCTGATCGAGGGCAAGGTCCCGTTGGTCAGGAGGTTTTCGAGCAGCGTAAAATAAGGCGGCCAATGCTTGAAGCGCTTGGCCGCATATCGGACGACCTCGTTGGGGATGCGATGATCGTCCATCCAGCGCCGGAACAGCGGCACGAAGGCGTCGGTTTCCGGTCGCTCGCTACCGGTATCGGCCATGAGCACGACATCGGGCGCGTCGCCGCGCTCGACGAGTTCGATGATCATGGCGGTCGAGTCGACACCCGCTCCCCAGGCAGCGAGAACCGGCGGCCGCATTGTCGAGGCCGCCGTCACAGGATCAACGCGAGCACGACCGCCCCGTCTTCGGGCGGGGCGGCGGTGACGCGGACTGGCTGTAGCGGATCACACGTCCAAATGACGAACTGATCGCGCCCGGTCGCGCGCCGCAATTGGGTCGCCAGCGCATAGGCATGCTCGAAGGAAGCGAGCCGCGACCGCAAGGGTGAGAGAGACTGCATGTCGAAACTCCCGGAAGAAACGGCGAGAATGAGATAACCGCTGGATTGACTGGTTCAGATCCGAGTGCCGTCGAGCGCTCGCCAGATGGCCAGGATCGCATCCGCAATATGCTGCTCGACCAAGGCCGGTGGATGACCGGTCCGCGCCGCGATCATCGCTATGTCGAGGTCGTCCACGCAGTGGAGCAGGAATATCGTTCGCGTATCTGCAGGCAGCGCGGCCACGGCGGCGCGATAGCGCTCATGGTCGATCGCTATCTCGGTCGGCTCATCATTTGGGGATATCGATTGCAGCCGCTCGAAAATGGTGGCGATGCCGTGCAGCAACGCGATAGCGGTTCGATAGGAGAAGAGAGCCATGTCGAAGGGTCCCGGCGAAGCATGGCCGGCGCCATTGCCGACGCCCTCCCTCACCCCCTCTGCTCCCCAGTCGCCGGCTCACCAGGGGAAGACCGCCAGCGCATCGGTACGGTCACCGTCACAGTCGAGCAGGACATAGTCGCAGCCTTGGGCGCGACCGAAGGCGAGGATAGCGCCGAGCTCGTCAGGCAGGCGCGGATCGCCCGGATCAACCACTGCCCGGGTGTGCAAAAACCAGCCATAGTGCGTTGACGCGACCACGAGCGGTTGATCGGATGGCGGCAGCTGTGCCCATGCGGTCAGTTGTTCCGCGGTAGCGCAGCGAACATGGGCCGTGCTGAGCACGACATATCGGCCGAATTCCATGAGAGTCTCCATTTCGTGACCGGCGTCAGGTGGCGAGATCCAGGAGCGGGAACGCCATTACGGGCTGGGGGGATCGGGATCGTCCGGTTCGTCGTCGAACAGCAGATAGGCGTGGGTGCCAAGGTCCGGGATGCGGGAGTCGTGATAGATGCTTTCCCTGGCGCGATCGAGGCCGATACGGATCGCCTCATCGTCATCACAGGCTTCGACGTCATATTGCTCGCAGGCGAAGAGCTGGTCACCACTCAGGAAAGCGATGACGACCGCGAAGGCGCGTGTCGGGCTTGCCGAAATCTCGGACATGGCTGTTCTCCAAAAAGAGGTATTCGGCGCCGGAACCAGGCCGGCACCGAGACAGGATCAGTTGGCGCGTTCCATCAGCTTGCGGGCCTTGCCCTCGAGCTCTAGCCGGTCATCCTGATGGACCTTGTTCCGCGCGACCGCGGTGATGCCCTGGACGAAATCATAGAGGGACGCGGCGGGATGCCCCTCTTCGTCCAGCACGGTCTGGATGACCCTGGCCGTGTCGGACCTGGAGAAGCCGCGGTTGCGCAGGAAGCCGGCACGGTCCTCGTCGGTCCGCGCCACGATCCGCTCGCGCGCGGTGCGGATTCCGCTGACGAAATGGGCGGGCGAGGAGTCGGCGAAATGCGTGAGCGCGGGCTCGGCCTGGTGCGCGAACCGATTGGCCGCGAATTTCGAGTGGCGGATGTTGATCTCCTCGAAATTCTCGACCCCCCACAAATTGCGGTTCATACACACCGCACGGAGATAGAAGGTCGCGATGCCGAGCGTCTTCGAACCCACCTCCGAGTTCCAGCAATAGAAGCCGCGGAAGTAGAGGTCCGGCTCGCCATTGGGCAGACGGCCGGCTTCGATCGGCTGGGTGTCATCGACCAGGAACAGGAAGACGTCGCGGTCGGACGCGTAGAGCGTGGTCGTGTCGCGGCTGACATCGACATGAGGGTTGTACAGCATCGAGCCCCAGTCGAGCATGCCGGGGACCTTCCAGCGCGTGTCGCCCACTCCGTCGCCGGCGAACTTCATCACCGCCGCAACCAGCTCATGGTCCCAGATGCGCCCATAGTCAGGCCCGGTGACCGCCCGCAGTTCGGTTCTGCCCTCGTCGCTTTCGAGCAGCTTCACCTGTTCACCGCGGTGCGACAGCAGTCCATGCTGGAGATTGATGCCAGCAAGTGCCGCGGGCAGCGTCCGCATATAGGACGCCGGCGCGCTCACCAGGCTGCAAAGCTGCCCGAACGACCAGTTTGTCGGCGCGACCGGCTGATCGCTGCCCGGCACGAACAACGAGAGGCGCTCGGGGTCGTCGCTGCGTGCCTCGACCCGAACGCCGCGGTTCTCGACGACCCTGGTCGTGGCACGGTCAGCGCGCGAGCGGACGCGGTCGTAAAGGGCGGAGAGCGACAGGAAGCGCTCGTCGTCGGGCCGCGAAAACCATTCGGACGAGACGCGGCTGTCATTGCGACCGCGAGAGAGGTCGACACGGAAGGCGCCGGACACGGGCCGGTCGACGACAGGGGAAAGCATTGTCATGAGATGTCTCCGTGAAAGCGTGGTTGGACGGGCGCGCCGATCTCGAAGCGATCGATCGACCCACCACGCTCACTCACTCCCCCCTGCCCTTCCGGGCGGCTCCGGCAGAATCCAGGCAACCGAAACCGGTCGCGACCAGCCGCTACTCGCCTCTCGCCGCCCCGCGGAATCGCCCGTCTTCGTCATATCGAGTGGGATCGACGCTCGGGACGGTCCAGCCGAACATCGATCCAGCCTCCATCGCAGCGACATGGGCCGGTGTCGCGCCGAAGAGAGCGTTGATGCGTTCGACGGTCATGTCGTCGGGCATTGGCCAATGGCCGCTCTCACCGCGCTTGATCACGATACGCTCGCCCGTTTCCTCAAGGCGTGTGGCGCACATCTCCGGCAAGGCATCCAGTATTGCGAGGCGCCGCGACGCCGCGTCAATTGTGGCGGGCTTGAGATTGTAGAGCCAGCTCGGGCCGAACGCGTTGCGGACCGTGCGCAAGGCACTGCCGTCGCGTTCATCATCGTCGCCGCCATTCATCCATTTCAGCGAGAGCGCGCGCTTCCAGTACCGGCCGTGTCGCAAGCGGAAATCGATGAGCGCACGCCACAGATCGTCACTGGGCTCTGTCATGACCGGCCTCCGATCGCGGTGAACGAAAAAGGCGACAGGTGGCGGAATGCGACCCGAAGAACAGTAAAGGCAGTTGCGGGATCATGCGCAGCCTCCCGTCGATTGATCGTCGTCCGCAATGGTGAGCGGCGGCAGGCAAGGGTCGGCCGAGGCAAAATAGGCGTGGATCGCCTCGATCGTCCCAAGATGCCGCGCTTCACCGCGCGTGATGACGACCTGGTCACTTTCCGTAACGGTGAAGGACCGTTGATCGCCCGCGCCATCAAACACTACGCGCTCGGCTTCCCAGCTTCCAACATATCCACCAGACCAGCGGACGAACGGGAGGCAGTGGGTGACGCAGAACTGTTCGAGCAGCTCGAAGCGGCCCCACGCGACCTCGTTCGCCATAAGCTCAAGGGGGCCATCGGCCGGGATGACGGACTCGATGAAGTCGCTCCCGTCCCAGTCAGTCGACAGCCTCTCCTCCGCGACGATGCTGGATAGCGCCGGCAGATCTGCGCGCGCCAGCACGCCGCCGATACGGATGGACGCGGAAACTCGGTCAGCCATGGCCGACTCCTTTCATTGATGGCAGGGACACAATCGCGACGCGGGGAGCCGAGCGAACGCCCGGATCATCGACGGTTCACCGTCGCTCCCGCCCACTGCTCACCCTTCCCTTTTGCGATCAGGCCGCGAGTCGATCGGGGCCGGGCGGGATGATGCGCGCGACGATTTCCTCGGCGCGGTCGAGGGGCACGAACAGCCTCGTCTTATAGGCGATGATCTCAGTGAAGCAGCCGATCGACTTCAGCCAGTCCCGGCGTTCAGGCGGAAAATCCCTGATCTCGAGCCGGATGGCGTCATTCACATGACACCGCTTCAGGCGAGCTTGCCCCAGTGCGGGGAGCGCCACGCCGTCATCCGTCCGGGCGGCCGCGACAAGCTCGGTCGGTGACAGGGTGATCGACACCCTGATCCCGAAGGCTTGCGCCACCTTCTCAAAACCGGCCGGCGAGACGATCCGGCCGAGGACCGAATTTCCCTCGCCGTCAGCGATGCGCCACACCCGAACATCATCGTCGGGCAGCTTGTCCCAGACCGGCAGCAGCAGGCCGGTCGCGATGTTGACCGTCTGCACATCGATATGGTTCGAGACTTCCTCGACCTCGGCATCCCAGAGCCGCCGGAAGCTCTCCTCGTCGATCTCGTGCCAATGGCTTTCGCAGAGTGCTGTATCGCGGATCCGGTCAGCCCCGAGCGGGCGGACCAGCTCCCACATCGGAATCGCGCGTCCCTCATCGTCCATGATGCCCCAGGCCGGCGTGCGGAGCGCAACCCGGCCCGACCGGCCGTTCCTCAGGAATCGCACGCTTGCGGCACCCATCCACTGGCCCATCAGCCGGGCAAAGGAGGTTGTGCGCCGGCGGTGATGCAACTCGTACCGGCTCAGCCTGGTTTCGGCACCGGAGATCTCGTCCCGACGCAGAACCTGCTCGTCCAGCACAATCATGCGCTCCGCGAGAATGGTCTCCACACCCACATCGAGCGTGCCGGCCTCGCGCGCCTCGTCGATCCGGGTCTGGATCAACGCGAGATACTCCTCGAAGATTGCGTTCTGGGTCCCGATGCGCAGCGCCAGCAGGCGATTGAGCCAGCGCTGGATCGGCGGCAGCTTGTCGAGAAGGCCCCCGCCATCCTGGTCGACCAGTTTCAGGCCGGTCATGTCGGTGAAGCGTTGCAACGAGGTGCTCGCGAGCTTGCCACGGTGGAGCAGATGATACCATTGGATCAGGGCATCCCTGGCATAGTCGCTTTCAAGATTGTCGGCCGGGTCGAACAGGTTCTGACCGCCTGTCTGCCGCTGCCCGCGCGTCAGCGCGCCAAGACTGTCCAGGCGCCGGGCGATGGTGCTGATGAAACGCCGCTCGCCTCGGCAATCGGTAGTGACGGGACGAAAGACCGGCGCGCTGGCCTGGTTCGTGCGGTTCGAGCGGCCAAGACCCTGGATCGCCATCGACGCCCGCCAGCCGGGCTCGAGGAGGAAGTGAACCCGCCTGCGATCCGCACTCAGGCAGTTCCGGTCGGCATGGTAGCTGCGGCCCGTTCCGCCCGCATCGGAAAAGGCCAGGATCGGCTTTGTGCCAGCCATGAAGGCGTCGGCTTCGGCAATGTTGCTGCGACGGCCGCGGCGCTCGATCTTCTGCCGGCCGCGCGCATCCACGACGAGGCGTCGCGACCGTCCGGTGACCTCGGCGACCGTTTCGGTCCCGAAATGCTCGATGAGCCGGTCGAGCGCCGAGGGGATGGCCGGCATTGCGCAGAGGCGCTCGATCAGCTCGTCCCTTGCCCGGACGGCCTCCTGGGAGAACACCGGGTTACCCGCTTCATCGACCATGAGTTCCGAGCGCATCTCGCCGTCAGTGCCGCGGAACACGCGCAGCATCCGCGTCGGGAAGGCGGTCTTGAGATAGTCGATCATATATTCACGCGGGGAAAGCTCGATCTCGAGATGCGCGCGCTCATCCGCCGAGAGGCTCGCCAAGCGGCGGTCGAGCATGGCCTCCGCAGTCGTGACCAGTTGCACCACGGCATGGTGACCGGCGGCGACCTCCAGTTCGATCGCGCCGATGAGCGTCGGCATCTTCATCGCGATCAGTACCTGACCAAAGAAGCGCTGTTTCGCGCTCTCGAAGCGGGAAAGGGCTGAGCCCTTGGCCTGGGCATTGAGCGACTTGCCGTTCATCCGGTCGACGATGTTCGTTGCCTCGAGCACGGCGTCCAGATGCTGGTGGATGACCGCCCAGGCATCCGCATAGGCGTCGTAGATCCCGATCTGCGCCGTCGTCAGCACATGCTCGAGCGGATCATATTCGACACCCTCAAACGTCAGCGCGCGCGCCGTGTAGAGCCCCAGCGCCTTCAGATCGCGCGCGACGATTTCCATCGCCGCGATACCGCCGCTGGCGATTCCCGCCATGAAGGCGGTGCGGTCCGCGAACGCGGTGCCGGGTCCCCAGAGACCGAGACGGATCGCGTAGCAGAGATTGGCCGGGTCGGTCGCCCCGGTTGCCGAGGCGAGCAGGATACAGGCGCGCGGGCGCAGATTCTGCAGGCGGACGCCGGCCAGGCCCTGTTCCGAGCCCTTCTGGGTGCCGAACTGGGTCTCGGTGCCGGCGGCATTGGCCATTTCATGCGCTTCATCGAAGACGATCACGCCGTCAAAGTCATCGCCCAGCCAGGTGAGGATCTGGTCGAGGCGGGAGCTCGCATCATGACGCTGGCTGCGCAGCGTCGCGTAGGTGACGAAGAGGATGCCGGTCCTCATCCCGATCAGCGACCCGAACGGAAAGGCGTCAAGCGGCTGGATGTCGATCGGAAGGCCACCCAGCGCGCTCCAGTCCCGCCTGGCATCCTCGATCAGCGCACTGCTCTTCGAAACCCAAACCGCCCGCTTCTGGCCGCGGCACCAGCGGTCAAGAATGCAGGCTGCGACCTGCTGGCCCTTGCCGACGCCGGTGCCGTCGCCGATGAAATAGCCCATGCGATAGGCACAGCCCTCGGCGTCAGGATGCAGCAGCGTTCCTGATGCGTTGGGCGCATGCCGACCCGGCAGGTCGCGCTCGAACGCTTGTCCCGCATAGATCACCGTTTCGAGCTGTGCATCGGACAGGGCGGCGACGGCGCATGGCGGCAGTATCGGCACATAGGTCGGGCGTGGCGGCACGATCGACGACATCGCCACGGACTCGACGAGCTGGTCGGGATGCGGCGCGGCACCGGGAATCCGCATGCGCGACAGGCGCCAGGGCACATAGATGCCGATCTGCTCGCCCGCGCTGGCGGGCATTTCGAGCACCTCATAGGAGAGCGGCTTTGCAGCACCATCGATCATGATCGCCGGTGCCGGAACGGCCGCGCGCGCAGATGCCACGCGGGCGAAAAGCCCTCCCGCTTTCGGCGCCGCGGATGCCGGCGCACGGACGACCTTCACGGCGGCGGACCCAGCGCGGGATAGGCCATCCGGCCCAAGCCGGTCTGGTGCATCAAGGACGATGTCGAGAGCCTCCCGGACACCGTTGGCCACCAGGCGACGCGGCTGGCCCGCCCAGCCCTTGTCGAACAGAAGGAGGCGGACATCGATCGCCGTGCCATGCTTCGCATAGGGACGGCCTCTGATCGTGATCTCGAGCCGGGGCGGCACCAGCGCCGCGACAGACTCGTAACCGCTGGCAGCTGACCCGTCGGGGGCAAAGGCCGGCGACATGATCGCGACGCAGCGGCCATGATCGGCGAGCCGCGACAGCGCCGAACGCAGATGACGCGCGCCGGCATGACGATCGCGGCCGCGCCCCTCACTGCGGGAGAAGGGCGGGTTGATCAGCAGCACAGTCGGCCGGACTTCCGGTGCCATCAGGTCATGGATGAACTCGGCATCATATCGGCTGACCGGCTCGCCGAGGATGCGCTGGAGCAGGTCGGCCCGGGCGGGGTCGCGTTCGTTCAAGATCACACCGCAGCCGGTGCGGCGGGCATGGACGGCCAGCATGCCGGTGCCGGCGGAGGGTTCGAGCATAATATCGGCCGGGGTCATTCGCGCCGCCTCGGCGGCAAGCCAGGCGAGCGGCAGCGGGGTCGAGAATTGCTGCAGGTCGACCTGGCGTTCGCTGCGGTAGGTCTGTGTGGGAAGATCGCTGGCGAACCGTTCGAGCCTCGCAAAGGTCGCCACCGGATCCCCGTCGATCAGTTGGTTCGAAGGATCCAGCAGGGCGATCACCTGGGCCGCCTCCAGCGCGTCATAGGCATCGCGCATCGACCAGCGCCCGGATGCATCCGACCCGCCGAACCGCTCGACCATGAGGCGCGTCAGCATCTGGCGGGTGATGCTCTGGCCGTGGCTCCACCGGTCAGCGATGGTTCTGGCGATCGCCGCCAGGCACAAGTCCGGGTGCGAACGGACATCCGCCGCATCGAAGGCGGCGAGGAGCGGCAGGGTCATGGAGGGTCTCCGGCGAAGGATCGAGGCGACATTGCGCTCATCGACCACCCACCCCCTCCTCTTTGCGCGGGTTCGGTCTGACGCTGAGGCCAGTTTATGACAGCGATGTCGGGAGGTAACGCAGGACCGCTGTGCTTGTTCGGCCCCGTGGCCGTATCAGGGAGCTATGTGGTGCTTTTCAGGACGTATGATCCGCCCAAAGCATCGGGCTGATGCGCGGCCGGGGCATGGTCACACCGTCGGCACACCGCGATCAGACAAGGGCCGAAATAGCCATCGGCGCGGCGGCCACGACAGGTTTCAGGGCTACGATCCGGGCAGCGTAACCGTCCGCCATCCGAAGGTGCGCGATGCGGACCGACACGTCTTCCGATGCAGCCGCCAGTGCGCGAGATCGGCTCTCGCGTCGTTCAAAATACACCAGGTCATTTGGCGCGGTCATCATATTACCCCGGCGGCAAGCGGGAGCAATCCGGGCCCTCGGTCGCCATCCTGCTCGCGGCATGATCGGTGGCGATGACGGGACCCTACCACATATCCTCAATATGATCCGCGTTATTGCGGCGATCAGCAATTCTTCACCGCGCGACAAAGTAGAAAGCAGGCCGCGACTCCTGCCGCGGCCTGCCTGTCGATGTTCAAGCCGCCTGGGAGATGTCGGAGCGGTCATCGTCGGATTGCGGTTCGGTCGAATTCTCGGACCCGGTCTCCACCGATCCGGTGCCGAAGTCCTGCAACGCAGGCTCGTCCTCACCAGACTCGACCGCGTCGGCCTCGGTCACCGCGAAGCGCATCGCCTCCGGCAGCCACGCGAGCGCTCGCTCCTTGACGTCGGCCTCGACGATGATCTGGCCGGCGAAGAGCTTTTCCGACGATGCGGCAAGATCGTGCTTCTTGGACGCGCCGTAGCGCAGGCGGAGTTCCGTGCCGCCAATCTTCTCGAGCAGGTCGAGGATCGCCGGCTTGGTGACGCGGTCGAAATAGTTGCGCGCGGTCGGACGCCACCAGGCCGCAACGTCGATCCCGAGCTTGCCCCCGATATGATTGAGGAAACCGCTACCCGTCCGCCCGTCGGGCACGGCCTGCAACGTGCGCGCAACCGCCCAGCCGAGCCAGGCCGCACGAACGCTATCGTCGAGCGCGCAGAAGGCGTCGTAGCGCTGCTCGATCTCCGCATGGTCAATCCAGCTCCGGTCGAGTTCGCCGTCCAGCTTGGCCCAGGCTTCGGCCGCTGCGGTTCCGCTTTCGAACCCGTGGACCCGCGGGGAAGGCGCGTTCGCCCGGAGGTCGGACGGCATGTCGTGCGCGCCGAACGTGCGGGTGGCGGCTTCGATCATGAAGAAGGTGCCCAAGTCGAGCGCGAAATGCGGATCGCTCGCCACATGGACGGCGAGCAATTCGGCCTTCATCATCGCGAGCTCGTCAGCCAGACGCTGGCTGTGCACCGGCTTTCCGACCACGACCGGCTCGTCGGCCCCGTCCGAACCATCATCCTCGCCAGGCTCTTCGTCCCCTTCCTCGCTGGCGGCGGGTGCCAGGAAGAGCTGCTCATGAACGCGCGGGCAGCCATCGGCGCCGATCACCACATAAGCCAGCGCGCTCGCCTTCGCCTCGGCGCTGATGACCGGCGGCGCCGACATCAGATCGCTCAGTTCATCCTCGAGCGTCTCGATGCGCTCCGTCTGCTCCTCGGTATATTCGTCCGCCTCGGTCGCGGTCTGTTCGATCTCTGCGATCTCGGCCTCGATCGCCGACTTGCGCTCCTCGCTGTCCGGGCTGAGCGGCGCGGAGTCGCCGTGGAGCACGCGAAGGGCGTAGGTCTCCGCATAGGGGACTTGGGCGGCCGCGACGGCGCGGATCTCGGCGAACCCCTCGCGCGCGCGAATCGCCTCGGCGGCCTCGGCGAGCTTGGTGTTCGCAAGCCCATCGAGCAGATCGCCATCAAGCCAGCTCTCGCTGTCACCATCGGAGAATAGGTCGCTGTCGATCCGCCCGCCCGCTTCCTCATAGGCTTCGCGTCCGACGAACAGTGCCTTGGGATCGCCGCCCTTGTACGAGCCGCTCGCCAGCATCCTGCGTATCTCGCTCACATTGGAGCGGTAATAGGCGCCCGCGAGCTGCTCGAAGACATTGGCCTGGCGCGTGGTGTCCGAGGTGCTGGCATAGGCCATGGCGATGTCGAGCGTGATCGTGCCGTCGCGAAGTGCGTCGAAGACAGGCTCGGCGAGTCCTGCGAGCCGCAGGCGCCCAAGCACGAACCGCTCGGTGAGCCCGAACCGCACGGCGATGTCAGCCGGGGTCTTCTTCTCGGTCTCGATGATGTCCTGAAAAGCGCGGCAGGCATCGGCCGGGTTCATGCTGAGCTTGAAGAAATTCTCCGACAGGCTGATCTCGATCGCGTCGTTGGCGTTGCCGAGCGGCATCATCGGAACAGGATAGTCGGGATCGAACACACCCTTTTCGATCAGGCGATGCACCGAATCCAGGCGGCGGCCACCTGCCGTGATCCGGAAATGCCCCTTCTTGCGGGACACCGGCACGCCGACCAGGTTCTGTATCACGCCGCGAGCGGCAATGTTGGCCTCGAGCTGCGCATCGGCGACGGGATTGGTGCTTTTCCTGACGTTGGTCGGCGACTTCGTCAGATTTCGCGCGGGCACGAAAATAATGGATTGGGTCATGGTGGATACTCCGGCGCGGGGCGCCTGACCATCAGGCCGCTGTCCGCACCGGCTCCCCACCCCTCTCCCCTTCCTTCCGCAGAAGGTCGTTCCAGTCGTTGCAACGGGCCCATGGCCAGACTGTGTCGATGGCGTGCCCGGCACTGGCGTAAACCTCGCGGGCCTGACGCTCCGCCACCCGACCGGCGCGATCATTATCGGGCAGTAGGATCAGCCGGCGCACGCTGACGGGGATTACGATGCGAGACAATCGTTCATTTCCGAGCACCGCCCAGACGGGGATGCCGAGCAGGATGGCAGCTGACATGGCGGTCTCGACACCCTCCGCCAGGCCGAGATGAAGGCCCGGCGGCTCCAGCACCACCGCGCCCGACCGGGGGGAGCCAAGCATGAGTTTTGGCCTGGCAAGGTCGGCCGCAAGCGCTGCGCGGTCCCGGTCGAGGAAAAGGCGCTGGATAGCGATGACGGCATCTCCTTCCGAGATCGCGGCGATCAGCGCGGGCCGGAAACAGACAGCGCGACCACGGCCAAGAGGTGTTTGCGGATGATAGCGCAGGGCCGCCGACCGGCGGTGGATCCCCCGGAGTGCAAGATAGGCCTCGGCACACGACCCTTCCACACGTCGGGCCGAGCACCAGATTTCCCGGGCCCTTGCCGACATGGCCAAGGCCGTATCCGCAGCGGTCCCTGTATCGACGGTGGCTTCGCGCGCGATCGGGACGCGCAATTTCAGCCGCCGGATCGCTTGCAGGATTTCAAGACCGGTGCAGCCGGCAAAGCATTTGAACAGCAGGCTCCGGGCACCGACGCGGACCGACAGGCTTGGTGTGCGATCGGGGTGAGCGGGGCACCGGCACATGCTGCCGTGCTCGCGCCAGACGCCGCCCAGCGCCTTGACGAGATCGGCGGCCTGAGACTGCAGCGTGAGATGATCCTGAGGGGAGAGCTGGGACATTGCGGAAACCTCGATTGGATATCCCGCTTGCCCCCCTCCTCTCTCCAGTTCAGGCGATTCCATGTGGTTGCTACGCCGCACCGCCCACCATGCTTGACGGGCCCCGAGGAATTCCAGCCGATCGAGAGCGTCGACGACGCTGGAGCGCCCATTCCAGCCATGTGCCCGAACGGCGCGACGCTGGCGAATGTGCGACCCCGTTCCCCTCCCTTTTCCGCCAATCATCGATAACCGCCATTTTGGCTGCGATTGCATCGTCCAAGACGCGGAAACAAATGGCATTTTAGCAAATATGTCATATAACTGTCATGCGACAATCATGTGCCGCGCCATCCGCCGTCAGGGCGACTGGGGGCGAAAAAGGCAAAAAGCGTGAGAGGATGTTGCGCTCGATATGTCTCCCCTGTGCTGCGAACCAGGACAGGAGAATATTGATGCATATCGGTTCCGAACTCTTTGAATTCCTCGTCACCTGCAATGCCGTCCGCAGCGAGTCCGAGCTCCAGGAGGTGCTCGGTCTCGCCACACGTCGGATGGGCTTCGAGCAATTCGCCTTGAACCATCATGTCGATCTGGTCGGCCCGCCCGAAGACGCGATCGTGCTGTTGAACTACGAGCCCGCATGGATCGATCGGGCCTTCTCGAACGGCTATCACCTCGACGATCCGGTCCATGCAGCAAGCGAAAGGGCGAGCTTTGGCTTCTATTGGCGGGATCTTTCCGATCTCGTCCCACTCAGCAAACGCCATCAGCTGATCCTGGACGAAGCCCAAGGCTATGGCCTGTGCGAAGGCTTCACGGTTCCGGTCCATGTTCCGGGCGAATATCGGGGAACCTGCTCGTTCGGCGCGCGGCGCATTGCCATCACGCCTAATCTCACTGCCTGCGCGCAACTCGTCGGGCTATTCGCCTTCGAATGTGCCCGCAGGCTCGTGCACGCACGCAGCAGTGGTTCATTCCAGCCGATCCCAAAGCTGACGCAGCGACAGCGGGATTGTCTGCCGTTCGTCGCCGCGGGCAAGAGCGACGGGGTGATCGCCCAGCTCCTCGGACTCGCGCCGTCGACCGTGCACCAGCATGTGACGGATGCCATGGAGCGCTATGGCGTGGCGACGAGGATGCAGCTCGTGGTGAGGGCGCTGTTCGATAGCCAAATCGTCTACAATGCCGCTTTTCGCCTCTGACGCTATCCTCTGATTAGAGGAATTTCCGCGGCCAGCGGTGCGCGCGATGCTGTGCTCTGACAGAAAGGAGCCGGCATCATGCCCCATCTGGTTGCGGGAGTTTCCAAACCCTTTGAAGACACAGCGCTTGCCAACATGTTTCGCGAGCGCAAGCGGGTTTTCATCGACCTGCTCGGCTGGGACATCCCGCCGCTCGCAGATGCGTTCGAGGTGGACCAGTTCGATGGCATAGAGACAACCTATCTGGTGCTTGCAAGGGCCGACGGCACGCATCTCGGATCGATGCGGCTCCTGCCGTCAGTCTGTCCCAACATATTGGGAACGATCTTTCCGTTTCTGTGCGATGGAGACCCGCCGGACGACCCTCGGATCTGGGAGATCTCGCGCTTCTGCCTATCGCGCGGCCTGCGCGCCACCGATCGCCGCGTGGTGCGCGATCAGTTGATCAGTACCGCCGTGCGCTTCGCGCTGGACAATGACATCAAGGCGTTCTGCTGCGTGGCGGACATGGGCTGGCTGAGTCAGATCCTGTCCTTTGGCTGGCATTGCCGTCCGCTCGGGCTGCCGCAGCAGCTCGACTGCGGCATGACCGGCGCGCTGCGGATCGACATCAGCCAGGACACGCCGCGGCTGATGGCCGAGGCTGGCACCTGGCTGCCGTTCACCGGCGACATGGGCGGCCTGCCCCTCGGGAACGGGGAGCGCGATCATGCCGTCCATTGAACAGGAGACCGCACACCAGGTCTATGCTGAGCGGCTGCTCGATACCGGTTATTGCATCATCCCCGACCTTATGCGGGTCACCCGCGTCGACGCGCTCGCCGGCGATCTCGCACCGCATTTCGCGGCGACGCCGCCCAGCGAAGGCCCCTTCTACGGATGTGACACCAGGCGGTTCGGTGGGCTTCTCACACGGTCACCCCATGCCGCCGCCTTCGTCCAGCACGAGCTGATTCTGGCAATCGTCGAGACCGTGCTCGGGCCCTGGTGCGATCGGATCGCACTCAACCTCACCCAGGCGATCGAGTTGATGCCTGACTCGGTCGAGCAGGTGCCGCACCGCGACCAAGACATGTGGCCGTGCAGCCGGCTGGTCGCATCGCAGCATGCGGTCGAGTTCCTGATCAACGTGATGTGGCCGTTCACGCCCTATACGGCGGCGAACGGCGCCACGCGGATCTGGCCCGGAAGCCATCGACGCCAGGATGAACCGCTTTTCGATCCGGCGGATGCCCTCGCCGCCGAAATGGCGCCGGGATCGGCACTGCTGTTTCTCGGGTCGACGCTCCATGCCGGCGGCGCGAACCGGACGAACGCGCCGCGGCGCGGCATGATCGTCAGCTACAGCCTGGGCTGGCTGAAACCCTATGAGCTGCAATGGCTGGCCTATCCGCCCGACGTGGCGAAGCAGTTTTCGCCCGAACTCGCGGCACTCGCCGGCTACCGGGTCCACCGGCCGAACCTGGGCAATGTCGAGGGCAGATGCCCGTCGGCGTTGCTCAACGGCTCCGGTACGTCACGCGGTGCGGTCGATGCACTGGGCCCGGAGCAGGAAGCGCTGATCGAGCAATTTCGCGCCGGCACCCTAACCTTTGAGGGCGAGCGGCGCGCCGACGCCGCGTGAGCCGTGGGTGCATACGTCCCCTCGATCCGCACAGCGCTCAACAGGCGGGGAATGATTGCCCTGATCGCGCGGGCGCATCACTCGATCGGCCAACGCCTGGGCCCTGACCTTTACGTCACACCGGCTTGGGACATGCTGCTTGATCTCTATACGAACGACCAACGTCGCCCCATCTCGTTGACCAGCCTGTGCCTGGCGTCGAACATTCCGGAGCGGACTGCGCTACGGACGATCGACGCGCTGGTGGAGCAAAACCTGCTGATTCGGACGCCTGACACAAAGGATCGGCGCCGCACCAATATCCGGCTCTCACCGCGCGCCGTCCGGCTGCTCAACGGCTATTTCGACGACCTGTTGAAGCACCTGCGGCAGATTTAGGCGCAAGGAGCTCATGCCATTCAGTTGCCGAGTGAATGCTGTAGATCTGCCGGCATGCGGAGGAACATCTATCCCGACCTTCGACGCGCGCAACGAAACCCGCCCAAGCGCGGGAAACGCTTGGCAGTGGTGAGCGTGCTTGTCGCCGCAGCGAGCGTCGGTGCTGCCGCATGGCCTCGCCGGGGGCATCTCATCCGGAGCCTGTTTCGGTCCGCTGGGTCGTTGAAGGCGATACGCTTCTGTGTGCCCGCTATCGAACTATTGCGTCGTCCGCGATCGGCGAGCATCTGTCGATCCAATCTGTGCGGCTGCCCAGGTCGGCCTTCTTTCTGTCAGCTCGCCGCAGCCTGCGACTTGCCGCGCCACCGCTCGATCACGTCGTCGAAATTGACGTCGCGCCAGCCAGAATTCCATTCCTGGAGGTAATTGACGCTGCGCGAATGCGGCTCGGGGACGGGCAGCGCGAACTTGCCCACCGTCGGCATCAACGGCGCGTCGCCGACGGTCAGGAACTCGCCCTGGGCGAGGTTGGGGAGGAGGTCGCCGATGCCGGCCGAGAGATCGGGCAGCAGCGACTTGATGTAGTTCTGGTCGACCGCGTTGGTGAGGCGGAGTGCAATGAAGTTGCTGCACTGGGAGAAGATCGTCTCCGATACCTCCGACGGCCGCTGGCTCACTACCATCAGCGTGACGCCATATTTGCGGCCCTCCTTGGCGATCCGCTCGATCGATTTGCGCGAGCTGTTATATTGGGCGCCGCCCGACTTGGGGACGTAATTATGCGCTTCTTCGCACACCACCATGATCGGTACGTCGCTGACGTCGCCGCCCACGTGGCGCTGCTTGGAATAGTGAAAGCCGAAGTCGAAGATCATCCGCGAAATCAGGCTGACCACAATGCTCAGCACCTCAAACGGGATGCCGCTTAAGTCGACGATCGAGACATTGGATTTGGTCAGATAGCCGATGAACTGACGCACGACGTCCGCAAAGTCGGCGGTCGCCAGTCTCTCGCCGTTCGCCTTTTTGGGATAGAAGAGGAATTTAAGTCGCGGGTCAGCAAGCCGCGTGCGCAGGCGCAGGATCAGTCGATCGAACTCGCCGTGAAATGGGCCATTCGTGGCCTTGGCCTCCTTCGTCTGGGAGGCGACGACGAAGGGCTGGAGCTTCTCAAAGTAATAGGCTTCGCGTTCCGCTACCAGCGTGCCATCCGTAAGCTTGGGCTTCCCCTCCCCTTCCAGCTTGCCGACCACCTCGCTGTTCATATTCTCGAGATAGGTGACCACCTCGTCGATCGAGAAATAGACCGGCGTGTCGAACGACACATTGCCAAGCTCGGGATTATATTTGCACTTGTTGCGCACCACCGCGTGCCGGAACTGCGAAATCTGGTTGTGCGAATTGATCTCGTTGCTCTCGATGAACATCTCCTCGAGTTCCTGGGCGTTCATCAACCAATAGGGCAGGAGCAGCGTGTCCACATCCAGCAGGTTGAGCGTGAAATCCTCGCCATGGTCGAGCTTGAAGGCGGCGGCATATTCA
>Ga0255338_1001428_pt1 | contig 45511 bp, 42 predicted proteins | sample MeOH1_35cm_T4_19_FD_203715 | JGI IMG/M metagenome (GOLD analysis project Ga0255338, IMG submission 203715) | Sandy soil microbial communities from University of British Columbia, Vancouver, Canada - MeOH1_35cm_T4_195 | ecosystem: Engineered > Artificial ecosystem > Sand microcosm > Unclassified ...
CTGCACTGCAACTTCGGCATCGACCTGATCAACCAGATCAAGCTTGAGAACCCGCACCTGTGGACGGCCGACTTCAAGGCCGAGATCACGGAGCTGTTCAAGCAGGCCGTGGATCTGGAATACCGCTACGCCGAAGACACCATGCCGCGCGGCGTGCTGGGCCTGAACGCGCCGATGTTCAAGTCGTACCTGCGCTTCATCTGCAACCGCCGCTGCCAGCAGATCGGCCTGGAGCAGCTGTTCCCGAACGAGGAAAACCCGTTCCCGTGGATGAGCGAGATGATCGACCTGAAGAAGGAGCGCAACTTCTTCGAGACGCGCGTGATCGAGTACCAGACCGGCGGGGCGCTGTCCTGGGATTGAGGCGGCGACAGCAGGCTGCCGGCCCCGGCAGCCGCTGAAACCGGCAGAACCCGTGAACAGGCGATGCGAGAGCATCGCCTGTTTGCTTTCAGGCAGGCGTGATCTCCTCCACCACGCCGTTCACTTTCACCCGTACCTTGTGCTTGTTGGGCGCCCGGTCCGCCACGACCGAATAGTTCACGACCGTGCCGTTGACCCATGAACACCCGACGAGGTAGCCGCCACGCGCGCGCAGACCGCTGAAGGAACCGCGTGCCCCCCAGGCGGCCGGGCAGGCCGGCAGCAGCTCGATCATGTCGCTGTGGCTCTGGAGCAGCATTTCCGTGACCCCGGCGCCGAAGCCGAAATTCCCGTCGATCTGGAACGGGGGATGGTTGCAGAACAGGTTCGTCAGCGTGTTGTAGGTCAGCAATCCCTGCACCATGACCAGCGCGCGCTCGCCATCCAGCAGGCGGGCGAACAGCGCGCAGCGCCACGGCCAGGTCCAGGAACGCCGGCTATCGCCCGTGACGGATGCCGGCGTGAACGGGATGTCCCCCAAGTCGCCGCACCGCGCCCGCAGCGATACCATCGCCGCCGCCGCGAACGCCGGGCTCGTGTCCGGCGTGATCTGGCGGCCCGGATAGACCGCGAACAGGTGCGAGGTGTGCCGGTGCCTGTCTGCGGGATTGTCGATATCTTCCTGCCACTCCTGCAGCTGATTCCAGCGGCCGATCAGGTTCGGCGCGAGCTGGTCCTGCAACACCTGCACGGTGGCGCGGTAGCCGGGATCGAGATCGAGAATGTCCTCGGCTTCCAGGTAGTTCTGGAACAGGTCCCAGATGATCTGCTGGTCGTACATCACGCCATCCTCGTGCGGCCCGTGTTCGGGCGACCAGCCGTCCGGCGAGACCAGCTTGCCATCCGCGCGCCGCTTCAGCCGGTGCTCCCAGAACGTGCATACCTCCTTGATCATCGGATAGGCCGTGTCGCGCAGATAATCCCGGTCCTGCGTGAAATGGAACCGCTCCATGAAATGCTGCATATACCAGGCGCTGGCAACGGTATTCCAGTCCCAGCCGTTGCCGCCGAAAATGCTCTGGGAGGTGCGCGCGGTCCAGCCGGGCACCGTGGCGCCGTACGCCTTGCGCGAGGCTTCGCGGCAGGATTCCACGGCATCGACCACGAAGTCGATCAGGGGCTGATGGCATTCGCTGAGGTTCGTGACCTCGGCATGCCAGTAGTTCATCTGCACATTGATATTGTTGTGATAATCGCCGCCCCAGGCCGGGGTGTTCGAGTTATTCCACAAGCCTTGCAGGTTGGCGGGCAGTCCGCCGGCGCGCGAGGCGCTCGCCAGCAGGTAGCGCCCGAAGTGGAACAGGGTCTGCTCCAGTTCCGGATCGTCGAAGCTGGCCCGATAAGCCGCCAGCCGCCGGTCGATCGCCCACTTCCTGATATGCGGCGCGCTCTGGCCCCAATCCACCGCCACCCGGGACATCAGGGGCGAGAAATCGTCGATGTGACGTTTTCGCAATGCCGCGAAACCGGCCTGCTCGGCGGCCTGGAGCGTCTGGTTGATGACGGCCGGGAGATTGTGGTGCGTGCGCCAGCCATGCTCGCGCGACGGCAGGTAGTTCGTCCGCGCATCGAGGAACAGCGTGACGGCGTCGCAGCCGACAAGGCGCAGCGAATTCCCCTGCATGACCAACGTGCCGCCCTGATGCAGCAGGCGCACGCCGGCGGCATGGTGGAGATCGTTCTTCAGCACGCCGGCGAAGCTGACCTGGTGCCCATGTTCGACATTGGCCGTGGCGCCGTGCGCGGATTGCAGGGTCAGTGACCCCGTGAGCCCGGCTGGCAGGGCGGAGGTGTAGTGGAACACCAATACGTCGTCGGCATGGCTGGCGAACGCTTCGCGCGTCACCAGATTCCCGTCGGCCATGAACCGCGTGGTATGAATTCCGGTGCTGGTGTCGAGCAGGCGCCGATAATTGGCGATGGTCCGATACGCCGCCTCCGTTGCCGCATCGCCCGATAATCCGATCTCCGCCACCTGAAAATGGGTCACCCCCGGCGTCGGCGTAAAGGCAAACCGATAGTAGCGGTAGGCGCTGGTATTGCCGATCGGGAACGTCCTGGTTTGCCGGCGATGCTCGAATGGCTCGTCGAGATGCTGGGTATCGAGCACGGTCCATGCCGCGCCATCGGCGGACGCCGACAGGGTCCATTGCCGGGGATCGCGGTCCGGCACGTCATTGGCGCTCGTGAGGGAATATTCCGTCACCACGGCCGGCTGCGGAAAATGCGCCTGCCATTCGACGGCTTCCGTCGGAGATTCCACGCACCATTTCGTCCCGTGGTCCTTGTCCCAGGTGCGCGAGACATCCTGGTTGCCAGTTGACGACCCGTCGCCGTCGCCGCTGGGCGAGGAAATGAACAGTCGGAGAGGCGGCACGAGATCGACGCCGTCGAGCGATATTTCGGCAACCTGGAAGTGGGTTGCCCCGGGCGGCGGCACGAAGGTGAACCGGTACAGCAGGAATTCCTGCACGTTCTCGAACGGAAACGTCTGTGTCTGCCTGCGCGATTCAAACGGGATGCCCGGGTTGCGGGCGTCCAGGAGCGTCCAGGTCTCGCCATCGTGGGAACCGTGGAGGATCCATTCCTGGGGGTCCCGCTCCGGCCGGTCATTGGCGCTGGTGAGGCTGTAGGCGGTGATCCGCCGGGGCAACGGCAGCTGCGCCTGCCACATGACAGACGTGCCCGGGCCGGCGACACACCATTTGGTGTTCGGATTGGCATCGACCGAACTGCTGACGCCCTCGTTGCCCGCCATGGTCCCATGGGCCTGTGGGAACGTCACGACCGGGTCCGTGCCGAACGCCACGTTGATCTCGCCGAAGTCGAGATAGCTGCCGAAACCCAGCTCGCCGGTATCGTAGTTGCTGCTGTCGTAGTCGTTCACCCCGCCCCAGAGGCTTTGCTCGTTGAACTGGATACGCTCGTTGCCGGTATCCCCGAACAGCATGGCGCCGGCGCGGCCATTGCCAATCGGCAGGGCTTCCGACTCCCACCGGGTGGCGGGCGTATCGAACCAGATGGCGCGCGGCCCGGGCGGGCTGGCTCGCAGGTTGCTGAGATCGGACATGGATCCTCCTTGCGGAAAGGGATCGACTGGCACCTCGCCATCGATTCCACTGGGACCTTCAGTGTCCGCATCGCCCGGCCCCGCACAATGGATCACGCGGGCCACGGCCGCCCGCCGAATTTTTCAGAATCGGCTCACATACCCGGGCTGGAATGCTCCCTACCATCGTCGACAGAAAGGTTCGCTTTCCCTGTCCGATGGACGTTCCAACTAGGAGTTTTCCGATGCAAGCCGTGGTTCTGCACCGCCTGGGCGATATTCCGCGCTTCGAGTCCTTCCCCGACCCCGACACCACGCACTGCGAGCGGCTGGTGGGGGTGAGTGCCGCCGCCATCCATGCAATCGACCGGCAGGCCGCCGCCGGGATGCACGCCAGCAGCCCGCTCACGCTGCCGGTGGTCTGCGGGGTGGATGGCGTCGGCCATACAGCCGGTGGCGAGCGCGTCTATTTCAGCATCACGCGGCGGCCGTTCGGCGCCATGGCCGAGTTCGCGCCGGCGGACTGGGTTGTACCGCTGCCGGCGGGCCTGCCGGGCGAGTTCGCGGCGGCGCTGGTGCGGCCGGCGCTGCTGGCGTGGCTGCCGCTGGCGCACCGCGCCGAACTGGAGCCCGGCGAGACGGTGATGGTGCTCGGCGCCACCACGGCGGCGGGGCGCATGGCGGTCCAGGCGGCGCGGCTGCTAGGCGCCAAGCGGATCATCGCCGCCGGGCACCGCCAGGAGGCACTGGCCACGCTGGAGGCGGATGCCACGGTCGACCTGCGCATGCCGCGCAACGCGCTTGAACACACGTTCTCGGCCTATGCGGAGGAGGGGATCGACGTGATCCTGGACTACATCTGGGGGGAGCCGGTGGAGGTGCTGGCGGCTGCGCTGGCCCGCTCGGACCACACCATGCCGTCTCCCGACGATCGCGGCGTGCGGCTGGTCTCGGTGTCCGAGCGGCCCGGGGGCGACATCGTCCTGCCCGCCCAGTCGCTGCGCGACTCGCGACTCAGGCTGATGGGCTACGGGCCGGCCAGCTATCCGCCGGAGGACTATGTGAAAGCCTACGTCGAGGACATCCTCATGTACGCACTGGATGGCGACCTGCGCCTCGACCTGGAAACCATGCCGATGGCCGAGGTGGCCGAGGCATGGGAGCGGGCGGGGCGGCAGGACCGGCGCATCGTGCTGACGCTGGACGAGCGCGAGGCTTGAGGGTGAGGGCCAGCGCTGCCCGGGGCAGGAGGCCGCCCCAGGCCCCTCCAGGCTGGCTTCAGGCTGCCTTTATGGGCCTTCAGGCGGCCTTGCGTACCTCGGGCTGGCTGGCGCCGCCGTCGGCCTTGCGTTCACCGCCGAGCGCGTCGGTCAGGTCGCCCAGCAGGCCGGCCAGCTCGCCAGCCATCAGCGCGAAGTCAGCGTCGAAGCGCTCGGCTTCGTCATGCAGGGTGCCGTCGGCCTGTTCCTTGATCACGTCCAGCGGCGCCACGCGCTTGACCGCCAGGTTCTCGGTCAGCACGAAGGAGACGCGGTCGTTCCACGTCATGGCCAGCCGCGTGCAGCGCTTGCCGGCGGCGATATGGCGGCGCAGATCCTCAGGGTCGAGCGGATGGCGCACGTAACGCACCGTGGCCTTGGACTCGGCGCTCGATTGCAGCTCGATTTCCTGGTCCACGGTGAAGCCTGGGGGCGCGGTGTCCGTGGACAGCCATTCGGTCATGGCCGCCACCGGCGACTGGTTCACGTGCAGGCCCGTCACCGGCAGCGGATCGATGGCCTTGAACAGCATGCCGCGCACTTCGTCGGCCTTGGCCGTGGCGGCGGCATCGATGGCCAGCCAGCCATTCACGGGGTCGATCCAGACCCGGGTATCGCGGCGGATGCTGAAGGCGCGCGGCAGCAGTTCCTCGGTGATCTGTTCCTTCAGTTCCTTGAGCTGCTTGCGGCCCGGCTTGAAGCCCTGTTGCTCCTCCAGCTCGGTGGCGCGCGCCTTGGTCACCTGGTTGACCACGGTGGCCGGCAGCAGCTTCTTTTCGGTACGGAGCACCAGCAGCATCTGCTTGTTGACGCAGTGCACAAGCTGGCCGTTGTCGCGCGGGGATGCCCAGCCCTGGGTCTGCGGCTCCAGGCTGGTGCCCGGGAAGAAGGCGTGTTTCGCCAGGCTGGCCTCTACGTCTTCGGCGCTGAGGGTCCACGGGGCGGTGAAGCGATGAATCTGGAGATTCTTAAACCACATGAGAATTCGGCCACGAGAACGGAAAGGGTCGAATTCTATCTGGTTGAGCGGGCGGTGCCGAGAAATGGCGGGAAATGGGACGGGAAACGGGACGTGAAATGGCGGGGCAAGAAAAAGGCGCGCACGGCGCGGAGGTCAGCCCCTCCGCGTCAGTGCGCGCCATGCTGCAATCTCAAATATCGAGCTTAGAGATCTTGGTGCCTTCGAGGCTCAGGCCGGCCATCAGGCCCGCGTTGGTCATGGCGAAGCCGACAATCGGATGCTGGGCCGTGTTGGTGTCCAGCTGGCCGTTGGCGCCGATCGTGGCCAGGGCCACGGTGGCATCGGCCCCGACCTGCCAGCCGTTGCTGCGCACGAACTTGTCGTACGAATCCTGGGTCAGGAACATCAGCACGAAGGCCTTGGACTGGGCGCCGATCTGCCAGCCGATGGAGCCCGAGATGGCACGGTAGTAGCCACGATTGGCGCCGCCGGAGCGCAGCACCCCATCGCCATACTCGCCGCCCACGACGAAGCCTGCCGACAGCAGTTTCGGGAAAACCAGGATGCCGCGTGCCTTGTTGCCAAGATCCTGCGACCCCTTGACCGTGGAATACAGCCGATTCAGCGTGTCCGTGGCGCCGGCGTCAATCTCGCGCCGTTTGGCGGTCTTGTCGCCCGTGTCGCCCGGGCCCGTGGTAGTACAGCCGGCGAGCGAGAGCGCGCCAAGGGACAGACCGGAAACCGTGACAAGACCGGCACCGCCAGCGGACAGGAAGGTTCGACGTTTCATTATTTCCTCCAGGAGGGTGGTGTGTTGCAACCGCCTCTAAAGCATAGGCGTCAAGCGCACATTGGCAAATGCGATTTTGTCTGACACTGGGCAGGAGAGACTCTGACACGCGGTCTGACATACTTTCTTGCAAATGCGCCAGCGCACTTTAGGAACCGCCCGCCCGTGTGGGCGGTCTGTCGAGCATGAAAAAGACATTTGCCCCCCTCTCTCCCTTCATTTCCCTGGGCTCGATCGTGCCCGTGGTGCTGCTGGCGGCGTGCGCCTCCCCGGCCTCCGTGGAAACCCCGAGCCAGAAGCAGGAAGTCGCCACGCTGAACTCAGGCTGGCAGGCCGAACGCGCCAAGTACATGGAATGCGTGCAGGACAAGGCCGACGACGGCGCGAAAGGGAAGGGCACCTCGAAGGACGTGGCCGCCGGCGCCATCGACGCCTGCAAGGCGCAGCTCGGCGTGATGCACGACGCCTTCCAGTCCTATCTCTCGGCCCAGATGAGCTCGGCGCACGGCCAGACCAGCGCCCGGCAGGCCGCCGACCGCGTGACCACCGACACCCGCGAGAAGGCGCGCACCTACCTGACACGCTACGTGGAAGTGGAGCGCTACAAGGCCAGCCAGCGCTGATCGGCCCGGATCGGCCCGGATCGGGGCCGATTCACGCCCCCTCTATATATATAGTCAGAGCATCGCCAGCGGCTCGGCCCGCCGCGGCGGCGGAAACAGCTTGTCGAGTTCGGCAAGCTGTTCTGCTGTCAGCGGGTGCGCCAGCGCGCCGAGGTTTTCGCGCAGGCGGTCACGGCTGCCGGTCTTGGGAATGGCGATGATATCGTCCGACGCCAGCAACCACGCCAGCGCCGCCTGGGCCGGCGTCATGCCGTGGGCCTTGGCAAAGCGCTGGAGCCCCGCGTGGCGCAGCAGCCGGGCCTGCTCGATCGGGGAATAGGCCATGACCGGCACCCCGCGTGCACGCTGCCAAGGCAACAAATCGAATTCGATGCCGCGCCGGCTCAGGTTGTAGAGCAGCTGGTTCGCCGCTACCTCGCCGCCGCCCGGCACCTCCCACAGTTCCTCCATATCGCCCAGGTCGAGGTTGCTGACGCCGAAATGCCGGATCTTGCCGGCTTCGCGCAGCGCCAGGAACGCCGCCATGGTCTCCTCGAGCGGCACGCCGCCGCGCCAGTGCAGCAGGTAGAGGTCGAGCCGGTCGGTGCCCAGCCGGCGCAGGCTGCGCTCGCACGCGGCCACCACGCCTTCGCGGCTGGCGTTGTGCGGGTAGACCTTGCTGACGAGAAACACCTCGTCGCGCCGACCCGCGATGGCCTCGCCGATCAGCGATTCGGACAACCCCTCGCCATACATTTCAGCGGTATCGATCAGCCGCAGCCCGAGGTCCAGCCCGAGCCGCAGCGTGGCGATCTCCTCGGCGCGCGTGTCGCGGTGATCGCCGATATTCCAGGTACCCATGCCCAGCGCGGGCACGCGCTCGCCGCCGGGCAGCGTGACGGTCTTCATCGATTGGCTCCGGTGTGATGGGGCGGCGTGGCCACGCCGCGCTCCATCACACTAGTTAACAATGCCGGCCGGCACAAGGTGGGCGCCCGGCAGGGGGCCGCTCGGGGTCCCCCGGACCTCTCAACCGTGCTGGTGCCGATATTCCTGGCTCAGCCCGCCATAGCCGTAGGCGGCTGCGCGGGCGTCGATGACGTGGATATACGACACCTTGTTCACATCGCCAATCACCTCGGACAGCGCGGCGAACGTGTCCTTCAGGTACTGCGCCTTCTCGGCCTTGGTGTTGGTCTCGTCGGTCACGCTGATGTCGAGCTGGAAGGCGTTGCGGCCATCGCTGCGCTCGGACAGCGCCTTGCCGCCGATGATCCATTGCTCGCGCGGCAGGTAGCCCACGGTCACGGCGATCACGTTCTCCTCCTTGCGCAGGATGCGCTGGGTCAGTTCGGCCACGGTGGCGGCGGCACGGCGGGTCAGTTCGGCGTCGGGCTGGCCGGAGATCTGGAGGTTGATGTGGGGCATGGCTGGCTCCTTGTTCTGGATGGTGCGAACCGGAAATCGGTGTCGTGGAACCTATCGTAGTGTTCGCCATCACATCGGAAAAGCAGGAATATGCGATACCATCCATCGGTAACACCGAATCGTAAAAATGCGAGATAGTGGGGTGTGACCAGGGACGGGAGCAGGCGTGATGCGAGGATTCGAGACCGATCAACTGAAGACATTCGTGACGGTGGCCGACAGTGGCAGCCTCTCGGCGGCGGCGCCGCGCCTGTTTCTGTCGCAATCGTCGGTCAGCGAGCAGTTGCGCAAGCTGGAGGAGCGCGCCGGCGTGCCGCTGCTCACACGCGGCAAGAGGGGCGCGGCGGTTACGCCGGCCGGCGCGCGGCTGCTGGAGTACGCGCGCCGCATCCTGTCGCTGAACGACATGGCAATGCAGGAGCTGCGCGGCCGCACCCTGGATGGCGAACTGCGGCTTGCCGTGACCGATTACTTCCGGCCGGGCGAGATCGCCGGCATGCTGCGCCGGCTGCGCGACCGCTATCCGTATCTGAAACTGCACGTCACGGTGATGAAGAGCGCCGCGATCGAGGCCGCCGCTGACCTGGACACCTTCGACATCGGGCTCAGCATGCGGCTGATTCGCGCCACGCGTGCCGACCGTGCAGAGCGCGCCGACCGTGCCGGCACGCTGCTGCGGCGGGAAGGGCTGGCCTGGGTGGCCGCGCCGGAGATCGCCGAGTCGCCGCAGCCCACGCTGCCGCTGGTGCTGCTGCCCGATACCTGCTCGATGCACCAGTTCGTGGTGCAGCTGCTGATGCGCCGGAAGCGCGCGTTTGACATTGCCCACTCGGCGTCCGGCGTGGCGGGGCTGCACCTCGCGCTGGCGGCGGGGCTCGGCGTGTCATGCCTCAACGCGTCGGCCATCGGGCCGGGCGTAACGCCGCTCGATGCCGCCGCCGTCTCGCGCTGGCGCCTGCCGACATTGCCCGATGCCGAGTTCTACCTGCTGCCCGCCCGGCGCGGCGAGAGCGAATTCATCGGCGAAGCGCGCCTCGCGCTAAGCGAGCAACTCGGCTGAGGGCTATTGCGGCTGAGGGCTATTGCCATTCGGAACAAATGCGTCGCAAGCGACGCAAGTATGTCTGACTTTGTACATGCTTCGCCGCTACGATCAACCATCACTTCAATGAAAACTGGTCGATCCGCAACGCCGTACCCAGCCTCGCTGGCATAGCAGAAAAACGAAAAACGGCCCGTCGTGCGGGCCGTTATCTCGTCACAGCGTCATCACAGCGTTGTAAGCATTACTCGGCGGTCATGTGCGCGTTCTTCGCCAGGAGACCGAGCCGATCGCGCTCGGACTGGATGAAGGCGACGAAGCTCTCCACCGAGCCGCCCGCCGGCTCGATGCCGTTCGGCAGCAGCCGCTCGCGGATCTCCTGCGTCTGCATGCCAGCGGTCAACTCCGCATTCAGCCGCTTGATGATCGCCGGATCCGTGCCCTTCGGCGCGAAGATGCCGGCCCAATGGCCGATGCGCACCTCGGGCAGGCCCTGCTCGGCCGTGGTGGGGAGGTTGGGCGCCGCGGCCATGCGCTTGTCCCAGGTTGCGCCCAGCGCCTTGAGCTTGCCGGCCTTGATCTGTGGCAATACCACCACGCTGGCCTCCGAAGTCGCCGCCACCTGGCCGCCGATCACCGCCGTGATGCTCTCCGAGCCGCTCTTGTAGGGCACCACCGTCAGCTGCGCGCCTTTCTCCTTGAGCATCTCCTCGACGAAGTGGGGCGTGCTGCCGCTGCCGGCGGTGGCGAACGGCGCGCCACCCTGCTTCTTCGAGTACTCGATCAGATCCTTGAGGTTGTTCACCGGCAGCGACGGCGACGCGACGATGACCGACGGGCTGACCGCGATCAGCCCAACCGGCACGAGGTCATCGGGCGCATACGGCATCTTCGTGCGAATCAGGCTGTTGGTGACCGTGCCCACGGCGCCCACCAGGAAGGTGTAGCCGTCCGGCTTGCTCTTGGCGACATAGTCGGCACCGACCACGCCGCCGGCGCCCGGCCGGTTCTCGATCACCACGGGCTGGCCGATCCGCTTGCTCACCGCCTCGGCGCCCGCCCGTGCGACGAGGTCGTTGGCGCCGCCCGCCGTGAACGGCACGACGAACTTGATCACGTGGTTGGGCCAGGCGTCAGCGGCATGGGCCGGGGCGGCGCCGCACAGTGCGGCGGTGGCGAGGGCGATGGCCATCGCCCCGCCATGGATGGGGATACGCATGCTTGTCTCCGGTATCTGTTGTGGTGGGTACCGACGTCGATGGTACCGAAGGCGGCTGTCAATTGCCTGACGGTGGGTCAGCGCAGCGGGAGGCGGGGCCGCCGGCGCCCGGGGTGGGCGGCGGCGCTATTCATGCCGTGCACAGTGTGACGGCGAGGATGGCGAGGACGGCGTGCGGGAACCGATGACCGGTCAATGATCGCGTTCCCAGGTCTGGGTGCGGCCGATCAGGCTGATGCCGATGAAGCCGCGCACGTTGAGCTTCTTGCCGTCGTCCGCCAGCGCCATCTTGCACTTGTAGAGCTTACCGGTCTCGGGGTCGAGGATCTCGCCGCCGGTGTACTCGTTGTCGCCGGTCTTGCGCAGGCCGGTCAGCAGCGTCATGCCGATGACCGGCTGGTCCTTGCGGGCGTCGGTGCACTTGTCGCAGACCTTGGGCTTGCTCTCGGCGGTCTCGACGAGGCTCTTCACGAGGCGCCCGCTGTAGATGCCGTCCTTCTCGCTGATCTCGATCACGCCGCGCGGCTTGCCGGTGGCGTCGTCGATGGTCTTCCACGTGCCAGCCGGCGTGGCCTGCGCGAGCGCGACGGCGCTGGCGGCGAAGGCGGCCGCGAACACGGTGGCGTGCCGCAGCGAGCGTGGGAGGGAAATGCGCATGGGGGTCTCCTGGTTCAGTGTGTCGGGATCGTGCGAAGGTGTCGCGACGCCAATCTACTGGCGCACGCGCCGCGCTGCAATCACCGCCGCGCGTTTGCGTACGCACCAGCGGCACGCCGCCGCTGCCCGCAATCGACCGCCGTACGGGGGTTTGCGGGATTATGCCGTGCAGCATGCGGCGCTGCGCGGCGGGGCCGAAGCATTCCTCTAAGGGGAACTCCGGGGTCGTCCGGTGGCGTGCGGACCGCGGTCTGGCATTCCATCGACACCCCTTCCACACCCATCTCGGCACGCTGCGTTCTCTGACCACGCAGCGCTGCCTCGCAGGCGCGCGGCGCGACGCTGTATCAGGCGTGTCGCGGGGTGGTGCCACGCGCTGCCGGAGCATGTCGATGACGTGTCGAAGCGTGTCGAAACCTCGTCATCGCATCGCGTGCGGTGACAAACCGTTGCGCTGACGCATCACTCTTTCGTCGTACTCGCGCAACTGTCGGATCGACGCACACCGATGTCGGCGCATGTCCGACGCGATGGCATTGGACCCAGGCGCATCGATGCGCGCGACGCGTGCCGAGCGAGCGCCGGTGCGTTGCCGCGCGAGGTCATGACGGCGTGCGCGTACGCTGCCGGCATGCCATGGCGAGAGACCACGCATGGTCGATGCGATCGCCGCGAAAGCCAGCGTGCATGCGGCTTTCCGGTGAATCGCGCGGTGCGCGGCCGCGCGCGATGACGGCGCGCACGGCATGCTTCGGCGGCGTGTGAGCGGAGGCGCCGAGGTGTCACGCGAGGGCTTGCGACACAGCGCGCGGCGTCATCGAATCGACGCGCGTCGACCTCGCGGAGGAACTTCGGATGGCGTGTGGAAGTCGAGATGAACAAGCGTGTCGATGATGCCGTCATCGCGATGCGCGAGCGAAGTAGATCGACTCGCTCGCGCACGCAAGTTTTTTTGCACTTTTTTCTTAACATCATCGAACAAACGAATTATGATTCGCCTTGACAAGAGTCTCAGTTCATTGCATCGACGTATCGCAGCGACAAGCAACAAGCAGAAGCAACGATGATGGCGATGATTCGATGCAGTGAATGCGGGTAGCCGAGGAGCACCAGAACTTTGACGCAGACCAAGCCGATGCGGCTTCTCAAAACGCGTGCAGTCTCCTGTAGCCCAGTGACGGGATGGGCGAGCTACCCCCGAATGATTGCCGTCTGCCGTGCGCGAGGCCATGCCCGCACCGCAGGCCTGCTGACCGATATCTCCTCTTTCCTGGTCGTGCGCCGACGTAACGGGCGGCGCGGGCCAATCGAATATTCCAGGGCGCGGCACGCCCCGGACACCCGCCTGCAGGCTGGCTTTGCCGCCCGCGGGGGTCCGTTGCGCTGCCGCTTGAACGCCGCGTGTCGCGGCATCCCTGCCACCGAATTCATTAGCGTGCGACCGAAGCTGTGCCGTGCGCCGATGAATCGCTCGCTCGACTGGAGTCACGCGGTATCGCGCTTCGGGTCGGTCGGGTCGCCATCCTAGGTCATTCGATATTTCACGCTAGTGAAGGAGTTATCCATGGCAACTGCTGCAAAGAAAAAGCCGGCGGCTAAGAAAGCCGCCAAGCCGGCCGCCAAGAAGGCCGTCGTGAAGAAGGTCGCCGCCAAGAAGGCTGCTCCGGCCGCCAAGAAGGCTGCTGCCAAGAAGGTCGCAACCAAGAAGGTTGCTGCCAAGAAGGTAGCCGCCAAGAAGGCACCGGCAAAGAAGGCCGCTGTGAAGAAGGTAGCCGCCAAGAAGGTCGCGACCAAGAAGGTTGCCGCCAAGAAGGTAGTTGCCAAGAAGGCAGCGCCGGCCAAGAAGGCCGCGGTCAAGAAGGTAGCCGCCAAGAAGGCCCCGGCCAAGAAGGCCGTTGCCGCCAAGAAGCCGGCCGCCAAGAAGGCTGTAGCCAAGAAGGCCGCTCCGGCCAAGAAGGCTGCACCGGCCAAGAAGGCTGCTGTCAAGAAGACCGCTGCCAAGAAGCCGGCCGCCAAGAAGGCTGCTGCGAAGAAGCCGGCTGCCAAGAAGGCGCCTGCTGCGAAGCCTGCCGCGGCACCTGCCGTTGCACCCGCTGCTGCTGCAAAGACCGCGCTGAACCCGGCTGCGGCCTGGCCGTTCCCGACGGGTACCCGTCCGTAATCGCTTCGCCTCGTGCGAACGATCACAACTGGGACGCGCCAGGGCACGCATCGCGTGCCGCACTGACCGGATACGCCGTATCCGGTCCGCAAGACAGCTGTCTTGCCGACCCGCCGATGGCATTCGCCCGGCGGGTTTTTTATCGCCCAAAGAAAAACGCCGCGGCCCGGAGGCGCGCGGCGTTAGGGTCGGGCACGGTGTGCCCGGTCCAGGTGCGTGGTGCGATCAGTGGGTCACGCGGGTCACGCCGCCCGAGGACAGCAGGCGCACGCGCTCGCCGGGGCGGAATGCCTCGTCGGCTTCCTGGGTGATGGCGCGCATCTCGCCGTTGTCCAGCCGGACGGTGATCTCCAGGCCGCGACGCTGCTGGATCTTGTTCTCCGCCGCGCTGCCGGCCAGGCCGCCAATTACCGCGCCCAGCAGGCCCGCCGCAATCGCGCCGTTGCCGCCGCCGATGGTGCTGCCCGCCGCGATGCCGCCGATGGCGCCGCCGGCCAGCGTGCCCGCGCCGGTCTGCCCGCCCTGGATCAGCACCTCGCGCACGCCCTCCACCACGCCGTAGCGCACGGTCTGCTCACGCTGGGCCTGGCCCGAGGTGTAGACGCTGTTGGAGTTCGACCAGCTGGCGCAGCCGGAGACCAGGCTTGCCGCCACCAGGACGGCCACGCCGCCGGTGCGGACGATGTTCGGCACGATGTTTCTCATGATTGACTTCCTTCCCGTAAAGACCCGCGCGTCCGCAACGTTCGCGGAGGCTGGCCGGACACCGCAGCCCGGTGGGCGCGGCGCCGGGCAGCGTCCGGGTTACGCGTAGCGGTACCCGAATGCGGACTGGAACCGGTTGCCGATGTCCTCGCGCGAGAGCCAGTGGTTCTGCGGCCCCTGGCGGGCGATCTTGAGCGAGCCCATGAGCGAGGCGAGGCGGCCGGTGGTTTCCCAGTCCAACCCGTTTTCGATGCCGAAGAGCAGGCCGCCGCGGAAGGCGTCGCCGCAGCCGGTAGGGTCGACGACCTGTTCGGCGGGCACGGCCGGAATGGCGTACTGCTGGCCATCGGCAAAGATGCTGGCGCCGCGCTCGCCGTGCGTCACGATGAACGCGCGGACCTTGGCGGCAACTTCGGCGCTGGTCCAGGCCGTGCGGGACAGCAGGACCTGCGCTTCGTAGTCATTGACCGTCACGTAGCTGGCGAGTTCAATGAACTGGCGCAGGTCCTCGCCGTTGAACAGCGGCATGGCCTGACCCAGATCAAAGATGAACGGAATGCCGGCGTCGGCGAACTGCTGCGCGTGGTGCAGCATGCCCTCGCGGCTGTCCGGCGCCACGATACCCAGGGCGGGCTGGCGGCCGCCCGTCAGCGCGTCCTGCACGCTGTTCAGCTGCGACTGGCTCATCGCGCCCGGGTGGAAGGCGGTGATCTGGTTGTTGTCGAGATCGGTGGTGATCATCGCCTGCGCGGTGAACGTCTCCGGCAGCGTGCGGATGTGATCCGTGACGATGCCGAGGTTGCGCAGGTAATCCAGGTACGGACCGGCGTCCTCGCCCACGGTGCCCATGATCAGCGGCTCGCCGCCGAGCATCTTGAGCGTATAGGCGATGTTGCCGGCGCAGCCGCCGAATTCGCGCCGCATGCCCGGCACCAGGAACGACACGTTCAGCATGTGGATCTGGTCCGGCAGGATGTGTTCGCGGAAGCGCCCGTCGAACGTCATGATGGTGTCGTAGGCAACGGAGCCACAGATCAGGCTGGCCATTCTTCCTCGCAATCGAATACGGTTGATACGGTTGAAAAAGACGCCGCCCGTGCAGAGACGGGCGGCGTTCGTACTTGTCAGATACCGGTGATGCCGAATGCCTCCGGCAGCTTACTTCAACGCGGCCAGGGCGGCGTCGTAGTTCGGTTCCTGCTTGATCTCGGGCACGAGTTCGCTGTACTTCACGGCGTTGTTTTCATCGAGCACGACCACGGCACGCGCGGTCACGCCGGCCAGCGGGCCGGTCTTGATGTCCACGCCATAGGCGTTCTTGAACTCGGCGCCGCGCATGGTCGAGAGCGTCACCACGTTGGCCAGGCCCTCGGCCGTGCAGAAGCGGCCCATGGCGAACGGCAGGTCGGCCGAGATGGTCAGCACCACGGTGTTGTCCAGCGTGCTGGCGGCTTCATTGAACTTGCGCGCGGATGCCTGGCACACCGGCGTATCCAGGCTCGGCACGATGTTCAGCACCTTGCGCTTGCCGGCGAAGTCGGCCAGCTTCACATCCTTCAGGTCCTTGCCCACGAGGGAAAAGTCGGGGGCCTTGTCGCCTGCCTGGGGAAACTTGCCGCCAACTTCGATGGCGTTGCCGCCGAGGGTCACATTGCTCATGGTCACTCCTGTACTGGGATGGGATGTTCGTCCGCGCCGTCCGGTGCGGACCGGGCCGGCGCGGCGGGGCGCTGGATATCAGGGGTAGAAGATCAGCACGCGGTAGTTGGCCGCTGTCTGGTCTGTCCGGAATCGTACCCGAACCGGCAGCTCGCTGCCCGCGCGCAGGCCCAGCGTGGCGAAGGCGCGCTGCGCGGGCTCGAGGTATTCGGCCGGTTGCAGCACGCGGCGCAGCAGCAGCTGGTCTTGCAGGTCGGTCATCACCAGTTCGATCGCGGGCAGCGCGGTGGTGGCGCGGCCCTGGTTCCGCATGGTGACGGCGAGTTGGTAAACATCGGTCGCTTCGTCTTGTTTCTGAAGCTGGGAGCTGTCGATGCGCAGCGCTTCGAGGTCGCGCCAGGGCGGCACCTCGCAGCCAAGTGGCGCGCAGGCGGCCTCAAGCAGCGGGCGCAGCACTGGCACACGGCCAGCCAGCTGGCTGCGGCCGAGATAAGCGCCCTGCAGCAGCGCGCCGATGGCCAGCAGCACCACGGCGATGCGTACCCAGACGCGCCTGCTGACCGGCACGACCACCTTGGCGCGCGGCGCGCGCGAGCGTTCGCGGTCGCGCGCGTGGCGCAGGAAATCAGGGGCGAAGACGGGGCCCGGCGGCACTTCGCGGCGGATCCAGTGGCGCGTGGTGGATTCGCGTGCGATGGCATCCGGCGTGCCTTCACGCGACGTATCGATCGCATCGGCACTGGCCCATGCGGCAACGTCGTCGTTATCGCGCGCGAATTCCTCGGCCGGCGCCACGGTGGGATCGGCGGCACGCAGGTATTCGCTCGCGCTGCGTACCGGCTCGGTGTTGGCGGGCGGGTTCGATGCTGGCACCGGCGGCCACGCAGCCTTGGCGCTGTACGCGCCTAACGGCGGTGGGCTGGCCGAGGCCGGCGCGAATGCTGCTGCGGGGTCGAGTGACGAGTGCGCCGGCACGGCCGGGGCGGGTGCTGGCGAGGCCGGCACCGGGTCGCCGAAGGCCGAATGATCGAGGGTCGGCCACGGTGCCGAGGGGGCGGGTGCCGCCGCTGCCTCTATGGGCTCCGACTCCGGTTCGGGTTCAGGTTCCGGCTCGGGTCCGGGCGCAACTTCCGCCTCGGGTTCGGGCTCAGGTTCCGGCTCCACCGCCGGCTCCGGCTCGGCTTCCCGCTCATGTTCCGGCGCCAGACCCAGTTCTACTTCCGGCTGCGGCGCCGGCGGCACCTCGGGTGCTGGCTCTTCCCGTACCGGCGGCTGCTCGGCCTCCGGCATCATCATCGTCGGCGAATCGAGCGCCGGCACGTCATAGCCGGGATCGAAGCCCGGGTCGAACGGCGACTCCTGTGCATGCGCGCGCGCGCTGGCCTGCGCCTGCTCGGCATGGGCCAGCGCGGCGGCCACGCTCGGGCCGGCCGTGGTCGGCACCGGCGCTGGTGTCGACGCGGCAGACGCCGTGGGCGCAGCGGCCGGTACCGGCACTTCAATCAGGTGTTCGCGTGCGTCGAAGACGGTATCGCACTGTCCGCAGCGGACCAGGCCCTGGCGCAGACGCAACTGGTCCGCCACAAGCCGGAACGCGGTGCGGCAGGCCGGACAACGCGTGACAAGCTTGGCGGCAGCCATGGTGTCGAATCAGGAAGGGGTGGCGGGGGAGCTGGCGGCGTCGGCGCGGGTGCCATGCAGGCAGACCCAGCCTTCCTCGCTGCGCCAGACCGACATGGCCAGCCAGGGCGCGTAGGCGGCGGCCACTTCGTCCGCCTGCCGTTCCAGCACGCCCGAGAGGATCAGCCGGCCGCCCGGGCGCACGCGCGCACTGAGCATGGCCGCCATCAGCTTGAGTGGATTGGAGAGGATATTGGCCACCACGAGATCGTAGGTGGCATCAGATACGGAATCCGGCAGCGCGAAGGTGGCCGCCACCTGGTTGCGTTCGGCGTTATAGCGCGACGCCTCCACGGCATTCGGATCGATGTCGATGCCGAGCGTATCGCCCGCACCGAGCTTCTTGGCGACGATGGCCAGGATGCCCGAGCCGCAGCCGTAGTCGAGCACGGTTTCGCCGGCCCGCACGTTCTGCTCGAGCCACTGCATGCACAGCCGCGTGGTCGGATGGCTGCCTGTGCCGAAGGCCAGGCCGGGGTCCAGCTCCAGCACCACGGCGTCCGGCTCCGGGGCGTCGTGCCACGATGGCACCACCCAGATCCGTTCGCCAATGCGGATCGGCGCGAACTGCGATTGCGTCAGGCGCACCCAGTCCTGGTCTTCCACCGCGCGCAGCACGTAGTCCGGCACCGGATCGACGTTCAGCGCGTTGGCGGCCGCAGCCACCACGAGCGCCGGGTCGGTCTCGTCGTCGAACAGGGCCACCACGCGCGAGCGGTTCCAGGCCAGCCGCGTCGGCTCGAGCCCGGGCTCGCCGAACAGCGGCTGCTCATCGGGCGTGTCGGCATCGGCGTCTTCCACCGAGACCGACAGCGCGCCGAGGTCGAACAATGCGTCGGACCAGGCCTCGGCCTGATCCTGCGCAATTTCGATCACACATTCCTGGAAAGCCACGTGATTCCTTGCTGCGACGATGCCGGCCGAGGCGGGGCCTCAGGCCTTCTCGCCTTTGGCCACGGCCTTCTGGGCCAGGCGGTGTTCAAGATAATGGATGCTGGTGCCGCCTTCGACGAAGTTGGCATCGAGCATCAGTTCGCGGTGCAGCGGCACATTGGTCAGGATGCCGTCCACCACCATCTCCGACAGCGCGATGCGCATGCGGGCGATGGCCTGGTCACGCGTGGCGCCGTACGTGATGATCTTGCCGATCATCGAATCGTAGTTCGGCGGCACGAAGTAGCCATCATACGCGTGCGAGTCCACCCGCACGCCGGGGCCGCCCGGCATGTGCCAGGCGGTGATGCGGCCCGGCGACGGCGTGAACTTGAACGGGTCCTCGGCGTTGATCCGGCATTCGAGGGCGTGGCCCTGGATCTGCACGTCCTTCTGGCGGAAGCGCAGCTTCTCGCCGTAGGCGATGCGGATCTGTTCCTGCACGATGTCGATGCCCGTGATCATCTCGGTGACCGGGTGCTCCACCTGCACGCGCGTGTTCATCTCAATGAAGTAGAACTCGTTGTTCTCGTACAGGAACTCGAACGTGCCGGCGCCCCGGTAGCCGATCTTCTTGCAGGCATCGGCGCAGCGGTCGCCGATGCGCTCGATCAGGCGGCGCGGGATGTGCGGTGCCGGTGCTTCCTCGATCACTTTCTGGTGGCGGCGCTGCATCGAGCAGTCACGCTCGCCCAGCCAGATGGCTTGCCGATGCTGGTCTGCCAGGATCTGGATTTCCACGTGGCGCGGATTCTCCAGGAACTTCTCCATGTAGACCTCGGGGTTGCCGAAGGCACGGCCGGCTTCCTCGCGCGTCATGTTGACGGCGTTGATCAGGGCGGCCTCGGTGTGCACCACGCGCATGCCACGGCCACCGCCGCCGCCGGCGGCCTTGATGATGACCGGATAGCCCACGCGGCGCGCGGTGGCCAGGATTTCCTTGGGGTCGTCGGGCAGGGCGCCTTCGGAGCCCGGCACGCACGGCACGCCGGACTTGATCATGGCCTGCTTGGCGGACACCTTGTCGCCCATCAGGCGGATGCTGTCCGAGGTCGGGCCGATGAAGACGAAGCCCGACTTCTCCACGCGCTCGGCGAAGTCGGCGTTCTCGGACAGGAAGCCATAGCCCGGGTGGATGGCCTGGGCGTCGGTGACTTCGGCGGCCGAGATGATGGCCGGCATGTTCAGGTACGACAGCGGGGACGGCGCCGGGCCGATACAGACGGCCTCGTCGGCCAGCTTGACGTACTTGGCCTCCTTGTCGGCTTCCGAGTACACCACCACGGTCTTGATACCCAGCTCGCGGCAGGCGCGCTGGATGCGAAGGGCGATTTCGCCCCGGTTCGCGATCAGAATTTTTTCAAACATGGTCTCTCTCTGCGAGAACGGGTGCCAGCCCGGCAAGTCGGGCCCCGGCGCGGGGCCGGTGTTGCAAAGCAGGGCGCCACGCGGCGGCCTGAAGCATGCCAAGCATGGGGGAGCAGGGGCGATGCAGGCCCGCCCCGGTCCCCGTGCCGGGGCCGCTGGGGCGCGGGCGACGGGGGCGCGGCGGGCAGGCTGGCATCAGCCGATCACGAACAGCGGTTGGCCGTATTCCACGGCCTGGCCGTTCTCGACCAGGATTTCCTTGATTACGCCGGCCTTGTCGCACTCGATTTCGTTGAGCAGCTTCATGGCCTCGATGATGCAGACGGTCTGGCCTTCCTTGACGGTGTCGCCCACGTTCACGAACGGAGCGGCGCCCGGCGACGGCGCGCGGTAGAACGTGCCCACCATCGGCGAGGTGACCACGTGGCCCGACGGCACCTGGGCGGCTTCCGGCGCGGCAGCGGCCGGCGCCACCGGGGCGACGGGGGCAGCGCCCGGCAGGGCCTGCATCTGGGGCATGGCCATCGGGGCGGCGATCACCTGGGGCGGCGCCTTGACGATGCGTACCTTGCCGTCACCTTCGGTGACTTCCAGTTCCGAGATGCCGGATTCGGCCACCAGGTCGATCAGCGTCTTCAGCTTGCGCAGGTCCATCTTCTTATCCTCCAGAATCGGGTTGTCCGGTCTCCTTCCGCGGGAAGGAGACGGCGGCGGTGAGTCATTGATTGGTCTGCCGCGCTGGCCGCGTGGCAGGGTCCGGGCATTCCTGATGCTGTGCCGGCGCGCGGGCAGCCTTCAACTGCCCGGGGCCGCCGTCTGTCCCAGCACGTATTCCAGCGCCAGCAGGTAACCCTGCCAGCCCAGGCCGCAGATCACGCCCACGGCCTGATCCGAGAAATACGAGTGATGACGGAACGGTTCGCGGCGATGCACGTTCGACAGATGTATTTCCACGAACGGGATCGCCACGCCGGCCAGGGCATCGCGCAGCGCCACGCTGGTGTGCGTATAGGCCGCCGGGTTGATGAGGATGAAGTCCACCCCCTCGCCGCGTGCCGCCTGGATACGATCCACCAGCGCCCCTTCATGGTTGGACTGGAACGTATCAAGATCCAGGCCAGCCGTGGCGGCGCGTTTTGCCAGCGCATCGTTGATATCGGCGAGCGTCGTGTGCCCGTACGTCTGCGGCTCGCGCGTGCCCAGCAGATTGAGGTTCGGTCCATGCAGGACCAGCACCTTCCGGTAGCGTGCAGCGCCGTTGGCGGCGGGAGTTGAAGACACGGTAGCTCGACCAGATCAACGAAATTGCGCGGAGATTACCGTAGCTTAGAGGGATTTGTCTAGCGTGCGATACAAGGCCACGTGGCGTGGCGGACGCTTTTCAGAGTGTTCTCACGGATTTTGGTGTTCCAGCGGTCAGATCGGGGTGGAAATCACCCCATTGGCCGGAGATCCCGGGCAGTTGGGCCGTGTTTCGGCCCAGAAGCCCGATTTCACGCGCCGGGTAGCACCTTGCGCAGTTCCTCGGCGTGCACGCGGCCCATCTTGCGATATTTCACCGATCCGTCGGGATTGATGACCACGGTATAGGGCAGGCCACCCTGCGCGTTGCCGAAACTGCGCGACAACTCGGTGCCTGCGAAGCCGGCCACGGCCAGCGGATAGGCCACTGGCACCTTCTTGAGGAACTGCTGGATGTTGCTGGCCGAATCGATGCCGATGCCCACGAATTCCACGTTGCGCTGGGCATATTCGCCATGCAAGGCGGTCAGCTCGGGCATTTCTTCCACGCACGGGCCGCACCACGGGGCCCAGAAGTTCACCACCAGGGTCTTGCCGCGCAGTTTGGACAGGTCCAGTTCCGCCCCGGCGGGGTCCGGCAGCCTGGTCTGGAAGAAGGTCTCGACGGCCTGGTCGGCCACCGGCTTGGGAGATAGCGCGAAATGACCGACGATGGCGCCGCCAGCGGCAGCCACGATGGCAACGACGAGCCACAGGCCCAGGCGGGAGCGGCGGATGGGGGTGGAGCCGGGTGCGGAGGCGGTCATCTGGGGCGGTATCTATATAGAGAGAGGAATCGGAGGATCAGGGCCCGGGCGGTTCGGCGGGCTCGGCGGTGCTCAGGGCGCGCACCGCGGCCAGGTCGGCACGCGCGACGCGCCCGCTGGCATCCGCCCGCACGGCGCCGCGCTCGTCGATGGCATCGTACAGCGCAATATGAATGCCGACCGGCGCGCCGAGTTCCGCGCGGACCTCGCCAGCCAGCGTGCGGCATTCCCGCGCCGCCGGCCATTGGCCGCGCCACAGGAAGCTCAGCGTCTCCACGTCGCTCCGGCCGGCGAAGTGCCGGCTTTCGCTGGTGTCGAAGTCCACGCCGGCGTTCAGCAGATGCAGGGCGACGTCCTTGGGACTGTCACAGAAGCATTGCAGATAGACATCGGAATGCTCGGTGGCCGTGCCGTTGAGCACCGCGCCGACCAGATAGGGCCGGAAACTGGCCAGATCCTCCATTGCCAGCACGGCCAGCCGGCGCAGTAGCGCGAGGATGCGCGGCTGGCTGTCCGCATGGAACAGTGCCTGGTACGCGCGGACTTCTTCCTCGATCATGTCGTTATCGGGCAGCCATTCTCCCGCAACGCGCATATCGCCGAGCAACTGCCTGGCGGCCTTGCGCTTGGCGGTGGCGTAGTCGGCACCGTCCTCGGCGATCATGCGGGCCGCGGCCTGGGCGATTTCCTCGCGTACGCGGGTTGGGTCGGGGATGTTGCGTCTGGACATGCCGCGATGATACGCCGCTTGCTTGGTCGTGGTGCCGGGGCGAGGTGTCGCAGTCGGGGCGGAGGGCTCGGGTACAATCGATCGCTATCCCGCCCGGCGCCCGGGCGCAAGCCATCTCCCCCCGACGCATCCCATGCATATTCACATCCTCGGCATCTGCGGTACTTTCATGGGCGGCCTTGCGGTCCTCGCCCGGCAGGCGGGTCACCGCGTGACCGGCTGCGACGCCAACGTCTACCCGCCCATGAGCACCCAGCTGGAAGCCCAGGGCATCGACCTGATCGAAGGCTTCGACCCGTCGCAGCTCTCGCTGGAGCCGGACCTGTTCGTGATCGGCAACGTGGTCTCGCGCGGCAATCCGTTGATGGAGGCCATTCTCGACCGCAACCTGCCGTACGTCTCCGGCCCGCAATGGCTGGGCGAGCACGTGCTCAATGGCAAGTGGGTGCTGGCCGTGGCCGGTACGCACGGCAAGACGACCACCACGTCGATGTTGTCCTGGATTCTCGAGGACGCCGGCTACAACCCGGGCTTCCTGGTCGGCGGCGTGCCGCAGAATTTCGGTATCTCCGCGCGACTGACGCCATCTGACTTCTTCGTCATCGAAGCGGACGAATACGACACCGCCTTCTTCGACAAGCGCAGCAAGTTCGTCCACTACCGCCCCCGCACGGCCATCCTGAACAACCTTGAGTTCGATCACGCCGACATCTTCCCGGATCTTGCTGCCATCGAGACGCAATTCCATCATCTGGTGCGTACCGTGCCGGGTCAGGGCCGCATCCTCGTGAACGGCGTGGAGCCGGCGCTGGCACGTGTGCTGGAGCGCGGCTGCTGGAGCGAGGTGGAGCAGTTTGGCGTGGGCGACTGGAAAGAGAGCGATGCGCAGACACCCGCCCCGGCGGGCAAGGATGCCTTCGATGTCTGGTTCGGCGATGCGGTGCAGGGCACGGTCGTATGGGACTTGCAAGGCACCCACAACCGCATGAACGCGATTGCCGCCATCGCCGCCGCCCGCCACGTGGGCGTGCCGCCGGCACAGGCGATCGAGTCGCTGGGCCGTTTTGCCAACGTCAAGCGCCGCATGGAGGTGCGCGGCGTGGCTAACGGCATCACGGTCTATGACGACTTCGCGCACCATCCCACGGCCATCCAGACCACGCTCGAAGGCCTGCGCCGCCGGGTGGGCAACGCCCGCATCCTGGCGGTGCTGGAGCCGCGCTCCAATACGATGAAGCTCGGCGTCATGGCCGCGCAACTGCCGGCCAGCCTGGAAGGCGCCGATCTCGTGTTCGGCTACGGCGCGCCGTCGGGCAAGGACGCGCTGGGCTGGAACCTCGGTGAGGCGTTGGCGCCACTTGGCGACAAGGCTGCCGCTTATCAGGAACTGGGCGAACTGGTCGCGGCTGTCACGGCCGCAGCCCGCCCCGGCGACCATGTGCTCGTGATGAGCAATGGCGGATTCGGCGGCGTGCATCAGAAGCTGCTCGACGCGCTCGCCGCCTGATCAAGAATCGACAAGGGTCCGACGATGCTGCTGTATCTGCACGGTTTCCGCTCCTCGCCGCAATCGTTCAAGTCGCGGCTTGTGCAGGAGCGGATGCGCGCCTGGGGCGTGGAGAAGTCCTTTGCCTGCCCCACGCTCAATGTCTCGCCGGCGCAGGCCATTGCCCAGGCCGAGGCCGCCATCCGGGGCGCCCGCGCCGGGGGCGAGACGGACATCGCCATCATCGGTTCGTCGCTGGGCGGTTTCTACGCGCGCTGGCTGGCCGAGCGCCATGGCTGCCGCGCGGTGCTGCTCAATCCGGCGATCCATCCATGGACCGATCTGGAGAAGTATCTCGGCGAGCAGCCGCTGTATCACGGCGGCGGGTCGGTGGTGGTGGAGCGTAGCCACCTTCAGGAATTGCTCGACTTGCGTGTCGAACAGGTCACTAAACCGGCGCGCTATTACCTGCTGGCTGCCACGGGCGACGAGGTGCTCGACTACCGCGAGATGGTCCAGGCCTGCCCCGGCGCCAACATCCGCATCATCGAAGGCAGCGACCACGGTATCAGCGAGTTCGAAGACTACGTGGACGACGTGCTCGCCTTCTGCGGCTATGGTCCCGGCGGCAAGCTGCCCGCCTCCGCCTCCCGGCCGGACCTGGCATGAGCGATGCGCTGTACCGGACGCCGCGCACCGGCGCGTGGCGGGCGCATTTGCCGTTCGACGCCGACATCCCCTCCAACCTGCGCCGCTGGGTGATTGGCGAGGGCTCGCTCACCGCCCGGCTGATGGCCGCTTCCGCGCAGTTCCGTGTCAAGCGGCTGGCCCAGTCGCTCCAACGGCCGTTTGCCGATGAATGGCAGGCCATCGGCCTGATCCGCCCGGTGCCGGCTATCACGCGCGAAGTGCTGCTCATCTGCGACGATATACCAGCCATCTTCGCCCATAGCATCGTCGATCCGCATCATGCCCCGCGCGACTGGCCGTTCCTGCGCGGGCTGGGGGAGCGCCCGCTGGGCGGCGCGCTGTTCGTCGATCCGCGCGTGCGGCGCGAGCCGTTCCAGTTCGCGCGGTTGCATCCGGACCATCCGCTGCGGCAGGCCCTGGCCCGCGTGGTGCCGGCCATGCGGGACGTGCCGATGCTGCCCGCGCGGCGCTCGGTGTTCCGGCGCGGCGGCGGTGCCATGCTGGTGACCGAGGTCTTCCTGCCCGACCTGCTGCAACGGCCCGCGCCGGCGGCGGTGCGGTATCATCCCGAGTCCGACCGGCCACATCTGCCGGAACCATTGCCTTATGGCGGCCCACGGCGCCCATCCATCACGGGCGGTCCGTCGACTCTGCCCGGAAACCCGCTCCCACGCTCACGCTGCGACGGCGCCCGGCATTTCTGAAAGTACCGATCCATGCAGTTGCTGTTTGAAGAAGGCGGCGAAATTCGCGCCGGCACCGTGCTCGCCCAGCAGGGTGAGGCCTACCAGGTGGAGTTGCCGGCAGGCAAGCGCACCAAGGTGAAGGCGCGCGACGTGCTGCTGCAGTTTGCCCAGCCGTCGGCAATCGAAATGGTGCGGCAGACCGGCGACCTGACCGCCGACATCGACCTCGACTTCCTCTGGGAATGCGCGCCGGCCGAGGAATTCGGCTTTGCCGAGCTGGCCGCCGAATACTACGGCGCAGATGCCGGCCCGGTGCAGCAGGCCGCGCTGGCCATGGCGCTGCATGGCAATCCGGTCTACTTCCGCCGCAAGGGCCGTGGCCGCTACCTGCGCGCGCCGGAAGACCAGCTGCAGGCCGCGCTGGCCGCCGTCGAACGCAAGAAGCAGCAGGCGCTGGTGCAGGCCGGCTATGAAGACCAGCTCAAGGCGCTGACGCTGCCGGACGCGTTCCGGGGCAAGGTGCTGCAACTGCTGTTCAAGCCGGACAAGAACAGCCTCGAATTCAAGGCGATGGATGCCGCCTGCACGGCGCTCGGCATGACGCCGATGCGGCTGATGGTGGCCGTGGGCGGCGTGTCCAGCCCGCGCGCGCTGCACGAGGCCAAGTTCCTCTCCGAATGCTTCCCGAAGGGCACCGGCTTCCCGGACGTGGACGTGCCCGAGCCGGGCGGCGACCTGCCGCTGGCCGACGTGCAGGCGTTCTCGATCGACGATGTGACGACCACCGAGATCGACGATGCGCTGTCCGTCACCGAACTCGATGGCGGCAAGCTGCGCGTGGGCATCCACATCGCCGCGCCGGCGCTGGGCATCAAGCGTGGCGATGCGCTCGACGCCATCGCGCGCCAGCGCCTGTCCACGGTGTACTTCCCGGGCGACAAGATCACCATGCTGCCGGACCCCATCGTGGAGCGCTACACGCTCCAGGAAGGGCGCACCTGCCCGGCGCTGTCGCTGTATGTGACGGTGGACCCGAACACGCCGGACGGCATCGCCATCACCGCCAGCGAGACCCGCGCCGAGCGCGTGCCGATTGCCGCCAACCTGCGCCACAACCTGCTCGAGGACGTGGTGACCGAGGCCGCGCTGGCCAACGGCACCGGCGACTACCCGTTCCGGGCCGCGCTGACGCACCTGTTCCACCTGGCCAACCATCTGCACGACGAGCGCCAGCGCGCGCGCCTTGCCAGCGGGCTGCGGCCGGAGTCGCACAACCGGGCCGACTACAACTTCTATATCGATCAACTCGAAGGCGGCGCCGAGCGCGTGCGCATCGAGCAGCGCCGCCGGGGCTCCCCGCTGGACAAGATCGTGGCCGAGTTGATGATCCTGGCCAACAGCACGTGGGGCAAGCTGCTGGCCGACCACGGCGTGCCGGGCATCTATCGCACCCAGAAGGCGTGGGGCATGCACCGCACGCGGATGCAGACCTACCCGGCGCCGCACGAGGGGCTGGGCGTGGCGCAGTACGCGTGGAGCACCTCGCCGCTGCGCCGCTACGTCGATCTGGTGAACCAGTGGCAGATCCTGGCGGTGGCGCAGCATGGCGTCACGGCCAAGCTGGTGGCGCCGTTCAAGCCCAAGGATGCCGACCTGCTGGCTGCCGTGGCGGACTTCGAAGGCACCTATGCGGCGTATGCCGAGCACCAGTCCACCATGGAACGCTACTGGTGCCTGCGCTGGCTGGCCCAGGAAGGCCGCGAGAAGCTGATGGCGACGGTGCTCAAGGAAGGCGCGGTGCGCTTTACCGAGATTCCGCTGGTGACGCGCGTGCCGGAACTGGCGCAGGCGGCCCGGGGCACCCAGGTGCTGCTCGAGATTGCCTCGACGGACGAGATTTCGCTGGAAGTGTCGTGCCGCGTGCTTGAGGTCTTTGCCGGCGAGGGCGAGGTTCCCGAGGAGGAACTGGAAACCGACGAGGAAGCGGCGGAAGTGTCGGCCGAGGCAGCCGCAGAGGCGGCGGCCGAAGATGCGGCGGAAGCGGCTGCCGAGGGGGGTACGGCAGGCCAGGAAACCCCGGCCGGGGAGGATGCCGAGCCCGCTTCGGACGACGAGGCGTCGGCGCCACGCGACACCGGGGCTGGCCCGGCGGCCTGACCCCTTCGGAAAAGCAATCCGCTCCCTTACAATCGAAGTCTGATCCGGCCAACCCCGCCTGCGGTGGGGTGGCCGCCCTTCGTCTTTACTGTCTGCCCTGCCCGGACTCTCCGCCCGCCGCCATCGTGAACGCCGTTCTTGTTGCTCCCCGCCATCCCCTGCAGTGGTGGCATTCCAGCGGCACGCTGGCCAAGGCGCTGGCCGTGTCGGTGGTCATTCACGCGCTGCTCCTGATGGTGCGGATTGCCGCGCCCGAGGTCTTCGAGATCAAGCGGTCCGATCCGCAGCTTGACGTGGTGCTGGTCAATTCCAAGTCCGCCGAGCGGCCGCGCGACCCGACGGTGCTGGCCCAGGCCAACCTGGACGGCGGCGGCGACCATGACGCCCAGCGCGCCACCACGCCGCTGCCGGCGCAGACCGAGTCCAAGGATGGCGACCTGATGCGGCTGACGCAGCGCCGCATCGAGCAACTGGAAGAAGAGCAGCGCCGGCTGATGACGCAATCGCGCGAGGCCGCGCCGAGCGTGCGCAGCCAGCCCGTGAAGCCGGGCGAACAGCAGCAGCCGGCCCCCACGCGCGGCCAGGACGACCGCACCTCCGTGACCGAGATGGCGCGGCTGGAGGCCGAGATCGGCCGCAACCTGGAGCAGTACGCCAAGCGCCCCAAGCGCATGCAGCTGACCGCGACCAGCGCCCAGGGCGTGGACTACGCCCAGTATTACGACCGCCTGCGCCGCAAGATCGAAACGCGCGGCACGAGCGATTTCCCCCAGCGCAACGGCAAGCCGCTGTACGGCCAGCTGATCCTGGTGATCAACGTCAACCGGCTCGGCAAGCTCGGCTATAACCGCGACGGCTACAACGTCGAGTCCATCGACGTGGCCAAGAGTTCGGGCGACCCCGCGCTGGACCGCCAGGCCGTGGCCATCGTGCGCGCCGCCGCGCCGTTCGGCGCCTTTACCCCGGAAATGCAACAGCGCCAGGACATCCTGGAAGTCATTTCCACGTTCAAGTTCACGCGGAGCGGGCTCGACGTCCGCCTGCAACCCCGTTGATGACCACAGACCCGACTTCCCAGCCTAACCCGCCCGTGCAGCCAGACCGCTACGTGGTGGTGGGCAACCCTGTTTCGCACAGCCGCTCGCCGGCCATCCACGCCGCCTTCGCACGCCAGACCGGCGAGGCCGTGCAGTACGACCGCCTGGAGGCGCCGCTCGGCGCCTTCGCCGACACGGTGCGCCGTTTCCTGGCCGAAGGTGGCCACGGCTTCAACGTGACCACCCCGTTCAAGCTGGAAGCGTATGACCTGGCGGACCGCCTGACCCCGCGCGCCGAGGCCGCGGGCGCGGTCAACACGATGTGGATCGAGGACGGCCTGATCCATGGCGACAACACCGACGGCGTGGGTCTGGTCCGCGACATCCAGGACAACCTGGACGTGCTGCTGGAAGACAAGCGCATCCTGCTGCTCGGCGCCGGTGGCGCGGCCATGGGGGCGATGCTGCCGCTGATCGAGTGCCGTCCGGCGCGGATCGTGGTGGCCAATCGCACCGCTTCCCGGGCGAGCGACATGCTCGAGGAATTCGTCGAGGCCGCCGACCAGTACAACGTGGAACTGTGGGGCGGCGGGCTCGACGCGCTGTCCGCCCTGAGCGAGGAGGAGCGCTGCGACGTAGTGATCAACGCCTCGTCGAGCAGCCTCCAGGGCGAAGTGCCGCCCGTGCCCGAGTACCTGCTGGGCGAGGGCGTGCTGGCCTACGACATGATGTACGGCGCCCGGCCGACCGTGTTCCTGGCCTACGCCGCCCAGTGCGGCGCGCGCACCAGCGACGGCCTGGGCATGCTCGTGGAGCAGGCCGCCGAGGCGTTCTACAACTGGCGCGGCGTGCGGCCCAACACCGTCCCTGTTCTCGCTGAATTGCGAGCCGGGCTCCAGGCCGAAGCCGCCCGCTGAGGCCACCCGGCTTGGCGCGCCAGCGGACCTCCTCCCGATCGCCGGCGCGCGCCGGCAGCGCGGCCAATCCGCTGCGCTGGCTCGGCTATCTGGCCGGCTGCCTGGTGGCGGGCGTGCTGGCCATGCAGCTGTACTTCTTCCTCCAGATTGCCGCGTGGCAGGTCGTGAACCCGTCGTCCACGACCTTCCTGCGCGCCGAGCGCTGGCGGCTCTGCGGCGTGAATTTCTGGAGTTGCGGGGTCGAGCGCGAGTGGGTGCGCTACGACGACATCTCGCGGCACCTGAAGCGCGCGGTCATCGCCAGCGAGGACGCGGATTTCGTCAATCATCCCGGCTACGACCTCGACGCGATGCTGACCGCCTGGGAGCGCAACAAGCAGCGCGGGCGCATCGTGCGCGGCGGGTCGACCATCACCCAGCAGCTGGCCAAGAACCTGTTCCTGGCGCCCGAGCAGCACTACCTGCGCAAGGGCCAGGAGCTGGCCATCACGTGGATGCTCGAGTTCTGGCTCGACAAGCAGCGGATCTTTGAGATTTACCTGAATTCGGTGGAGTGGGGCGAGGGCGTCTTCGGTGCCGAGGCCGCCGCCCAGCACTACTTCCACACCTCGGCCGCCAAGCTAGGCGTCGGGCAGGCCGCGCGCCTCGCGGCGGCGCTGCCGGCGCCGAAATGCTTCGACAAGAAGACATATTGCGCCAACGTGCACGTCAACTTCCGCGTCAAGGCGTCGATCATCGCGCGCCGCATGGGCGCGGCCACGCTGCCGGACTAGGGTGTCCGGCAATGGGCGCTGGTGCCGCCCTCAGCTCAGCCAGCCCTTGCGGCGGAAGTAGATCAGCGGAATCGCCGCCGACACAGCCATCAGCGCGATGGCCCACGGGTAGCCGGCGGCCCAGTCCAGCTCCGGCATCAGCTTGAAGTTCATCCCGTAGATGCTCGCGATCAGCGTCGGTGGCATCAGCGCCACCGACACCACCGAGAACAGCTTGATGATCTTGTTCTGGTTGATGTTGATGAAGCCGACCGTCGCGTCCATCAGGAAGTTGATCTTGTCGAACAGGAACGCGGTGTGGTTCTCGATGGAGTCGATGTCGCGCAGGATCTGGCGGGCCTCGTCCTGCTGCTCGGCGGACAGCAACTGGCTGCGCATCAGGAACGATACCGCGCGGCGCGTATCCATGACGTTACGGCGGATGCGGCCGTTCAAATCTTCCTCGCGCGCGATGGTTTCCAGCACGTCGGCGGCGGCGGCATCGGTCACGTTCTCGGCCAGCACCCGGCGGCTGGCTTCCTCCAGCCGCTCGTAGATCTCTTCGATGGAGTCGGCGGAGTACTCGGCGTCGGTGGCGTACAGGTCCATCAGCACGTCCTTGGCGTTGCGCACCGAACCCGGCCGCATGCGCGCGCGCAGGCGCACCAGCCGGAACACCGGCAGATCCTCGTCGTGGATGGAGAACAGCACGTCGCGCGTGAGCACGAAGGCCACGCGCACGTTGCGCGACGCCTCGTCCTCGGCCAGCAGGAAGTCGGTGCGGATGTGGATGTTCTCGTCCTCGCCCTCGAAATACCGGGCTGACGCCTCCAGGTCACCGAGGTCCTCGAGTTCCGGCAGGACGACGTTATAGGCTTCCTTGATCCATGCCAGCTCCTCGTCGTCGGGGCTGACGACGTCGATCCAGATGGGCTTGTGCTGCAGCAGCTCATTGCGCTCGTCGACCTGCTCCTGGGCAAGCCGGCCTTTCTGCAGGACGAACAGGTTGATCATCCCTGGGTTCCTTGTTACTGATGGCGCGGTTGTCGATGCATCGAAGACAGGCGCAGGCAAGGCAAGCCAGCCGGGTGACCATGGCGCGGCCACGGGCAAGCGTGATCGCGCTGCGGGCGGCCGCAACAAAGCGGCGCGCGGGCAAGGCGATGGCGTTTGCCTGGGTTTGGCTGGCTGGCCGGGAGAGGGAAGCTCCGAAGCGCGACACGGCAGTCAGGGCGACCGCCGCAGGGGGAAACGGAAAGACACTCACCCGCAGGTGTCTGCGGGCAAGGACGGCGATAAGCAAGGGCAGGGCCCCGCGGATCGTCGTTACGCAGCCCGCAGTGACATGGCATCCGACGATGTCGCGGCACGACCGCGGCAACTCGAACACCCGATGCTACTGCCCACGTACTTTCTCCGGGATTCTGATGGCCGCGAGTGTAATCCAACGCAGGGGGGCTTGTTAAGCGAAATCTCATCCCGCGCGGCGCCCGTTGCGCGCCGCGAACGCCGGCCTACGTTTGGCTTACAGGCTGGCTTATGGGTCCGGCTTATGGGCCAGCTTATGGGCCGGCTAATAGGCCGGCTAATTGGCCGGCTCAAAGGCCGGCTCAAAGGCGGCGGCGCAGCAGCGGGGCCAGCATCACCGAAGACAGCGCCGCGAACATCAGCAAGATGGCCGCGTAGTCCTGCCAGTGCGGCGTCTCGCCGAGCAGCCACATGCCCGAGAAGACCCCCACCACGGGGATGAACATGATCGACAGGCTGGACACCACCGGCGGCAGGCTGCGCGCCAGCGCGAACCAGACCAGGTGGCAGTAGGCAAAGACCACCACCGCGTTGTAGGCGATGGCGCCCCATTCCACGGCGGTGGGCATGCGCCAGCCCGACTCCAGCAGCAGCGTGCCAAGGCCAAGGAAGGGCAGGGTGATGGCCAGCATCCAGAAGGTGAGCGCGCCGATGGGAATATCCACCTGGGTCCGCTTCATCAGCTGGGTGCCCAGCCCCCAGCCGGCTGCCGCCACCAGCATCAGCAGGGTGCCGGCCGGGCTGCCGGTCAGCGCAGCGATCTCGCCCGAGAGCAGCAGCACCGTGCCGGCCAGCGCGCAGGCAATGCCGACCCAGGCGGACAGGGCGATGCGGTCCCGGAACAGCACCAGCCCCCAGACCACGGCCCAGATCGGCATGGTGTAGCCGAGGATGGCCGCGCGGCCCGAGGACAGCATCTTGACCGCGCAGATCGCGAACAGGTGCCAGATCACCATGTTCGGGATGGCCAGCTTGATCACCATCGGCCAGCTGGCGCGCGGCACGTGGAGGGACTCCCCGCGCAGCTTCAGCGCCAGCCCCAGCGCCACCAGCCCGCCGGCCATGCAGAGCAGCCGGAAGCCCATGGCCGGGAAATGGGCCACGCCCACTTTCATGATGGGCCAGTTGATGCCCCAGGCGAGTGTGAGGATGATGAGCAGGACGAGACCGCGGCGATCAAGGGACATGGGAGGCGAGACGGGATTTGGCGACGTGGCGGGGTCGCTCTTATTAAGCGGAAGCGCAAAACCCGAAAACGATAGCACGCAACGGGTAAAATTGCGCCAACGCCATATATCGTGCGCCGGACCGCGCTGGCGGCGCCCCGCGACAACCAGCCGGCGCGCCGCCGCGTTATCCTTGGATAACGTCCGGCCCCCGGGGCCTTACCCATATCGAGCATCCCATGACTTTCACCGAGCAGCTGTCCGCCGCATGGCAGCGTAACGATTCCCTGCTGTGCGTCGGACTCGATCCGGACCCGGCCAAGCTGCCGCTGTCCCTGACCAGCACGGGCGGCGCGATCTTCTCGTTCTGCCGCGAGATCGTCGACGCCACGGCCGACCTGGTCTGCGCCTTCAAGCCGCAGATCGCCTATTTCCATTCGCAGCGCGCCGAGGACCAGCTCGAGCAACTGATCGAGTACATCCACGACGCCCACCCGGGGATTCCGGTGATCCTGGACGCCAAGCGCGGCGACATCGGCTCCACGGCCGAGCACTATGCCCTGGAGGCGTTCGAGCGCTACCGCGCCGATGCGGTCACGGTCAGCCCGTACATGGGGTTCGATTCGATGTCGCCCTACCTGGCCTATCCGGGCCGTGGGGTGATCGTGCTGTGCCGGACCTCGAACCCGGGCGGCTCGGACGTGCAGTTCCTGCAGGTGGACGGCAAGCCGCTCTACCAGGTGGTGGCCGAGGCCGCGCGCGAACGCTGGAACACCAACGGGCAGATGGGGCTGGTGGTGGGGGCGACGTTCCCCAATGAGATCGCCAAGGTGCGCCAGATCGTGGGGGACATGCCGCTGCTGATCCCGGGCATTGGCGCGCAGGGCGGAGACATCGAGGCGACCGTGAAGGCCGGCCGTACCGCCGACGGCACCGGCATGATGATCAATTCCTCGCGCGCCATCCTGTACGCGAGCCGTGACAAGGATTTCGCCAAGGCCGCCCGGAATGTGGCGTTGCAGACGCGCGAGACCATCAACCGCTATCGTCACGGATAAACCGTGACAGCGGCCGAAACGGGCGGCTTACTGCTCGTTTCGGATCAGTTCGAGCAGGCCGCGCATGGCGTGCTCGGCAGCCTGGCGGCGGATCTGGGCGCGATCGCCCTTGAACCGCTGCGTCCCGGTCAGCGTGGTGACGCGGTTGCTCCAGCCAAAGCAGACCATGCCGACGGGCTTGTCGGCAGTGCCGCCGCCCGGGCCGGCCACGCCGGTAATCGCCAGCGACACCTGCGCGCGGCTGTTCAGCAGCGCGCCCTCGGCCATGGCGTGGGCCACTTCCTCGCTGACCGCGCCGTGATCGCGGATCAGCTTCGCCGGCACCCCCAGCATGGTGGACTTGGCTTCGTTGGAATACGTGACGAAGCCGCGCTCGAACCAGCCGGACGACCCGGCCACATCGGTGATCGCGGCCGCGACGAGGCCGCCGGTGCACGATTCCGCCGTGGCAAGCATCAGCGAATGTTCCGCAAGGACGGAACCGGCCTGGATGGCGAGCTGGTCAAGCAGGCGACTGACGGACATATCGGCGAATCCTTATTAGACGATGCGATGCCCGCTCAGAGCGAGCGCCAGAGCGCGAATACGAGCAGGGTGTAGAAGGCCGCGAAGATGTCGTCGAACATCACGCCAAACGCGCCGAGCAGGCCGGGGCCCTTGAGCGTGCGGTCGTAGTAGGCGATGGGCGCCGGTTTGGCGATGTCGAACAGGCGGAACCACAGGAACGCCGCGAACTGGCCCCAGAAGCCGGTGGGGGTGACGAACAGCAGCACCAGCCAGAACGCCACGATTTCGTCCCAGACCATGCTGCCATGGTCGTACACGCCCATGTCGCGCGCGGTGCGCATGCACGCCCAGATGCCGACGAGGAAACCGCCGGCGATGATCCAGAGCCACGTGGACGGTTCGATCCACATCGAAATCACGACGAACGACAGCCAGCCGTACAACGTGCCGACCGTGCCCGGGCTGACCGGCGACAGCCCCGAGCCGAAGCCGAGCGCGATGGCGCGCGCGGGATGGCCGAGCATGAAGCGGGCGGTGGGGCGCGTGACGCGCGCGGTTTGTCCCGCTTCCAGCGTGACGGGGGAAACAGGGTCGCGCGGCGCGGCCCCGGGAGGATAGGCGGACATCAGGAGTTGGCTCGTCTGTCTTGCTTTTGTAATGTGGCGCGCGGCGGTGGCTCCCGCCGTGCGCATGGCGGCATCATGACATGGGTCACGGGCGAAGTGTCAGGAAGCGAAGTGGTCGAACGCGGCGCCGCCGAAGGCGTAGGGGTTGCCGTCGCGGTCCACCAGGCGCAGGCCTGGCTCCGGAGTGATGTTGCCGGCACGCGTAAGCGGCAGGCCGAGTTGCCGGGAGATGCCGGCGATGGCTTCGCGCGCGCCGGCGGGCGCCGTGAAGCACAGCTCATAGTCATCGCCGCCGGCCAGCACGCATTCGCGCTGGCGCGCCAGCGGCTGGGCGCCGAGCACTTCGGAGCGCGGCAACGCGTCCACGTCGATGATCGCGCCCACTGCCGAGCGCGTGAGGATATGGCCGAGGTCGCCGATCAGCCCGTCCGAAATATCGAGCGCGGCATGGGCGATGCCACGCAGCGCCATGCCCAGCGCCACGCGCGGAGTGGGGGTGTCCATGCGCGGCCGGATGATTGTGAAATCCGGCTCGGGCAGCAGCCATTCACCGCGGCAGTCGCCCAGCGCAAGGCGGGCATCGCCGAGGGTGCCGGAGATCCAGATATCGTCGCCGGGGCGCGCGGCGTCGCGGCGCAGCGCCTGACGGCCGGGCACATCGCCGAACACGGTGATGGACAGCGTGAGCGGCCCCTTGGTCGTATCGCCGCCGATCAGTTCGCAGCCGTGGGCATCGGCCAGCACCAGCATGCCGGCGGCCAGTTCGGCCAGCCAGGCGGGGTCCGCCTCGGGCAAGGCCAGCGCGAGCGTGAAGGCGCGTGGTTCGGCGCCCATCGCGGCGAGATCGGAGAGATTGACCGCCAATGCCTTATGGCCGAGCGCACGCGGAGGCACATCGGGGAAGAAATGGCGACCGCTGACCAGCATGTCGGTGCTGATGGCCAGCTGATGGCCCGGACGGCCGTCGATCAGCGCGCAATCGTCGCCCACGCCCAACGCGGCCTTGTGCACTGGCCGGGTGAAGAACTGGCGAATCAGGTCGAATTCGGAAAGCGGGGCGCTGGCGGGGTCCGGCATGGGGGATGGGCGTTTGGCGAAAAAGCCGAGGAGATTACCGGTGGTCAAGCCCTTCGGCATGCGGCATATTGTACCGAAACGCAAAGCTGCCCCGCGCAAAACGCTTATTGTGAAATAATATTTCACAATATAAAATGCGCAGTTCAAAAAGCAGAGACAGCGGGTACGTGGAGCCGGCCCGCTCGGTTTTCCGCGAATTTCAGTGCGGCTCCACCGATCGGAAGATGCGCAGATGACCAGTCCTCAGCAGTCCCCGTCCCAAGACGATCTGAAACAACAGCAGCGTGAGGCGCTGCGCAAGGCCGCGCTCGAATATCACGAGTTTCCGACCCCGGGCAAGATTTCCGTCACCCCGACCAAGCCGCTCTCGAACCAGCGCGACCTGGCCCTGGCCTATTCGCCGGGCGTTGCCGCCGCTTGCGAGGAGATCGTTGCCGATCCGGCCAATTCCTTCCGCTACACCGCGCGTGGCAACCTCGTTGCCGTGATTACCAACGGCACGGCCGTGCTGGGCCTGGGCGACATCGGCGCCGCAGCCTCGAAGCCGGTCATGGAAGGCAAGGCCGGCCTGTTCAAGAAATTCGCCGGGATCGATGTGTTTGACATCGAAATCGACGAAAAAGACCCCCAGAAGCTGGTCGACATCATCGCCTCGCTCGAGCCGACCTTCGGCGGCATCAACCTCGAGGACATCAAGGCGCCGGAATGCTTCTACGTGGAGCGCACGCTGCGCGAGCGGATGAAGATTCCCGTCTTCCACGATGACCAGCACGGCACCGCCATCGTGGTGGGCGCGGCGGTCATCAATGGCCTGAAGGTGGTAGGCAAGGACATCTCCGAGGTCAAGCTGGTCGCCTCGGGCGCCGGCGCGGCCGCGCTGGCCTGCCTGGACCTGCTGGTGGACCTGGGCCTGCCCATCGAGAACATCTGGGTGACCGATCTGGTCGGCGTGGTCTATGAAGGCCGTACCGAGCTGATGGACCCGGAGAAGGCGCGTTTCTCGCAGAAGACCGACAAGCGCAAGCTGGCGGAGGTCATCGATGGCGCCGACATCTTCCTGGGCCTGTCCGCCGCCGGCGTGCTGAAGCAGGACATGGTCCAGCGCATGGCCGACAAGCCGCTGGTGCTGGCACTCGCCAATCCGAACCCGGAAATCATGCCGGAACTGGTCAAGGAAGTGCGTCCGGACGCCGTGATCGCCACGGGCCGTACCGACTATCCGAACCAGGTCAACAACGTCCTCTGCTTCCCGTTCATCTTCCGTGGCGCGCTCGATTGCGGCGCCACGACGATCACGCGTGAAATGGAAGTGGCCGCCGCCCACGCCGTGGCCGAACTGGCACGCCAGGAGCAGAGCGACATCGTGGCAACGGCCTACGGCATCCAGGACCTGTCCTTCGGTCCGGAATACCTGATCCCGAAGCCGTTCGATCCGCGCCTGATCGTCAAGATCGCCCCGGCCGTGGCCGAGGCCGCCGCCAAGTCCGGCGTGGCCGCGCGCCCGATCGAGGACATGGACGCCTACCGCCTCCAGCTCCAGCAGTTCGTCTACCACTCGGGCACGCTGATGAAGCCGATCTACGCGGCGGCGCGCAAGGTGGAGATGGAGAAGAAGCGCATCGTCTTCGCCGAGGGCGAGGAAGAGCGCGTGCTGCGCGCGGTGCAGGTCATCGTCGACGAAAAGCTGGCCAACCCGATCCTGATCGGCCGTCCGGCTGTGCTGACGCACCGCATCGAGCGTTTCGGCCTGCGCCTGCGCATGGGCGTGGACTTCACCGTGGTCAACCCCGAGCACGACGAGCGTTTCCGGGATTATTCGGAAAGCTATTACAAGATGATGGCGCGCGAGGGCATCACCCAGCAGTACGCCAAGCTGGAGATGCGCCGCCGTACGACGCTGATCGGCGCCATGCTGGTCAAGAAGGGCGAGGCCGATGGCATGATCTGCGGCACGGTCAGCACCACGGCCGCGCACCTGCGCTACATCGACCAGGTGCTGGGTGGCACGAACAAGGTCTACGCGGCCATGAACGGGCTGGTCCTGCCGGGCCGCCAGATCTTCCTGGTGGACACCCACGTCAACATCGACCCGACCGCCGACGAGCTGGCCGAGATCACGATGATGGCGGCTGAGGAGCTCAAGCGCTTCGGCATCGAGCCGAAGGTGGGCCTGCTGTCGCATTCGAACTTCGGTACGTCCGAGGCGCCTTCGGCCCGCAAGATGCGCGAGACGCTCGCCATCCTGCGCGAACGCGCGCCGGAGCTCGAGGTGGATGGCGAGATGCACGGCGACAGCGCGCTCGACCAGAAGCTGCGTGATTCGCTGGTGCCGGATGGCGCACTGGTGGGCGAGGCCAACCTGCTGGTGTGTCCGAACATCGACGCGGCCAACATCTCGTACAACCTGCTCAAGGTGGCGGCGGGCAACAATGTGGCCATCGGCCCGATCCTGCTGGGCGTGAAGGCGCCGGTGCACATCCTGACGCCGTCGGCCACGGTGCGACGTATCGTCAACATGACCTCGCTGGTCGTGGTGGACGCGGCGGCCAAGCGCTGAAGTCGGGTATTTGCCACGTGGTATGCGGAAAGCCGGGCTCGCCCGGCTTTTTTCATGCGCCCGTTCGGGGCGTCGCATGCAAGGTTAGTATGCGCACACATCCAAATAACATATTGAAACAATTGAGGATTTCCGGCGCGACGGCGCGCAGGGATTGATTATTGGTGGACATGCGCGTAACCTTACGCCTTTGAATGCAGGCGCTCGTCCCGGGCGCGCCGGTGCCCGCGAGCAGGTTTCGCGCGCCGGAATGACCGTCCAACCAATATTTCGATAACGTGGGATCCAGGATTTCCCCGAACCAGACGCAGCGGCAGTCACTTTGGCAGTCCCTGAGCCTGGCACGACGCCTGGGCCATGTGTTGGCGGGCGCGGTGCTGTCGGTGGCCATCGCCACCGGTGCGCAGGTTGCGGTGGCACGGCAGGCGACGCAGGATCTGGGCGCCAGCATCGACGGCATGGCGGGAACCATCGCCACGCAGCAGTTGCCCAACGATGCGCGCCAGACGTTGGAGCGCATCGAGTCCGGCGGGCCGTTCCCGTTCGACAAGGATGGTTCGCGGTTCGGCAATTACGAACGCATCCTGCCGCAGCAGCCGCGCGGGTATTACCGCGAATACACCGTCAAGAACAGCAACAGCAAAAGCCGGAATCGGGGAGCCAGGCGGATCGTTTGTGGTGGGGATCAGCGCGCCGCCAACGACTGCTATTACACGGAAGACCACTACAACAGTTTCAAACGGATAACCAAATGATGACTGACATTTTCGGATTGGGCGACGCCCTTGCCGCCCGCGAGGAGCGCGGCGCCGGAGATGGCTGGCAACGGGCCCACCATCAGGCCCAGAACCTTTATGACAACGTGCTCATGATGCCCCGCCAGGAGCTCACGCACAGACTTCCGCCCGCATGCGCGCCCGCCATGGTGACCTGGGCCGACGACGGCACCAGCGAGGGAGCCATGAACCTGTTCAAGACGGTGCGTCCGAACATCGTCCAGTCGATTCGCGCGTTCCGCGTGCCTGAGCTGGCCCACGCGGCCGCCGCGCTGAACCAGCATTTCCTGTACGCCAATTGCGCCCATTGCGCGAGCAAGGCGGAAATCCTCGAGACGATAGCCACGGAATTCACTTTCCCGAAGCATTTCGGCAAGAATTTCGATGCGCTGTCTGATTGCCTGACTGACATGATCTACAAGGCCGGCCCGCAGCCGGGCTTCGTGATCGTGCTGGAAGGGCTGCCGATTGCGCAGAAATTCGACAAGGAAGGGCGCGAGGTGCTGCTCGACGTCTTCCGCGACGCGGCCGAATTCTGGGCCGAGCGCAAGGTCCAGTTCCGGGTGTTCTACTCGTTCGCCTGAATCTGCCTGCTGAATAAGAAATGCCCGCTGTTGCAGCGGGCATTTTGTTTTGCGGGTCAGGCCGATGGCGGCAACTGGCCGTTCGGCGTGAGCCGGTCGATCAGTTCGGGCAGGCCTTCGCTGAGGCTGGCCGCCACGTCGTCGGGCGACATCCCTGTGGTTTCCGCCAGCGATTGCAGCGCGCCGCTGCCGCCCAGCGCGCCACTCAGGTCCGCCGGGCTGACCGGCTCGTTGGCGCCGGCGCCGATCCACGAATCCACCTGCTGACCAAGACCGGCCTGAGAGAGCATGTCGCGCAGCGCGCCGATGCCGCCCGTGGCGGCACCCATCGCCTGCGCGCTGCCGGTGGCTTCGCCCTGGCCGCCCAGCAGGCCGCCGAGCAACGAGCCGAGGTCCATGCCGCCGGGCGCCGGCGCGCTGCCGCCGCCGAGCATCCCCCCTAGCATTCCGCCCAGGCCCCCGAGTCCACCCAACCCGCCCAGCCCACCCAAGCCACCCGCCGCGCCCGGATCACCCGCTTCAGCCGGTGCCATGCTGCCATCGGCGCCCTGTGTCTTGTTGCGCATCGCCATCATGGCCAGCAGGCCGAGCGCGATCATCAGCTTCGGATTCATGCCGCCCCCGCCGGGTTGGCCATCCTCGCGCTGCCCGCCCAGTTGGCCGAGCACGCCGCCCAGCACGCTATCGAGTAGTCCCATCATCGACTCCTTTGGAGTTTGGAAGGTCAGAATCCGCCAAGTACGGCGTTCAGGGCCGCCAGGCAGGTAAGCCCGGCGGTTTCGGTACGAAGGATGCGCGGCCCCAGCGACACGCCCGTGAATCCGGCGCGGATCGCCGCCGCTTCTTCCTCGGGAGATAGCCCGCCCTCGGGGCCGATCAGCAGCGTTACACCCTGTTCGCGCCAGGCATCGCGGTGCGTGGCGGCCAATTCGGGCAGCGACGCCGCCGCGCGTGGCGAGAGCAGCAGCCGGGGTGCGGACCCGGCTTTCTGGGCCGATGGGGCCGATGGGGCCGATGCCGCCAGCCATGCTTCCAAGGTAGCCAGCGGCGCCACGTCCGGCAAGCGGTTCCGTCCGCATTGCTCGCACGCGGCCTGCACAAGGGCCTGCCAGTGCGCCTGGCGGCGCGCGGCGCGGTCGCCGGACAGCCGCACGACCGAGCGCGCGGCCTGCAACGGCTGGATCTCGGTCACGCCGAGTTCGACGGCTTTCTCGATCAGCCAGTCCATCTTGTCGCCGCCGGCCAACCCCTGCGCCAGCGTCACGCGGTAGGGCAGTTCGGCTTCGGCCGGATCGTGCCCGGCCACCTGCGCGGTGGCGTGCCGCTTGCCGAGGTCCGCCAGCGTGGCCGCGTGGCTGCCGCCGCGGCCGTCGAACAGCGTGATGGCGTCGCCCGGGGCGAGGCGCAGCACCTGGATGTGACGCACCACGGCGTCGGGCAAGTCGAGCACGGCATCGGCAGTCAATGCCGAGTCAATGAAAAAGCGAGGGGGCATCAGTCAGTCAGGAGTTGGCGGGCGCCTTGGCCGGGTCGAGGCGGGTGGCGAAGCCCCAGCGGTAGCCATCCGGGTCTTCGACCATGCAGTAGCGGTCGCCCCAGAACTGGTCGGCGGGCGGCATGACGCTGATGGCGCCGGCGGCGATGGCCTGGGCGTAGATGGCGTCCACGTCGCCGCAGTAGACGTAGAAGGTCTGCGGGGCCTCCACGCCGAGCGAGCGCGGCGTGCGCGCCGTGCTGCCCCAGGCGCCTTCCGGCGCGAACATGACCACGAGTTCGCCCTGGTAGTGCATCTCCGCGTGGGTGGGCACGCCGTTTTCGTCGAGCACATGGCCGGCGGTGAAGCCGAAGGCGCGGCTGTAGAAGTCGAGCGCGGCGCGACCACTGGCCACCGTGAGGTACGGGGTCAGCCAGGGCGTGTTGGACGGTCTGGGCATGATGGTCTCCGGATGGGCAGGCGTTTCCGGTGCATGTTACTTGGAGCCGCCGGCGCTGTCGAAGATCGCCTGCAGATGGCGCGGGTGCGTGAACAGCGCCGGATGAAGATCGGCGTGATAGCAGCGCAGCGCGGAAGTCAGCTGCCACTGGCGCAGGCGCGTGGCGATCTGGCTCGCGGGGCAGGCGGCGATGTCCAGCGCGTCGCTGGCCAGCGCAATCCCCCACAGCGCGCCGTAGGCCGGGATGAACGTGGCGAGCGGTGCCACATGGGCGAACAGTTCGCGCAGGCGCGCCAGCAGCAGCCGGGTCGTGTCGGGCCGGTGCAGCGGCGGGCCGAGGTGGATCGACATCGCCCCGCCCGGCGCCAGGCAGCGACGTGCGGCCTGCAGGCCGTGGAGGGAGAAGAGGGCAGTGGCAGGGCTGCCATCGTCGGCTTCGGTCAGGTCGAAGACGATCAGGTCGAAGCGCCGGCCGGCACGGCCGAAGGCTTCCATCAGCCCGAGCGCGTCGCCGATGGCGATGTGCAGGCGCGGGTCGTCGGGTTTGCCGGGCGCGCTCAAGGCGCCCTGGTGGATGCCCGGCAGCCATTCGCGCGCCAGGCGGACGACCTCGGCGTCCAGTTCGGCCACCACCACCTCACGGATCGTGGGAATGCGCAGCAGTTCGAAGGCCGAGCCGCCGTCGCCGCCGCCCACCACCAGCGCGCTGCGCGGGCTGCCGTGCGCCGCCGCCATCGGGTGGACCATCAGTTCGTGCTGGATCCAGGCGTCCGCTTCGGTGCTCATCACGCGGCCATCGAGCCGGAAGATGCGGCCAAATTGGGCGCTTTCGCCAATTTCGATCTGTTGATATGCCGAACATGACGCTGCGATCACATGGACATCGCCCAATGTGGTGCCCACGCAGGGTGCCAGCCATTCGGTCCAGCTTTGACGACCCCTTCGGGCCGTGCCCAGGCGTCCGGAAATACCCTCTGCTTCTGCTAAAATTGCGGTTTTCCCGCGCTCAGGTTCTCGCCGCATGTCTGCCCTCGCCCATCCCGCCACCAGCCCTTTCGCCTCGCAGCCCGCCAAATTGATGGCTGACGCCATCCGCGTGCTTGCCATGGACGCCGTCCAGCAAGCCAATTCCGGTCACCCCGGTGCACCGATGGGCATGGCGGATATCGCCGTGGCGCTCTGGGGCCGGCACCTGAAGCATAACCCCACGAACCCGCACTGGCCCGACCGCGACCGCTTCGTGCTGTCCAACGGCCACGGTTCGATGCTGATCTACGCGCTGCTGCACCTGACCGGCTACGACCTGCCGATCGAGGAACTGCGCAACTTCCGCCAGCTGCACAGCAAGACCGCCGGCCACCCCGAGTACGGCATCACGCCGGGCGTGGAAACCACCACCGGCCCGCTGGGCCAGGGCATCACCAACGCGGTGGGCATGGCGCTGGCCGAGCGCCTGCTGGGCGAGGAATTCAACCGCCCCGGCTACGACATCGTCAACCATCACACCTATGTGTTCCTGGGCGATGGCTGCCTGATGGAAGGCATCAGCCACGAAGCCTGCTCGCTGGCCGGCACGCTCAAGCTGAACAAGCTGATCGCGCTGTGGGATGACAACGGCATCTCGATCGACGGCGACGTGGTGCACTGGTTCGCCGACGACACCCCGAAGCGTTTCGAAGCCTACGGCTGGAACGTGATCCGCGGCGTGGACGGCCATGACGTGGTGGCTGTGGACAACGCCATCGCGCAGGCCAAGGCCAGCGACAAGCCGACCCTGATCTGCTGCCGCACGATCATCGGCAAGGGCGCCCCGAACAAGCAAGGCGGCCACGATGTGCACGGCGCCCCGCTGGGCGGCGCCGAAGTGCTGGCCACGCGCGAGGCGCTGGGCTGGACCCACGCCCCGTTCGAACTCCCGCAGGACGCCTACACCGCCTGGGACGCCAAGACCAACGGCAACGCGCTGGAGCGCGCCTGGAACGCGCTGTTCGCGTCGTACGCCGAAGTGCATCCGTATGAAGCCGGCGAATTCACGCGCCGCATGCGCGGCGAGCTGCCGGGCGCGTTCGACGCCGCCGTGGACGCCTTCATCGCCAAGTGCGAGGAAAAGGCCGAAACGATCGCCACGCGCAAGGCCAGCCAGAACACCATCGAGGCCTTCGGCCCGGTGTTGCCCGAGTTCCTGGGCGGCTCGGCCGACCTGACCGGCTCGAACCTGACCAACTGGTCGGGCAGCCAGGCCGTGCGCGTGGACGCCTGGGGCAACCACATCAACTACGGTGTGCGTGAATTCGGCATGAGCGCCATCATGAACGGCATCACGCTGCATGGCGGCTACATCCCCTACGGCGCCACCTTCCTGACCTTCTCGGACTACAGCCGCAACGCGCTGCGCATGGCCGCGCTGATGAAAATCCGCTCGCTGTTCGTGTTCACGCACGACTCCATCGGCCTGGGCGAAGACGGCCCGACGCACCAGTCGATCGAGCACGTGGCCAGCCTGCGCCTGATTCCGAACATGGATGTCTGGCGCACCGCCGACACCACCGAGACCGCCGTGGCCTGGGCCGAGGCGATCCGCCGCGAGAACGGCCCGAGCTGCCTGATCTTCAGCCGCCAGAACCTGCCGTTCCAGCGCCGCGATGACGCCACGCGCGCCAATATTGCGCGCGGCGGCTACGTGCTGCGCGATGGCACCAACCCGCGCACCAGGCGTCCGGACGCAGTGATCCTCGCCACGGGCTCCGAAGTGGGCCTGGCGGTGGGCGCCGCCGAGCAGCTGGCTGCCGATGGCGTGCATGTGCGCGTGGTCTCGGTGCCCGCGACGACCGTGTTCGACAAGCAGGACGCTGCCTACAAGGCCAGCGTGCTGCCGGCCGGCGTGCCGCGCGTGGCGGTGGAGGCCGGCGTCAGCGATTTCTGGTGGAAGTACCAGGTCCAGGCCGTGGTCGGCATCGACACTTTCGGCGAATCCGCCCCGGCCGGCGTGCTGTTCAAGCACTTCGGCTTCACGGTGGAAAACGTCGCCGATACCGTGCGCGCCACGCTTGCCCAGTAATTCCCGCCCGCGCGGCAGCCGGTGCGACGCGCCGGTTGCGGCGCCGGCCCCGCTTTCATCGATCGCACTCTAGGAGATAGACATGACCATCAAGATCGGCATCAACGGCTTCGGCCGCATCGGGCGCATGGTGTTCCGTGCCGCCGTGGCCAACTTCAAGGACGTTGAAGTGGTCGCCATCAACGACCTGCTCGAGCCCGACTACCTGGCCTACATGCTCAAGTACGACTCGGTGCATGGCCGCTTTGACGGCGAAGTGGCCGTGGACGGCAACACGCTGGTCGTGAACGGCAAGAAGATCCGCCTGACCGCCGTGAAGGACCCGGCCGAGCTGAAGTGGGGCGAGGTGGGCGCGGACGTGGTCATCGAATCGACCGGCATCTTCCTGACCAAGGAAGGCGCGCAGAAGCACATCGACGCG
>Ga0255338_1001429_pt1 | contig 45509 bp, 47 predicted proteins | sample MeOH1_35cm_T4_19_FD_203715 | JGI IMG/M metagenome (GOLD analysis project Ga0255338, IMG submission 203715) | Sandy soil microbial communities from University of British Columbia, Vancouver, Canada - MeOH1_35cm_T4_195 | ecosystem: Engineered > Artificial ecosystem > Sand microcosm > Unclassified ...
TGGATGTCTTCGTAGGCCGGCAGGATTTCGCCGGTAATCTTCATGCCCGCAGGCAGCGTGATGGCCATCAGTGTTCTCCTGTGATCGATGGTTTGTTTAGGGTGCCCGCTGTCAAACCGCCGCACCGCGGGTGCGGGCGAATTCGAGCAGGTCGTTCATGTCGTGCCCGGTGCCGGAGGGGCTCACATCGAGCTGCTCCGCCGGATGGCCGGCACGATTGATCCAGAACGTGGTGTAGCCATACCAGGTGGCGCCGCAAGCGTCCCAGCCGTTGGACGAGACGAAGAGGATTTCCCCGGCCGGTACGCCGAAGGCCTTGGGGCCCAGCGCGTAGGCGTCGGGCGCTGTCTTGTACATGCGCACCGCATCCACCGACAGCACGTGGTCGAACAGCCCGTGCATGCCGGCGCTCTTGACCGAGATGTCCAGCATCTCGGGATTGCCGTTGGACAGGATGCCCAGCGGCAGCCCGGCGGCCCGCAGGCGCTTGAGCGCCCCGAGGTTCTCCGGGAAGGCAGACAGGCAGGCATATTCCTTGAGCAACTGCGCCTCCGCGGCGGGGCTCAGCACCAGTTGCAGGCGCTCGGCGGCATAGCGCAGCGCGTCCACCGTGATCGCCCAGAACGGCTTGTAGTATGCGCCGTCGGGCGCGGCCAGCGAGCGGATGCGGGTGTAGTCGATCTGCCGCTCGCGCCACAGCAGCGCCAGCGCTTCGCCCTTGCCCGGAAACAATTGCTCCGCGCGCGCGGTGACGGAATACACGTCGAACAGCGTGCCGTAGGCATCGAAGACGACTGCGCGGATCTTTTGCATGAGCTGAAGCGGTTCCCCTGGGCAAACCCGGCAGGCCAGCGCATTGCGTGGGCCTGTACACCAATGAATGCATGCATTGTAGGGAGACGTTGCGGTGCGGCAAAGTCGGCCCGGGTCACTTGATCTTTTACTTTTACCCCACTAATCTTTGCAAACGCTCTAAAGAATAGGCACCAAATCCACCCCATTGCGTCAAGCCCCTCGATTTTTGGGCGGCATGAGGCACAAAACTTGCGAATACCGTGGATCATTTCAAGCAATTGGAGACGTTCGTCTCCGTGGCCGCACGGGGCAGCCTGTCGGCGGCGGCGGCGGCCGAGGGCGTGGCGCCTGCCATCATCGGGCGCCGCATCGATGCGCTGGAAGAGCGCCTGGGCGTCAAGCTGCTGCTGCGCACCACCCGCAAGATCAGCCTGACCTTCGAGGGCTCGGCGTTCCTGGAGGACTGCCAGCGCATCCTCAACGACCTGCACAACGCCGAAGCCAGCGTCTCGGCCGGCGGCGTCAAGGCCAGCGGCCACCTGCGCGTGACCGCGCCGGCTGGCTACGGGCGCAAGCATGTGGCGCCGCTGGTGCCGCTGTTCATCGAGTCGCATCCGGATGTGACCATCACCCTGGACCTGTCCGACCGCGTGGTCGACCTGGTCAACGAGGGCTTCGACTGCGCCATCCGCCTGGGCGACCTGCCCGATTCCAGCCTGGTCTCGATCCGCCTGGCCGAGAACCGGCGCGTGGTGGTGGCCTCTCCCAATTACCTGTCGCGCCACGGCGTACCCGCCCTGCCCGAGGACCTGACCCGCCACAATTGCCTGGCCTTCGGCGCCAGCGCCAATGTGCAGCGCGGCTGGGCCTTCCAGCAGGAAGGACGCCCCCTCACCGTCAAGGTCGGCGGCACCATGGAATGTTCCGATGGCGCGGTGCTGCACGCCTGGTGCCTGCAAGGCCACGGGCTGGCCTGGCGCTCATGGTGGGAGGTGGGGCAAGAGATCGCGAGTGGCCGGCTGGTCACCGTGCTCGATGAGTTCCAGGCGCCGCCGATAGGCATCCATGCGGTCTTTCCGCAGCGCAAGCACTTGCCGCTGCGCGTGCGGCTGTTTATCGACCACCTGAAGAACACCTACGGGAATCCGGCGTACTGGCGGCGCGCGGAACAAGCTTCCGCCGCCAAGGCGCAACTGGCGGTCAATCAGTAATTTGATATTAGGCAATGACGCATGAGCCACCCCTGGCTACAATGAAATCCGACAGGTGCCGTGCGGCCTGCCCCCCCACCACCCGTTAAACCGCGTTCCTAAGGAGTCCAGCATGTTCAAGCACATCCTGCTACCCACCGACGGTTCGGAGCTGTCCAAGAAAGCCATCGACGGCGCGCTGGAACTGGCCAAGACAATCAATGCGCGGGTCACCGCCTATGTCTGCCTGGAGGAATATCCCTACACACCCTTCAGCGAGATCGTGGTGGAAGCGCCCCAGGCCTTCAAGGACCGCATCGAAAGCCAGGCCAAGCTGTACCTGAAGGAAGTGGAAACCGCAGCCAGGGCCGACGGCATCAGCTTTGACGCCGACATGAGCACCTTTGCCGTGCCCTACCTGGGCATCATCGACGCGGCCGAGCGTCACGGCTGCGACGTGATCTTCATGGCATCGCATGGCAGGCGCGGGCTCTCCGGCCTGTTGCTGGGCAGCGAAACACAGAAGGTACTCACGCACACAGACATTCCGGTCATCGTGTATCGCTGAGCGCCGGCACGCGCCATGGCATGAGGCGGTGGAATTCAAAAAGGCTGGCTGCCCGTCGGGGCAGCCAGCCTTTTCATCCTTCCGTCCTTCCGTCCAACCGGCTGAGCCGGATGAGATCAGCTGGCCGACTTGATGCGGTCTTCGATATGCTTGGCGCGGTCTTCCGAGCCCGGGTGCGACGAGAACATGCCCGACTTGCCGCCGTCCAGCTTGGCCAGCTTCTGGAACGCCGAGACCAGGCCGCGGGTATTGGCCTTGTTCTTGGTCAGCAGGTCATACGAGTAGTCGTCGGCGGCGCTCTCCTGCGTTTGCGAGAATTGCGCGTTGATCAGCTGCTCGCCCAGTTCGCCCAGTTGCGAGGCCGACAAGGCAGCCACGGCGCCATTGCCGCTGGCGGCCAGCGCGCCGCGCGCCGCCATGGCGGCGTATGCCACCTGCATCTTGTTCTTGGTGTGGCCCAGGGCCACGTGACCCAGTTCGTGGCCAACCACGCCACGCACTTCGTCGTCGGTCATCATGTCCATCAGGCCGCTGTACACGCGCACGCAGCCGTTTGCCATGGCCCAGGCGTTGACGTCCTTGGTCAGGTAGACCTTGGCATTGACGTTCGGCACCCCGGCCGACTGCAGGCCGGCCATGATCTTGGTCAGGCGCTTGGCGTAGTTGCTGCTGGGCGCAGCAATCTTGCTGGTGCTGTCGAGCTCGGCGCACGACTTGTCGGACATGGTCTTGACGTCGCCGTCGCTCAGGGAGGCCGCCTTGAACAGCGACGTGCCGGCACCCATCATGCCGTCGACATTGGTGCCGGCACAGCCGACCAGAATGGCGGAAAGACCGGCGATGGCCGCCAGGGAAAGTTTGTGCTTCATGCTTGGTTTTCTTCTTGGAATGTACACCGGCTGGATTGCCGCCAGTGATCTTTATGGATATGCGCCGGTGACTAACCGGCAACCCTGCTGTGTGCCTCTTTTGACACACGGGCGGAATCATATCGCTGAAATCATTCCAAGTGAACGATAAATGCCTTAATCGCTACAGTCACAATTTTTGACATTTCTCACTCATCGGCCCCGCCTCCCCTGCCGGTCCGGACCTCGGCCAAGCGCCAGAAAGCAAAAAACCGCGCCGTCCCTGAGAGAGACACGGCGCGGCGCCTAAATGAAGGGCGTGATGGTCGCACGCCCTCCAGGTGACCAGCTATTGATCCGAAGATCCGAAGATCCGAAACATCAGGCCACTTTTTTGTCGTCGAAGAACTGTTCGTCTTCGGTCGAACCCTTGAGCGCGGTAGTCGACGACAGGCCGCCTTCGATGGTCTGGGTCACTGCGTCGAAGTAGCCGGTGCCGACTTCGCGCTGGTGCTTGACGGCGGTGAAGCCCTTCTCGGCCGCCTTGAACTCGTTTTCCTGCAGTTCGACGAAGGCGGTCATCTGGTTGCGGGCATAGCCGTAGGCCAGGTTGAACATCGAGTAGTTCAGCGAGTGGAAGCCAGCCAGCGTGATGAACTGGAACTTGTAGCCCATGGCACCCAGTTCCTTCTGGAACTTGGCGATGGTGGCGTCGTCCAGGTTCTTCTTCCAGTTGAACGACGGCGAGCAGTTGTAGGCCAGCAGCTTGCCAGGGAACTTGGCGCGGACGGCTTCGGCAAACTTCTTGGCGAATTCCAGGTCCGGCTTGCCGGTTTCGCACCACACCAGGTCGGCCACTTCCGCGTAGGCCAGGGCGCGGGAGATCGATTGCTCGATGCCGGGCCTGGTGCGGTAGAAGCCTTCCACCGTGCGCTCACCGGTGCAGAACGGGCGATCTCGCTCGTCCACGTCGGAGGTGAGCAGGTCAGCGGCTTCAGCGTCAGTACGGGCGATCACCAGGGTCGGCACGCCGGACACGTCGGCAGCCAGGCGCGCGGCGGTCAGCTTGGCGACAGCTTCACGCGTTGGCACCAGCACCTTGCCACCCATGTGGCCGCACTTCTTGACCGAAGCCAGCTGGTCTTCGAAGTGAACGCCGGCTGCGCCCGCGTCGATCATGGACTTCATCAGTTCGAAGGCGTTCAGCACGCCGCCGAAGCCGGCTTCGGCATCGGCCACGATGGGCGCGAAGTAGTCGGTGTCTCCCTTGCCTTCGCTCCACTGGATCTGGTCGGCGCGCTGGAAGGTGTTGTTGATGCGGCGGACCACTTGCGGCACCGAGTTGGCCGGGTACAGCGACTGGTCGGGATACATTTCGCCGGCCAGGTTGGCGTCGCCAGCGACTTGCCAGCCCGACAGGTAGATGGCCTTGAGGCCTGCCTTGACCTGTTGCATGGCCTGGTTGCCCGTCAGCGCGCCCAGCGTATTGACGAACGGTTCGGTGTTCAGCAGGTGCCACAGCTTTTCGGCACCGCGGCGGGCCAGGGTATGCTCGATCTGCACGGAGCCGCGCAGGCGCACAACGTCATCGGCGGTGTAGTGACGCGCGACGCCCTTCCAGCGCGGGTTGGTATCCCATTCTGCTTGCAGGTTCTTTGCTTCGGTTTCGCGGGACATTTCACTCTCCTAGTGATGATGACGGGTATGGCATAAGCAACTTGCGACAGGCTTGCCGGACCACGGTGCCGAGCTTGCCGACCGGTGCGCTTAGGGGGACGGTCTGGAGGCCAGGTCCTGCTGCCTCACCACCCCTGTTTTTTACGCTTCAGGTCATGTGTCTTATATAAGAGTGTAGGGAAACGTCCCGCGTCGCAACAGCACGGAATGCAGTCGTTGCTGAGTTTTTTTACTGTTTATAATCAATAACTTATTAAACATATTTCACGATACGGCAAGCTGTTCTCCATCATGAGAAACGGCAGTTGTGCTTCGCATCTACATTTTTTGCCGCGCAAAACATCTTTCCGCATTGTGAAAAAATAACGGCCGGCAGTGCCGGCCGCGATGCTGCTCAAGGAGGAACGCATCCAGCCTCCCCCCGTGCGGTCCTACGCTGGCGGATTTGCCTCGCGCTCACGCCGGTAAGCTACCCAGTCCCCGGAGGCAATGCGCGGCAAACCCGCCACCGCGTCCTCCCCCACCGGGTACAGCAGGCAGCGCACGGCCTGGTCGCCAGCCGTCACCACCCGCTCCTCGCGAACGAACAGCGTGGCCTGGCCCGGATAAACCTCTTCGATTTCGTCAAGCACCGGCACCAGGGCGGCATCCACCTCGTACAAATCGCCAGCCACGCCGGGGGCGCCTGCATCCAGCACCAGGCCAGGATAGGTGCCGAAGTCATAGAGCCGGCCCGGCACGGTGGCGCTGCCGAGCAGCCGCGGCGCGGCAATGCCGTGCTTGCGCGCGGCCGCGTTGAGGTCGTTGACTTCGCCCGCGCGCAGGGTGCCGTAGACAAATACCACCGGCATGCTCAGCCCTCCAGCTTGCTGTCTGCCACCAGCACGCCATCGGCGTCGGCATAGATCCAGTTGCCGGGCCGCACCACGGCGCCGGGCATCTGCACCGTGACCTCGCGCTCGCCCACATTGCGCTTCTGGCTTTTCTGCGGATGCAGGGCCAGGGCGCGCACGCCGATATCGCAGACCGCAAGCTCAGCGCTATCGCGCACGCAGCCATTGACAATGACGCCGGCCCAGCCGTTTTTCTCGGCCAGCACGCCAAGGTTGCCGCCCACCAGCGCGCAGCGCAGCGAGCCGCCGCCGTCCACCACCAGCACGCGGCCGTTGCCGGGCGACTCGAGCGCTTCGCGCACCAGCGAATTGTCCTCGAACAGCTTCAGCGTGGCGGCCGGGCCGGAAAACGCGGCGCGTTTGCCGAAATGGCGGAATATCGGCGCCAGCACACGCAGCGAGCCGTCGGCCAGCCGTGCCTCATTGGCGTCGCACAGATCGGTGGTAGCAAAGCTCATGAAGAACTCCCAAATCAGAAAGATGGAAAGGACAGGTTAGGCGAGGCGATGGCGTCCTGCTGCCTCAGGACGCGCCCCGCGCGGCCAGCGCCTGGTCGCGAATGGCCTGCAGCGTGGTGCGCGGCGTGATCTGTTCCGGATCGATGCGGATCTCGATCAGGCTGGCAACCGGTGCGGCCAGCGCCTCGCGCAAGGCCGGCTCGAACGCTTCGTTGCTGGTCACGACGGCGCCACGCGCGCCATAAGCCCGCGCCAGCGCGGCGAAATCCGGGTTGTGCAGTTCGGTGCCGCTCACATGGCCGGGATACTCCCGCTCCTGGTGCATGCGGATGGTGCCGTACATGCCGTTGTTGACGACGATGATGATCACGGCCGCGCCATACTGCATCGCCGTGGCGAGTTCCTGGCCATTCATCAGGAAGCAGCCATCCCCGGCCAGCGCCACCACCGTGCGCCCTGGAAAGGCGATCTTGGCGCCCACTGCCGCGGGCACCCCGTAGCCCATGGCGCCGCTGGTCGGCGCAAGCTGGCCGCGGCCGCCGCCGGCAAAGGGGCGATAGCGGAAATAGCGGTGCAGCCAGCTAGCGTAGTTGCCCGCGCCGTTGGTCACCACGGCATCGGCCGGCAGCACGGTATCCAGCGTGCGCACGATGGCGGCCATGTCCACGCCCTGCCCGGTATAGGCCGGCGGTGCCAGGTAGGCTTCGTAACCGGCGTGCGCCGCGGCGGTCCATGCCTGCCAGCGCGGCGTGGCGGGGGCATCGAGCTGGGCCAGCCGTTTCGCGATGGCCGGCATCGAGGCCTGCACCATCAGGTCGGCCTGGTAGACGCTGCCCAGTTCCTCGGCGCCCGCATGGACATGGATCAGGGCCTGCGCCGGCCGCGGCGCGGCCAGCAGCGCATAGCCCCCGGTGGTCATCTCGCCCAGCCTCGGGCCGATGGCAAGCACCAGGTCGGCAGCGCGGATGCGTTCGGCCAGTTGCGGGTTGATGCCGATACCGACATCGCCCGCATAGCTGGCGTGGCGGCTGTCGAACAGGTCCTGGAAGCGAAAGGCGCAGCCCACCGGCAACTGGAAGCGTCCGGCAAAATGCTGCAGGTCCTGGCAGGCCTCGGGCGTCCAGCCGCTGCCGCCGGCAATCACGAAAGGCCGCTCTGCGCTGGCCAGCATACTGGCCAGGCGGGCCAGATCGCCCTCGCCCGGCCAACTCATGACGCGCTGGTAGTGCGCCAGCTGCGTTACGGCAACCTGCTGGGTCAGCATGTCCTCCGGCAGCGCCAGGACCACGGGGCCGGGCCTGCCCGAGGTAGCGGTCTGGTAAGCGCGCGCGATGTATTCGGGAATCCGCTCGGCCCGCTCGATCTGCGCCACCCACTTGGCCATCTGGCCGAACATGCGGCGGTAGTCGATCTCCTGGAAGGCCTCGCGATCGGCAAAATCGCTGCCGACCTGACCGATGAAGAGAATCATCGGCGTGGAATCCTGGTACGCCGTATGGACGCCGATGCTGGCATTGGTGGCGCCGGGGCCGCGTGTGCAGAACGCCAGGCCGGGCTGCCCGGTCAGTTTGCCGTAGGCTTCCGCCATGACCGCCGCGCCCCCTTCCTGCCGGCAGATCACGAAGCGCAGGCGGTCGCGCCGCGCGTGAAAGCCATCGAGCACCGCCAGGTAGCTTTCGCCGGGAACGCCGAAGGCCAGCTCGGCGCCGTGCGCCAGCAGCGCATCGACGAGGATATGACCGCCCGGCTGGAGCAACGGTGCCCCGTCGGGGGCGGCATGGGACGGCGTAGCGGCAGGATTGACCATGGGCGGCGGACAAGTTGATGGTTCCGTGCGGAACCGTGGATCAGGAATTCGGTAACAGCACAGGGGGCAATCGGGGCCGCAAGCGTGTCAGCCGGCCGCCGCGCGGTTGCTTCCCGCATCACGGCGCGAGCGGTTGCCATTACCTACCGTGACGGCGGTGAAGATCGCCAGCATCTGGAAAGCGCCGATCATGAAGAAGACCCAGCTCGGCCAGCGCGCATCCATCAACATGCCGAAAAACAGCGGTCCGCTGGCCAGTCCGATATCCAGGCCGGAGTAGACCACGCCATAGACTCGCCCGGTGGCCCCGGCCGGCGCGGCGGCGCGCACCAGCAGATCGCGCGAAGGCCCGGCCGTACCCGCGCCGAAGCCGATCACGCCCATCAGCACCGGCACCATCACGGCCGGCAGCACGCCCAGCCCCACCACGATGGCGACAAAGCCCGACAGCGTGAAGCTCATCGCAATCAGGCGGTCGTGGTTGCTGGTGCGCCCCGCGGCGAAGCCGCCCACGATCATGCCGCCGGCGCTGCACAGCATGTAAACGGTGTAGGACGCCGTGGCCAGCGTCAGCGGCATGCCGTAGAGCTGGGTCAGTGCGGTCGGCGCGAAACTCTGGATGCCGGAGAACGAAAAGGTGGTGACCAGGAAAAAGGCCCAGCAGATCCACACCTGCGGCAACTTGAGAAACGCCAGCATGCTGCCGCCCGCCTTGGCCGCGGCCGGCCTGGGCGCCGCGCCGGCGGTGCCTCGCGGGTCGAGCACGTGCCGGAAGGCCAGCAGCACCGCCAGCACGCCGAAGGCCACGGCCGAAGCGCAGGCGAGCGCGGTGCGCCAGGTGCTGAACTCGGCAATACTCACCAGGAAGATCGGCGCGGCGGCCCAGCCGAGGTTGCCCGAGATGCCATGCACCGAGAACGCATGGCCCAGCCGCGGCTGCGACACATGCTTATTGAGCAAGGTGAAATCGGCGGGATGGAACACGCCATTGCCGATCCCCGCCACGCCGGCGCCAAGCAGCAGCATTGCGTAGCTGGGGCTGACCGACAGCAGCAGGGCCGCCGTGCCCAGCAGCCCAAGGCCGCCGAACAGCACCGGCTTGGCACCGAAGCGGTCGACCACGAAGCCCGACGCGGTCTGCACTACGGCCGAGACGGCGAAGAACACCGTCATCAGCAAACCCAGTTCGGCATAGCTCAGGCCAAATTCGGCCTTGATCCACGGGAACAGGGGCGCCAGCAGCAGGTGGAAAAAGTGGGAAACGCCGTGGGCCAGCCCGACCAGGCCAATGACCTGGGCATCGTGGCGCAACGGATTGCGAACGGGATCGAGAGTGGCGGCGGTCATCGGGCGGCAATCTTGCTGGATCTGGCGCGCCGGCCACTGCTGCCTGGCCCGGTCAGGGACCGGGGGCGCGCTGCGAATACCGCATCATAGAGTAAAACCACCCTCGGCAGGGGTGCCCTGCCCGTTACATCTGCTTGAACAGGTAGGCGTACTGGCGCGCCACCGGCAAGGTCTCGGCGCGATTGCGCAGCTTGAGCGCGAGCCGGCCGAGCGACTGGTTCACGGCACTGGCTACGCAGTCGATATTCACCACCGTGCCGCGATGGATCTGCCAGAAGCGCTCCGGATCGAGCTGTTGCGACAGTTCGCGCAGGCTGGTGCGGATCAGCGCCTCACCGCTGGTGGACACGACGTTGACGTACTTGTCGGTCGCCTCCAGGTAGATCACTTCATCCACCGGGATGATGCGGATTTCCTGCCCGACCAGCGCCTTGATGAACCGCAGGTAGCCATGCTGGGGCGAGCCCGCGGGGGCCTGCTGCGCTGGCGCGCCGCCCGGCTCCAGGGTCTCGAGGCGGGCCAGCAACTGCGCCAGGCGATCGGTGTCGAGCGCGGAGCCACCCTCCTCGCTCGCCTGCGCATGGGCCGCGAGCCTTGCCTTGAGGCGGTGCACGGTAGCCTCCAGCCGGTCGGGCTGCACGGGCTTGAGCACGTAATCGACCGCCTCGCGCTCGAATGCTTCCAGGGCGAACTGGTCGTACGCCGTAACGAACACCACCAGGGGCGGCGGATCGAACGCCATCAGCTCGCGCGCCACGTCCATGCCGCTCATGCCCGGCATGCGGATATCGAGAAACGCCACCTGGGGCGCGTGCTGCCGGGCCGCCTCCAGCGCGGAAACGCCGTCGTGCACCACGGAGACGATCTGCGCCTCGGGCCAGAGACTGGACAATTCGGCATGCAAGGCGCGCGCGAGCAGCGGCTCGTCGTCGGCGATCAACAAGGTCGGGGACATGGAAGCGGCAGTAATCAGGCGGATCGTTCGGAACGGCGGTTGAGACTGGGGCGGCTGTGGCAATCAGCCGCCTCAGGAGTGGGAAACGCCATGCGCGGCACGGGTGACGGGGGCCATCCCGAGTCCGGCGGGGACGCTGGCCGGCACCGGCGCAGGCGCCGGCACGGGAACTGGCGCCGGCAGCCCGACGACGGGCAAGGTCAGCCGGACGATCACGCCGCGCGGCGTGTTTTCTTCCATCTGCATGCTGGCCGCCGCCCCGAAAATGCGCGCCAGCCGCTCGCGCACATGGGTCAGACCCAGGCCGGAGCCCTTGGTCACGGCATGTCCGAACCCCACCCCGGTATCCCGGATCACCACCTGTACCGCGTTCTCGCCCTGCGCGCGCGCCGACAGCACGATGCTGCCGCCACGCATGCATGGCTCGATGCCGTGGGTGACTGCGTTCTCCACCAGCGGCTGGATCAGCATGGGCGGGATCTCCACTTCCGCCAGCTCGGGCGGAAGTTCGATCTGATAGCTCAGGCGCGTGCCGAAACGCAGGGCCTGGATGTCGAGATAGCTGCGCAGCAACTCGAACTCCTGGCGCAGCGTGCACTGCTCGGCGCGCGTATGCGACAGCGACATGCGCAGGAAGCCGATCAGCCGCTGCAGCAGCCGCCGGGCGGCCTGCTGGTCGGTGGCGATCAGGCAATCCAGGTTGGCCAGGGAGTTGAACAGGAAGTGCGGCTCGATCTGTGCCTGCAAGGCCATCAGCTGCGCGCGCACCAGTTGCTTTTCCGCCTCCTCGCGCTGCAGGGCGTCAAGCGCGGCCTGCCGTTCCAGGTGGGCGAGCTTCTCCCGGGACCAGTAGAAATAGATCATGCTGGCCGAAGCGAGCATGCCGACCACCAGGCACATGCGCAGCGTGTCGGCGGCTTCCTCGAAGGACTTCGCCGGCTCGTTGAGGATGATGCGCGTCGCCCAACTGCCCATGATCACGCCAAGCGGTACGGCAATGGCGGTCAGGCAGAGGAATGGCCAGCGCCTGGGCCGCTCGTTCCACCAGATCAGCACGCGGGCGACATCGATCAGCAGCCAGATCGACAGGCCGATCAGGTGGCTATAGACGAAGTTGTGCCACAACGAGCCACCGGTACGGAAGCCATAGTTGAGGCTGACGGCGATCATGGTGTTGATGCACAGCACGAACAACAGGTCGCGTGCGAGGATCGAGATCCGGGAAGGAATGGCGGCGGGACAACGAGCTAGCCGATCCAGCGATTTCATGTGGGCAAGGCCTCCCTGCGCGACGGGGAAAATGGCGCCGGTCCTGCCGGCGCTACCGCGGCCGCAGGACAAGTCGGGGATGACTGATCGCTATTGTTATTGTAATAGCCGCTCATAAGCTCTGGCACCCTTTGCCCGGCCCGCATGTACGCTGGGCCACCTTGCCGCCGGCGTCGCTACCGTCATCGCCGGCCGCACGGCCATGCAACGCGGCCCACCACTGGCCCGACAGGACAAAGCGCGGGAACGTGATCCACTGCTCGGCCAGGATGCGCAGCGCGATATCGAGCGGCCCCGCGAACGGCTCGGGCCTGACAGCCTCAAGCCGGTGGGCGCGGCCTTGCAGCATCATGGACAAGGCCATGCACAGCACGCCCAGCGCCACCGCCGGGACGGAAAGCGCCAGCGCGCCATAGAGGAACAGCACATTGCCGGCCATGAACATCGGCACCGCGACGATGTGCAGCAGCAAGCTGCGCGGGTGACTGTGATTGCGGGCGTAGCCGCGCCACTGCCAGCGCAGCAGCCCTTCCGGACGCGCGCTCATTGCTCCGGCCCGCGCCGGTCGACACGGCGCCAGGCGAAACGGCGCACGAGCAGGATCGCACCTACTGCGATCAACAGCACCGGCCATCCTTCGCGGACGATATGGGCGGGCAGGATGCCGCTGTTCTGCGCCAGAAAGATCGCGCCCAGTGCAATCAGGATGATCGGGACAATCAGCCCCCTGCCGCTACGGCCTCGTTTCATCGCCCTCTCCTCGTGCGGGACTCGCGCACCGTCGATAGTGCGGTGCGTCATCGCCATGTGACGGCATGTGTATTCCGCCACGGACTGTAGCGACTTTACGCCGACAAAGTACGGGACGGAAGTGGCGTGCGACGAATGGAGAGCGGACGGCGCGAAACGCGGGGATGCGGCGCCACCGGCACCGCAGCGCCCCGCGCCCCCGAGGTCCTCAGGCCTCGGCCACCTGCACGCCCGCAGGTTCGGACAGGGCGCTGGTGAGGGTGTCGCGCGACAGATGCGGCGCGAACATGTTGATAAAGGCATGGGCGTAGCCACGCAGGTAGGCCCCGCGCCGCACCGCCACGCTGGTGGTATTCGGCTCGAACAGGTGGTCGGCCGCAATCCGCACCAGGCCGGCGTCCTTGCGCTCGTCGTAGGCCATCGAGGCGACGATGCCCACGCCCAGGTCCAGCTCCGCGTAGGTCTTGATCACGTCCGCGTCCATGGCGGTGAGCACGATCTCCGGCTGCAGGCCGGCGGCGGCGAAGGCGCCGTCGATCTTGCGGCGTCCGGTGAAGCCGGCGTCATAGGTAATGATCGGGAAGCCGGCGATATCCTCCAGCGTCGGCTCCGGCAGGTGCGTCAGCGGGTGCTCCGGCGATACCACCAGGACGTGGCGCCAGGTATAGGCCTCGAAGGAAGTCAGGCCCGCCTCGCTGGCCACCGCCTCGGTGGCGATGCCGATATCGGCCTGGCCGGTCAGCAGCAATTCGACAATGTGCGCCGGCGAGGCTTCCTGCAACGCCAGCGTCACATGCGGATAGGCGCGGCGGAAGCTCTGCACCACCTTGGGCAGGGCGTAGCGGGCCTGGGTGTGCGTGGTGGCCACCGTCAGGCGGCCGGTATGCCGGCCGGCGAATTCGTCTCCGGCCTGGCGCAGGTTCTCCGCCTCGAGCAGCAGGCGCTCGACGATGCGCACGATTTCGCGGCCGGGCTCGGTCAGGCCGGTCAGGCGCTTGCCATAGCGCTCGAAGATCTCGACCCCGAGTTCTTCCTCCAGCTCGCGGATCTGGCGCGACACGCCGGGCTGCGAAGTGTAGAGGGCATTGGCAACCTCGGTCAGGTTGAACTGGCGGCGCACCGCCTCGCGGATCGAACGCAGTTGCTGGAAATTCATAATGCGGCTCCCGCCGGGGCAACATTGGCCCTGGCTTGTGATTGTGTTTGTGTATGTGCCTGTGCTGCGGGTTGAGGCTGGACGAAGACACGCAACTGGCGCGGCCGCACCGCCAGCAGCTCGCCTTCGCGGAAGCCCTGATGGCGGAAGCGTTCGAGCGGCAACGCCACCTCGATCACTTCCTGGGTGTCTTCGCGCTCCAGTTCGAGCTGGGCCACAGGGCCCAGCGTCAGCGCGCGGCGCAGCGTCACGGCGATGCCGTCGGCGCCGGGCGCGTAGCGTTCCAGGTCGAGATCGTGCGGGCGGACATAGGCCACGGCGTCGCCGGCGGTTTCATGGCCGCTGCCGATGACAGGCAGGATCGAATCGCCGGTGTGCAGCAAGCCGCCCCGCTCGCCCACTTCGAGCCTGCCGTGGAACAGGTTGACGTTACCGAGGAAGCCGAACACGAAGGGCGTGGCCGGATGGTTGTACACCGCCTCCGGCGTGCCCGCCTGCTCGACGTGGCCGCGATTCATCAGCACGACCTGGTCGGCGACTTCCAGCGCCTCTTCCTGGTCGTGGGTGACGAATACGCTGGTCACGTGCAGTTCGTCATGCAGGCGGCGCAGCCAGCGGCGCAGTTCCTTGCGCACCTTGGCGTCGAGCGCGCCGAACGGCTCGTCGAGCAGCAGCACGCGCGGTTCCACGGCCAGCGCGCGGGCCAGCGCAATGCGCTGGCGCTGCCCGCCGGACAACTGCGGCGGATAGCGGTCGGCCAGCCAGTCGAGCTGCACCAGTTCCAGCAGCGAGCGCACCTTCTCGCGGATCTGCGCCTCGCCCGGGCGCTCGGCGCGCGGTTTCACGCGCAGGCCGAAGGCCACGTTTTCGAACACCGTCATGTGCTTGAACAGTGCATAGTGCTGGAACACAAAACCGACCTGGCGCTGGCGCACATGCTGGTGCGAGGCATCGCGCCCTTCCAGCAGGATCTGGCCATCGTCCGCCCGTTCAAGACCTGCGATGATGCGCAGCAAGGTAGTCTTGCCGCAGCCAGAGGGCCCCAGCAGCGCCGTCAGCTGGCCTTCGTCGAAATCGAGCGTGACATCGTCCAGCGCGACGAAATTGCCGAAGCGCTTCTGCACATTCTTGACCTGGATGCTCATGATGCCTGTCCTTGCAATTTGCCGGCGACCGGATTCTCGGGCGCAAAATTGTCGTCTTCCCTGTGCTCGCCGCGCGCCCGGTATTCCACCAGCGTCTTGATGCCCAGCGTGACCAGGGCCAGCAGCGTCAGCAGCGACGCCACCGCGAAGGCTGCCGCGAAGTTGTACTCGTTGTAGAGGATCTCCACGTGCAGCGGCATGGTGTTGGTAAGCCCGCGGATATGGCCCGATACCACCGAGACCGCGCCGAACTCGCCCATGGCCCGCGCATTGCACAGGATCACGCCATACAGCAGCCCCCAGCGGATGTTGGGCAGCGTGATGCGGCGGAAGGTCTGCCAGCCGGAAGCGCCCAGCACGATGGCGGCCTCTTCTTCCTCGCTACCCTGCGCCTGCATCAACGGAATCAGCTCGCGCGCGACAAAGGGGAAGGTGACGAAGATGGTCGCCAGCACGATGCCCGGTACCGCGAACATGATCTTGATATCGTGTGCCTCCAGCCACGGACCCAACCAGCCCTGCGCGCCGAACAGCAGCACATAGACCAGGCCCGAGATCACCGGCGACACCGAGAACGGCAGGTCAATCAGCGTGATCAGCAGGTTCTTGCCGCGGAAATCGAACTTGGCGATGGCCCACGCCGCCGCCACGCCGAACACCACGTTGAGCGGCACCGCGATGGCCGCCACCAGCAGCGTGAGCTGGATCGCGGCCACGGCATCGGGCTCGACCAGCGAAGCGAAGTAGGTCTGCACGCCCTTGCGCAGCGCTTCGTAGAACACCGAAGCCAGCGGGATGAACAGGAACAGCGCGAGGAACACTACCGCTATCGCGATCAGGGTGTAACGCACCCACGGCGCTTCGCCCGTGGCATCCCTGAAACGCGCGGCAGGGACGGAACGGCCGCCCAGTCCCTGGGTAACGACGCCGGCCATTTCAGTTCTCCTTGCCCGGCGCCACGGAGGCGCGCACTGCCTGGTGGTGACGGCGCGTCCACGCTTGCAGCAGGTTGATCAGCAGCAACAGGGCAAAGGAGATCACCAGCATCACCACCGCCACCGCGGTGGCGCCCGCGTAGTCGTATTGCTCAAGCTTGGAATAAATCATCAGCGGCGCGATCTCGGAGATCATCGGCATGTTGCCGGAGATAAACACCACCGAACCGTACTCGCCGGTGGCCCGTGCGAACGACAGCGCAAACCCGGTCAGCAGCGCCGGCAGGATGGTCGGCAGGATCACGCGGAGAAACGTCTGCAGACGGGTGGCGCCCAGGCTGGCGGCGGCCTCCTCCAGCTCCTGCTCGGCATCCTCCAGCACCGGCTGCACCGTGCGCACCACAAAGGGCAGCCCGATGAATGTCAGCGCCACCACCACGCCCAGCGGCGTGAAGGCGACCTTGACGCCCAGTGGCTCCAGGTAGCGGCCGAGCCAGCCATTGCCGGCATACAGCGCGGTCAGCGCGATACCGGCGACCGCGGTGGGCAAGGCGAACGGCAGGTCCACCAGCGCATCAACCAGGCGCTTGCCGGGAAAGCGGTATCGCACCAGCACCCAGGCCACCACCAGTCCGAACACGGTATTCACGATGGCGGCGATCAGCGAGGCGCCAAAGCTGAGCTGCAGGGAAGCAACGACCCGCGGCGCGCTGATTGCGCTCCAGAAGGCCTCCCAGCTCATCGTAAAGGTCTTGAGGAAGGTGGCCGACAGCGGGATCAGAACGATCAGCGTCAGGTAGAACAGCGTGAAGCCCAGCGAGAGGCCAAAGCCCGGCAGCACGGTAAAGCGCTGTTTGCTTGGCCTGGCGGGCGCGCGCTTGCGCGCCTGCGGGGCATCCGGCCTCGCCGGGGGCGGAGTGTCCGCCAGGGAAATCGAGGGTGGCATGTTGTCTCGTCTGTACCGTCAGTGTCGCATTCACCACCCGGAAAAGGATTTCGGCAAAGGCTCGGGCCAGAAATCCGGGAAGCGGGGGTGGCTTCTTTATGACGCCGGCGCATAACGCACCGGCCTACGAGACAAATTCTGCAGATTCCGCCTTATAAACAGAACGAATCTTTATGTATGTTCTTAGGCGTTTTAGATATAAGGAAACGTGGACGACACCTCGACACCCGTTTCCCAAGGCTCGGTGCGGTCGTCAGACGGCCCGGCGCTGCCGTCGGCCTCGATGCGCTGTATCAATGTGGCAAGCAAGCCCAGCCCTTCGGGCCACTGGTCCAGCCCGGAATCGGCATTGATGTGGCCTGCCAGGCCCGCGTCGTGCAGTTCGCTCCCCCATAGCGTGCCCCAGCTGAAGGCGGTGCGCTGCAGCATCCAGGGATCGTTGCGGCTGGCGACGAGGATGGTGGGAAACGGCAGCCTGTGGGCCGGCAGCAATGCCGCCACGCCGAACTTGTCGGGGTCGGCTGGCGCCACCAGGAGGGCACCCGCGATGCCCTCGGCGTCCAGCGCTGCCTGGCGCAAGGTGGCCAGGCAGCCAAAGCTGTGCGCCACCAGGATGGCCCCGCGCGATGCCACGCGCTGCGCCCGCATCACGCTTTCCGAGACGCGCTCGGCCCACAGCGGCAGGCTGGGGCGCGACCAGTCGTGCTGCTCCACGCGCTGCCAGTCCGGAAAGCGCTGTTCCCAGCGGCTCTGCCAGTGGCCCGGCCCGCTGCCGTGCAAGCCCGGCACCGTCAGGATCTGCAATCCCTTGGGCACCTTCAGCCGCACGTCGGCGGCGCGCCCGCCGGCGCCCGCCTGCCTGCCGCGCTGGTGCGGCGCGGCAGGCCTCTTCGTCTGCGTCATATCGGCTCCTTGCTGAACGCCATCGGGACGCGGCCGGATCCGTTGCGGGCCGCCCCGCCCTCGAACTCCTCATTGCCCGCGTCACCGCCGCCAGGCTCCGCTTGCGGCACGCGCAGGTCGCGCGCGCTCACGGCCGCGCCAGTGAAACTGCCCTGCCCCAGCACGATGCCGGCCGCCTGCAGCCGCTCGGCGTTCTCGGCATTCTCCAGCCGGCGCCCGATCAGGGTCACGCCGGCGCTGTCCGCGCTGGCCTGCAACCCGGCAAGCTGCCGGTCGGTCCAGTTGCGGCGCATGTCCAGCTTGAGCCAGTCGGGCAAGGCATGCGCCATCAGCGCACCCGCCTCGGCGGGGTCAGATGCCTGCAGGCTGACGGCAAAGCCGTTGCGGCGATAGTTGCCCACCACATGCAGCAGCAGCGGCAGATCGTCGTTGGCGCTGGCCGGTACCTGGATCACGAACCGTTCGAGCGGCAGTCCCAGCGATTGCAGCGCGCGCCGGAAGGCCGAGCCATGATCGTCGGCCACCGCCGCCAGCAGCCGGTTATGCACATTGAGCACCAGCTTGCGCTCGCCATCGGCTGCGAAATAATTGATGGCGTGCACCAGCCGCGAGAGGCGGTCCAGCGACACCAGCGAGGCATCGTCCGCCGCCATCGCGAACAGCTTCCACGCCGCCAGGCCGACACCGTCGCCGGCATAGGTGCGCAGCGTGCCCTCGTGCGCCACCACGTCGTGGCTGGACAAGGTAATGAGCGGCTCGAAGGCACTGGTCAGCGAACAGTTGTAGAACTGGCCCTGCACCTGCCCACGCTCGTCTCGCCAAAGCTGACGATCGCTCTCGGGCCGGCGAGGCAGCCCTTCCAGGTAATGGGTGAGTGCCGCCAGTCCCGCGCCTGTTTCGTTCGCGCTTGCCATTGCTATTTCCTTTGCGTTGCGCTTGCGCCTCGGGCGAGGCCTCAAAGCTTGGCCAGGGACACCTCGGTAGCCTTCACCAGGGCAACGACTTCGCTGCCGATGGTGAGACCGAGATCCTTGACCGAGCGGGTGGTGATGACCGAGGTGACGATGCCGGCCGGCGTCTCGACGTCGACCTCCGAGACCACCGGGCCTTCGATGATGGCGGCTACCTTGCCGCGGAACTGGTTGCGTACGTTGATGGCCTGAATGCTCATGATAGAAGTTCCTTTGCGTGAGTGAAAATGAAGATTGCGTAAAACTTTGATTCAGCGCCTTGCGTGGTGAACCGCGATGAGTGACGTTGCACGCTCAAACTTGCCGCTGCTACGCCGCGGGTTGCACCGGGTTCATGCAATTGCGCCGACACTACCGGACTGTTGTCTCAAACTTGTTTGCAACCTGGTTTGCTGTCTTGCCTTCTGCGTGATCCGCCTGCCTGCACTCGCTGATCCGGCCACTGGCTAGATCGCCCAGCGCACCGAATCGGCCGTGCGCGCAACCGACCAGTCCACCGCGGGCACCAGTGCCTGGCCATACCCGACGGCGTCGGCCGCCACTGCCTCGTCGCGTTGCATGACCCGCCGCAGCACCGCATCCTCCAGTTGCGCGAAAGCGGCCGAGCCACGCTGGCGCGGCCGTGGCAACGCCACGCGCTGGTCCAGCGCAATGCGTCCGTCTTCGATCAGCACCACGCGGTCGGCCAGCGCTACCGCCTCCGAGACATCGTGCGTGACCAGCAGCGCCGTAAAGCCCAGGCGTTGCCACAGCGATTCGATCAGCCCCTGCATCTCGATGCGCGTCAGCGCGTCGAGCGCGCCCAGCGGTTCGTCCAGCAGCAACAGCCGCGGGTGATGCACCAGCGCGCGCGCCAGAGCGACGCGCTGGCGCTGCCCGCCCGACAGGCGCGCGGGCCATTCGCCCGCACGCTCGGCCAGGCCGACCTGCCCCAGCACCCTGGCGGCATCGGCCAGCCTTGAGCGAGGCAGGCCCAGCGCCACGTTGTCCAGCACCTTCTTCCACGGCAGCAAGCGTGCGTCCTGGAACATCACACGGACCGCCTCGCGCTGCTTGCGGCCCGGGCCATCGTCAAGCGTCACGGCGCCGCCGTCGCTGTCTTCCAGGCCCGCCACCAGCCGCAGCAAGGTGCTCTTGCCGCAGCCGCTGCGGCCCACGATGGCGAGGAACTCGCCGGGGGCGGCCTGCAGGTCGATGCCGTGCAGCACCTCGCGCCCGCCGTAGCGCTTCACGACCTGCTGCACGCGCAGCGACAGTCCGTTGCCGGCTTTGCTCGCCGGCACTTCCGCCAGCGCAGCCTGTTCGATCGGGTTGCTTTGCATTTCGTGTTCTCCTTGGGCCGCGGGCTCAGTGCGCCTGGTAGCCGGGGTGCCAGCGCAGCCAGAAACGTTCCAGCCCGCGCGACAGCAAGTCAGCCAGCTTGCCCAGCAGCGCGTAGAGCAGGATGCCCACCAGCACCACATCGGTCTGCAGGAACTCGCGCGCATTCATGGTCATGTAGCCGATGCCCGACTGGGCCGATATGGTCTCGGCCACGATCAGGATCACCCACATCAGGCCGAGCGAGAAACGCACGCCGACCAGGATGTTGGGCAACGCCCCCGGCAGGATCACCTCGCGGTAAAGGCGCCAGCCCGACAGGCCGTAGCTCTTCGCCATCTCGATCAGGCCCGGATCGACCGAACGGATGCCGTGGTAGGTGTTCAGGTAGATCGGGAAGAACACGCCCAGCGCGACCAGGAACAGCTTGGCTGTCTCGTCGATGCCGAACCACAGGATCACCAGCGGAATCAGGGCCAGCGTGGGAATGTTGCGCACCATCTGCAGGGTGCTGTCGAGCAGCGTCGCGGCCGGGCGGAAGGTGCCGGTGAGCAGCCCCAGCAACAGCCCGAAGCCGCCACCGATGGTGAAACCAAGCACGGCGCGCCAGCTGCTGACCCATACATGGCGCCACAGCTCGCCCGTGATGGCCAGGCCCCAGGCAGCCTTCACCACATCGAAGGGCGCGGGCAGGATGCGATTGGACAGCCAGCCGTACTGTGAAGCCAGCTGCCACACCACGATCAGCAGCACTGGCACAGCCCAGGGCGCGGCCGGGCCAAGCACCTTGTTCAGCCAGTCGGCGCGGCGCGGCGGGAGCGTGAGGGGAGCGGACATGTCGGCCTCCTTCAGCGCTGCGCCGCGCGCGGCACGATGCCGGTCGCCATGACTTCCCCGAAGGGCCCCGACAACACCTTGCCCGGCAGCTTGTCGCGCACGGAACGCGGCAACAGAGGGAACACCAGTTCGGCGAAGCGGTAGGCTTCCTCCAGGTGCGGGTAGCCAGACAGCACGAACGTATCGATGCCCAACTCCGCATACTCCTGCATGCGCGCCGCCACGGTGTGTGGATCTCCCACCAGCGCGGTGCCCGCGCCGCTTCGCACCAGACCCACGCCGGCCCACAGGTTCGGGCTGATCTCCAGCTCCGCGCGGCTGCGCTCGCCGCCGCCGGCATGCAGCGCGGCCATACGGCGCTGGCCTTCGGAATCCATCCTGGCGAACACGGCCTGCGCGCGCGCCACGGTATCGTCGTCGAGCTTGCTGATCAGCTTGCCGGCGGCGGCCCAGGCTTCGTCATCGGTCTCGCGCACGATCACGTGCAGGCGGATGCCGAACCTGACCGAGCGCCCATGGCGCGCAGCGCGCTGGCGCACGTCGGCGATCTTCTTCGCCACCTCGGCGGGCGGCTCGCCCCACGTCAGGTACGTGTCCACCTGCTCGGCGGCCAGCTCATGCGCGGCATCCGAGGAGCCGCCGAAATACACCGGCGGATGCGGCCGTTGCAGCGGCGGGAACAGGACTTTGGCGCCCTTGACCCTGAGGTGCCTGCCTTCGTAATCGAGTTCGGCGCTTTCATGGCTGGCGGCCAGCACCTCGCGCCAGATGCGGATGAACTCGGCCGAGGCTTCGTAGCGTTCGGCGTGGTTCAGGAACAGGCCGTCGCCCTCCAGTTCCGACGCGTCGCCGCCGGTCACCAGGTTCACCAGCAAGCGGCCACCCGAGAGACGGTCGAAGGTCGCCGCCATGCGCGCGGCCAGCGTGGGCGCCATCAGGCCGGGACGCACAGCCACCAGGAAGCGCAGGCGGCGGGTGACCGCGGCCAGCGTGGAGGCCACCACCCAGGGGTCCTCGCAGGAGCGCCCGGTGGGAATCAGCACGCCTTCGTAGCCCAGCGTATCGGCGGCGGTGGCGATCTGCTTCAGGTAATCGAGATTGACCTCGCGCGCCCCTTCCGAGGTGCCGAGGTAGCGGCTGTCGCCGTGCGTGGGGATAAACCAGAAAACTTGCATGCCTTTGCCTCTTCAGCTTGTCTCGTTGATCTCGTCCGTTCGGGATGACGGCATTGCGGGATCCCGCGCAGGCACAGTGCCTGCCGTCGCGGCGTGCATGGCTGCCGCCCTGCCCTCTTTCGCCATGCCCAGGCCCAGCGCGAGCAAGGCGGCGCCCAGTCCGCCAGTGAGCAAGGCCACGATCAGCACATGGCGCAGGGGAGCGCGGCGCGCGGCGTGGCCCTGTTTGCCGGCCTCGCTCAACGCTCTGCCTGCCAGGCGGCCTCCGCCACATTGACCGGCGCCTCCGCCTGCGCGCGGCCGGGCAGCAGCGCGTAGGCCAGACCCGTGGCTGCCACCAGCGCTGCCAGGACCAGGCGGCGCTTCAGGTTGCCGGTGCCCGCAACGCGCTGGCGTCGCGCGCCGTTGCCGGATGGCGTTCCCTGAATATCGCGTTCGTCGGAATGCGTGAAGGCTGGCGAGTTCATATCGATGTTCCTGTGCAAGATGCAAACGCGATCGCTCCGGCAGCGTGCGGGTGCACGCTGCCCCGCCGGCCTGCAAGGCAGACGGCGCAGCAATCACGGATAAGGCGGGTTCTCCCCTGGCGGCGCTCGCGCGCCCGCATCAACTCAGGCGGAACATCGCTCGGCCGGCTCAGGGCGCTGTGCGGCACGACCGAAGGTGCCAGGCAGTACGTCCGGCGGCGGCAGGTCCGGGGGCGTCTTGAGCAGGCCGCCATAGGCAGCCTTGTAGACCGGGGAGGCAAGGGTCACCACCTGGGCCTCGGCCACCGCGCGGATGGCCGCGGCGATATCGGGATCGTCCACCCTGGCCGCCATCAGCGCCGCAGGCGGAAGCTCGCGCAGCGCCAGGTGGCTGGTGCGTTCGCCGGCGGCTTCGAGCCCGCTGCGCAGATGCGCCAGCAGGTGCCCGGAACGCGACGGGGCGGACGGACTGCCGGACAGGGTCAGGATGGACATCGGGCTTCCTTCTCAACTGAATGGCGAATGGCGCGGCGGACGCAGTTCGCGCCCGCCCATGCCGCTGATTACTTCTTGCCGGGCTGGTAGACCTGGTCGAACGAACCACCATCGGCGAAGTGCGCTTTCTGCGCCTTCTGCCAGCCGCCGAAGGCCTCGTCGATGGTGAACAGCTTGACCTTGGGGAAATTGGCCGCGTACTTGGCCGCAATCTTTTCCGAAATCGGTCGGTAGTAATTCTTCGCCGCAATTTCCTGGCCCTCGTCGGTGTACAGGAACTGCAGGTAGGCCTCGGCCACCTTGCGCGTGCCCTTCTTGTCCACCACCTTGTCGACCACCGCCACCGGCGGCTCGGCCAGAATCGAGATCGACGGCGCGACGATATCGAACTTGTCCGGACCCAGTTCCTTGATCGCCAGGATCGCCTCGTTCTCCCAGGCAATCAGCACGTCGCCCAGGCCGCGCTCGACAAAGGTCGTGGTGGCGCCGCGAGCGCCGGAGTCCAGCACCGGCACGTTCTTCAGCAACTGGCCGACAAACTCCCTGGCCTTCTGCTCGTTGCCACCCGGCTGGCGCAGCGCGTAGCCCCAGGCAGCCAGGTAGTTCCAGCGCGCGCCGCCCGAGGTCTTCGGGTTCGGCGTGATCACCTGCACGCCCGGCTTGACCAGGTCGTTCCAGTCCTTGATGCCCTTGGGGTTGCCCTTGCGCACCAGGAACACGATGGTCGAGGTATAGGGCGAGGCATTGTGCGGCAGGCGCTTCTGCCAGTCCGCCTTGAGCAGACCCTTCTCGGCAATGGCGTCGATGTCGTAGCCCAGCGCCAGCGTGACCACATCCGCATCCAGCCCGTCGATCACCGAACGCGCCTGCTTGCCCGAGCCGCCGTGCGACTGGCGGATGTTCAGCGCGTCGCCACCCTTGGCCTTCCAGGCCTTGGCGAAGGCGGCATTCACGTCCACGTACAGTTCCCGCGTCGGGTCGTACGAAACATTCAACAGGTTGGTGTTGGCCCAGGCGGTCTGGGTGGAACCGATCACGGCCAGTGCCGCGAATCCGATGGCCAGCTTGCGAATCATCTGTCTTGCTCCCGTCTTGTCGTCGCGAATTGGCGGCTGCGCGCCTCGTTTCATGGCCCTCCTTGTGTGGGAAGGCTTGTGTCAGGGAAGAAGACTACCGAGGGGGCTAAGTGAAAGGAACGAATGGTTTCGCCGATCCTTGCACGTTTTCCGCATAAGATTCGGCGGAAATATGGGCATGCTGGCTGCGGCACAACAGCTAACCAATTGCGCCGCATGGCTCACTTTAAATCCCCCCGTAGAACGCTTGCCGATGTAGGGCTGCGCCTTATTCCAAACACACCGGCGCATTTGCTAGCATCTGCCATCGTCTCGCCGGCCCGTTCCGGCTGGCCACCCGTCCCACCTGCAACTGGTTCCAGGCGTCACCTGAACACCTCGCTTTCCAGGCGACATGCCTTTTGAAGTGAAACGCAGCAAAACAAGACCAATCCGGGAGAAGACAGACCATGAACACCAGGACACTGAGCATGCTTGCGGGCGCCGGGCTATGGCTCGCCTCTGCCGCCGCGCTGGCGCAGGGCAGCGGCCTTACGCGTACCCTTGTCGGCAAGGAGGACGTTTCCGTGCCGGGGCGGGAGGCTGTGGTGGCACGGGTGGAGGTGGCGCCCGGCGCCTATGCGGGACGGCATACGCATCCGGGCGACGAGGTCAGCTACATATTGGCAGGCCAGGCCGAACTCCTGATCGACGGGCAGCCGCCGCGGGTCGTCAAGGCGGGCGAGTCGTTCGTGGTTCCTGCCGGGGTCGTGCATGACGCGCACAATCCCGGCACTGCGCCGGTCAGCCTGGTCGGCGTGTATGTGGTCGAGAAGGGCAAGCCGCTCGCGACGCCCGCGCCCTGATATCCCCGTGGCGGCATCGGGCCACTTTTGCCTCCCCCGCGATTCCGCGCACGGTCGATCGGACGGCAACTGGTTGTGCGCGCGCGCTCGATGCGCCCGCGCATCCGGCATGAGGCTCGCCACATAAAAAAGCCCGCCCCACTTGCGTGGCGCGGGCCAAGTTTCCGTATTCTGGAAACGGGTAGACAAGTCATGAAGAGCGCCCCCGCATCTCCATGACGGAAACCATCTTATCCGGACTGGCCGTTGCGGCACTTGACCCATGTCAAACGGATCGCACGTGCCGGAGAACCCCCTCTGCAGGCACGATTTCCGTGGGCGCGGCCATCGGCCGGAGATGGCCTACGCCGCATCGTCCAGCTTGACCGCAAAGCCGCGCTGTACCCCTGGCCGGGCGAACAAGGCGTCGTACCAGCGCCGGATATTGGGAAAGCGATCGAGCGAAATCTGATGGCGCTCATGCCGCCATGCCCACCCGAGGATGGCGAAATCCGCCACGGAGAGCTCGCCCGCGACGAATTCCACTTCCGCCAGCCGCCGGTCAAGCACGCCGTAAAGACGGTTGGTTTCCTCTGAATAGCGCTTGAGCCCATAGTGCCGGTCAGCCTCCGGCTCCACAGTGCGGAAGTGATGGACTTGTCCCGGCATGGGCCCGAAGCCGCCCATCTGCCACATCAGCCACTCCAGTACCGGTACCCGGTCGCGCAGGGATGCTGGCAGGAATTTGCCGGTTTTCTCGCCGAGGTAGAGCAGGATCGCGCCGGATTCGAACACGCTGATCGGCTGGCCGCCGGGACCATCGGGATCGACGATGGCCGGAATCCGGTTGTTAGGACTGATGCGCAGGAAGTCCGCCTGGTGCTGCTCGCCCTTGGTGATGTTCACCGTCTTGACGGTGTACGGCAAGGCCATTTCCTCGAGCGCGACGCTGATCTTGCGTCCGTTCGGCGTGTTCCATGTGTGCAGGATGATGGTCATGGGAGTCGGTAGATGATGAGGGGGTTCGCCCTGGCTTGCGCCCGGCTCAGCTCAGCGGCACGCCAACGTGCTGCCGGAAGCCGGCGCGCCCGCCGATGCCCTGGTACCAGCGGTCCAGGTCCGGCATTGCGGGGCGGTCGACCTGGGCGTCGAGGCCGTACCAGCGGCGCGCGTAAGCGCCCAGCACCAGGTCAGCCAGCGTGAACGCGCCGCCCTCGAGAAAATCGCGGCCTTGCAGCTGCCGGTCGATCATCCGCCACAGGCCCGCCACGGTGGCGGCGTCGGCATTCAGGCGCGCCACGTCGCGCTCTGCGGCCGGCGTTCGCACATAACCCCAGAATACCGGCCTTTCCGCCGGCTGCAAGGTCGAAAGGGACCAGTCCAGCCAGCGGTCCACACTTGCGCGCACCTTCGGCTCGGCAGGGTACAGCGTGGCGCCCTTCCCGTACTGCATGGCAAGGTAGCGCAGGATCGAATTCGACTCCCACAACACAAAGCCGTCATCGATGATCGTAGGGACGCGCCCGTTCGGATTCAACGCAAGATACTCGGGCCGGTCGTTGCCGCCGAATTGCATGCCGGCGTCGATCCGCTCGAACGGCAGGCCGAGTTCGTCGCAACACCAAAGCACCTTCTGCACATTAACCGAATTCGCCCTGCCCCAGATCGTCAGCATTCCATGCGTCCCCAGTGAAAACACCTTGTTTGCGGAAGACGTCAACGATACACCAGGCAAGGCCGCGCTGCCGGGACGCCGGGCGATGGCCGCTGGGCGACCCGGTTTGGATATCGGGCTCAGTGCGAGAACAGCACGGGAATCGTCATGGTTTCCAGCAACGTCCGGGTCACGCCACCCAGCATCACCTCGCGGAACCTGTTGTGCCCATAGGCGCCGGCCACGATGAGATCGGCTTCCAGATCGGCGGCTTCCGACAGCAGCCGTTCACCCGCGTCGGCGAGGTCGGTCACGGGGAGGTTGCATACCGCCGCCGTCACGCCATGCGCCGCCAGCCAGGTCGCGGCGTACTGCGCAGGCGTGTTCCAGGGGTCGCCGGCCTTGCCCGCCACCGTGCAAGTGGCAATGGTCACGGCCTCGGCCTGGCGCAGAAATGGCAGCGCATCGTGGATGGCGCGTGCTGCCTCGCGCCCGCCGTCCCAGGCGATCAGCACGCGGCCGCCAACGGTCTTGAACCGGCCCACCCTGGGAATCGCCAATACCGGCCGGCCACTGGCAAGCACGATGGATTCGACAAACCCCTCGGCCACGAAGGCCATCGGGTCCGCCGGGTCGGCCTGGCCGACCACCAGCAAGTCTGCCAGGCGCGCTTCGCGCTGGCCGATGGCCAGGGGAAGCCCGTCGAAAGCCCGCCATTGCGCAGTGATCGGCAGCGCTTCCGTCGCGCCCTCGAAGCTGCGCCGCATGACCTCGACATCCTCCTCGTAACGTGCCTGAAGGGCATCGAGGTAACCCGCGCCGTCGGGTAGCCGGTACACCCACGCGGGCTCGGGACGGTGGCAGGCGAACATGCCGACCAGCGTGGCTTTGTGCCTGACGGCCAGCTGCGCGGCGATTTCGATGCGATGGTATGACCGCCGGCTGGGATCGAGAATCACCATGATGGTGGCGTAGGACATAAGAAGGCTCCCGCCCGTCGGCCGGGCTCGTGATCGCGTCAGAATGCACTGTAGCGCCTGCGCCGCACAGCGCGAGCGCTACCTGTCCGGTCGTTGCGCCAGGTCAATACGGCCGGGCCGCGGCCATCGGGCAACGCCGTACATGAAAATCCGCGGCAGTGCGAGCCGCGCTTCGATGCCTTCGCGATGCGCGCAACGGATGTCGGCATTCCGTGAACACCCGGCAGGCACGCCTACATGACGGCCATCCGCCCGTCGGCAAGCAATAGCGAGAACCAGCCGCCTGCCAGCGTGGCCAGTTCCTCGATCGCGGCGGGCTCCTCGAATACCCGGCCCTCGCCCGCCACCAGCCGCAGTTGCCGCGGACAGCGAAGGCTGGCGAACGCCAGGTCATTGATCCGGATGCCTTCCGGATCGCCGGCACCCACCACAAGAAGCGTAGGTACGGCCACCTTGCCCAGGGTGTCGGCGTCGGCCAGGTCCACTCGCCCCGCGGCGAGCACGAGCGTGTGCAAATCCGCGCCCGCGTCTCCCGCCAGCTTCAACGCGGCGGCGGCGGCGGTGCCGGTGCCAAAGCAGCCGACGGGCAGCACCGGCAAGCGCAGCCGCGTGCGAACGTAGCCCGGCACCGCTTGTATCACCGTTCGCAGCCGTCCGGCCAGCATGGCAATATCCTGGCGCTTTTCCGCCCGCATGGGCTCCCTAGGCCCGATCAGGTCCACCAGCAGCGTAGCCAGTCCCCTGGCGTTCAGTTTCCTCGCGACATACTGGTTCCGCACAGCGTGGTCGCCGCCCCCGCTGGCATGGACCATCAGCACCAGCCCTACCGGATTGCCGGGGGCGTCAAGCACGCCGTGAAGCCTGGTGCCGTCGCACGCGATGCCTACCGGCAAGCCATCGGCCAGGGCTCTTGCTCCGATGGCCTCGGCGTTGCGCGATTCGATGTCGCGCCACAACAGCGCGCGGACCTCCGCGTCGTCCACCTGCGGGAAGCGCTGGTAGGCATGGTGGATATCGGGATCCGTCCCGGCTGCCCGCAGGCACACGACCTCGTCGGCGCAGGAGCGGACCACCGCCAGGCCTTTTGGTGCGCCGATGGGAACGGCGCAAACCAGCCTGGCCGGCTGCTGCCTGCGCACGGTATGGATCGCCGCCATCATGGTGGCGCCAGTGCAGATCCCGTCATCCACCAGGATCACAACGCGGCCACGCGGGTCCAGGCGCGCGCGATGCGACGTGTAGATCGCGCATTGTTGCCGCAGCAGATCGAGCTTTGCCAGCCGCTCCTGCGCAAAATGGACGGGATCGGGCTGTCCCCCCGCCGGGCGCTCAACGGCGTAGGTCCAGCCGTTCTCCGTCACGGCGCCAATCGCGGCGACGGCGTTGTCCGGGCCGGCAAGCTTGCTGACCAGCATCACATCGAGATCGCCCTCCAGGGCGTCGGCAAGTCCGCGCCCGACAGCTACCCCGCCCTTCGGAATGGCAAGGATCAGGGGATGCTGGCCACGATAGGCGCGCAGCGCTTCAGCTAGCTGCACCGCGGCGTCCTCGCGGCTCTCAAAGCGGGCAACTAGCGGATTCATCAGATTAGCTCCTCTGCTGTGTGCCACGGCAGCGCGGCGCGGCTAGCGCCCAGAATAGCCCCCCGGTGGGGGTACCACTTGCGCTATGTCAAGGATTGGCAACAGCCGGTCTCAACGTGAAGCGCACCCTACTCACGTGCCCCTCCGGATACCAGAGCGTGTTCCATATCAGGCACTGCCAGTTCACCGGTGGTGCGTCTGGCGCCGGGAACGCTAGATTCGGCCCTTTACCAGCAATACGATGACGATCAGCAATACCAGTCCCAACAAGCCGCTGGGCGCGTAACCCCAGTTCCGGCTGTGCGGCCAGGCTGGCATTGCGCCGATCAGAACCAGTATCAAGAGAATTAACAGAATAGTCCCCAGCATTTCGCGCCCTCCTTGACTTCCAGCCGCTGCTTGTCAGGTCACTATATGTGGGCATCAAGCCTGGCAGTTGTCGTGTATCAAGCCGCGCGCAGGCGCGACGGGCAGCGTGCGATGGCGGCGCTGGCCCTGTCTTGCGCGGAGCTTCCCGATCAGGACATCGCGTCCATGATGCAAGCCGATGCCCTAAAGGACGGCGCCAGACAGTACACCGACGCCGGCGGTGACGGCCATGGCGAGAGCGCCCCAGAAGGTGACGCGTCCCGCGCCCGATATTCTGCTGGCACCGCCGACCTGCGCAGCGACGGCGCCTAGCGCGGCGAGAAAGATGAGCGACATTCCCGATACCCATGGCATCAGCCCGCGGCCAGGCGCCAGCCAGGCCACCACCAGCGGAAGGAACGCGCCGACGGCAAAGCTGGCGGCCGATGCCATGGCAGCCTGGATGGGTTGTGCGCTCAGCGCCTGCGAAATGCCGAGCTCATCGCGTGCATGGGCCGCCAGGCTGTCGTGTGCCATGAGTTGCGCCGCTACCTCCCTGGCAAGACCCGGCTCAAGCCCCCGCTCCACATAAATCGTCGCGAGTTCGTGCTGCTCGGCGGCGGGATCGGCATCCAGCTCTCCACGCTCCCGCCTCAGGTCGGCCTTCTCGGTGTCCGCCTGCGAATGGACCGAGATATATTCCCCCGCGGCCATCGACATGGCTCCGGCCACCAGGCCCGCGATGCCGGTCATCAGGATGTTCGCCTGGCTCGCACTGGCGGCGGCGACACCCAGCACCAGGCTGGCGGTGGAGACAATGCCATCATTGGCACCGAGCACCGCGGCGCGCAGCCAGCCTGTGCGATCAACCCGGTGACGTTCACTGTGGCGGGATAAGGACCTCATGGTGCAGCGGCCTCCGATATCGACTGCAGATGACCTGAGGATGCTACCTGCGAGGCCTCCCGGTTGCAACGAAGGCACCCGTTTCCCCGGCCATGCCTGCGCGCGGATACGCATTCAGTCGATGGCAAAACGCCGCACCAGCCAGCCGCGCAGCGCATAGGTCAGACAGCAATAGCCAAGGAGAATCGGCAACAGCAGCACCCAGAACACGCCGGGGGGCGACACCAGCCCCAACGGCGCCGCCAGCGGCGAGTACGGCAGCCAGATGCCGGCCAGGCAGATCGCGACACCGGTGGTGATCAGCGCGGTACTGCCACGGCTTTGTATGAACGGGATCTTGCGGGTGCGGATCACATGGACGATCAGGGTCTGCGACAGCAGCGATTCCAGGAACCAGCCGGTCTGGAACAGGTGCTGCTGCGCTGGCGTACTCGCACCCAGCAGCCAATAAAGCGTGGCAAAGGTGACGTAGTCGAACAGCGAACTGATCGGACCGATGCACAGGATGTAGCGGCCGATCTTGCCGATCTCCCAGCGGCGCGGACGGCTGATGGCATCCTCGTCGACGTTGTCCGTCGGCAGCGCGGTCTGCGAGAAATCGTAGAGCAGGTTGTTCGTCAGCACCTGGATCGGCGCCATCGGCAGGAACGGCAGCCAGGCGCTTGCGCCGAGCACGCTGAACATATTGCCGAAATTCGAGCTGGCACCCATGCGCAGGTACTTGAGCAGGTTGGCAAAGACCTTGCGGCCTTCAATCACGCCGTCGTGCAGCACCAGCAGGCTCTTTTCCAGCAGGATGATGCTGGCCGATTCCTTCGCGATATCGGCGCCGCTGTCCACCGAGATGCCTACGTCGGCCGCCTTGAGCGCCGGTCCGTCGTTGATGCCGTCGCCCAGCACGCCCACCACCCGTCCGCGCGCCCGCAGGGCCTTGACGATGGCCGCCTTGTGCGCCGGCGCCAGCTTGGCGAAGAGCTGCGTGCGTTCGGCCAGTTCCCCCAGGGCTTGCGGCGAGAGCCCGTCGAGTTCGTGGCCGAGCACCGCGCGGTCCACGTCGATGCCGACTTCCCGGCAGATCTTGCGCGCGATCACCGGGCTGTCGCCGGTCAGCACCTTGACCTCGATGCCGCTGCCGCGCAGCGCCGCCAGCGCAGGCGCCGCGCTCTCCTTGGGCGGGTCGATGAAGGCGATATAGCCGAGCAGGATCAGCGCGGATTCGTCCGCCACCGAGTAGGGCTGCGTATCGGGTGCCGGCGGCAAGGGCTTGTAGGCGATCGCGATCACCCGGAAGCCATCTTCGTTGAGCGCATTGCAGACCGTCATCAGGGAATGGCGATGCGAATCATCCAGCGCAATGGCCTGCCCGCCAAGTTCAGCGCTGGCGCAGACTGCGTAGACCTCCTCCACCGCACCTTTGCAGACCAGCAGCCGGCCCTGCGGCCCATCCACCACCACCGACATGCGGCGCCGCTCGAAATCGAACGGCACCTCGTCGATCTTGCGATAGCCGCCCTGTTGCCGCAGCATTTCGCCCACCTCGTCATGGAAAAGCACCGCCTTGTCCAGCAGGTTGTGCAAACCCGACTGGTGGTAGCTGTTCAGGTAGGCGAATTCCAGCACGCGCGCGGTCTCCCGGCCAGCCAGGTCCACATGCTTTTTCAGGATGATGCGGTCCTGCGTCAGCGTGCCGGTCTTGTCGGTGCACAGCACATCCATCGCCCCCAGGTTCTGGATGGCGCTGAGATGTTTCACGATCACCTTGCGGCGCGACATGGCAAGCGCGCCCTTCGCCAGGTTCACGGTCACCAGCATCGGCAACATCTCGGGGGTCAGCCCCACGGCGACGGCCACCGCAAACAGCAGCGCCTCCAGCCAGTCGCCCTTGGTCAGTCCGTTGATCAGGAACACCAGCGGCGCAAGGATCACGATCAGGCCGATCATCAACCGGGCGAAGCGCTGCAGGCCTTGCTCGAATACCGTGCCGGACGTCTCCTCCGACAGCGAGCGGGCGATGCCGCCGAACATGGCGCGCGGCCCGGTCAGCACCACCACCACGGTCGCGCTGCCGCTGACCACGGCCGTGCCCATCAGCACGATGTTCTCCAGCGTGCCGGGTTCGTCGCCGCTGGCGCTCTCGCGCGCGAATTTCTCCACAGGCAGCGATTCCCCGGTGAGGGCCGACTGGTTGACGAACAGATCCTTCGACGCCAGCAGCCTGGCATCGGCGGGGACAAGATCGCCCGCCGCCAGGTGGACGATGTCGCCCGGCACCAGCGCGCCGATCGGCAGTTCGCTGATGACGGGCGATGTCCCCGGCCCGGCCCGGCGCTGCGTGGCGGCGGTGGTATGGACCATGGCGCGCAGCGCTGCCGCCGCGCGTCCGGAGCGGCGCTCCTGCACGGTGGCCACGCCAACGCTGAGCATCACCATCACCGCGATCACGCCCGAGGCGTCGTAGTCGTGGATGACCGCCGATACCGCTGCCAGCGTCAGCAGCAGCACATTGAGCGGATTGAGCAGGCGGCGCAGCAGGTCGATCACCGCCGGACGCGGGCGCTCGTGCTCCACCAGGTTGGGACCATGGCTTTGCAGCCGCAATCCAGCCTCGGCGTGGGTCAGGCCTTCCAGGGTGGCGTCCAGTTGCTTGAGCAAGGCTGCCAGAGGCGTGCTGGCAGCCCGCAGCAACGCCTCCGGCATGCCGCTGGACGCGGGCACCGGGCCGCCCGGAGCGCCGGATGATGCGGGATGCCGGCGGCGCAGGCGGCCCACCGTCTCGCCAAGGTACCGGATGGCCCGGACGATCATCACGGCCGCCTCGCCTGCGCTTGCGCGGCACCGGCGTCCCAGCCCCCGCCCAGCGCCAGGAACAATGCCACGGTGTCCTGCAGCCGCTGGGTCCTGGCCTGCAAGTAGCCGATATCGGCCTGGTGGTACTGCGCGTTCGCCACCAGCACCTGCAGGTAGCCGGCGGTGCCGGCCTGGAAGTTGGCCTGCAACTCCTGCAGGGCCTCGAATGCGAGGTCCCGCGCCTGGCGCGTGGCGGCGACCAGTTCGCCGTCGTGCTCCAGCGCGCGCAGCGCATCGGCCACCTGCCCGAAGGCAGCCAGCACAACCTGCCGGTAGCCGGCCTGCGCGGCTTCCCACTGGGCCACGGCGGCTTGCCGCCGGTAATATAGTTCGCCACCGTGGAACAGCGGCGCCGCGATGCCCGCCCCGAGGCTCCAGACCGCGCTGTTGCCACCGAACAGGGAACCTATCTGCAGGCTGTCGCGGCCGTAGCCGGCGCTCAGGGTAACGGCGGGAAACATGGCGGCGGTGGCCACCCCCACGTCGGCACTGGCAACGTGAAGCTGCGCTTCGGCCAGCAGCACATCCGGACGGCGCCGGACCAGCTCCGCCGGCAGCAGCCGGGGAATGTCAGCCGGCAAGCGCAAGGTCTCCAGCGTCACGGCAACGGGGTCGCTCTCGGCCGGATAATGGCCCGACAGGGTCGCCGCCAGGTGATCCGCCTGCTCCAGCCGCTGCCGCAGCGGCGGCAGCGTCGCCTCCAGCGAGGCAAGCTGCACCGCCAGGCTCAGCTCGCTGACGTGCGCGGCGGTCCCGGCCTGCACCTGCGCGCCCGTAATCTCGACCTGCTCGCGCACCAGCGCCGCCAGCTCGGTGGTGGCCTGAATCTGGGCGGCGTAGCCGGCCTGGGCGATCACCGTGTTGACCAGGTTGCCGGTCAGCACCAGGTAGGTGGCGCCCAGCATCTGCCGCTGCAGGTCGACCTGCGCGGACAGCGCCTCGACCGCGCGCCGGTTCAGGCCGAACAGGTCGAGCGTGTAGCTCACGGTGGCAGTCAGCGAGAACAGGTTGAAGACGCTGGAGGGAACGGCCTGGCCAAAGCGGACCGGCGTGGCCGCCTGCCGCGTGGCCCCGGCGGTGGCGTCCAGCTGCGGATAGAACACGCCCGCACCGGCGCGCATGGCGGCCTCGCTCTGCCGCAGGTTGGCCTGCGCCGCCTGCAGCGTGGGGTTGCCAGCCAGCGCCTCGTCCATAGCGCCGTCCAGCGCGGCGCTGCCGAACATGCGCCACCAGTCCGCCGGCAGCGCGGCCGCATCGGTGAAGCGCTGCGAGACGCCATCGCCGGCCGGCGTCTGCGCCGCGTCTCCCCCGCGCGTGAAGCTGGCCGGCACGGCCGGGTCGGGGCGCACGAAATCCGGCCCCACGGCGCAGCCGCCCAGCAAGGCAAGGACCGCCGCGATCCCGGGCAGCGCACGGCGCTTCACGATGCGCCGCCCACGTAGACATCGACCAGCTGGCCCGGATAGACATTGACGTCGGGCGGCGGGCTGAACTTGAACAGCAAGGGCAGCACGCGCACGTCCACGCGCTCGGTGCGCTGGTCGGAAAGCTGGATCTTGGGCGTGACGTAAGGCTGCATGCGCAAGAACTCGAGCGCGATGCTGGTATTGGTGCCGCGCACGAACATCCTCGCCTGGATGCGCTTGCCCGCCTTGCCGCTGGGCAAGCGCTGCAGCAGGATCTCGTCGACATACACGCGCACCGCGAGCGTGCCCGGCGCGCTGCCCATGACCATCACGGGCGTGTTGCCCTGCGTGTAGGTGCCATAGGTGCCCAGCGAGGACACGAAGGCGCCCACCGCCGTATTGACCGACATCACCACGCCATCCACCGGCGCGCGGATCACGTACTTGCCGAGCAATGCCGCCGAGGCGGCAGCGGCCTTGCGCGAAGCGTCCACCTGCCGTTCCTGGTTACGGATATCGTAGACCCAGGCGCCGGCGCGCGTCAGCTCCAGCTGGCGGCGCGCCACGTCGAGGTTGCCGCGCGCCACGCGCACCGCGTTGGCTGCGTTGTCCATGGCGTCCTGGCTGACGGAACGGGCGTTGAGCGCATAGGATCGCTGCAGTTTGTCGAACTGGTCCTGGACTGTCTTCAGGCCCGCGGCACTCGCCTCCGCCTGCGCGCGCGCCACTTCCAGCGTCTCCTTGCGCGGTTGCGCCTTCAGTTGCGCCAGCGCGGCCTCGGCGGCCTCGGCCTGCGCCTGTTGCTGCGCCGCCAGCGCGCGCTGGACCGAATCTTCGATCACCAGCAGCTCCTCGCCCCGCCTGACCTCCTGCCCCTCGCGCACGGGGATGCGCACCACCGTGCCCGCGACCTCGGGATAGAGGTTGATGTTGGCGCCGTTATCCTGGTAGCTCTCGATGATGCCGTTGGCGTAGATACCGCTCTTGTAGGGGTTGGCGGCCGGCTCGAACGCCGGCGGCAGCGGCGGCCTTTGCTGGGCGTAGAAGATGGCGGCCACCACGCCGGTCACGGCGCCTGCCACGGAGAGGATGAACAACCACCTGATCTTCATCCAGCCTCTCCCCGCTCGATGCGCTTGAGCCTGCCGTCTTCCATGTCGAGGATGCGGGTGGCCATGTCGAAGATGCGGGCATCGTGCGTGACGATGACGATGCAGCGATGCTCGTTGAGAATATGCGTCTTGACGAAAGCCATGATGGCGTGGCCGGTGTCTCCGTCGAGCGAAGCCGTGGGCTCGTCGAGGATCAGGATATCCGGCTGGCTGACAATGGCGCGCGCAATGGCCACGCGCTGCTGCTCGCCGCCGCTGAGCTTGATTGGCGGCAGCTGGGCACGGTTGGCCAGGCCGACGATCTCCAGGTAATGTTTGGCCTCGTTCAACGCATCGTTCCAGTCGCGGCCCTTGAGGATCAGCGGGATCGCCACGTTCTCCACGGTTGTCAGGCGCGGAAACAGGTGGAAGTCCTGGAACACGAAGCCGATCCTGGCGAGCCGGAATGCGGCCAGCGCGTCGTTGTCCAGCGTCCAGATGCTGGTGCCGTCGATCATCACCTCGCCGCCGTCCGGGCGCAGGATGCCGGAGATGACACTCAGCAGCGTGGTCTTGCCGCTGCCGGACGGGCCCACGATAAACAGGATTTCGCCGAAGTACGCCTCGAAGCTGACCTGCCGCAGCGCATTGGTCCGGGCCTCGCCTTCGCCGAACCACTTGTCCAGCGCCTTCGCGACAATCGCAACCCGCGGCATGCTTACCCCCGGAAGATGTCGAAGGGCTCGATGCGCAGCACCTTGCGCACGCCGATATAGCCCGACACCCCGGCGATCACGATCACCATGACCAGCGCCAGGCCCAGGTTGTGGAAGGTGATCATGGCGGCGTAGTTGGGCAGGCGCAGCCGCGCCAGGCTGATCAGGATGGCGCACAGGCCAATGCCCAGGCCGTAGCCCGTCAGCGCGGTGAAGGTTGCCTGGAACACGATCATCGCCACCAGTTCGTGCCCTTTGGCGCCGATCGCCTTGAGCGCGCCGAACTTCTCCAGGTTTTCCAGGATAAATGTGTAGAAGGTCTGCCCCGAGATCGACAGCCCGACGATAAAGCTGATCACGGTCATCAGCAGGATATTGGTGCCGAGCCCGGTCTGGTATTTGTAGAAGTCGGAGATGCGCTGGATGAACTGGTCCTTGGTCAGCGCGCGGTAGCCCAGCTTCTGCACCTCTCGCTGAATCCGCGTCACATCGGCCGCGGACTTCGGTTCGACCAGGATGTAGGAGATCGTATAGCGCGCGGTCGGCAGGTACTGGATGGCGCGCTGGTAGGTCGTATAGAGCGTCGGCACGCCGAACAGTCCGGTGGTGGAGACCTGCGCAATGCCGACCACCACGCCGCGATGGTCGTTGATCTCGAAATCCGTGCCGACCACGGGATCTTCCAGCTTGCGGAATTCGGCATCCTTGACCACCAGGAAAGCATTCTCGGCGTAGATGTCCTCAACCCTGCCGCTGAGTACCTCGGGCCGCCCGAACAGGCTGGCATCGTCGATGCCGACCACCGTCACGGGCTGGTACGTGCCGCTCTTGAGCCGTACCAGCGCGCCGCCGGAGTAAAGCGGCACCGCGAACTTGACGCCCTCGATGCTACGCACGGCATTGAGCATGTAGTCCGGCATGCCGATGGTGTTGGCCACGGTATTGACCGCCGGGTCCATGACCCAGATGCTCGCGCCAATGTTGTACACGGTCGACGATGAGCGGTTGAGCACGCCGGCGAACAGCGACGTCATCTCGATCATCAGGAACACCGCGAACGTGATCCCGACCAGCAGGCCGGTGAACTTGGCCCGGTCGTTGACCAGCAGCTTGTAGGCGAGCTTGAGAATGCCGGGCACCATATTTTTCTTGCTTGTCAGCGTGCTGCATTGGCCCCGCTACCGACCGCTATCGCCCGCTCCGGGCGGGATCCGGCGGGGCATCAGGAAGCGGGGCGAGCCCCGCGGCAAATCTCGCGCCCGCGCCGCTCAGGGGTGCAGCGGCGACTGCACGCTGCCGGAGCGCTCGCGCTCACGCTCGTTATGCAGCACGCTGGCGAGCATGTTCCATTGCGAGCCGAGGGCGTCGACCAGATCATCCAGGGAGAGCACGCCAACCACCGACTCGGCATCCGTGACCGCGAGCCGGCGCACGCCGTGCGCCAGCATCGCCTGCAGCGCGTCGTCGATGCCGGCATCCTTGCCGATCGCAACCACGCCGCGCGTCATCACGTCGGCCACGGTTGCCTGCCCGGGCGCCACGCCCGCGGCCGTGCTCTCCAGCACGATGTCCCGGTCCGTCACGATGCCGATCGCGCGCTGGCTGCCGCCAAAGGGCTCGGTCACCACCAGCGCGCCGACGTGGCGGTCGCGCATCTGCACCGCGGCGTCGCGCAGCGTGCAGGTATGCGGGATATGAACGGCGGACAGCGAGCAAATCTCTTCGATCCTCATCACGATTCTCCTGGCGTGGCCGGGTGCGGCCGGGTGTGGCCGGGCTGCACGCGCCCATCAAGCTTCGCTTGCAGTACATCGGCGATGCGCAGGGGCCTTCAAGGCACGCCGGACCTGAACTCAGTCTAGCGCCGGGCGCGCGGTCGCCATTGATGCAAATCAACCCGTTTGCCGGCTGTTGCAGCGCCGGAAAGGCAGGAGCGCTCTGCGCCATGGCGCCAGGCATTGACAAGGATCAACCGGCGCGCGCGCCCGCTGCCTATAGTTGGAGGTGCCTTTGCGCTATCCGCCATGGCGGATACGTCACGCCTCATCCCACCCACATCCGATTCGACCAAACCAGCCAGGAGAACGCCGTGAACGACCTCAGATCCGCCCTGTCCGCGCACCGTGTCACGCTGCAGCACGATATCAACGTCTTGCTGGCCGATGTGCAGGCATTGCTACGCGACACCGCCGCCCTGACCGGCGAGCAAGCCGGCCAGGCCCGTGAGCAGTTCAAGGCACGGCTGGAGACGCTTCAGCTACGCCTGCGGGACCTGCAGGCGCAAGGCCGCGACCAGGTCCGCGACTGGGCCGACGCCGGCGAGGAGTACGTGCATGCGCACCCATGGCGCACGCTTGGCGCGACGGCGGCCGTTGCCGCCGCCTGCGGGGCGCTGTTCGCCCTGGCGCTCGCCCGCCGCGACTGATCGCAACATGGCGCCTTGGGAGCCCCGCTATCACCGCTGGCTCAATATCGGGCTCCTGGCGATCTCCGCGGTCACGCTGAGCGCGGGATCGCTGCTCTACTGGTTCGGATCGGCCGCGCTCGCGCGCGCCGTGTGGCTGACAGGCGTCGTACCGGTGCTGATTTCGCTGGCCGCCAGCACCATCCTGGCGGCGTGGCGCCGCCAGGCCGGCGTGGACGTCCTTGCGCTGCTGGCCATCGGCTTCGCATGGTGGCTCGGCGAGCACTTTGCCGCGGCTGTGATCAGCCTGATGCTGGCCAGCGGGCGCGCGCTGGAGAGCTACGCGGAAGCGCGCGCCTCAAGCGAGATGAGCGCGCTGCTGCGCCACGCCCCGCGCGAGGCCAGCCGTTACGAAAACGGGGAATGGCGGCCGGTGCCGCTGGACCTCGTGCGTCCTGGCGACCGCCTGCTGGTACGCGCCGGCGAAGTGGTGCCTGCCGACGGGACGCTGATCCAGTCCGCCGACCTCGACGAATCCACCCTGACCGGCGAAGCCATGCCGCAGCGCCGCGCGCCGGGCGAGCCGCTGCGCAGCGGCGTGGTCAACGCCGGCGCGCCGTTCGAGATGCTCGCGGGCGCCACGGCGGCGCAAAGCACCTATTCGGGCATCGTCCGCCTTGTGCGGGAGGCACAGCAAAGCCGCAGCCCGTCCACGCGCATGGCCGACCGCTACGCCCTGCTGCTGGTGCCGCTGGCACTGGCGGTGGCCGGCGCCGCCTGGTTTGTGACCGGCGATGCGCGCCGGGCGCTCGCGGTGCTGGTGGTGGCAACGCCCTGCCCGCTGATCCTGGCGGTGCCGGTGGCCATCGTCTGCGGCATGTCGCGCAGCGCCAGCCGCGGCATCCTGACCAAGAGCGGCGCCGCGCTCGAAAGGCTGGCGCAGGGCCGCGTGCTGTTCTTCGACAAGACGGGCACGCTGACCGCCGGCCAGGCCCGCCTCTCGGCCATCGAGGCGGCGCCGGGACACACGCCCGATGACGTGCTTCGGCTGGCTGCCTCGCTGGCACAGGCATCGGTGCATGTGAGCTCACGCGCACTGGTCGCCGCGGCGCGCGAGCGCGGGCTGGCGCTGGCGCTGCCTGCCAAGGTCGGCGAGGATCCCGGCGCCGGCCTGAGCGGGATCGTCGACGGCCACGCCGTCACCCTGGGCTCGCTGGCGCATGTGGCCAGGACAACCGTGCCAAAGCCGTGGAGCGCAGCCTTGCTGCGGCGCCTGGGCCATGAGGGTGCGTCGGCCGTCTTCCTCGGCGTCGATGGCGCCATGCGCGGCGCGCTGCAGCTCGCGGACCAGGTCCGGCTCGACACGCCCCGCGCGCTCAGGCTGCTCAGGCAGGCCGGCATCCGGCGCATGGTGATGCTGACCGGCGATCGCGACGACGTGGCGCAGATGACCGGCGCGATGCTGGGCGTGACGGAAGTGCGCGCCCAGCAAACGCCCGCGCAAAAGCTCGAGGCGATCCGCGAGGCGCAGCGCCACGACACCGTCATCATGGTCGGCGACGGCGTCAACGACGCCCCCGCGCTGGCTGCCGCTGACGTCGGCGTGGCGATGGGCGCCGCAGGCGCCGCCGCCTCGGCGCAGGCGGCCGACGTGGTCCTGCTGGTCGACCGCCTGGACCGCCTGGCGGAAGCCATCCAGATCGCCAGGCGCGCGCGCCGTATCGCCGTGCAAAGCGTGGTGGCGGGCATGGCGCTCTCCCTGGCGGCCATGATCGCAGCCGCCTTCGGCTACCTGCCGCCACTTGCGGGGGCGCTGCTGCAGGAGGTGATCGACGTCGCCGTGATCCTGAACGCACTGCGGGCACGCAAGGCTGGACCGGACTGGCGGCCTGCGCAGCTCTCCCGGGCCGAAGCCGCCAAACTGAAGACCGAGCACAACGAACTGGGCCAGGTGCTCGACCAGGTGAGATCGATGGCGGATCGCGTTGCCAGCCTCCCCGGTGGCGTCGCCGCCCTCGAACTCGCGCAACTCAACCAGGCACTGCGCCAGCAATTGCTCGCGCACGAGCGCCATGACGACGCCGACCTCTATCCGGAACTGGCGCAACGCCTTGGCGGCAAGGATCCGCTGGCCGCGCTGAGCGGCGGGCACCGCGAGATCTTCCGCCTGGTGGGCATGCTGGAACGCATCGCCGCCGACCAGCCAGCGGACGGGATCGACCTGGAAAGCGCGCAGGAAGTCCGGCGCCTGTTGTATGAGCTGAATGCGATCCTGCGCCTGCATTTCGCGCAGGAGGACGAGCTGTATCACGCGCTGGGCGACGCCTGATGGCCTGCCCGGCGGCGCGGTCAGCCTTGCGCGTCATTGCGCTGGATCAAGCGGCATGCCGCACCGCCGCCGATACTGGAAACACCGGCGCGCGGTTGACGTTGGCAGGCAGACTCAGACACGGACCGAATCCATCATGGCTAGCAAACTTTTCCCCGGCTCGCTCGCGGCAGCGGCATTGGCCGGGCTCATCGTTACCGCATTGCCCATCCATGCGGCACAGCCGAATCCTGAAGCCCTGCCCCAGGTACAGCAGGCCAATGGGATCGCCTATGTGTCCGGCGGCGTCGGCGAGGACGAGGCAAAGGCCATGCGCGCGGTGGCCGGCCGCTTCAATGTGCGGCTTGGCTTCTACAACGCCAAGGGCGGCGAGGCGCTGTCCGACGTCACCGTATCGCTCGTGGATGGCAACGGCAAGCGGCGCCTGCGGGTCGTTTCCAGCGGTCCCCTGCTCTATATGCAGGTACCGGCTGGCGCCTATACCTTGCGCGCCCAATACCAGGCCGACAGCCAGACGCGCCGGTTCACGGCTGGACGGAGCACGGTCAACTACACATTCCGCCTGCGCATCAATGAAATGGAAGACGACTGGGTCTATTGCGAGTCGCGGTGTCCGCGGCCCGGCCGGTGATGAGATCGGCAGCATCGCGGTGTGCGCTCCTTGCGTCAATTGCGCGCGGCGGTTGCCGCAGATCAAAGCTCGCGCCAGTCATCTGGCTATATTGGGATCATGCATTCGCCGGATCGCGCGACGATCCCGGCGAATCACCTCTCCCCTGCCGGGCTATCGAAAGGAGTTCACCGTGCAAACCAATATTGGAACCGTTGACCGGACCCTCAGGATTGTCGTCGGCCTGGCCTTGATCGGCCTTGCCGTCACCGGCACGATCGGCGTGTGGGGATGGATCGGCGTGATTCCCGTCCTGACCGGGCTCGTTCGCATCTGCCCGCTCTACAGCGTGCTCGGCGTCAGGACCTGTCCGTCCGCGGGCGGCAAGTCCATCTGACACCTGAATGACATGGCCGGTGCCATTTTCCCCCGGCGCCCGGCAATGGAAAGCCTAAGCTTGATGCGGATCAACTGGCGCCGCCACCAGGCTTCTAGAATCGTCTGGCCGTGCCGGCATGGCAGCGGCCACGGCATGCGCCCACCGGCTTGCACCCGCGGGCATGGTCCCCCAATACGGAGATTCACATGACAGACCAGACCGACGCCCCGTTTGCGTTCTTCAGCGCCAGTTGCGAAGCGGGCCTGCGCGCGCTGACATTGATGCAGGAGAGCCGCGAGCGTTTCCTTGAAATCCAGCTGGACGCCATCCGCCGGGACATCAAGACCACGCACGAAGTCGGCGCGCAGCTTGCCAATGCCAGCGACTTCGCCGCCTTCGCCGCGCTGCCCGTCACCATCCTGCGTAACGAAGCCGAACATTGCGCACAACTGATGCAGGCGTGGATGAGTCTCGCCATCCACAACCAGACCGCCATGGTGGAACAGATGCGCGAAGCCGGCGAGTCCTGGCAGCGCTGCCAGGCGACGGGCTTGCAGCAGGCGGGGACTACCGCCTCGATGGTGGCGCCGGTGCAGGCTTTGTTCGAGAAGTTCAGCCAGGCCGCAGCGTGGAAACCCGCGTTGAACGGCACCGGCGCGGAGCCGGCCGACAGCACCCTGGCCGCATCGCGCAAGAGGACCATCCATGCCAGCTGATCGCCCCGCCGGGATGCCCGCCAATCCGCCTGCGGGCCGGATCGCACTGGTAACCGGCGGCCTTGGCGGCCTGGGCGAAGCCATCGCGATGCGCCTGCACGATGCCGGCCATCGCGTGGCCGTCACCCATTCGATGGGCAATGACCATGTCGAAGCCTGGCTGATGCGCCAGCAGGCGGCGGGACGCGAATTCAGCGCCTTTGCCACCGACGTGGCCGATTTCGAAGCGTGCCAGTACTGCGCTGCGCAGGTCCTTGCCGAGATGGGGCAGGTCGATATTCTGGTCAACAACGCGGGCATCACCCGCGACATGACCTTCAGGCGCATGACCAAAGCCGACTGGGACATCGTGCTCAGGACGGACCTGGACTCCATCTTCAACATGACCAAGCCCTTGTGCGACGGCATGGTTGGCCGCGGCTGGGGCCGCATCATCAATATCGCTTCGGTCAATGGCACCAAGGGCGCCTTCGGCCAGACCAACTATTGCGCCGCCAAGGCCGGGATACACGGGTTCACCAAGGCGCTGGCGCTGGAAGTGGCAGCCAAGGGTGTGACCGTCAACACCGTCTCGCCCGGCTACCTGGCCACGCACATGGTCACCGACATGCCCGCCGACATCCTCCAGGCCAGGATCCTGCCGCAGATCCCGGTTGGCAGGCTCGGGCGGCCGGAAGAAGTCGCCGCGCTGATTACCTACCTGTGCTCCGATGACGCAGCATTTGTCACCGGCGCCAATATCGCCATCAATGGCGGACAACACATGCAATGAACGCACCCGCGCCAACCATTGAACTCAGCGCCGCGCCCGAGGCGGAATGCGGCTGCGGCCCCATGGAGGCCGAACGGCAGCAGCTAGACGAGCAGGTACGCTCCACCCTGGCCAGCGCCACGCAAGGCATGTCGCTGGCCTCGTTCTGGCTGGCCGGACTGGACTGGGCATTGCACCTGGCAATCTCCCCCGGCAAGGTCGACACCGCCGTGGGGCAGTGGATGAGCGGGACGATTGCCGCCGCCGCCGGCATGTGGCCGGGGCCGGCGAGCGCGCAGCCAACGCCCGGCGTGCCGGCGCCGCCGTCGGACCTGCGCTTCGCCGACCCCGCCTGGTCGCAGTGGCCCTACCATTTCTGGCGCGACGTCTTTCACAACAACGAGGCGTTATGGGAGTCGCTGACGCACGGGCTGCGTGGCGTGTCCCCCCACCATGAGCGGATCGTGTCGTTCTGCGCGCGGCAGATGATCGATATCTGCTCGCCCGGCAATGCCTGGTGGCTCAACCCCGTGGTGCTGCAGGCCACCGCCGCCAGCGGCGGCACCAACCTCCTGCACGGAACCCGGCACTGGCTGCACGATATGCAGGACGTGGTAGCCGACCTGTCGCACGATCCCAGCCTGCGCCGCCCTCCCACCTTCAAGGTCGGGCGGGACGTCGCTGTCACGCCGGGCAAGGTGGTGTTCCGCAATGCGCTGATGGAACTGATCCAGTATTCGCCGGCCGGTGCGGAGGTATGGCGCGAGCCGGTGCTGATCGTACCGTCCTGGATCATGAAGTACTACATCCTGGATCTCCAGCCGCGGGATTCGATGGTGCGCTACCTGGTCGGGCAAGGCCACACGGTCTTCATGATCTCGTGGAAGAACCCGGGCGCCGAAGCGGCCGGCATGGGCCTCGACGATTACCTGCAACTGGGAATACGGGCCGCGTTGCGCGTGGTCGGGGAACGCTGCCCCGACACGCGCATCCACGCCGCCGGCTATTGCCTGGGCGGCACCCTGCTGGCCATCTGCGCCGCGGCGCTAAGCCGCGACGACGATGGCGCGCCGCTGCAAAGCCTGACCTTGTTCGCCAGCGAGACGGACTTCACCGAGCCGGGAGAACTCGGCCTGTTCATCGACAGCAGCGCCTTGTCCACGCTGGACGCGATGATGCACCAGCAGGGCTACCTGGATGGCCCGCAGATGGCCGCCGCCTTCCAGATGCTGCACTCGCGCGACCTGGTCTGGTCCCGCATGATGAGCGAGTACCTGCTCGGCAAGCGGCTGCGCCCGAACGACCTGGTGTCATGGAACCGCGACCTCACCCGATTGCCTTACCGCATGCATTCGGAATGCCTGCACAAGCTGTTCCTCTCCAACGAACTCGCCACCGGGCGCTACTGCGTGGACGGGCGGCCCGTTGCCTTGTCCGACCTGCGGTTGCCGGTGTTCGCGGTGGGCACCGAGCATGACCACGTGTCGCCGTGGCGCTCGGTCTACAAGCTGCATCTGCTCACCCCTGCCCCGCTGACCTTCCTGCTGACATCGGGGGGGCACAATGCCGGCATTGTCTCCGAGCCTTCGCACCCTGGCCGGCGATATCGGGTGGAAACGCGTGACGCCAATGCGCCTTATGGCAGTCCGGAGCGGTTTCTTGCCAGGGCTGAGCGGCATGAAGGGTCGTGGTGGCCATGCTGGCAGGCGTGGCTGGTGGCGCATTCGACCGGGCGGGTTGGTGCGCGGGATGCGGGGTCTGGTGCGATTGCGGATGCGCCTGGGGGTTATGTGTTGGAGAGGTAGTGGGGGGATTTGATGGGGGAATCGGGGTAGGGATGCAGTGCTCGTGCATGACTTCAACTTCAACTTCAACTTCAACTTCAAAGGCCTAAAGTCAAAGGCGGTTTCACCCCCCTGCGGGGGGCGACCTACTTTTTTGTCTTGCCAAAAAAGTAGGCAAAAAAGGCGCGCCGGATGGGG